>Ga0308163_10000215_pt1 | contig 149687 bp, 149 predicted proteins | sample PhyTR1_FD_201037 | JGI IMG/M metagenome (GOLD analysis project Ga0308163, IMG submission 201037) | Phyllosphere microbial communities from UC Gill Tract Community Farm, Albany, California, United States - DLSLT.R1 | ecosystem: Host-associated > Plants > Phyllosphere > Unclassified | place...
CTGGTGGAGATCGCCCAGGCCACGCAGCTGCCCACCAGCACCGCGCATCGGCAATTGCAACTGCTGGAGCAACTGGGCCGGACCTATCGCGACGCGGCCGGCCGGCACTGCGCGGGCGTGGCGACGGTGGCGCCGCTGCCACTGGACCATCCGCTGAACCTGCTGCGGCGCGACGCCACCGATGTGCTGCGCCAGTTGCAGACCCAGTTCCGCGCCACCGCCGTGCTGACGGTGTTCCTGGGCAGCCAGCGGCTGGTGATCGAGGCCATCACCGGCCAGCATGCGATTGCGCCCTACATCGGCACCCAGGCCCATTCACCGCTGCACTGCTCGGTATCGGGCAAGCTGCTGCTGAGCCTGCTCGAGCCCGCGGCGCGCGATGCGCTGCTGGGCCCGGCGCCCTACGCGGCGCGCACCGCCGCCGCCCTCACCAGCCGCAAGGCGCTTTTCAGCCAGCTCGAGCGCATCGCCAAGGAGCGCCTGGCGGTCAATCTCGAAGAGAACGTGGAAGGCATCTCGGCCCAGGGGGTGCTGGTGTCCACGGCCGCCGGGCATGCCATCGGCGCGCTGGCCCTGACCGGGCCCAGCGCGATGTTTGCCGCGCCGCAGCGCGCCGCCATGGCGCCGGTGCTGATGCGCAACGCGAATCTGCTGGGTGCGTCGCTCTCGGCGCATGCAGTCGCGCGGCTGCTGGCGGCATAAAGCGCAACGCGGCCGCCGTTGCGCTCAGGCCGCAACCTTCAGGCCGTTGCCAGATCGCCGTTGACCACGCGAGCCAGCCCCAGCGGGTTGGCATGCTGCACCGCGGGCGGCAGCAGTTCGTCGGGCAGGTCCTGGTAGCACACTGGGCGTAGAAAGCGCTCGATGGCGGTCGCGCCCACCGAAGTGAACATGGCGTTGGAGGTCGAGGGAAACGGGCCGCCATGCACCATCGCATGGCAGACTTCGACGCCCGTGGGAAAGCCATTGGCCAGGATGCGGCCGGCCTTGCGCTCGAGCACCGGCAGCAGGCGGCGCGCAGCGGCGTAATCGGCGGGGTCGATCTGCAGCGTCACGGTGAGCTGGCCTTCGAGGTGCTCGGCCAGTTGCAGCAACTCGTCGAAGTCCTTGGCGCGGATCACGATGGACGCCGGGCCAAACATCTCCTCGTGCAGCACCGGCGAAGCCAGCAGCCGCTGGGCATCGGTGACATACAGCGCGGCCTGGGCGGCGTTGGGCTGGGTGCCCGCGGCCAGGCCCTGTGCGACTTTCTCCACCCCCTCGACGCCATCGACCTTGGCCGCGCCGGCCACGAAGGCTTCGTGGATGCCCGCGGTCAGCATGGTCTGGGCGGCCTTGGCGGCCAGGGCCTGGCTGGCGGCGGTGATGAAACGCTGCACGTTGTCATCGCCAATCACCACCACCATGCCGGGGTTGGTGCAGAACTGGCCCGCGCCCATGGTCAGCGAATCGGCGAAGGCGCTGCCAATGGCCTCGGCGCGCGCGGCCAGCGCGGCGGGCAGCAGGAACACCGGGTTGATGCTGCTCATCTCGGCGTAGACCGGAATCGGCTCGGGGCGCGCGTTGGCGGTGCGCACCAGGGCCAGGCCGCCCTGGCGCGAGCCGGTGAAGCCCACGGCCTTGATCGCGGGATGCGCCACCAGCGCTTCGCCCAGCTTGCGCCCGGCACCGATCAGCAGCGAGAACACGCCTTCGGGCAGGCCCAGGTCCTTGACGGCCTTTTGAATTGCCCGGCCCACGAGTTCGGAGGTGCCCAGATGCGCGCTGTGCGCCTTGACCACGACCGGCGCGCCCGCGGCCAGTGCCGATGCGGTATCGCCGCCGGCCACCGAGAACGCCAGCGGGAAGTTGCTGGCACCAAACACCGCGACCGGGCCCAGGGGCAGCTTGGCCAGGCGCAGATCGGAGCGCGGCAGCGGGGTGCGCCCGGGCTGGGCTTCGTCAATCGTCGCGCCGAGGAAACGGCCATCGCGCACCACCTTGGCAAACAGCCGCAGCTGGCCGACGGTGCGGCCACGCTCGCCCTGCAGACGCGCCAGCGGCAGGCCGGACTCGGCCTGGGCGCGCTCGATCAAGGTGTCACCCAATGCCATGATGTTGTCGGCAATCGCTTCGAGGAATTCGGCACGCTTGGCCAGCGGCAGCTGGCGATAGGGATCGAAGGCCTGGGCCGCCAGTTCGGCCGCCTGGTCGACTTCGGCCTGGCCGCCGAAGCCGAAGGTGGGCGCGTCAATGGGCTGGTCGGTCGCGGGATTGAACGCTTGCTGCTGGCCTTCGGTGCCGCGCACGGAACGCGCGCCGATAAGCATTTCGCCGGTGATTTGCATGGAGATCTCCTGAGGGGGTCGCTGGGGACGCATGGCGGCCTGCGGCTGAAAAGCCGGCATGGCCGCGGGTGCGCTGGGAGATTAAAGCCGCTAACCATGAACATGGCGTAAATATATTATAAGTATCTTTAAGATGGTCCAGAATGGCTGCCATAGATCAGGCCAACCACAAGGAGACAAGCGTGAATTCAATGCCCGACAACGACCTCGATCCCATTGCCGCCCGCGCGCCTGGCGCGGCGGCCGCAGACGGCTATGAGGCACTGACGCTCGAAGAAGTTCACGCGCTCTCGCAGCGGGTGCTCACCCACCATGGCCTGTCCCAGGCCCAGGCGCAGGCCATTGCGCGCGTGATCACCGCTGGCGAGCGCGACGAATGCCATTCGCACGGTATCTACCGCCTGCTGTCGTGCACGCGCACGCTGCAGCATGGCCGCGTGGTACGCGATGCCACGCCAGTGGTCAGCGACCGCGGGCCGGCGGTCGTGGCCGTCGATGCGCAGTTCGGCTTCTCGCAGCTGGCGTTTGAAGTTGGCAGCCAGGTGCTGCTGGAAAAGGTGCGCACGACCGGCATTGCCGCGCTGGCCATCAACAACTGCCACCATTTCTCGGCGCTGTGGCCCGAAGTCGAAGCGCTGGTGGCGCAGGGCGTGGCCGCGCTGGCCATGACGCCCAGCCACGCCTGGGTCGCGCCCGCGGGCGGCAGCCGGCCGGTGTTCGGCACCAATCCGCTGGCCTTTGGCTGGCCGCGCAGCGGCGAGCAGCCCTATGTCTTTGACTTCGCGACCAGCGCCGTGGCGCGCGGCGAGATCGAGCTGTACCGCAGAAGCGGCCGCGCCCTGCCCGCGGGCTGGGGCGTGGATGCCGATGGCGCTCCGAGCACGGACGCGGCCACCGTGCTGGACCAGGGCGCGATGCTGACCTTTGGCGGTTACAAGGGCTCGGCACTGTCGACCATGATAGAGCTGCTGGCGGGCCCGCTGATCGGCGACATGACCAGTGCCGAGTCGCTCGCGGCCGATGGCACGGCCGTGGGCGCCCCCTGCCATGGCGAGCTGATCCTGGCGTTCGAGCCGCGCTTTTTCAGCCAGGGCGACTTCCGCGCCGATCGCCTGCGCGCCGAGCAGCTGTTTGCCGGCATCACCGACCAGGGCGCGCGCCTGCCCTCCCAGCGCCGCTATGACGCGCGCCGCCGCAGCCTGGAGCGCGGCTTTGTGCAGGTGCCCGCAGCGCTGCTGCGCGATGTGCGCCAGCTGCTGGAATGACCACCGCCAGGGATGAAAACCCGGTGATGTATTGAAATTATTTTCTCAATATAATTAGCTTCAATCATTTCAGCTTTTGCGGTTTAAAAAGCCGAAAACACGCCCTATCCGATGTCGACTTCCACCAAATCCACGGCTTCGCGCGTGAAGCCTTCCACTGCCCTGGTCAAGGCCGCGCCGCCGGCCAAGCGCCGTGCCGCGGATCTTGCCTACGACGCCATCGAAACCATGCTGTCGACCATGCAGCTCGAGCCCGGCAGCCCCATCGTCGAGGCGGAGCTCGCCGAGCGCACCGGCATGGGCCGCACGCCGGTGCGTGAAGCGCTGCTGCGCATGATCTCCATCGGCCTGATCGTGCAGCAGCCGCGCCGCGGCCTGCTGGTGTCGAGCATCGACCTGGCTGAGCACCTGGACGTGATCCAGACACGGCGGGTGCTGGAGAACCTGATCGCGGCCTGCGCCGCGCGCCGCGCCTCGGCCGCGCAGCGCAAGGAAATCGTCCAGTACGCGCAGAAGATGGTGGCCGCCGCCGAACGCGGCAATCTGGACGAATACATGCGCGCCGACCACGCGCTGGACGTCGTCATCCACCAGGCCAGCCGCAACCGCTCGGCCGTGAAGGGCGTGACGCCGCTGATCGTGCAATGCCGCCGCTTCTGGTATGCCTACCAGCACGCCGGCGACATCACCGAGGGCGCCCACGCCCACCTGGAGCTGGCCCAGGGCATCGCCACCGGCGACGAAGCCGCAGCCATCACCGGCGCCAATCGCCTGATGGACTATCTCGAAGGCTTTGCCAAACGCATCATCGAGAGCTGACCGGCCCAGCCAGAAGCAGCGCGCCACTGCCTCCCTGTCTCCGGTTAACAGGGCCTCGGGCGTCTGCCACCGGGGGTATTTTCCAGCGCTCGCATAGCCCATTGCCCATGAACGAGCATGTCCCAGCAAGGGGGCAGCGAGGAAGGGCCGCCCCGCCCCGAGGCTGCCGTCCCCCTCCACAGCAGGATGAGAGGGGGAAGCCGGCTCGGCGCCTGCCGCGTAAGCGGCTCAGGGGGTGCTTAAAGCTTTTCCCCCACGGCCCGCAGCTCGGCGATCTGCGGTGCCTTGGGCAGCCAGATCTTGTCGAAGGCTTCAATCGCGGGCTTGGTGTCGAAGCTCGACAGATCGCGGATCACGATCGACTCCTTCTTGAACTTCTCCAGCAGACCGGCTTCGGTGGTGACGATGTCGTTGATCTGGGCGTCCAGCGCCTGGGCGGTGAGCTGGCGGATCAGATCGCGGTCCTTGGTGTCCAGCGTGGCCCAGACGCGGCCCGAGAACAGCGGCGCAAACGGCATGAACAGCGCGTTCATCGGCATCATCACCTTGGACACCTTGTCGAAGCGCTGGTTCCAGGAGAACTCGACATCGGCCTCGAGACCGTCGACCTGGCCATTGGTCATGGCATCGAACACCGCGGGCGTAGGGATGGGCGTGGGCGCGGCGCCGAAGTACTGGTAGAAGTCGCGGTAGACCGGGGTCGGGTTGATGCGGATCTTCAGGCCCTTGAGGTCGTTGGGGGTCTTGATGTCCTTGTTGGAGAACACCACGCGCATGCCGGTGATGCCCCAGCCCAGGCCCACGCAGCCGGTCTCGCGCGGCAGCACTTCAAGCAGCTTCAGCGCCGCGGGCGTCTTCACCAGCTTGGCGACGGCCGGCGTCGAGCGCACCAGGTAAGGGGCGTTGATCGAGGCCACGCTGGGCACGCGCGTGCCCAGCTCCGCGGCCTGGATCCAGCCCATGTCCAGCGCGCCGGACTGCATCTGCTGCATCATCACCGACTCGTTGCCCAGCTGGCCCGAGTGGAACACGGTCACCGTGAGCCGGCCGTTGGTGGCCTTGTTCAAGGCCTCGCCGAACTGCAGCGCGGCGCGGTTCCATGAATGCCCGGCGGGGGTGATGATGCCCAGGCGCAATTCCTTGGCCGCGGCGGCGCGCGACGGGGTCACGAAGGCCAGGGGCGCGGCGGCAATGGCCGAGCTCTGGAGGAAGTGGCGACGGTTGAGGGTCATGTGAAACTCCATAGAAAAAGCAGGGATCGAAGCAGGCGCAAAGGCGGCTAATCCAGCAGGGCCAGGGACAGGCTGGGGAACAGCGACAGCATGATCAGCGCCACGACGCTGATGAGGAAGAACGGCAGGGTCACGATGAACATCCGCCCCGGCTTGGCGCCGGTCACGGCGGCGGCGACGAAAAAGCTCAGCCCCACGGGCGGCGTCATCAGCCCCAGCACCAGGTTGATCACGATCACCACGCCGAAATGGCGTGGATCGATGTGGTAGATCTCGGTGGCGATGGGCAGCAGGATGGGCGCGGTCATGATCAGGCCCGGGATGCCGTCGATCACGGTGCCGATGACCAGCAGGATCACATTGACCAGCAGCAAGAAGGTGATGGGATCGTGCGCCACGGTCTGGATCCAGGCGGCGACCATCTGCGGAATCTTGCCGTAGATCAGCAGCCACGAGAACACCGAGGCCGCGGCCACCAGGAACAGCACGATGGCCGAGTAGATCGCCGCGCGCAGCATGATCGCGGCCAGGTCGGAGTACTTGAATTCGCGCGTGACGTAACGCCCCACCAGCACCGCGCTCACCGCGCCCACGGCCGCGGCCTCGGTCGGGTTGGCCAGGCCGGTCAGGATGGAGCCGACGATCACCAGCGGAATCAGCAGCGTAGGGCTTGACGTCAGCACCGTCATGGCACGCTGGCGCCAGCTGCGCTTGGCGCTGCGCGGATAGTTGTAGACCAGTCCCATGCAGGCAATCACGCCAAAGAACAGCAGCGTCAACAGGATGCCCGGCAGGATGCCGGCAATCAGCATGTCGCCCACGGCCACCTGGGCCAGCACGCTGTAGACCACGAACATCACCGACGGCGGGATGATGGGCCCGAGCATGCCGCCATAGACCGTCAGGCCGGCGGCAAAGGTCTTGTCGTAACCCTGCTTCTCCATCTCCGGCACCATCACCTGCGACATGATCGCGACCTGCGCCGTGGCCGAGCCGATGATGGACGAGACCAGCATGTTGGCCAGGATGTTCACATAGGCCAGGCCGCCCTTGATCGAGCCGACAAATGCCATCGACAGGTCGACCAGCCGGCGCGTGATGCCGCCGCTGTTCATGACTTCACCGATCAGGATGAACAGCGGAATGGCAATCAGGCCATAGCTGTCGACGCCGGCAAACATCTGCGTGGCAAACGACTGCAGCAGCACCGGATTGCCGGTGTTGTAGATATAGAAGATGCCCGAGAGACACAGACACAGGCCGATGGGCACGCCCACCAGCATGATCGCGATGAAGAAGATGGAGGTCAGCATGTCAGTTCACCGCTTCGGGGTTGGCCGCCTGGAAGGCAGGGTGTTGGCGCTGGGGCGCGAGATGCAGGTCTTCCAGCAGATTGGCCAGCGCATGCAGGCTCATGCACAGCGCGAAGATCGGCATGATCAGCTGCAGCACCCACACCGGCCACTCCAGCGTCTGCGTACGTTCGGTGTAGAGGAAGTTGAACGACTCGGCCGCGTATTCGCGGGCATCGAAGCCCTGGCGGATGATGCCGATCGGGTCCATCCAGATCCAGCACATGGCGGCCAGCGCCAGGGCAAAGAACAGCACGCCCGCGGTGGCGATCACCTTGGCGATCTGCGCCTGGCGCGGGCCCAGCTTGTCGGTGAGCATGGTCACCGCGAAGTCCAGCCGCAGACGCGTCATGGCCGAGGCGCCGATGAAGGTCAGCCAGACGACGGTGTAGACCGAAGCCTCGTCTATCCAGTACAGCGGCATGCCGCCGTAGCGCGTGACCACATTGACCAGGATCAACGCCGTGAGCAGGCTCATCAGGAAGGTGAGCAACCAGCGCTCCAGGCGCAGCAGGGCGTCGGAGGCATCGAGCACCCAGCGCACCGGGCGCAGAGGCGATGGCGGTGGCAGGGCCGTGGGGGAGCTGACTGTATCGTCCATAGAGCTATTTCTGCATGCGGTGAAAATTAAAACAAACTGCCCACAACCCAAACATATGGCAAATATATTAACGCCAGACCAAAGGCCGTCCCATAGGTGTTTGCCTGGACGTCCCGCGCCGCGCTGCAGCCGGGGCCACCTGGCGGGCGGCCCAGCGTCCGGTGTCTGTCACCGACCACAAAGATGCCAGCAATATATTTAATCCATCTTTATGCTGTACTAGCACTAACCATGCCTGCCCTACCCTGTGCCGCTGCCCGGCCGCTGCCCGGCCACGAGGCAGGCGCACGATGGCGACTGCACCAAGGCCAGGCAGGCCACTGTTCCGTGTTGGTGCATGCACCTTGGCGGGGGCCGGCCCGGCCGCCATGGCGACCCGCGCCGCCATGAAAAAAGCTCCCTTGCGGGAGCTTCAAAGCATGGCGATCAGGCGGCCAGGTCCTTGACCCAGGCGGCGTACCAGTCACGGAACAGCTGGTACTGGGCTTCGGTGTAGCGGCGCTGCGCGTCGGTCAGCGCGTCGCTGGCGTTGAAGTGCAGCGTGTATTCCTTTTGGCCGTTGAGCACCAGCAGGTACTTGTAGTACAGGACCAGATCGGTGCCTTCGTCAAACGACGACAGCACGGCCAGCGCCGATTCCAGCTCGCGGGCCTGGCGGCGCGCGGCGACATCGCCCTGCGCCGCCTTCTTGCACAGGCTCACCAGGTGCAGCACTTCCTTGGGCAGGGCGTTGCCGATGCCGGTGATCGCGCCGGTGGCGCCGCAGTTGACGAATCCATGGAACACCTGGGTGTCGACACCGACCATCAGCGTCACCGCGTCGTCCTGGGAGGTGATGTGCTCGGCCGCATAGCGCAGGTCGGTGGCACCGCCGAATTCCTTGAAGCCGATCAGGTTCGCGTACTTGGCGCGCAGTTCAAAGAACAGGTCGGCGCGCGTGGCAAAGCCGTAGTAGGGGCTGTTGTAGATCACGGCCGGCAGATTCGGCGCGGCTTCCAGGATGGCGGCGAAGTGCGCCTTCTGCGCGGTGGCCGAGGCGCCGCGCGACATCACGCGGGGAATCACCATCAGGCCATGCGCGCCGACCTGCGCGGCGTGGGCCGCGTGGGACACGGCTTCCTTGGAATTGACGGCACCGGTGCCGACGATGGTCGGGATGCCCGCGGCCACCAGCCGGGCCACGCCTTCCTGGCGCTGCTCGGCCGTGAGCAGCGGCCAGTCACCCATGGAGCCGCAATACACGACGGCGCTCATGCCGGCGTCGATGAGCTCCCGGCCCTTGGCCACCAGCGCGTCGTAGTCGGGCGTGCGCTCGGCAGTGCACGGCGTCATGAGTGCGGGGATGGTGCCGGTGAAGATGTTCGTGTTCATGAAAACTACCTTTGTCAAAAAGTGGCGGGAGGAACGGCGCGGGCCAGGGTCTATAAATAGACTGTAAATATATTAGCAATATTCCGAAAGCCGAGGATAGTCGATGGCGCGCGGCGATGCAACCAGGGTTGGCACTGATGCAACAAACCAGGGGGCGCGGTGGCACCGGCGCCCTGCCCTGCGCCAGGCGCGCTTGCTGGCCCGCTGCCCAGGTCCGTGCACGGCGCGGGAAAATATATGATGCGTGCATGAATTCCGATGGAAATCCGCATGCGTGAGCCTCTTGGCCAGCCCTCTGTTCCGCTTTCTGTTCCGCTTTCTGTGCCGCTTTCTGTTCCGCTTTCTGCCCAGGCCGCGGTCCAGCCTCCGGCCCAGCCCATCGACCGCCTTCAGGTCGTCGATATCGAAGAAGACCCGCCGGCCGGGGAGGCCGCCCCAAGCGCCAAGCGTCGGCGTGGCCGCCCGCCGGGCGCCAAGGCAAGGATTGCCAGCGCCGGCGCGCGCATCTCGGCCAGCGAAACCTCGTTCATGCGCGCCGTGCTGCAGGGCGTCGATGAAAAGCTCGCCGCCCACCGCTATCTGCTGCATCTGGGCAATATGGACCGGCGCGTGGCCGGCATCTACCGCGAGCAGCTGCAGCAACGCATCGAACTGGCGCTGCAGAACCTGCCCGACCGGGAACAGGGCCTGCGCATCCTGGCGCAGCTGCTGGCCCGGCCCGAGCCCACGCCCGAGCTGCCCACGCTGGAGGAATTCGCCGAAGGCTTTGCCGAGGACATGTTCAGCGAGAAGGAGTTGATCGCGCTGTACCGCGAGCAGCTCGACGACCGCTTTGGCGAATCCGGCCAGCGCGCCGGCCCCACGGCCGCGGAAATCCTGCGCGGCAAGCTCGACGCCCTGCATTGGGTGCAGCTGCATGTGGCCCAGCATCCCCAGCCGGGCGACCCGACCGAACTCTGGCTCGATGCCGCCATTGCCGCCAAGCTGCGCGTGCATGGCGTGCTGAGCCTGCGCGACACCATCGCCTGGATCAATCTGCAGGGCCGGCGCTGGCATGCGCAGCTGCCCGGCGTCGGCCGCACGCGCGCCCAGCGCCTGCTGCTGTGGCTCAGTGACCACCAGCAGGCGATCGGCGTGCAGATCCACCACCGCATCGCGCAGGAGATGATCTACGCCGAGTTCTCGCCCGCGGCCAGCCTGCTGCCCGAGACCCTGGGCAGCACGCGCAGCACGCCCGAGATGTTTGGCCTGGTGCCGCTGGAGTCGCTGGCCTGGCCGCTCGACCAGCTCGGTGACGGCGGCCTGTTCCGCTCGCACCGCCCCAACACCCTCAAGGCGCACACCGACCGCGAGGCGGTGCAGGCCTGGTTTGCCACGCTGTCCGAGAAATCTCCGGCCACGCAGGACAGCTACCGCCGCGCCGTCGAGCGGCTGGTGCTGTGGGCGCTGGTCGAGCGCCGCAGCATGCTGTCCTCGCTGGCCACCGAGGATTTCATTGCCTTCAAGGCCTTTTTGCGTGCCCCGCCCGCGCACTGGTGCCAGAAGGCACCCGTCACCAAGGGCTCGCAGGACTGGCGCCCGCTGCGCGGCCCGCTGGCCGACCTGAGCATCCAGCAGACCATGAGTGCCATCGCCACCATGTACCGCGACTGGCATGCGAGCGGCTACCTCGACGCGAATGCCGTGGCCAGCGTGCGCGGCAGCAAGCGCCGCGACATGCAGATGGATGTGATGCGCTCGTTTTCCAACGAGGCGCTGCAGGCCATACGCGCCACCTTGCAGGACATGCCCGATGGCGCGGTGAAGCGCCGGCTGCGCGCCGCCATCCTGCTGCTGCAGACCGCGGGCCTGCGCCGCGCCGAAGCCGTCAACATGACCTGGGGCCATATCGAGCGCGTGCGCCTGGACAACATGGAGTCCGACATCTGGGCGCTGCGCTTTGCCGGCAAGGGCAACCGCGAGCGCATGGTGCCGCTCAAGCCCGAAACGCTGCAGGCACTCGAAGTCCACTACCAGGACCGCCTGGCGCTGATCGAATCCGGCGCGCTGGCCAGCTATGCCGACCTGCCGAAAAAGGACTGCCCGCTGCTGGGCGTGCTCGACGAGCGCCTGGCGCTGGGCAATGCCGGCACCGTCGGCGACCTGGCCTCGAATGCGCGCCGCGAGATGAATGCCACGGGCGCGCTGTCGGCCGCGCGCCTGCATGGCGTGCTGAAGAACTTCTTCCGCCAGGTGCAGCAGCAGCCGGGCGCGGGCGACACCGACTTTCTCAAGGCCTCAGCCCACTGGCTGCGCCACACGTTCGCGCACCAGTCGCTGCGCTCCAGCGGCAAGGACCTGGCCGTGGTGCAGCAGCTGCTGGGCCATGCCGACATCTCCACCACCGGCATCTACGTCAAGGCCGACATGTCGTCGCGCGTGGCGGCGGTGCTGGGGGTGGAGGCGGCGGTATGAGCGCCGGCGGCCTGCAATTCCTGCTGGTGTTCCTGGGCGGCGGGCTCGGTTCCGCTATGCGCCACGGCATGAACCTGCTGGCCGCGCGCTGGCTGGGCACGCAGTATCCGCTGGGCACGCTGGGCATCAATGTGCTGGGAGCTTTTGCCATGGGTGTGATCGTCGAATACTGGGCCTCGAGAAGCGGGCTGTCGCCACAGGCACGGCTGTTTCTCGCGACCGGCGTCATGGGCGGCTTCACCACCTTCTCCACCTTTGCGCTTGAAGTCGCCGTGCTGCAGTCGCGCGGCGAGATGCTGGTCGCGGGACTGTATGTGGCCGGCTCGCTGGTGCTGGGCATTGGCGCGCTGTACGCAGGGATGGCGCTGGTGCGGGTGCTGCCTTAAGCCATCGAAAGGACTCCCCAGCCAGTCAGTCCTGAGGATGACCGAGGTCCATCCAAGGTCGGATACCTCTTGTTATGATTTCGTTATCCCATTTTGGAATAGCGACTTCTAAGGATTAGCGATGACTTCTTCTCCCCGCTGGCTGCTCAAGGCCACCCTGTTGGCGGCGTTTTCCCTGGGCTCGGTCGCGGTGCAGGCGCAGGAGCTGGTCGTGTCGGCGGCCGCCAGCCTGACCAATGCCTTCCAGGCCATGGGCCAGGCGTTCGAGAAAAGCCATCCTGGCGCCAAGCTGCGCTTGAACTTCGCCGCCTCGGGCCCGCTGCTGGCCCAGATCCAGCAGGGCGCGCCGGTCGATGTGTTTGCCTCGGCCGACCAGGAAACCATGGACCGCGCGGCCAAGGCCAAGTTGCTGGCAGACGGCACGCGCGTGGATTTCGCACGCAATACGCTGGTGCTGATCGTGCCCGCGGCGTCCGCCAGCATGCCCCGGCAGCTATCGGATCTGGCCGGCGCTGGCTACAAGCGCATCTCCACCGGCACGCCCAGCTCGGTGCCCGTGGGCCGCTACACCATGGCCGCGGTGCAGGAGGCCGGGCTGGCTTCGGCGCTCGAGCCCAAGTGGATCTACGGCGAAAGCGTGCGCCAGGTGCTGAACTACGTGGCGCGCGCCGAAGTCGATGCCGGCTTTGTCTACCGCACCGATGCCTTGATGGAAAAGGACAAGACACGCATTGCGCTGACGGTGCCCACCACCACCCCCGTGAGCTATCCCCTGGCGCAGGTGGCCAGCAGCAAGAATGCGGCCCTGGCCCGGGACTTCATCGGTTTCGTGCGCAGCCCTGCGGGCCAGCAGATCCTCGACGGCTTTGGCTTCTCCAAGCCCTGATCCGCGGCACACCCCATCGTGCTGACCCCTCTTTGGCTCACGCTCAAGATCGCGCTGCTGGCCACGCTGCTGGCCGGCGTGGCCGGCATCGCGCTGGGCTGGTGGATGTCCCAGCGGCGCTTTGCGGGCAAGCATTTCGTCGATGCGCTGCTGATGCTGCCCATGGTGCTGCCGCCCACGGTGCTGGGCTACTACCTGATCGTGGTGATAGGGCGCAACGGCGTGCTGGGCCAATACCTCGACCGCTGGTTCGGCATCAACCTGATGTTCACCTGGCAGGGCGCGGTGATCGCGGCCGCGCTGGTGTCGCTGCCGTTGGTCTACAAGGCCGCGCGCGCGGCGTTCGAGGAGGTCGATGCGCGCTTTGCGCATGCCGCGCGCACGCTGGGCGCGGGCGAATTCGAGACCTTCGTGCGCATCACGCTGCCGCTGGCGGTGCGCGGCATCACGGCCGGGCTGATGCTGGCATTCGCGCGCGCCATGGGCGAATTCGGCGCCACCTTGATGATTGCCGGCAACCTGCCGGGCAAGACCCAGACGCTGTCGATTGCGATCTACGACGCGGTGCAGGCCGGCAACGATGCGCAGGCGCTGTGGCTCACGCTGGTGATTTCTGTGGTCTGCGTGGTGGTGCTGGTGGTCTCCAGTCGCCTGCTGCAGGCCAGGCATTGACATGGCCGCGATGACGCCCGTGCTCGACCTTCACATACAGACGACGCTCGCATCGCCGGGCCGCACTTTCGTGCTCGATGCGCGCTTTACATCGACGGCCGCGCGCACTGCGCTGATCGGCCCCTCGGGCTCGGGCAAGTCCACGCTGCTGATGGCGATTGCCGGGCTCGCGCCGCATCAACCTGCCCGGCTGAGTGGCCATGTGCGCGTGGCCGGCACAACGCTGCTGGACACCGCCCGCGGCATAGACCTGCCCACGCGCGAGCGCCGCATCGGCATGGTGTTCCAGGACTATGCGCTGTTTCCGCACCTGAGCGTGGCGCAGAACCTCGCCTTCGGCCTGTGCCGGCTGGGCCAGCGTCCTACCGAAGCGCAGCGCGCGCGCATCGATGCGCTGGTGCGCCAGTTCGGCCTGGAGGCGCTGCGCGACGCGCTGCCGCGCCATCTCTCGGGTGGCCAGCGGCAACGCGTGGCACTGGCGCGCGCGATTGCGCCCGAGCCCGCGCTGCTGCTGCTGGACGAGCCGCTGTCGGCGCTCGACACCCAGCTGCGCACCCGCCTGCGCGCCGAACTCGCGCAAATGCTCGAGCGCGTGCAGATTCCGGTGCTGCTGGTCACCCACGACCCCAGCGATGTCGCCGCCCTGGCCCAGGCCGTGGTGCAGCTCGACGCGGGCCGGGTGGTCGGCAGGAGCGAAGTGCATATGCCTGGGTGAAGCCCTGCACCGCGGGCTGCACGGGCATGAAAAAACCTCTGTTCTCGTCAGAAAACAGAGGCTCTTCATGGGCCCACCGGCGCCGGCCACAGGCCGGCGTCGCGCTGCCGGCGGCGCTTACAGCTTCACGCCCTTGAAGGTGCTTTCGGCGGTGCAGGTCTTGGTGCTTGCGTCCAGTGTCCAGCTGTTGGTCACGCTGTCCGAGGAGGTGCCGGTCAGGCTGCCGCTTTGCGCATCGAGCTTGAGACGCAGCGTGCCGAAGCTTTCGCTGTAATAGGTGGTCACGGAATTCGCCAGCGAGACGTGGCGCGGCTCGGCGTAGCTGAACAGGACGTCACCGGTACTGGGGTTGAAGTCGCCCACCAGGTAGTACTGCAGGCCGTTGTCCTGCTGCCGCACCACGGCAATGCCCAGCCGGGCATTGAGCGCCAGCTCGACCACCTCGGTCTCGGATTCCCCAGGGCTGGTGCAATAGAGGCTGGCCTGCATGCCGCCCACGACGGTGTTGGTGGGAGCGGGGATGCTTTCGGCAACGACGGTGCCGGTGAACTGGTAGCGTGCGAAGACATGGCCCGCGTCCAGCGTCAGATCATTGAGCACCGCCTGGGCGATATTGGCATTCGCGGGCAGGGCAAGCCACTGCGCCGCGGTCTGCTGCGTGCTTCCCAGCGTCTTCTTCTGGGCCGCGGCCGCCGCCAATTGCAGCGTGTCATTGGTCGCGCCGCCCAGCAGGCCGCCCGCCTGGCCGTTGAAATCGACCACCGCCTTGATGACTGCAGCGACCTCCATGGCCGCGGCAACGGATGGCACATAGGCCGCGCGTTCGGCGCTCGACAGGACGCCGTCGTGGTTGCTGTCCGCCAGCACGAAGTCGGCCGTGGTGAAGTGCGTCACGCGGGCCGCGGGCAGATTCGCCGCCGTCACCAGGCTGGAGCTGCCGGCGGCCGCAATCACCTGCTCCAGCGTGCCGAGCGTGGAAACCAGCTTGATGCTGCTGCCCTTGCTGGCCACCAGGGTCAACAGACCGGCGTTGAGGCTGCGCGGCACCGACAGGCTGTAGTTGCCCTGGGCATCGGTCTCGGCCGAGCAGATCGCGGCATTGGCCGCATCGCGGGCGGCGGCGCCGTCGATCTGGAGGCAGACCTTTGCGCCCGCAATCGGGCCGTCGATGACTTGACCGCTGAGGGTGACCGCGCCCTGGGCTGCGGGGCCGCCCGGGTTGCCGGTGCCACTGTCATTGCCACCACCACCACCACCGCCGCCGCAGGCGGTCAGCAGGGCGGCCAGGGCCAGGGTGGAAAGCTTGTAATTCATCATCGAACGCATTGCGGGTGCCTCATCCATTTTTGAAATATATCTATTTAATTGTAATCCGTGTAACAAGATTTAGTGAGCTTGTGACAGGCAAAAATCCTGCGGAACCAGCGTTGTCGGCTTGCAGTGGCTTGTAGCGGATTGTTATGTTATAACGTTAAAAAGCACTTCGCCAAGGCTGCATGCTGGGCGAACGCGGCCACACCGTTGTCCCACTCTCCCACATCACAATGCCCACAACCCTCCGGCCCAAACTTCCCGTCACCGTGCTCTCCGGCTTCCTGGGCGCGGGCAAGACCACGCTGCTCAACCACATCCTGCACAACCGCGAAGGCCGGCGCGTGGCGGTGATCGTCAACGACATGAGCGAGGTCAACATCGATGCCGCGCTGGTGCGCGCCGGCGGCGCCGAGCTGTCGCGCACCGATGAGAAGCTGGTCGAGATGAGCAATGGCTGCATCTGCTGCACGCTGCGCGAAGACCTGCTGATCGAGGTCGGGCGGCTGGCGCGCGACGGCCGCTTCGATCAGCTGGTGATCGAGTCCACGGGCATTTCCGAGCCGCTGCCCGTGGCCGAAACCTTTACCTTCGAAGGCGAGGACGGGCGCAGCCTGGGCGAAGTCGCCCGGCTCGACACCATGGTGACGGTGGTCGACGCTTTCAACTTCCTGCGCGATTACAGCGCGCGCGAACGCCTGCACGAGCGCGGCGAGTCCATGGGCGACGAAGACCAGCGCACGGTGGTCGACCTGCTGGTCGAGCAGATCGAGTTCTGCGATGTGCTGGTGCTCAACAAGCTGGACCTGGTCAGCAGCGAAGAACGCGCACGCCTGCTGGCCCTGTTGCGCCGCCTGAACCCGCGCGCGCGCATCGAGCTCGCCGAGTTCGGCCGGGTGGCGCTGGCGCGGGTGCTGGGCACCGGCCTGTTTGACTTCGAGGCCGCGGCGCGCGCACCGGGCTGGCTGCAGCAGCTGCGCGGCACGCATCTGCCCGAGAGCGACGAGTACGGCATCGCCAGCTTTGTCTACCGCGCGCGCCGGCCCTTCCATCCGCAGCGCTTTTTCGACCTGGTGGAAAGCGAATGGCCGGGCGTGGTCCGCTCCAAAGGCTTTTTCTGGCTCGCCAGCCACCCCACGCTGGCCGGCTCCTGGTCCCAGGCCGGCGCGATCGCGCGCCATGGGCCGGCCGGCCAATGGTGGGCCGCCGTGCCCACCGAGCACTGGCCCGAGGACGCCGAAGCCCTGGCGCTGATCCGCGCGCAATGGGATGAGCGCACGGGCGATGCGCGCCAGGAGCTGGTGCTGATCGGCATGGACATGGACGAAGCCGCGCTGCGCGCGCGCCTGGACCAGTGCCTGCTGAGCGACGCGGAGATGGCCGGCGGGCCCGACCGCTGGCGCGCCTGGCCGACGCCGTTTGCCGACTGGCCATGATGCGCCGGCACAGCCGCCTGCGGCGCGCCTATAGAATCCTGTGCGTTGGTGCTCGCGGCGTGGTTCACAGGCCGCAGTTCAACGGGAAGCAGGAGGACCCGCAAGCCACCCGCCGCTGAAAAGCCGGCGGGCGCGCCCCAAGGTCTGGCCTGCGCTGCCCCCGCAACGGTCAAACGGACGAAAGCGCCTCGGCACGGCCGAGACGCTCTCAGCATCCCTCCACATAGCCACTGGACGCCTTGAACAAGCGCCTGGGAAGGCGATGGATGCAGTGCCGCCAGCCCGGATACCGGCCAACAAAGTGACCGCGCTGCCGCGCCAACGGGCGGCGCGGTCGTAACGCCCAGACGCCGGCGGGGATGCCGGCCAGGGTTGCCTTTTTCGATTGCCTATTCTCATGAAGCCCGTTCTTCGTGTGCGCCTTGCTGCGCTCCCCTTCGCCCTTGCGGCCGCCTATCCCTGCGTCTTCGTGCACGCCCAGGGCACGCCCTCTCCCACCCTCGACGCGATCACCGTCACCGAGGAACGCGGCGTCGCCACGCCGCTGGTGCAGCAATCGAGCGCCGGCAGCCGCCTCGAACTCACGCCGTTTGAAACCCCGGCCAGCATCGCCATCGTCGAGGGCGAGTTGGTACGCGCGCTGGGCACCACCTCGGTGATCGACGCCAAGACGCTGGCGCCGGGCCTGAGCTCGGCCAACAGCCCGGGCAACGGCGGCAATGTGCTCAGCGCGCGCGGCTTCACCGGCGTCAACTCGGTCAAGCAGCTGTACAACGGGCTGGAGCTGTCCAATGCCGGCGGCGTGGTGAGCTTTCCGTTCGATCCCTGGAATGTCGAGCGCATCGAGGCGCTCTACGGCCCGGCCTCGGTGCTGTATGGCGCGGGTGCGATTGGTGGGGCGGTCAACGTGGTCAGCAAGCGCCCCCACCCGACCGAGTCTTCACACGAAGTCGGCCTGGGCGTGGGCGGCGACAACTCCTGGCACCGCGCGCTGAGCAGCACCGGCCCGCTGGGCCAGGGCTTTTCCTACCGCGTCGATCTGAGCCAGCGCAGCTCGGACAACTGGGTGGACCGCGCAGAGTCCGACACGCTGGCCGGCTCGGCCTCGCTGCGCTACGACCTGTCGCCGCAGCTGAACTTCATCCTGGCCGCCGACTACGGCCGGCAAAAGCCCATGCATTACCTGGGCACGCCGGTGTTCAACGGCGCGCCCGTGCCCGGCACCGAGACCAGGAACTACAACATCGCCGACAGCGACCTGTACTTCAAGGACCGCTGGCTCACGCTGGACACCGAGTGGCAGGCCTCGGCCGACATCAGCGTGCACAACACGCTCTACAGCCTGGAGCACAACCGCCGCTACCGCGATGCCACGGTGTTCACCTATCTGCCCGCCACATCGTCCGTGCGCCGCAGCAGCTACCGCGATATCTCGTTCTCGCGCCAGACCCAGGAAGGCATCAACACCTATGCCCGGTTCAAGGGCCGGATCGCGGGCCGGCAGAACCAGTTCCTGGCCGGCTTCCAGCTCGAACGCAGCCACTACGACCGCTTTGACAACAACCGCGGCGGCAGCTCCACGGTGGACGCGCTCAATCCTGTGCCCGGGCGCTATCGCGATGCCTGGCAGGGCGAGTCGATTCCCATGTACTACCTGGATCTGGAGCGCAGCGGCGTGTTCTTCGAGAACCATCTCACGCTCAGCGAGCGCTGGTCGGTGGTCGCCGGACTGCGCCACGACCGCTACCGCACCGATCGCGAGGACCGCCAGACGCAGCGCGTGAGCAACGGCAAGGTCAGCGGCACGAGCGCCAGCCTGGGGGTGGTCTTCAACCCCATGCCTGACATCGCGCTGTATGGCCAGGTCGCCACGGCGCAGGACCCGGTGACTTCGCTGGCCAGCATTGGCGCCAACCAGCAGGGCTTTGGCCTGTCCGCGGGCCGGCAGATCGAAGTCGGTCTGAAGCAAAGCCTCTGGGGCGGACGCTTCGACTGGACGCTGGCGGCCTACCATCTGGTCAAGAAGGACCTGCTCACGGCCAATCTGGCCAACCCGACGCTGCAGGAGCAGGTGGGCCAGCAGTCCTCGCGCGGCATCGAGGCTTCGGCATCGACGCGCCTGGGTGCCTGGCGCCTGGAAATCAACGGCACGCTGCTCGACCCCAAGTTCGACGACTTCTCGGCCCAGGTCGGCGGCGCCGCGCGCCAGCTCGCGGGCAATGTGCCGATGACCGTGCCCAAGCGCAGCGCCAATCTCAGCGCGTTCTGGCACTTCGCACCCGATTGGACGGCGCGCACTGCGCTGCAATACGTCGGCCAGCGCTATGTGAACAACACCAATACCGCCTCGCTGCCCGCCTACTCCGTGGTCAATGCCGGCATCAACTGGCGCGCGACCAAGGGCGTGACGCTGGATCTGCGCCTGGACAATGTGTTCGACAAGCGCTATGCCACGCAGGGCTCGGAGGTGCAGTGGATTCTGGGCCGGCCGCGCACGCTGTGGCTCACGGGCGTGTATGCGTTCTGAGGGCCGCCGCCAGGCATTGGCGCAGCTGCTGGCGGGCGCGGCCGGGTGCGCCGGCTTCATGGGCAACGCGCGCGCGGCCACGCGGATCACCGACGATCTGGGCCGCGGCGTCAGCGTCACGCTGCCCCTCAGGCGCGTGGTGGTCTTCAACCGCTACACCACGGAGTTCATCCGTGCCATAGGCGCCATGCCCGCCGTCGTGGGCGTGGACTTCGATGGCCGGCAGCATCCCGACTACTGGCCTGGCGTGACGCCGGACATGCGCGCCGGCAGCGGCCAGTCCAGCGTCAACTACGAAGCCATTGTCAGCATGCAGGCCGACGCGGTCTTCATGCCGCGCAACAGCGACTGGAAGAAGGCCGCGCAGGTGCTGCAGGCGTTTGGCATTCCGGTGATCGTGGTCACCGGCTGGGACCTGCTCAAGCACGAGTGGAACGTGACGCTGCTGGGCCGCCTGTTCGCGCAGCCGCAGCACGCGGCGCGGCTCAATGCCTTCTACCGCCACTGGCGCGACACCTTGCAAAGCCGGCTGAAGGGCGTGGTACCGAAGCGCGTGTATTTCGAGGAAGTCGGCCTGTACAAGACGGCGCTGCCGGGCTCGGGCTGGCACGACATGCTCGAAGCCGGCGGCGGGCGCAATGTGTTTGCCGACATCCAGCTGCCCGGCGGGGTCTCGCCGCGCGGCAATGTGCAGAACTTCGAGGTCGACCCCGAAGAAGTGCAGGCGCGCCGCCCCGAGGTGGTGATCAAGCTGCAGCCCGGCCAGTACCTGCCGCACCCGCGCGCGTTCTCGGCCGAGGTGCTGGGCCAGCTCGCCGCACGCCCCGGCCTGCAGGGCACGCCCGCGCTGCGCGACGCCCAGCTCTATCACCTGAGCTACTACCTGGCCTCGGGCTGCTCGAAGATCACCGGCGCGCTGCAGATCGCGCAGTGGCTGCACCCCGAGCGCATGGTCGGCATCGACGCGCAGGCGGTGATGGCCCGCTGGCTGCAGGACTTCCAGGGCGTGCCGGCCCAGCGCGGCTACTGGCAGTCGCTGGCCAGCGCCAGGGAGGGCGCATGAGCACGGCCGCGTTGCCCCAGGCGTTACCCCAGGCCTTGCGCCAGCTGCGCGCGCGCCGCTGGCGCATTGCCGCCGTGGCGCTGGCAGCGCTGGTGCTTGCCGTGCTGGCGTCGCTGAGCCTGGGCGTGCAGCACCAATCCATGGCCACGGTGGCGCGGCAACTGCTGTCGCTGCTGCCTGGCCTCGAAGGCCTGGGGCTGGACGGCCCGCAGCGCAATGTGCTGCTGCAGCTGCGCCTGCCGCGCACCGCCATGGCCCTGGTCTGCGGCGCGGGGCTGGCGATGGCCGGAGTCGCCATGCAGGGCATCACGCGCAATCCGCTGGTCAGCCCCTACACGCTGGGCATCTCGCCGGCCGCGGCGTTTGGCGCCTCGATCGCCATTCTGCTGGGCTGGAACACCCTGCCGGGCGCCGGCGCCTGGTGGACCGTGGGGCTGGCGTTCACGGCAGCGCTGGGCTGCGCGGCAGCGGTGCTGGTGCTGGCTTCGCTGCGCGGCGTCAATGCCATGGTGCTGGTGCTGGCCGGCGTGGCCTTCACCTATCTGTTTGGCGCGCTCACCGCGACGCTGCAGTTCTTTGCCAGCGAACAGCAGCTCGCGGCCATCGTGCACTGGACGTTCGGCTCGCTCAACGGCCGCAGCTGGCACGAGGTGTCGGTGGCCGGCGCCGTCTGCCTGGTCTGCACGCCGGTGCTGCTGGCGCACGCGGGCGCGCTCAATGCCTTCAGCGCCGGCGGCGACGACGTGGCCGCCTCGCTGGGCGTGGCCGTGGCCCGGGCGCGCATTGCGATCACGCTGGCGGCGGTGCTCAGCAGCGCGGCCATCGTCAGTTTCACCGGCGTGATCGGCTTTGTCGGCCTGGTCGCGCCGCATATCGCGCGGCTGCTGATTGGCGGCGACCACCGCGCGCTGCTGCCGTTTGCCGCCGTGGTCGGCGCGCTGCTGGTGCTGCTGGCCGATCTGGCCGGCCGGCTGCTGTTCGCGCCGGTGATGGTGCCCGTGGGCATCGTCGTGGCCTTCCTGGGCGTGCCCTTGTTCCTGCACCTGCTGCTGACGCGGCGCAACGAGATGTCGACATGAGCCAGGCCCCGCTACTGCAAGCCACCGGACTGCGCAGCCGCTATGGCGGGCGCGCCTCGCCCGAGGTGCTGCGCGGCATCGATTTCACGCTCGCGCCCGGCGAGGTGCTGGGCCTGGTCGGCCCGAACGGCTCGGGCAAGAGCTCGCTGCTCAAATGCCTGGCCGGCCTGCGCCCGCTCAGCGGTGGCAGCCTGCTGCTCGAAGGCCGCGCGCTTGCCGGCCACACGCGCCAGGAGCTGGCGCGCGCCATCGCCTATGTGCCGCAGCACACCGGCCCGAGCATGTCGCTGCGCGTGATCGACATGGTGCTGCTGGGCCGGCTGCCGCACCGCGGCCGCGCCAGCGCGCCGCAGGACCAGGCGATTGCGCTGGCCGCCATCGAGCGCCTCGCGCTGCAGCCCCTGGCGCTGCGCCATTTCAGCGATCTGAGCGGCGGCGAACGCCAGCGCGTGCTGATGGCGCGCGCGCTGGCCCAGCAGGGCCGGCTGCTGCTGCTTGACGAGCCCACCAGCGACCTGGACCTGCGCCATCAGCTGGCGACGCTGCAGACCGTGCACGAACTCGCGCGCCAGCGCGGCGTGGGCGCGGCGATCGCCATCCACGATCTGGCCCTGGCCGCGCGCTTTTGCGACCGGCTGCTGCTGCTGCGCGCGGGCGCGGTGCTGGCCTGCGGCACGCCGCAGCAGGTGCTCACCCCCGCCCATGTGCAGGCGCTGTTTGGCGTCGGCGCGCGCATCGGCAGCGATGGCGGCCTGCCCTATGTCATTCCACTGGCCCCAGAAAGCGAGCCGCCATGAACCCTGCATCCACACCCCGGCGCGCCGCGATCCTGCTGGCCAAGGCGTCGATCACCGGCGCCTCCCAGCGTGAGATGGAGCAGCTCGCCGAGCGCACCCAGGCCGCGCTGGCCGAGCACTTCACGGCGGTGATAGCTGCCTTCAGCGAGCAGGGCAGCCCCAGCCTGCGCGCAGCATTGGATCAGTTGGCGGCGCAGGCGATCGAGGAGATCACCATCGCGCCGCTGCTGCTGCCCATGGAGCCGGGTTTTCGCAGCTGGATCACGGGCGCGGTGCAGCGCTGGCGGCGCGCGGCGCCGGACTCGCCGCGGCCCGAAGTCCGCCTGTGCCTGCCGCCGCACGACCGCCTGCCGGTCGATGCGCTGGTGCAAGGCCTGCTGCAGCAGGACGCGGCCGTGTTGCCGGCCGGCGTGGCCGCTCCGCTTGCCGGCTCGGTGGTCCCGGCGCAGCTGCGCCGCGTGCTGGTGTGCCAGGGCGGGCCCTGCAACCAGGCGGGCGCGGCCCAGGTCTGGGGCCACCTGCGCAACGAACAAAAGCGCCTGGACCTGCGCAACGCCGGCGAACGCATGATGAGCGCGCGCACCAGCTGCCTCGGGCCGTGCAATCTGGGGCCGGTGGTGCAGGTGTTTCCCGAAGGCACCTGGTACGGCGGCGTCGACGAAGCCGGCGTGGACCGCATCATCGAATCACACCTGCTGGGCGGCGAAGTCGTTGCCGATCTGGCCTATGCGCCGCTGCCGGGCAAGCAGCAGCTGCGCTGAGCGCCGGCCTCAGTTCGGCGCGCGGCTGTCGATGACGCTGAAATGCTCCACATGGGGCGGCTGCGCGAAGAACGGGCCGATCAGCGCGCGCCATTCGGTGAAGGCCGGCGATTCGCGAAAGCCCACCGTGTGGTCTTCGAGCGTCGCCCAGTGCACGGTGAGCACATAGCGGCCCGGAGTCTCCATGCAGGCCAGCACGCTGTGGCCGCGATAGCCCGCGGCTTTCGACAGCACATGGGCCACGGCGTTCGTCAGCACCGGGCCAAAGGCCTCGTGCTTTGCGGGATCGATCTTGAAATCCACCACTTCGACAATCATTGCTATCTCCAATAGGAACAACCCCCCGGCCTGAACGGCAGGCCGGGCTGCGCCTTGCACTGTAAGGGGAAATGCTGCGCCGCAGCTCACTCGCCCGCAGCGATCACCGCGCGCAATTGCGCCACTTCCGCGGTCAGATTGCGTGCGGCGGCCGCATCGAAGGCGCGGCGCCCGCGCGCCGTGTGGAACAGCGCCGGGCGTGCCTGCAGAAAAGCTTCGAGCACCGCCAGCCTCCCGCGCGTGAACAACGCCTCGGGCACATTGGCGTATTCCTGGCGCACCTGCCGCTGGTATTGCGCATAGCGTTCGGGCGCGGCGCCCAGAATGGCCAGGTCGATATCGACCATCAGCTTCTCGTCTTCGGCCCGGGGCCGGGCCGCATGTCGGGTGATGTCGATCAGGCGCACCACCGCCTCGATCTGGGCTTGTGGCAGCTGCAGCGGCGCGAGCATTTCGCGCGCGCGCCTGGCGCTCATTTCCTCGTTGTCGGCGCGCCGCGGGTCATAGACCAGGTCGTGAAAGAACAGCGCCAGGGCCACGGGCACGGGCCAGTCCCCATCGCCGCTCCACGCGTCGAGAAGCGTCAGGGCTTCGAGCAGGTGCTGTGGCGTGTGATAGGCGCGCTGCGGCTCGCTCCAGCCCGCGAGCACCTGGGCAAACACCCGCGCCGAAGCGTCTGGCGGCGCTGACCGACAGCTGCGCAGCCAGTAGGCCTGCAGCGGGCTGTTCGTCCTGGGCACATCTTCATGGTTCATGCGTCGATTGTGCGGGATCGCACGGCGGCTGTATCCTGGGCATGGCCTTGCCCGCCCGGCCTCACTGAACCGCACAAGGAGCCTCCCATGCCAAAGCCACCAACAGCCCTTTGCCGCGCACGCCAGGCGATGGCGCGCGCCAGCAGTCGCGTACTGCTGGCCGGCTGCCTGGCAGCAACTGCGCTGCTGGGCGCCTGCACCAGCACCCAGCCGCCGCCCGGCGTCGAGGCCGTGAGCGCGTTCGACCTGCAGCGCTACCAGGGCCGCTGGTACGAGATCGCGCGGCTGGACCACTCGTTCGAGCGCGGCCTGAGCAATGTGTCGGCCACCTACACCCCGCAGTCCGACGGCAGCGTGCAGGTGCTCAACCGGGGGTATTCGGCCGAAAAGGGCGAGTGGCGCGAAGCCATCGGCAAGGCCTGGTTCACCGGCGCGCCCACGACCGGCTCGCTCAAGGTGTCGTTCTTCGGCCCGTTTTACGGCGGCTATCACGTGGTCTCGCTGGACAGCGACTACCGCTGGGCCCTGGTGGTCGGCGCCGACCTGGGCTATGCCTGGATCCTGGCGCGCGAGAAGACGCTGGATGCCGACACCCGCACGGCCCTGCTGGCGCGGGCCAAGGCGCTGGGCGTGGACACCGAGGCGCTGATCTGGGTCGATCACCAGCTGCCCGCACAGAATGTTCCGCTGGCCGACAGCACGCGATGAGCGCGCCGGCACAGACGCTGCGCCTGGTGCTGGGCGATCAGCTCAACCCCGGGCACAGCTGGCTGCGCCAGGTGGACCCGCAGGTGGTCTATGTGTTGATGGAAGTGCGCCAGGAGACCGACTATGTGCTGCACCACGCACAGAAGATCCTGGCCATCTTTGCCGCGATGCGCGATTTTGCGCGACAGCTGCGCGCCGCGGGCCACCGCGTGCGCTATGTGGCGCTGGACAACGCCAGCAACCGCCAGTCGATTCCCGACAACCTGGCCGCACTCGCCAGGCTCTATGGTGCCAAGACCGTGCAATGGCAGCAAGCCGATGAATGGCGCCTCGACGCCCAGCTGCAGCAGTGGGCCGCGACCCAGATCGAGGCCCGGGCCCTGGACTGCGAAGCCGTCGACAGCGAGCACTTTCTGAGCACCCGCGATGAACTGGCGACGCTGATGCGCGGGCGCCAGCAGTGGTTGATGGAGGACTTCTACCGCCACATGCGCCGCCGCCATCATCTGCTGCTGGACGCCCGCGGCGCGCCCGAAGGCGGGCAATGGAATTACGACGCGGACAACCGCAAGCCCTGGCCCGGCACGCCGCCCGAACCCGCCGACTGGCGCCCCCGGCACGACCACAGCGCCTTGTGGGACATGCTGCAAGCCGCAGGCGTGGCCAGCTTCGGCTGCCCCAGTTTGGTGATTTCGAGGACGCGATGGCCAGCCAGGCCCCTCGATTGCGCGCCGATGGCGGCGTGATCGCCACCAAGCCCTATGTCAGCAGCGGCGCCTACCTGCACCGCATGGGCGATTACTGCCAGGGCTGTGCCTACGACTACGACTACCGCCAGAAGACCGGCGCGCGCGCCTGCCCGTTCAATGCGCTGTACTGGGACTTCTTCGACCGCCATGCCACGGCCCTGGAAGACAACCACCGCCTGACCATGGTGTATCGCCAATGGCGCAAGATGCCGCCATCGCAGCAGACTGCCTTGCGCGACCAGGCCCGGCAACTGCGTCAGCGCCTCGAAACCCTTTGACCAGCGCACAGGAGCCGACTTCCATGCACTCCCTTCCCGCAGGCTACCGCGCCCTGGTGCTGGGCGCGTCGGGCGCCATTGGTGGCGCCATGGCCGATCAGCTGCGCGCCGACCCGCGCTGCGCCACGGTGTGCGCGCTGGGCCGCGACAGCCAGCCACGCATCGATTTCGCCGCGCCCGAAAGCATCGCCGCAGCGGCCCAGGCCTTGCAAGCCCAGGCGCCCTGGCATCTGCTCATCATCGCCACCGGCATGCTGCAAGGCCCGACGGGCGGCCCCGAAAAGCGCCTGGCCGATCTGCACGCCGAACATCTGGCCGCCAGCTTCGCCATCAATGCCACCGGCCCGGCCCTGGCGCTCGCGCAGTTCACGCCGCAGTTGGCGCGCGGCCAGCGCTGCCTGGTTGCCGTGCTGTCGGCCAAGGTCGGCAGCATCGGTGACAACCGCCTGGGCGGCTGGTACAGCTACCGCGCCGCCAAGGCCGCGCTGAACATGCTGCTCAAGACCGCCGCCATCGAGCTGGCGCGCACCCATCCACTGGCCGTGCTGGCCGCCTTGCACCCAGGCACGGTGGATTCGGCCCTGTCCGCCCCCTTTCGCGGCGCCCAGATCGGGCGGCCTGCGCAGCAGGCGGCACGGGACCTGCTGCAGCTGCTCGATGGCCTGGCACCTGAGCACAGCGGCGCCTTCTGGGCCTACGACGGCCAGCGCCTGCCGTGGTGAAGTCCACGCCCGCTGTGCCCTCGCGTGAGCCCTGGGTCGCTGGCTGCCGTCGGGGCCGGGCCCGTGTCAGCACCGCATGGCGCTGCTGCAGACCCGCAAGGCACCCCACCAGAATCTGGCCGTCAGCGCGGCCACCAGCACGGATGCGATGCTGACCTTGCGCTGCAGGTTCTGAGCGCTGTGACACAGCCTCAGGGACTACATCCATCCTCAGAGTGCGCGCCATAGACTGCAAACCATGCGCAAACCGTCCAAACTTGTCATCCCCGCCCTGCTTGCCGTGGTGCTGGGAACCGTCATTGCGGCGTCAGGCTGTTCCGCCTCACGTCTCAACCACGCGCGCGCGCTGGTCGAGCGCAGCGAGGCGCTGCAGCGCGTGCCCGCGGACCCGGCGCAGCGCCTGTTGATCGTCGGCGACAGTACCGGCGTGGGCACGGGCGCGACTTCGCCGCAGAGCAGCCTGGCCGGCCTGCTGGCCCAGGCCTGGCCGCGGCTGGAGATCGAAAACCGCGCGATAAATGGCGCGAAGTTTGCCGATGTCAGCGAGCAACTGCAAGCCGCCACCGGGCGCTACGACGTGGTGCTGGTGCAGGCCGGTGGCAATGACGTGATACGCCTGCGCTCAGAGCGCGCGATGCGCCGCGATATCGAGCGCGTGGCCGAACTCGCCAGCACGCGCAGCGCGCATGTGCTGATCATGCCGTCCGGCAATGTCGGCAGCGCGCCGCTGTTTCTTGCCCCGGTGTCCTGGTACATGACCGCGCGCTCGCGCACGATGCACGGCCTGGTGCGCGAAGCCGCGGCGCGGCATCAGGCGGTGTATGTCAATCGTTTCGCGGAACGCGACCAGGACCCGTTTGCCCTGCAACCCGACCTGATGTATTCAGCCGATGGCCTGCACCCCAGCGACGCAGGCTACAGCAACTGGTTCGATGTGCTCAACGCGCAAGCCCCGTTGAACACCTTGCTGGCGCCATCGCGGGCGCGCTGATACCTTCAGCCCTGGGCGGCGGGCTGCAGCCGCGTTCTGGCGCGGGTCGCCAGCCAGCACAGCATGGCGCCGGCGCAGACCAGCAAGGCGCCCCACCAGAATCTGGCCGTGAGCGGCACGCCCAGCAGCAGTGCCGCCAGCGCCGCCGACAGCACGGGCGTGAAATACGATGCGCCAGCCAGCAGCGTGACGTTGCCGTGCAGGATGCCCACATTCCAGGCCGCATAGCCAAAGCCCATGGCCGCGGCCGCGAGCACCAGATGCACAGCGGTCGGCAGGCTCCAGTGCATCCCGCCGCCGCCCAGCAGCAGGTACTTGACCCACAGGGCCAGCGCCGTCAACAGGAAAAACAGCGTGATGCCATTGCTGCCTTTGGCCATGCGCGCGGTCACCGTGCAGTAGGCGGCCCAGATCAGCGCGCCCGCAAACGCCAGGCCATAGCTCAAGGGATTGTCTTGAACATTGGCCTGCATGCCGGCCAGATCCAGCCCCTGCTCGCCGCCCAGAATGCAGACGATGCCGGCCAGCGAGACCAGCAGCCCCGGCACCACCAGCGCGCTGGCCCGCTGGCCGTTGAAGACAATGGCGGCGACCAGGGTGAAAGTCGGCCACAGGTAGTTGACCATGCCGACCTCGATCGCCTGCCGCCCGCTGTGCGCGTAGCCGATGGACAGCGCCATACACAGCTCATAGGACACGAACAGCAGGCTGCCCCAGCAGAGATAGGCGCGCGGCATGCTGCGCAGCCGCGCAAAGCCCACCGTGACCAGCAGCAGCGCCGAGGCCAGCGTATAGATCATCGCCGCGCCGCCGGTGGCGCCCAGGCCTTCGCTGACGCTGCGGATCAGACCGACCAGGGAGGACCAGAGGAGAATGGCAACGAGGCCGATGAGGGTGGCGTTTTTCTGGCGCGACATCGGCCTGATTATCGCGGCGCCGGCGCGGCCTGCGGATCAGGCCTGCGGATCAGGGCGGGGGCAGCACAGCGCCACGCAGCGCGGCCTGGTCGATCCAGCGCGCCAGTTGGGCATTCGCCTGCTGGCGCGCGGCAAAGCGTTCGACATAGGCCAGGCCGGCCGCGGCGCGCCCCTTGGGCAGGCCCAGCGCAAAGCTTTCCATGCCCCAGGCGCCGGGGAGCACGCGGCTGCCTGGCACCTGCTCCTGCAGCGCAAAGAGAATCGATTTGTTGGTCGCGAAACCCGCGATTTCACCGCGCACCAGCGCCTGGCCCGCTTGTTGCAGCGAGGCCATGTCACGCAACTGCGCGCGCGGATAGATTTCCAGCAGCTCCCGGCCCGTGGAACTGCCGGTGCTCACGCCTATGCGCAGCGCGGGCTGGTCCAGTTGGTCCAGCGCCGTAATCGGGCTGGCCGGGGCCAGCAACACGCTTTTTTCGATGTTCAGCACGGTGCCCGTGAAATCCACAAAGGCTTTGCGTTCCGCGGTGGCATTGGTGAACACCAGATCGACGGCATTGCGCCGCGCGGCCACCAGCACATCGGCGTTCTTCTCGAAGACCACCGGTTCAAAGGGCACGCCCAGCTCACGCGCCAAGGCCTGGCCCATGGCATAGCCCAGGCCGCGCGGCGGCTGCCCGGCGGAGCCGCTCAGCAGCGACGTCGGACTGCCCGGGTACAGGCCCACGCGCAGCGCGCCGCTGGGCGCCAGCGCCTGGACTACGGCAGCCGGTGCTGCGACAGCCGGCGCTGCGCCAGCCGACGCGCCGGGTTGTGCCATCGGCGCCTGACAGGCGGTGGCCAGCAGCGCCGCGCTCAGGGCGGCCATGGCGCCCAAGGCGCGGCGGTTGATCTTCACCATCTTGCGGTTCTCCGGGAGGGACAGGCGGCTGCGCTTCGCGGCCTCAGTCGGCGGTGATGCCCGCCGCCTTGATCACCTCGCCCAGCGCGGCAGACTCGGACTGGATGAACTGCGCAAACTCGGCCGACGTGCCGCCCACCGGGCTCGCGCCGATCTCGGCCAGCCGGCTCTTCACCTCGGGCGTGGCCAATGCGGTGTTCAAGGCCTTGTTCAGCGTCTCGATGACCTGGGCCGGCGTGCCCTTGGGCGCATTCAGGCCCCACCACACCGTGGCCTGCACGTTGTAGCCCAGCGATTGCGCCGTCTTGACCTCGGGCAGCAGCGGCGAACCCTTGGTGTTGAGCATGGCCAGCGCGCGCAGCGAGCCGTTCTTCACATGGCTCACGACTTCCAGCGGATTGATCGCCATGAAGTCCAGCCGGCCGCCCAGCAGATCGGTCACGGCCGAGGAACCGCCCTTGTAGGGCACATGCACTGCCTTGAAGCTGCCCGCGCGCAGCAGCAGCTCGCTGGCCATGTGGCCCGAGCTGCCAACGCCCGCGGTGCCGAACGACAGCGCATCGGACTTGGCCTTGCCCGCGGCCACCAGCTCGCCCAAGGTCTTGTAGGGCGACTTGGCATTGACCACCACCACCAGCGCGGCCTCGCCGATGCGGCCAATCGGCACAAAGTCGTTCAGCGGATCGAAGTTCAGCTTGGAGTACAGCGCCTTGTTGGTCGTCAGCGTGTTCGACGACGTCAGCAGCATGTAGCCGTTGGCGGGGCTGCGCGCCACGGCCGACATGCCGATGTTGGTGCCGCCGCCGGGCTTGTTGTCCACCACCAGGCTCTGGCCCAGGGCCTGCGACATGGGCGTGGTGATCAGCCGCGTGATGATGTCGACGCCGCCGCCTGGCGAGTAAGGCACCACGACCGTGACCGGCTTTTCGGGGTAGCCGGCGGCATGCGCGTTGAGGACGAGACAGGGGACGGCCAGCAGCAGGGACGTGGCAAGGGTGCGGCGAGTGCGCGAGGTCATGGCTTGTCTTCCTTTAGGTAAACCTGATTTTTTCCCAGATTCTCGGCACAGGCTGTTATATCGTCCAATACTTTTTCAATCGCGCACTGAGAGGTTTTTCGACTCATGGATTTCCGTCGCCTGAATTACTTCATTGCCGTCGCGCAGGAGCTGAACTTCAGCCGTGCGGCCGAGCGCCTGCACATCAGCCAGCCGCCGCTGAGCCAGCAGATACAGGCGCTCGAAGCCGAACTTGGCGTATTGCTGTTCCAGCGCTCGCGCCGCTCGGTGGCCATGACGCAGGCGGGGCGCGTGTTCTACGCGCACGCCTGCCGCATCACCGAACACTATGCGCTGGCGCGTCGCGAGGCGCAGATGGCGCATTCGGGCGTGGCCGGGCGCATCCGTCTGGGCTTCACCGCGTCCGTACCCTTGTTTCCGGCCTTTGCGCGCCTGCTCCAGGGCTTTCGCCAGGCCTATCCGCATGTCGAGGTGGTGCTGCGCCACCTGACCACGGGCGAGCAGCTCGATGCCCTGTTGCAAGGCGAGATCGATGTCGGACTGTTGCGGCCGTCACCGCATCTGCGCACGCCCGATCTGCTGCGCTCCTGGGAGCTGTGGCACGACGAACTGGTGGTGGCGGTGGCGGCCAGCCACCCGCTGGCCGGGCAGGACATGGCGCCGATGTCGCTGCAGGCGTTGGCCGGTGAGCCCTTTGTGCTGCAGCCGCAGACCCTGGGCTGCGGCCTCTGGGAACGGATTGCGCTGCTCACCAGCCGCGCCGGATTCACGCCCCGGATTGCCCAGGAAAGCAGCGAGACCGCGACCACGCTGGCGCTCGTGGCCGCCAACCTCGGCGTGTCCATCGTGCCCAGCACCTATCGCAGCATCCGCCCCAGCGGCGTGCACTTTCGCCCCTTGTCGGACCCCGATGGACAGACCTGCATTCGCGCGGCGGTGCGCGCCAGCGAGTCCGATGCCTGCGTGCAGACCTTTGTCGCACTGCTGCAGGGCGAAGCCGGCTTGCCGCCGGCACGCCCTGCCGCCCAGGCCCAGGCTGCTACCGGTCTGCAGGCGGCAATCCACGCCGCCGCCGCTTGACGGCATGCCGGCGCCTCAGCGCCGCGACACCACCGGTGCGCCGTTTTGCCGCGGGTGCGGACATGGCGCCGGATTCGGCCACTACCGTGCTGCCATCGGTGATCACCGGTGACTTGCCCAGTGGATGAATCTGCGGAAGCTCAGCCGGTGCCAGATGGGTTTTCGGATCGCGCCGATAAACGCTCAAGTCATGTGGCACGCAGTTCTTCGCGCAGCCACAGGATGCGCTGCAAACGCGAGCTTGCAAGGCGGTGGACAGTCAGTGTCCGCCAGGTCCCATTGCGGGGTTCGAGCTGTGGTGCCGTTGGACCTGGCGGCCTGGCGGCCTGGCGGCCTGGCAGGCGATCATCGTGCCAAATAGCCCGCCATCTCCGCGTGCGTCGCGGCAATCTGGTCACGCACTTCATCGGGCAGCCCGGCCTGCGCCGCGAACTCCGGCCAGCGCGCGATCGCCGCCCGGGCCTGCTCGATGATGGCGTCACATACCCCGCGCAGCTGGTAGCTGTTGGCGACCTGGCGGATGTCGCCCTGCGTGATGCGCGCGAACTTGCCGTTGACCGACATCAGGTGCTGGCGCAACCAGACATTGCCCGGATCATAGGCATAGGTCACGTCATAGGCCGGGGCCAGCTCCCAGGCCGCACCTTGCCGCAGCAAAAAGGAGAAGTTCTTGCTGTGGTCATCGTTGTTGGCGGCCAGCACGTTGAACACCATGCGGCGCAGGGTCTGGGCAAAGGCCGTTTCATCGAGCTGCAACTGGCGCAGGGTCTGGAACAGCTGGTGGTAGCTGTGCGTCTCCTGCTGGTTGAAGTCCAGGTGCGCCATGCCGCACAGCGTCTGCATGTGGTGGCGCGTATTGCCGTCGCGGTCAAAGCGCTGGGTCATGAAATGCGCCCGCCCGCCTTCTTGCAGCAGATGGCAGTCGGACATCTCGACCCCGGCGGCGCACGCCATCAGCGAGTAGGCGTACTCGATGCGGCCATAGTTGCGGCCCGGGCCGAGCTGGCTGTCCAGACCGATGCCGTCGAACTTCAACAGCCAGGCTTCATAGCCTTCGGGAATCTCGAACTGGCCGGTGCGCACATCCTGCGTGGCGCGGCTCCAGGCAATCGTCGCCTTGGCGCGCGCGCCACCGGCCGAGGTGCCGACCTGGATGATCTGGCGCAGCAGCTCGCCGGCATGGTCGCTGCCCGCGAAATCGCCGCTGATCACCGAGCGCGCCTGCGCCACGAGTTGCGACATCTGCACCGCGGTGGCGGCCGTCGAACGCGGGCCGCGGCTGGGCTGGAAAGTGAGCGCGCCCATGGAACGCTGGCCCATGTAGGCCAGGCGGTCCAGCGCCGTGACGTTGGTCTGGGCAATGCCGCGCTCGGCCATCCAGGCATTGATCAGCGCGTTGCCGAAGCGGTCGGGCAGCGCATCGGCCAGCAGGGCTGGCAGGCGCTGGTAGGTGGCGATTGGCAGGGTCGGGAACACAAACGGCGCGTTCGCCTGGGCCAGCGGCATCTGCAGCGGCGCGATCTCTATGCCGCTGCGCACGAAACGGGGCTCGTATTCAAAGGCGTAGTAGCCGGTGTCGGGGTCCAGCGCCACCGCGCCGACATCCATTCCCCAGAGGTTCACGCTCACGGCCTGGACGGCCTTGAAAGCACTTTTGCGCGTTGCCATGGTGTGTTCCCGCTATTTCAACGGTGGCGGCGCGGGCTCAACGCTCGGCATCACCCGGCTCCAGGCGCAGCTTGCGGGCATAGACGCTACGCGCCGCGCGCTGGCGCGTGGGAAGGCCGCGGGCCATCTGCAAGGGGCTGATGCGCACCGCGGGGCGCAAGGTGCCCAGCCATTGGCTCAGACCCAACGCGGCGATGACGCGGATCAGCGAGATGACGCGGCTGCCGGCGCCGGTCTCGAGCGCGCGCAAGGTCTGCTTGGAAACGCCCGCCTTGAGGCACAGGTCTTCCATGGTGATGTTCTGGCGCAGGCGTTCGGCGCGCAGCTGTTCACCCAGTTCCAGTTCAAGATCCTCGGGGGTTTTCACATTCTCCATAAAGTACCATTTTTGGTGTTTTATCGCAATAAATCCGATTAACAGATGATTTTTACCACTTTAACATGCATCTGAACATCAGCTATTCATAGCAAATAACAGTCCCTTTTCAGTACTTTGTATGTGTTTTTCCATGCAACACACCAAAAAACATACTTTATGGCTAATCACATCAAAGCCTGGCGGCTGCGCGCAGTGCCGGCCCTTGGCCCGGCTGCACCCCGCGCTGCCGCGCTCATGCAGCGCTCAGGCAGCGCTCAGGCAGCGCTGATCAGCGTTGCCGCGAGCCGGCCCACCTGTGCCAATGCCCGGTCGCGCGTTGCCTGATCAGCCGTGGTCTGCGTCAGATAGCTGCTGACCAGCAGCGGCGCGCGGCCCGGCGGCCAGAGTACGCCGACATCGTTGTTCGTGCCATAGGCACCGCCGCCGGTCTTGTCGCCCACCCGCCAGCCCGCCGGCAGCTGGGCGCGCAGTTTGCGGTCTCCCGTCTTGTTGTCCACCAGCCAGCGCGTGATCTGCGCGCGCGACGCCGGCGACAGCGCATCGCCCAGCACGACCTTGCGCAAGGTCTGCAGCATGGCTTCGGGCGTGGTCGTGTCGCGCGGATCGCCGGGCAGCGCTTCGTTCAGCGCGGGCTCGATGCGATCGAGGCGCGTGAAGTCATCGCCCAGGCTGCGCGCATAGGCGGTCAGCGCCGCCGGGCCGCCAAAGCTCTGCAGCAGCAGATTGGCCGCGGGATTGTCGCTGAGCGTGACCGCGGCGTCGCAGAGTTCGGCCAGGCTCATCGGCTCGCCGCCAACGCGCGGCCCGGTGGCCGGCGCGTGTGGGACGATGTCGCTCGCCTGCACCGCAATGCGCCGCGTCAGCTGCTCCTGGCCCTGGTCCACGCGCGCCAGCACCAGGGCCGCGGCCAGGAACTTGAAGGTGCTGCACATTGGAAAGCGCTCGGTGCCGCGGTGGGCCCAGGCCAGGCCGGTATGGGTGTCGAGCACGGCCACGCCCAGCCGGCCACCGCTGTCGCGTTCGATCTTCTGCACTTCCTGCTGGAAGCGGCTCGAGGCTGTCGCCGAAGGACTGCGGGCCAGCGTGCAGCCGGCGCTCAGCACCGTTACGGCAGCCAGACCGGCGGCGCGAATGAAAGGACGTCGTTCCATGTTTTCCTTGTGTGGGTTTGAATGCAGGCAATGATGCCCCGCTTGAGATCCCGGAACAAACCGTAATAATCGAGCTTTGACCCCAGGAAAACTGGGGGCTGCGAGATTTCCATGCACCTGCCGTTGAACGCCTTGCGCGCCTTCGAAGTGTCCGCGCGCCATCTGAGCTTCACGCGCGCCGCTGCCGAGCTGCACGTCACCCAGACCGCGGTCAGCCAGCATGTAAAAAACCTCGAGGACCGCCTCAAGGTGCCACTGTTTCGCCGGCTGCCGCGCGGCCTGGCGCTCACGGACGAAGGCCAGGCGCTGCTGCCGGTGCTGGCCCAGTCGTTCGAACGCATAGGCCAGTTGCTCGACCAGTTCGGCGACGGCCGCGCCCGCGAGGCACTGACCGTGGGTGTGGTGGGCACCTTTGCCGTTGGCTGGCTGATTCCGCGCCTGCGCGACTTCCAGCAATCCCATCCCTTTGTCGACTTGCGGCTGTTCACCCACAACAACCGCGTCGATATTGCCGGCGAAGGCCTCGATTGCGCGATCCGCTTTGGCGACGGCGCCTGGCACGGCACCGAGGCCTTGCCACTGCTGGCGGCCCCGCTGTCGCCGATGTGCGCGCCGGCACTGGGCGCGGCCTTGCACACGCCGGGCGATCTCGCCGGCCAGGTGCTGCTGCGCTCCTACCGCGCGGAGGAATGGAGCAGCTGGTTTGCCGCGGCGGCCACGCCCTGCCCGCTGCTGCGTGGCGCGGTGTTCGATTCCTCGCTGACCATGGCCCAGGCCGCGGTCCAGGGCGCGGGCATCGCGCTGCTGCCGGCACGCATGTTCGCGCACGAGCTGCAGCAGGGCCGGCTGGTGCGGCCGTTCGCGACCGAGATCAGCACCGGCCGGTACTGGCTCACGCGCCTGAAGTCACGGCCGGTGACCGCCGCCATGCAGGCGTTCAACGACTGGCTGGTGCAGACCACGCCCATGGGTGTTCAATGAAGGGCTTGCGCGACCCGCGGTGCCGGCGGGGACAGGCGCGGAAATCGCCGCCGGCGGCAGGCCGGCGTCTTATCCCCACGGCATGGGCCCAAGCTTGTGCATAACTACCGCAACAACCCCGCAAAGCCGCGCCAGCGCTGGCTTTCCAGGGGATGCTCAAAAAACAGGCAAGCGCTGGCAAAAACGCGGGCGCGGCTCACGCCGCCGGCCGCACCACATTCACCGGCGCGCCGCGCGCGAACGCCTCGATGTTGTCTATCAGCTGGTCGGCCAGGCCCTGGATGGCTTCGCGAGACGCCCAGGCGACATGCGGCGTCAGGATGAAATTCGGCAACTCCAGCAGTTCCATGAACGGGTGATCGGCCGGCGGCGGCTCGGCCGTGACCACATCGAAGCCCGCGCCCGCGATCTGGCCGCTGCGCAAGGCATGGGCCAGCGCCGCCTCGTCGACCAGGCCGCCACGCGCGGTGTTGATCATCAGCGGCTGGCGCGCCATCTGCGCGAACTCCGCAGCGCCAATCATGTGCCGCGTCTGGGGCTTGAGCGGACAGTGCAGGGTGATGATGTCCGCGCGTGCCAGCACCTCCTCGAACGGCGTGTAGAGCCGGCCCATGCCGGCGCGCCCCTTGTGCGCCGACATCAGCACCTGCATGCCCAGCGCGCGCGCGATCGTTGCCACGGCCGTGCCCAGCGCGCCGTCGCCAATGATGCCCAGCGTGGAGCCAGCGAGATCGCGCACCGGATGGTCGAAGTAACAGAACTGCCCCGACTCCTGCCAACGGCCGGCCTGGACCGAGTCGCGATAGGCGCAGATGCTGCGGCGCAGCGCAAACATCAGCGCAAAGGTGTGCTCGGGCACGGAGTGCTTGGCGTAGTTGCGGATGTTGCTGACGGTGATGCCGCGCTCGGCGCAGGCCTTCAGGTCGACGCTGTCCGTGCCCGTGGCCGCGACGGCCACCAGCTTCAGGCGCGTGGCCGACTGCAGGTCGGCCGCGCCCAGCTTCACCTTGTTGCTGATGACGATGTCGGCATCGGCGATGCGCGCCGCGACTGCGTGGGGTGGCGTGTGGTCATGGCACAGCAGTTCATGCACAAACGACGGACGCCGCAGCGTGGTCTCGGGCGACAGCGTGGCGCGGTCAAGAAATACGATTTTCATAAGGATTCACAGTAGTGTGCGCCCACTTCATGCCGCGCAAGCCCGGGCTGCCTGGGCCATGCACAGGCGGCGCTGCTCACTTGCCGTAAGCGTATTCGCCACCGCGCTCTATGGCCTTCTGGTAGGCCGGCCGCGCCTGCAGCCGCGCCAGCCAGGCCTGCAGATGGGGATAGGGTGCGGTCATGCCTTGCGTCTTGGCGAGTTCGCCCACAAAGCTCAGTTCGATGTCCGCGCCGCTGAATTGCGCACCCAGCAGGTAGGGCGTGCGGCCCAGGGTGTCGTTGATGTAGCCGAGGAAGTTGGCCAGCTCGGACTGGATGCGCGGCTGCAGCGGTGCGGCCGCATCGCCCAGGCGGCCGACATACAGGTGGAGCATGAACGGCAGCATGGCCGAGCCTTCGGCAAAGTGCAGCCATTTGACGTATTCATCGTAGGCAGGCGTCGCCGGATCGGGCTGCAGCTGGCCATTGCCGTGGCGGCGGATCAGGTAGTCGACGATGGCGCCCGACTCGGTCAGCACCAGCGTGCCTTCCTCGATCACCGGCGACTTGCCCAGCGGGTTGATGGCCTTGAGCTCGGGCGGCGCCAGGTTGGTCTTGGGATCACGCAGGTAGCGCTTGATCTCATAGTCCAGGCCGAGTTCTTCCAGCAGCCAGAGAATGCGTTGCGAACGCGAGTTGTTGAGGTGATGGACGGTGATCATCGGGGTCTTTCGGGAAGAACAGGACGGGGGCAGGACAGGGGCCGGGCCGCAGGCCTGGCATCGGCAGACTTTAGCGCAGCCATGCCAGGCATGGCCGGGTCAGATGCCGGCGGCCGGCTCGGAAATCTCGATCAGGTTGAGATCCGGGTCGCGCAAGTAGATCGAGCGGATCTTCGAGGTCGCACCGGTGCGCAGCACCGGGCCTTCGGCAATCGGCACGCCCAGCCGCTGCAACTGGGCGATCACATCATCAAGCGGCACCGAGGCCAGAAAGCACAGGTCCAGCGCCCCGGGCACCGGTGTATGCGCCTTGGGCTCGAACTCGCGGCCTTTGACATGCAGATTGATTTTCTGCAGGCCGAACTTGAAGGCCTGGCGCGCCACGGGCGGCGTGCCGCCGATGAACGTCTCCAGCGTCATGCCCAGGACTTCGGTGTAAAAGCGCACGCATTGCGCTTCGTTGGCGGTGGTGAGCACCAGGTGGTCTAGGTGGCTGATCATGGGATGTGCATTGCAAATGCGCCAGTGCGGGCAGAATGGGACATGGGCCCACTGGCGGCCCGCACCATTTTGCACCCATGACGCCCTTTCTGAACCATCCTCTTGCACATGGTTTCGCCCGGCTGCGCGCCATCGAGGAAACCGATCTCATGCACTGGCTGGGCTATCTGCGCAGCGACCCGGTGCGGCGTGGCATCAGCTGGCGCCCACAGAGCACGCACGAGCTGCGCGAGTTCGTACGGGCCACGGACTTGCAGCGACCGCTGTCCCAGGTCCGGTTCGCGATTGCGCGAACGGATGACGACACCCTGCTGGGCACCATCGGGCTGCACTCGATCTCCAGGGCGCATCGCAGCGCCGAGGTGGGCTATGACATCGCGCCCGACCAATGGGGCCAGGGCCTGGCCACCGCCGCCTGCCGCGCCATTGTGGCCTGGGCGCAGCTGCAGGGCCTGGTGCGGATTCAAGCCACCTTGCTGATCGGCAACCACGCCTCCTTGCGGGTGCTCGAGCGCGCCGGCTTCGAGCAGGAAGGCCGGCTCAGAAAATACCGCTGGATAGAAGGCCAGGCCTGCGATGTGCTCGTCTACAGCCATCTGCCTGGCCCAACCTGAGCCGCCTTGGCGCGCTGACCCGCAGCGGGTGCCCGGACGCAGACGCCGGCCCCGCTGTCTTATCCCCACGCCAGGGGTCCAAGCTTGTGCATAACTGCCGGAATAACTCGCCAAAGTGGCGCCAGTGCTGGGTTTGCGGGGGATGCCCAAAAAACAGGCAGGCTCGGCGCCCCCGGCTCGGCGCCCCCGGCTCGGCGCCCCCCACCAGGACCCGGTGGTGCTCAGCCCAGAGGATCGACCACAAAGCTGCCCAGCGGCGTGGCGCGCGCCAGGCTTTGCTGGTATTGCTCGGCCACGTCCAGCGCTTCGGCAATCGTCACATGCATGTCGATATAGCGGTAGGTGCCCAGGCGGCCGACAAAGGTCACGTTGGCCTCCTGCCGGGCGCGCTCGACATATTGCGCCAGCAGCGCCTTCTCGGCCACCAGGCGTATCGGGTAGTAGGGCGTGTCGTCGCCTTCGCACAGCCGGCTGTATTCCTTGAAGATCACCGTGTCCTCATGCTGCTCCCAGGGCGTGAAATGCTTGTGCTCGGAAATGCGCGTCCAGGGCACGGACAGGTCGCAGTAGTTGATCACCGCATTGCCCTGGTAGTCGCCCGCGTGGTCCTCGCGCACGAAGTCCAGCGTGCGGTAACCCAGCCGCCCTTCGTCATAGCCGAACCAGGCGTCTATGGGCCCGCTGCAGAATACCTGGTCGTAGCCCGCGGCCTGCGCGCGGTCAAAGCGCGTGTCCAGATGCAGGCTTACATTCGGCAGGTCCAGCAGGTTCTCGACGATGGGCGTGTAGCCATCGCGCGGGATGCCCTGGTACTGGCTGTTGTAGTAGTTGTCGTCGTAGTTGAAGCGCATCGGCAGGCGCTTGAGAATGCTGGCCGGCAGCTCGGTGGGCGACATGCCCCACTGCTTGATGGTGTAGTTCTTGAAGAACGCCGCGTAGAGGTCGCCGCCCATCAGCGCCAGGGCCTGTTCCTCGAAGTTCTCCGGCGTGCCCTGACCGCGCTCGGCGATCTCGGCAAAGAAGGCCTGGGCCTGCGCGGGCGAAAAGCTACGGCCGAGGAACTGGTTGATGGTCAGCAGATTCAGCGGCAGCGAATACACGCGCCCCCCGGTGATTGCCTTCACGCGGTTCACAAAGGGCACGAAACTGCCGAACTGCTGGATGTAGTCCCAGACACGCTGGTTGCTGGTGTGGAAGATGTGCGGCCCGTAGGTGTGCAGCATCACTTGCGTCTTGGGGTCGCGCGCCGTGTGGCAGTTGCCGCCGACATGTGCGCGGCTGTCGAAAACGTCAATGCGGTGACCCGCCTTGCCCAGTTCCTGGGCGAGTACGGCGCCGGAAAATCCGGCGCCTACGATCGCGATATGGGCCATGGAAAACTTTCTGCAGGGAAATGAAGACCGACTCAGGCCGCGCGCAGGGCAGGCGACAGCGGGGCCAGCGCCGGGGCCGGGGCAGCGGAGCGCACCGGCGCCGCCAGCGCGACGTCAGGCGCATCGAAGCGCTCGAGCAGCATCTGCATCGCGGTGGCCGTGAGATCCCAGGACGTGGCAGCCACCACCTCGGCCGCCTGCGCCTGGAACTGCGCGCGCGCCTCGGGGGAAAGCGCCAGCAGGCTTTCGCAGGCCGCGACGAACTGCGCCGCGGTGGCGGCGATCGGCACCACGGCGGCATATTGCTCGGCCACGTCGCGCACCGGGGTGCTGACCACGGGCTTGCCAGCGGCAAGATATTCCAGCGTCTTGGTCGGGCTGATGAAGCGCGTCGACGCATTCAGTGCAAACGGCATCAGGCAGACCTCCCAGCCGGCGAGGAACGCGGGCAGCTCGTCATAGCGCCGCTGGCCCATCCAGTGCAGGTTGGGGCGCTGCGGCAGGCGTGCCACGTCGACCTTCACCACCGGGCCGACCATGACGATCTGCCATTCGGCATGGGCATCGGCCAGCGCCGCGACCAGATCCAGGTCCAGGCGCTCATCGATCACGCCGTAGTAGCCCAGGCGTGGGCCGGGCAGCGCGGCCTGATCGGGGTGATCGGCCAGACCGCTGCGGCCGAAATGCGCATGGTCGACGCTGCTGGGAAAGCAATGCACGTCCGCATGCCGCGCGCGCTTCGATTCATACAGGCTGCGCCCGCCGGTGAACACCAGGTCGACCTGGCCGAACAGTTCTTCCTCGCGCGCCAGCAGGGCCGGGGGCGCGAAGTCGAACGCCGACAGCTCGTCCATGCAGTCGTAGATGCTGCCCAGCGGCGTCAGGTCCTGGGCCAGGGGCAGGGCCATGGGCGTGTAGAACCACAGCAGGTACTGGTCGATGCCATGGTCCTGGAGGTACTGGGCCAGCATCAGGCGCATGCGGTCCATGTGCATGTCGGCAAAGCCGGGCGCATTGCCGGGCACATGCATGCGCAGCACCTGCACGCCGGCGCAGGGGCTGTAGCGCTCGAGCCAGGCGCGCTCGGCACCGACGATGGGCTCCTCGATGAACAAGATGGGGTGCGCGCTGGCCAGGCGCGACATCAGCTGCTGGGGACGCTGGTACACGAAATCCCAGCGCAGGTGAGAAAAAACCAGAAGGCTTGTCATGGGCGTACCAAAGGTAGGTTGAAAAAAACGAAGCAAGGGGTCGGCAAACACCTGGCGCCAGTGCTGCAGGCGTTGGGCATAGGGTTGGCAAAGCTGGCGGGTGAAATCGCCGGCATCGGCGCCGGGCACATCCCACAGGCCGCTGTGGTGCCAGTGGTCATGGGTTTGCCAGTCGGGGCGGTCGATCAGCGGATAGAGACACAGCCCCAGTACCGGAATGCCCTGTGCATGGCAGATGACGACCTCGCTGGCGATGTCGTCCAGCCACTGTGCGCGCCCCTGGCCCACATGGCCGGTCTCGCTGATGCACAGCGGCCGGCGGTAGCGCTGCCACAGTGTGGCCGCGAGCTGGTGGAAGGGGCGCCGGCGGCTGTCCTGCAGATGCCAGTGCAGCCGCTGATGGGAGCCGTGCTCCCACTGGTTGTCGTGGTAATAGTTGATGCCCAGCACATCGAGATAGCGCGGCGCGCCGCCCAGCTCGGGCGCGAGGCGGCCGCTGAGCATGTCCCAGGCCTCGAACTGGCCCTCGGCTTCGCGCGCCGCGGCGGCGCAAGCGGCCGGGCCGGCGCCCAGCGGCGCCTCGACATGGATGGCGGGATCGGTGTGCACGATGCGCGCGCCCGGCGCCTGCAGCCAAATGGCATCGATGGCGCGCAGCGCCGCGCGCACCAGCAGGCGCTTGAGCTGCGCGCCGCGATCGGGCGCGCCGGGCACATAGGGGTGGATCAGCCCGGTATGGCCTGCGGCCCAGGCCAGAAACGAAATCTCGTTGATGGGCTGATAGATCGCGGCCGGGCCGGGAATGTCAGCCAGCAGGCCGGCCACCGTCCCGCAGTGCACGGCAAAGGCCTCGATGAATTCCTCGGGACGCTCGAAGGGGTCCAGGCGCTGCGGCCAGCCATAGTGCATCAGCGACCACATCACCTGGATGCCATGGCGGGCCGCGAGCCGCGCCTGCGCCTGCAGGGCCGGCAGGCTGGCCGCGCCGCCTTCATCGAACAGTCGCCAGCCAATGCTTTCACGCACGACATGGATGCCCAGGGCCGCGAGCGCTGCGTAGTCCTCATCCAATCGCAGGGCATGGCCATTGCGGCGGTGCGGATCCACCGCCTGGCCATGGCCGTTGCGGTGGTCGGCGCCTTCAAACCCGCCCATCCAGAAGCTGTTGAACAGGGGCGCGTGCCGGGGCACGTCCTCCAGGCTCCAGGAAGGCGGCCTAGCAGCTTCCATGATCAACACCGGAATGCGTTCCCGCGCCGCAGCCCCGCAACTGGGGCTGGCGTCTGAAGCACGCAGGAGAAGATGACATGGAATTCCTCGGAAAAGAGCCTAAGCACAAGCACGTTTCGTGCTCATGCATGGTGCTCGCCGAGACGGCTGCGATCTGTAGGGAAATCTTCCCTCATCTATTCAGCCGATAGCCCGCTTACATCGGTGCCGCCCGTGGCCTGGCTGGCCGCTGCCAGGCGTCAGGCAGGCCTGCACCGCCATGGTGCAGGCACGCGCCCTCAGGCGCCCGGAAGGATCTCGTAATCGATGGGTTTGAAGCTGCCGTTATTGGAGTTTTCCGCCGAGCAGGAGGTCAGCCCGCAGACCAGGTCCATCTCGGCGCGCAGCTCGATGAAATCGCCGGGTCTGGACTTCGGCGCCTTCACGGCCACCACGCCGTCCGGGCCGACCTCCACATTCATGAATACATTGAACGTGGTGCCGATCTGTTCCGGACGAATGCCGAACTTGCCCAGGGCGGTATAGAGATTCTCGAAGCAACTGGGGTGGTGGCCATGGTGGTGGTAGAGGATCTCGAACATCTCCTGGCTGCAAGGCGTGAGCAGGAAGTCGTGGCGTCCAACCTGGTCCTCGAGAATCACGAACATCGGCCGGCTGTCGTTGGAGTACAGCGTATCGCCGCTGCTCAGATAGATCTTCGACGCGTAGTCGATGCTGCGGCCCGAGGAAAGGCTGCAGCTGTGGTCGTCATCCTTGAACGCAAACAGATCGGCCACCTGCTCGCCCAGCGGGTCGTAGATGCGCAGGATCTGCCCGGCGCGCAGCCGGAAGGCAGTGCCGGACTGGGGCGGGATACGGGTGACGGCGGTCGCGGCTTCATGCATCTTTTGCGGCTTTCGAATGGAATGGACATTGCCAGTCGGCTTCCACCGCCCGGCCTGAATACTGGCGTGCCTCGGATGCTTCACCAAAGCGCGCCAGCACGGGATTGATCGAGCCCTGCAGCGCGATATCGCGCGTGCGGATGGCATCCTGCATGCTCGCATATTTGCCGTTGGCCTTGAGCTGCTCGAACTGCTCGTGGAAGTTGAACACCAGGCAGGGCAGCGGCGCGCGCCGCGCCAGGCGCGAGGCCCCGGGGTGCAGGCCGACGACGAAAAACGCACGCCCACCGACGCTGAAGGAAAAGTCCTCGCGCTCCGGGTCTGCGGCCACATCTTCGGCCCAGCCAATGCTGCGCGCACAGTCATGCGCATGCAGCGCTTGCAACTGGCGCCACAGGCGCTGCTCGAACTCCAGCTCGCTCATCAGCGCCTGATCGAACACTGCAATGAAGGTGGCGGGCACGCTGCCGGGATCGGGGAAGGCGTTTGAATACGCCTGCAGCGCCGCATGCAGCGCAGGCGTCACCGCCGGGTCGCCCAGCGCGCCGAATTCGTGCACTTGCATGCGCCCCTTGTTGAGCGCCGATTTCGCACCCACGCAGGGAAAGGATTTCGCCGCAATGAAGTCCCGAATGAGTCCCGCGGGCACGGGCGTGCCCGGGTCGATGGCTTGGAGATTGGCTTGCATGGACCAAAGGTAAGCCCATCCTCCCGGGGATCCAGTGCGTGCATGCCCGGCAGGTTCGTGGGAGCCTGGGCCCGGCGGATGTAGGCCATCCACCTGGCCCGGACCCGCTGGCCAATGGCCAGGCCCGCATCACATGGCCGCTGGTAGGCGCCCGCCTACCGCCGGTCGAGGACAAATGCTGCACTGCAACATTACCAGGTCAAGGACATTGCAAGAAGGTCAAAATCAAGGCCGAGCCAGCCAGAGCACCTGGCACCTACGAAAGAATCTGTGAACTATCTGCTGCAAAAAATGCGCGCCCAGGCCAGCAACTGGGCCCGCAAGAGTCAGCGCTTTGCCGGCCTTCCGGCCCTGGCCCAGGGGGCGACGCAGCCGCTGGCCGACCCCGCGCGCTGGTTGACGCCGCAGACGGGGGTACTGACCGAGCAGCTGTTGCGCGAAAGCGCACTGTCAGCGGAGCAAGGCAGCGAACAGTGGCTTGACGGCAGCTTCACCCACCGCGGCCGGACGCTGGCCTACAAGCTCTACCTGCCGCCACAGACCGCCGCCAGCACGCTGCGGCCCATGACCGTGATGCTGCATGGCTGCACCCAGGACGCGGCGGACTTCGCCGCCGGCACGCAGATGAATGCCCAGGCACGTGCGCTGGGCATGGTGGTGCTGTACCCCGAGCAAAGCCAGCGCGACAACCCGCGCAAGTGCTGGAACTGGTTCCATACGCAGCACCAGCAGCGCGGCCGCGGCGAACCCGCCGTGCTGGCGGCGCTGACGGAATCGATTGCCGCCGAGCACCGGGTCGACCGGGCGCGGATCTTTGTCGCCGGACTGTCGGCGGGCGGGGCCATGGCCGACATCCTCGGCGCCACCTACCCCGAAGTGTTTGCCGCCGTGGGCGTGCACTCCGGACTGCCGCGCGGCTGTGCCACCGATGTGATGTCAGCGCTCGCGGCCATGCGCAGCGGCTGTCCCGCTCCGGCGCGTAGCGCCGGCCCGGCGCCGGCCACCATCGTGTTCCATGGCGACGCCGATCAGACCGTGCATATCAGCAATGGCCCGGCCCTGATCGAAGCCGCCTTGCAGGCGCGCGGCATGCAGGGCAGCCAGGCCCAGCCCAGCGGGGGGCAATCCGCCCAGGGCCAGCGCTACAGCCAGACCGTCTACCACGACAGCGAGGGCCACGCCATGGCCGAATACTGGCAGCTGCATGGCGCCGGCCACACCTGGTCGGGCGGCCACCGGGATGGCAGCTACACCGATCCGGCCGGGGTGGACGCGACGGCGCAGATGCTGCGCTTTTTCCTGGCGCATCCCAAGGCCGGTTGAACACCCCGCGAGAACGGCTGACGAAGTCAGTAACCACACTTGCGCCACAAGCGTTGCGCCGTGCCGGGCGCCCGGATTTGGCGTATTCTTGCGGTCTATGAATTCTCAGCCACTCCAGGAGTATCGGCTCCTTCTTGAAGCGCAGGGCCCGGCCGGCCTGGCATTTCTCAATGCCCGTGTACCGCACCGCTACACCGGCATTTTCCGTCTGCGCGACGGCGCGCTGCACAGCGTGTTCCTGCATGACAAGCAAGGCGAGATCATCCCGGAATTCCTGCAGGTCGTGCCCTTGGTGGACAGTTTCTGCCACCTCACCATACGTGACGGCGTGTTCCGGACACAGAACTCGGCGCTCGAACGCGACCTCGACGGCCACAAATACCAGGGCGTGCTGCGCTCCTACATCGGCCTGCCGCTGCTCGACAGCGAGGGCCGGCTCTACGGCACGATGTGCCATTTCGACGAACAAGCCCTGCCGCTGGGCGATGACGAGTTCGAGATCTTCAGCAAGGCTGCCAAGCTGCTGCCAGCCTATCTGGGTCGGCCGGTGACGGCTGCCGCCTGAAGCGGGCGACGGCCCCACACGGCTATGCGCTGCCGCGCGGCGGCGGCGTCTCCAGCGCGCCGCGCGCCTGTTCAGCGCTCGACCAGGCCAGCAACGCGTCCGCCGCCATTGGCCGGGCAAAGAAGTAGCCCTGCAGCTCATCGCAATGCATGGCCAGCAGGATGTCGCGCTGGGCTGCGGTTTCCACGCCCTCGGCCACCACGCGCAGGTTCAAGGCGTGGGCCAGCTTCACCACCGCGTTCACCACCGAGCGCGCATCCTCGCTGAACTCCAGGTCCTTGACGAAGCTGCGGTCGATCTTGAGCTGGCGCGCAGGCAGTTGGCGCAGGTAGTTCAGGCTGGAATAGCCCGAGCCGAAGTCATCGATGGACAGGAACACGCCGATGCGTGCCAGCCCGTCGAAGCAGCGCTGCGTGGCCTTCATGTCCTCCATGGCCACGGTTTCGGTGATCTCGCACAACAGCTGCGAGGCCGGCACGCCATGCCGGGTCAGCGCCTGTTCGATGCGCGTCACCAGGCTGTTGTCGCGCAGCTGGTGCGCCGAGATGTTGATGGCCACGCGGATGTGGGCCCCGCTGCGCTTCCACTCGGCGATCTGCCGGCAGGCCTCGTCAATGACCCAGTTGCCCAGCTGGCCGATCAGACCGAAGCGCTCGGCCAGTGCAATGAACACCATGGGACTGACCATGCCGTGCTGCGGATGGTTCCAGCGCAGCAGCGCCTCGACGCCGCAGATCTGGCCGTCCTGGCCGTCGATCTTCGGCTGGTAATGCAAGGACATCTCGCCGCGCTGCAGCGCATGGCGCAGGTCGTTTTGCAATTCGAGCTGCGCCGAGGCATCCGAGCCCATGTGCGGCTCGAACAGCACATGGCAGCTGCCGCCGGCGCGTTTCGCCGCATACATGGCGGCATCGGCATTCGCCACGAGCTTGCTGCGCTCGCCGTGGCCGGGGTGGATGGCTATGCCGATCGAGCAGGCGATCTGCACCTGCTTGTCGGACAGCTCGAAGGGCAGGGACAGCGCCGTCAGCGCGCGCCGGGCAACCGCGATGCAGGCCTCCTCGTCGCTCACGTTCTCCAGCAGCAGCAGGAATTCGTCGCCGCCCACGCGCGCCACCGTATCACCGTCGCGCGCCTCCAGCCGCAGGCGGTCGGCCGCGCAGCGCAGGATCACATCGCCGGCCGCATGGCCAAAGGAATCGTTGATCGGCTTGAAGCCATCGAGATCGATGAACAGCACCGCCAGCCGGTCGACCACGCCGTCGTGGTTGTTGCGGTCCAGGCGCAGCAGCCCCTGGCGCAGCCGGTCCTCGAACAGCAGCCGGTTGGGCAGGCCGGTCAGCGGATCGGAGAACGCGCGGTGCTGCAGCTCGTCATTGGCCGCCTTGAGGCGCGCATTGCTCTCCTGCAGCGACTCGGTCAGGCGCTCGGCCGTGCTCTGCAGCCGGGCATCGAGAATGGAGGTGAACAGGGTGCTGATCAGCAGCATGCCGACGGCCATGATCACCAGCACCGTCAGGCCCGGGCCGCCGAGCTCGCCCGCGCTCAGGCAGACCGAGCCCACGGCAAACCGCGCGGCCGCCATGCCGGTGTAATGCATGCCGCAGATGGCCACCGCCATCACGGTCGAAGCCGCCATCTGATAGCCAAAGCGCTGGCTGGGGTTGACCTGGCGCAGCAGCTTGAAGATCAGCAGCGCCGCCGCCGAGGCCAGCACCGCGATCAGCACCGACAGCGCCACCATGAACGGGTCCCAGACAATGCCCGGCGCCATGTCCATCGCGGCCATGCCTATGTAGTGCATGCCGCTGATGCCCGTGCCCATCACCAGCGCGCCCAGCACCAACTGCATGGGGCCGAACTGCTCGCGGCTGGCCAGGCCCAGCGCCACTGCGGCCGCTCCGACCACGGCCAGCCAGGACAGCAGCGTCAGGCCACTGCTGAAGCCAATGGAAATCGGCAGTTCGAAGGCCTGCATGCCGAGAAAATGCATGGACCAGATGCCGGTGCCCATGACCAGCGAGCCCGCGGCCCACCAGGCCAGGCCCACGCGGCGCTGGGCGGTGCGCACGCGCCGCGCCAGATCCAGCGTGACATAGGACGCCAGCATGGCAATGAGAAATGACGCGGCAACGACCCACAGGTTGTGGTCGGAGGGCATGAACGTATTCATACGGAGAAAGATTTCCAGTGGGAATCGGCCAGCGGCCGGGTGCCGGGCCAGCGCGCTGCAGGATCAAGCAGCGGCGACTGCGCAATGCCGGGCTGCGCACGGAAACACCGACCTGGATACAGGCCTTTGTACGGACGTTCCATGAGCAGCCACGGCAATGACAAGGAGCAAAATTGTCGCATGGCCGGAGATTTCGCGCTCACGTCACCCGGGAAGCGACATCCACCGGCCGCAAGCAGGCAGCGCAGATTCGAATCACTGCGGCATTGCACCGCAGTGCCTGGCAAAAGCCGGGGCCTGGACCGGGCTTCACCCCGACCCAGGCCCCGGCGGCGGCGCAGCCGGTTTCAGCGCTCGAGCCGGTTCATCGCGTAGAACAACACCGCGTTGGCGACCGCGTCGGCGTTGATGTCCAGGGCCGTTGCGTTGAAGTTGGCAAGGTTGTCGCAGGCGCTGTGGTAGCAGGCATCAAACGCCTTGCCCGCGGTGCCGCCCCAGGTCTGCGCCTCCTCCTGGCTCTTGATTTCCTCGGCGCCGGTGAACACCCCGCCAAAGGGAATACCGATGTCGGCAAACGGCTTGTGGTCCGAGCGCCCGCCCGAGTTCATGCGCTTGAAGGCCTGCTTGCGCTGGCTATAGAACTGCGTGAACTGGTCGACGATGCGCGCCGATGCCACGGGGCTGGAGATCGCCTGCTGGCCCGCCGAGCCGTCGCCGCCGTAGACAAAGAACACGTGGTTGGGCGAGGCAATCATGTCGAAGTTCAGGTACAGCCCGATCCTGGCGCGCTCGGCCGCCGCGAGATTGCGCACGTAGTACGTCGAGCCCAGCAAGCCCTGTTCCTCGGCGCCCCAGAGCGCAAACCGCAGCCGGTTCAGCGGCTTGACGCGCGCCATCTGGCGCGCGACTTCCAGCACCGCCGAGGTGCCCGAGCCGTTGTCGTTGATGCCCGCGCCCGCGCGCACCGAGTCCAGGTGTGCACCGACCATGGTCACGTGGTCGGCATCGCCGCTGGTCGACTCGGCCAGCAGGTTGTGCGTGGTCGCCATGCTGCGCGAGGTCTTGGTCTGCAGGCGCAGTTTTCCGCCGGTCAGCGTGCGCTGCGCAAGCTGCTCGCCCACCGACTGGCTGACCAGCACCACGGGCAGGTCCAGAGGCACGCTGACCGTGAGGCTGCCAGCCAGCGGCCCGTCGTCGGGGTTCTGGATCACCACGCCCACGGCACCGGCCTGGACCGCTGCCTCGACCTTGTCGCTCAGATCGCAGCTGCCGCGGCGCACCAGCGCGATGCTGCCACGCGCGAAGCCGGCGAAGTCCGCCGCCTTGCAGCCCGTCGCGCCGACCGGACGGCTGATCTTGGCCTTGAGATCGGCGCTGCCCGAATAATCGAGCACCAGATGCGGTATCGATGCTGCGGCTGACTGGCCCGGCTCGCGCAGGCTAGAGGCCTCGACGCGCGACACCGGAAACTCGAAGGCCTGGACGGTGACGTGGTAGCCGGCCTCGGTCAGCACCTGCTTGGCATATTCCAGCGACGCCTCGTAGCCGGGTGAGCCCGCGAGGCGCGTGCCATTGTGGGCCTTGGCAATCTCCATGAGTTGGCTTTGGTGGGTGCGCACACCGGCCAGCGTCACGCATTCGAGCAGTTGCTCGGCGGTGTCATTGGCTTGGTTGTCGCAGCGCTCCTGCGCTGCGGGTTCGGGCAGCGGCGACGCCGTGCCGACAGGGGCGGTCTGGGCGGGAGCGGCCCGGCTGGCCGGACTGCCCGCAGTCGACGTGGGCACGGCTGCACCCCCGGGGGCCGAAGCCCCGGGGGCCGAAGCCCTGGGGGCCGGCGCTGAGGCGCCCGGCGCTGCAGAGCTTGCCTCGTCTCCGCCGCAGGCCGACAGCTGCAAGGCCGCGGCGGCCACCAGGAAACAGGTCCAATAGCTGCTGCGCGGCACAGCCTTGCGGCGCAGGTTCGGGATCAGTGACGTGAGATGGGTCATGGCGTTCCTCGTTTGAAGCGCCCGCATGATGCCAGCCCGGCCAGCGGGCTTTTGCCCATCACCTTGCCCGTCTATCAAGCCCTGAGATCGCCATGGATGATCGGGCAGCGCCCCGGTTCAGCCAGCGTATCGGCTTGAAAAAACGAGGTCCAGTCGAGGAGAAAAAGCGGTGCGCGTGGACCGATCCGCAGGCCGGCTAAGCGATGTCCAAGCAGGACGCCATGTTTCCCGCCAGCAGCGAGATTTACCGACTGTTTCTGACGCGGCGGCGGCGAGACGCACGCATTTTTGCGCTGCGATGGCCGCCCTGCGTGGCCGGCCAGAAAGCGGTTTCAGTCGCCGAGCGGCGCGGCGCTGGCGCGCAGCACGCGCAGCTGCGCGAGGGCCGCCTGCAGCCCGAGGAAACCGGTTTCGCTGCCGTAGGCGATGGCCGTCAGGCTGTGGGCCAGCATCAGATTCAGCGGCAGGCCGAAGTCCTCCACCGCGCATTGCGCATCGAACAGCCGGCCGTGGGGGCTGGCCTGCACGCGCTGCACTATCGTTGCCGGCGAGGGGCAATAGCCGACCACGGGCTTGCCGCGCGCCAGCGCATAGGAAACTTCCCAGACGGTGCCGCTGTCGGGCTCGAAGCCGCGAAAATCGCGCAGATTGGCGACCACCGCGTCGGCCTGGTCAATGAGCTGGCGGTTGGCCTGGTAGATGGCCAGCGACTGGCCCTGCGGCGTGGCGGGGATCTGCGCATCCAGCGGGAACAGGCCGGTGAAGCCAGCGGCCGCGCAGACCGCCTGCATGCGCTGGCCATGCGCGCGCGCATCGGAGTAGAAGACTTCGGGTCCGGCCAGATAGACTTTTGGCAGCATGGCGTTCACCTCGCACAAGTGCGCCGGCAGCACATGCCGGCCATGAATCGGAGTCTGCCGCAGGCACAGGATGCCTGGCAATGCGCGCCAGGCCTGCCCGGCTGCGGCGTTAGGGCCGTCCCTCGAGCAAGGCCACCAAGGTCACGCTCTTGAGGCTGGCGGCCAATTCCTGGCCGTCGTCGTTGTACTTGAGCCAGGCCACGCCTTCGGCCGGCGGGCGGCGCTCGAGCATCAGCCGCGCGGCGCGGTCGTTGTGCAACACATGGACCACGGCATTCTTCAGCGCCGCATCGGCTGCCCCATTGTCCGCCCCATTGTCGTCCGCCGCCTTGCCCGCCACCTTATCCGGCTTGGCCGCGGGCGCCGCGGGCGGGTTGGCAGCAGCCGCTGCCGCGGCAGCCGCGGGGACACTGCCATTGCCGCTGGCCACGGCCGGCTGCGGCTGGTTCTTGTCATCGAGGAATTCGCGCAGCAGCTTGACCGAGCCGCGCGTGATTTCCTGGCTCGCATCGCCCAGCCAGGCCGCGACATCCTGCGGCGTTTTCTTGTAGGCGGTCATCAGCTCGTTGACCACGGTCACATCGCGCACCCGGCCCGAGTTGAAGACCTGGGCCAGCGGTTCGGGCAGGTCCAGCAGCGTCACGTGCTGCGAAATGAATGCCGGCGACTTGCTTATGGCCTTGGCGATGTCGCCTTTCTTCACGCCCTTAGCGAGTTCGCGGCCGATGAAATCGGCGATTTCACGCGCTGTCAGCTCATTGCGCTGCAGGTTTTCCACCACCTGATCGGCTTCGTTGTAGTCGTTGTCGATGAAGCCGGGAATGGTGTCGAGGCCGGCGCGCTGCGTGCCGCGAAAGCGGCGCGCGCCATGGTTGATGATGTAGCGGCCGGCGGCAGCGGGGTTCTCGCGCACCGAAATCGGCGTCTTGACGCCGCGCAACTGGATCGAGGCCGCGAGTTCGTCCAGGCTTTGCGCGGAAAACCCGGGGTTGTCCTGGGTGCGTGGCTGGTGCGGATCTTCGTCGATCAACGCCATCTCCAGGGCCAGCGGGCCGCCACTGGGCGCCTGCGCTTCGGGGCCGGCGAGCAGCGCCGACAGGTCGCCCATGTCCTCCAGGCCCAGGCCGCCCATCATCGGGTGGGCCGGTTTCGCGGCATTTTGCTTCTTGGCTGCGGCATTCATTGCGCAATCTCCATCTTTTCAAAGACATAGGCGGCAAGGCCACGCACTTCCTGCGTGGCCTTGCGGGCCGCGGTCTTGCGTATCTTCCAGACCGGAACACCCGAGGCCAGCGCATCGGCAATGCTGCTGCGCAGACCAATCGTGACCGGAACAATCAATTGGGGGTAGGCCGCCTTGAGCTCGGCGAGGTGGCGCACATGGCGCGGGTTTCTGACATCCACCTTGGACGGCACCATGCCCAGGAACTGCAGGCTCTTGTTTTCCTTGCGCACGTTCATGATGGTGGTGAGCATCATCTTGATGCCCTGGATGCTGTAGGCCTCGAGTTCGATCGGCGACAGCACGCAGTCGGCCGCATACAGCGCCGCGACCAGGGCCACGCCCAGGCCGGGCGCGGTGTCGATCAGGCAGATGTCGAAGCCCTGGTTGGCCAGCGCCTCGATATTCGCCTTCATGTTCTTCTTGGCCTTGGGCAGCGGCAGGAACACCGCGTTGGCCAGCTCCGGGTCGGCCTCGATCAGCACCAGGCGCGGAGCGTCGTCCTGTGCCTGCGCGGCCTGCTGCCAGCCATCGGCCGGCACCGGGCCGAACAGCTGGCTGGCCCGGGCCTCGATCTTGTACTGGCCCAGCGTGTAGGAAGCGTTGGCCTGGGTGTCGAGATCGATCACGGCCACGCTCAGGCCGCGCTCCAGAAAGTCAAACGCCAAGTGCACCACACTGGAGGTTTTTCCCACCCCGCCTTTTTGCTGGGCTACGACCAAGGTCTTCATATTTTTGATCCGTTGTTCCTGGCCTGTGCGTCCTCGGCCCATTTCTTGACGATGAATGCCTGGTGCTGCGGCAACACGGCCGACACCCGTTCGAAGCCGGGCGGCAGATGGGCACGCCAGACCCGCTGCACGGCCTGGGACACCGCGCCCTTGCTCAGCCCCAGGGCCTGCACAAAGGACGATTGCGTCTGCCCGCCGACCAGCACGCCATGGGCGATTTCCAGCGTCTGCAGCCCGACCTCCAGGCCCTGGATGCACTGCTGGAATTGCGCCTCGCTGAGCCGTTTTCGCATGGCAGTCCACTGGTAGTTGCAAGGCTGCGTCCCTGGGCGCCATGCCCAGGCGTCAGCCCGCTACAGGTTTAGCTAAACTTTCTATCCAACGGTCGATTTTAGCCGCTAAAAGTGCCAGCCAGAGCCTGGCAGGCAGCTGTTTTACCGGCAAAACAGCTCGCTGCTGCGGCTGGAATCAGGACACCTGCACCGAACGGCCGATGAAGTGAATCGGCCCGGTCGGACGGCCCGTGGGCGAGCCGGTGCGCGGCTCCAGCGTGAGCTCGAACAGCTGGTTGGCCTGCACGCCGGGAATCTGGTCCAGCGGAATCTGCACGCTTTGGCCGGGCTTGATCAGGCCCAGCGATACCGGCGCGTTCCAGCTGTCGGCCTTGGTCCAGAGTTCCAGCGCCTTGTCGGCCGGCACCTCGGCCGTGACCAGAGGAATCAGCTCGATCTGGCGCGCGCTGCTGGTCTGCATGACCCAGCCGGGCGCGCGGTCCTCGGGCGCCACCAGCACCACCATGTAGCGCGTGCCGGGCTGGGGCGCGGCGACCTTCACCACCAGCACCGCGGCCAATAGCGCGGCCAGCGCAAAGCCGCCGGCCGTGAGCCCGCGCCACAGGCGCAGCGACTCGAAATCGCGCCACCAGGGCAGCGGCTTGGCCGCGGGGCGCACGGCGCGCGTGGCCTGTCCGCTCTGCACGGCTTGCGCCACTTGCGTAGTCTGCGGCGCGGCGGCCGTCGACAGACCATCCAGGCTGCGGCCAATGCGCTGCCACACCGGGGCGGGCGGCGCCACCGGCGCGACCAGCGACAGCAGCGGCACGAAGCGCTGCTCCCAGGCCGCGACGGCGTCGCGCAGGGCAGGGTTGTCGGCCAGCTGCAGCTCGACCTGCTGGCGTTCGGCCCGGGACAGGGTGCCCAGCACATATTCACCGGCCAGCGCCTGCAGCTGCAGCGCGCCATCGCCGTCCTGGGGGAAATTCTCGAAGGTATTCTGATTCATGACATGCAGGCCCGCAGGGCCACCAGGCTGCGCTGGATCCAGGCTTTCACCGTGCCCAAGGGAGCGGCGACACGCGCCGCGATTTCTCTTTGCGACAATCCCTCGACATAGGCATACAGGATGCAGTCGCGGCGCACCGGCTCGAGCTCGGACAGGCAATGGCCAACGCGCCCCGCGCTGTCCTCCCACTGGCCCGCGCGGCGCATCGCCTCCCACGCCGCCAGTGATGCCTGGTCGTCGATCAGCTGCAGCGTCTCCTGCGGCAGATCCGCATCGCGGCTGTCGTCGCGCCGCGCATTGAGCGCCAGATTGCGCGCCACGCTGTAGATCCAGCCGCGGGCCGAGCCGCGTGCCGGGTCGAAACTCGCGGCCCGCGTCCAGATATTGACGCAGGCATCGTGCAGCACATCCTCGGCCAGCGCGCCATCGCGCACGATGCGCCGCACCACGCCGAACAGCCGAGCGGCTTCCTGCTCATAGAGTCTTTGCATGGCACCACGCTCGCCCGCCGCGCAGGCCTGCAAGGTGGCTTCGTAGTCGAAATCTTCAACGGGAACAGGCAAGTGAGGGCTCCAGGCAAAGAAATGGGGGCCGGCTGCCATTACGGCAAGGGCCTCGGCGTCACAACACGCAACCCATGGATGATGCCATGGCGCCGGCCGTTTGCGCCAAGCCCGTGGCACCGCGGCGCGCCATGCGCCGGCCGCTTCTGCACCGGATGCGCCAGCGTCAACCGAAGCGAAACGCCGACAGCTGTGTCTTCATCACCTGCTGCGAATAGACCTTGCGTCCCGGGTCCTGGCCCGCCGCGCCCGCAGCCACCAGCAGCGGCATCAGATGCTCCTCATGACCCGCGGGGTGGCAATGGTGGGCAAACGGTGCCTGCGCCCAGTGGCGCAGCGCGGCGCGGCGTTGCGCCGGTTCGGCCTGCAGCGCTGCGGTCAACCAGTCGTCGAAGGCCTGCGAAGGCGCGGTGTAGCGCGCGTCGCCATAGCCGCGCATGTTGTGAAAGCTCATGCCGCTGCCGATGATCAGCACGCCTTCGGCGCGCAGTGCGGCCAGCGCCGCTCCCATGGCCAGGTGGGCCTGCGGGTCCAGGTCCTGGCGCAGCGACAGCTGCACCACGGGAATGTCGGCGTCGGGAAACATCAGCTTGAGCGGAATGAACACGCCATGGTCCCAGCCACGCTGGGCGTCGACGTCAGTGCGCAGGCCGGTGCGGGCAATCAGCGCCGCGATGCGTTCGGCCAGGGCCGCGTCGCCAGGCGCTGCATAGTCAAGCTGGTAGGTGTGGGCTGGAAAGCCGCAATAGTCATAGATCAAGCCGGGCCGGGCCGCCGCGGTGACGCTGAAGCCTGGCGTCTGCCAGTGGCCCGACACCAGCACGATGGCCTGGGGCCGGGCCGGCAGCGTCGCCGCCACGCCGCGCAGGAACCCGGCCATCGCATCCCAGGTATCGGCGGGGGACCAATCCATGAAGAAGCACGGGCCTGCGCCATGCGGCACGAACAGCACCGGCTGAATGGGATGGGCGACAGAAGCGCTGTGGGCGTGGGGCATATGGAATTCCTGGAGGCGAGAAGCTGGCAAATGGCCATGCAAGCCATGATAATTCACCTGCATAAAACATAGAATCACCCAGATCAAACCAACAGCTCCCACCCGGAGTGAGAAATCAATGCTCGATCGTTTTACCGGCATGCGGGTCTTCATTCAGGCGGCAAGCCACGGCAGCCTGTCGGCTGCGGGCCGGGCCTTGAACCTGTCGCCGGCCATGGCGACCAAACATCTGGATGCGCTGGAGGCGCGCCTGGGCGTCAAGCTGCTGCACCGCAGCACGCGCCGGCTGAGCTTGACCGAAGCCGGCACCGAGTTTCTCGCGGCCAGCCGGCGCATCGTGCAGGAGCTCGATGAAGCCGAGTCGGAAGTCGCAGCCCGGCGCACCGAAGCCGTCGGGCGGCTGCGCATGAACCTGCCGCTGTCCTTTGGCATGCGCTTCATCGCACCCTTGCTGCCGGAGTTCAGCCGGCGCTATCCGCAGGTCGAAGTCGAGCTGGGATTGAGCGATGCGCAGCAAGATCTGATTCAGGGCGGCTGGGATCTGGCCATTCGAATTGGCCACCTGGCCGACAGCGCGCTCCAATCCCGGCGCCTGGGCGATTGCCCCATGCAGCTGTGCGCCGCCCCGAGCTACCTGGCGCGATGCGGCACACCCCGGCGTGTCGCAGACCTGGCAGGCCACAACTGCCTGAGCTATACGCTGTCGCCGCAGCAGGCGCGGGGCAACTGGGCATTTGGTCCGCGCGCAGAAATTCAGGTGCCGGTCCAGGGCAACCTGAAAGCCAACAATGGCGAGGCGCTGCTGGCGGCGGCCATAGGCGGCCAGGGGGTGATCTACCAGCCGGAGTTCATCGTCGCCGAGGCGCTGGCCCAGGGCACGCTGGTGGCCCTGGTGCTGGACCAGCCAGCGCTGGACCTTGGCGGCCTGCATGTGCTGTTCCCGCCGGATCGCCGCCCTCCGGCCAAGGTCAGGGCGATGATTGACTATCTGGTCGAATGCCTTGCACCGCGGACCGATACATCGCCGGCGGCCGGGGGAAACGGCAAGCGCTGACCGGCGCGGGCCAGGCGTGAAGGCCACGGGCCGGCCCCGGCGGCTGGATGCGACCAGACAGCGCCCGTCAGACCAGCCCGGCCGCACCCGCCCGACCAAGTGGATTTACTTCCAGAAAATGTAGTCGGCTTGGTACATCACGGTCTGGCGCTGACCCTTGTTGCCGGCGCCGCAGGCCATGGCCGGTGCCACGCCGCCCTTGAGTGCCACGCGCTGGATATAGGTCACGCCCGTGAGCGCACCGCTGCCCATCGCGGGGTTGGCCTTGACCAGTTGATAGGGCAGATTGCCTTCTCCCGCCGGTGCCACCGCCAGCTGCGTGGCCGTGACCTTGGAGCCGTCCAGCGCTTCCCAAGTGGCTGGAGGTCCGTAGTAAGTACCCACTTTCTTTCCACTGCGATCCATCAGATCGGCTTGCGGACCGACAAAGAACCATTCCATCTGGCCCGGCGCATTGGCCTTGTCGCGGCATTCATAGGTGATCTGGCCACGGCCCGTGGTTTCCCAGGCAACCTTGTTGCCGGCTGGCACGCGCACGCTTTCCGGCACACTGGTGGGATTGAATTGCGGCGACTTGTCCATCGAACTGCAAGCGGTCAGCAATACCGCCGAAGTGATCAGGCCAGCATGAGCAAGGATGGAAGCAGTAAAGGTTTTCATGGAAATTCTCCAGAAGAAAAGTGGGTCGAAGCAGGCAACTCTTCGAGCTGCTGGTAGTACTACCCGCGAGCCAGTCTTTTGGATGCAGTCGACGCAAAATAAATTTGCCTGGGGGTTTTTGCGTCAATCGATGTCCTCGATCAGCGCCACGCCGGCCGCGGTTCGGGTTGCTGCCGGTCTGCACTTCATGGGGTGGCGCCGGGGCTCGCCATATCGTGCGCTGCGGGCTTGGGCGCGCGCAGCTGCATTCCATTGCGTGCCGCCGGAGCTGCTGAAAGCCGGGACGCAGGGGACATGTCGCATCCAGGCTTTTTCTGGACCAGATGACGCGCGCTCAGCGCTGGCACGGCCTTGGCAGCAAACAGAACGATCAGCTCAAGGCGCAGCTTGATGTCCTCGCCGTTTATGGATCTTTCCATCCATCCGAGGTTTCGGTCCTGCAACAAGCTCAGGACCAGCACTGGTACTTGGGCCGCGCTCAAGACCCATGCCAGGTTCGGGAGTTGATCCTGTCACGGGTTCAGCATCCGGGCTGACCAGGTTGCCAGGCTGCGCTGGTCGGGGTCTCGCTGTTTCCTGGTGATGCCGCGTGAGACTTCATCGGGCGATACCTGCCGAAAAGATCGGTGTCCCGAGACCGCGCTGTGGCTGGAGCAAGCTGCCCGTTGCTGACGTATCACCGTGCGGCATCTCAGCGATGACGCAGCATGGTGCGTGTGCAAGAAGATCAAGCCGTGGTTTCTCGCGCTCACCCACGCTGGCCCAGCGATCCCTGTTTGCACCCCATTGCCCTGGCGCGATAGGACAGGCCAGCGCATCCGCGGTCCGCGCCAGGCACCGGTACAGCGCATCCGACCTCCATGGCATCCAAGGACATCGCATGCCCCATGCAGTGCGAACCGTGACAGGCGCCATGGGTTGTCTTGGCCCAACGGCGTCCTCGACGGCCGGTTGCGGCGACGCCGATGCTGCGCTGGCATGGACGGCAGTCAACGGGCTGCGGCAGGGCACAGCGTGTGGCCATGGCATTCAGGGCTGATGTCACCGGTCTCAGCATGCGGGTTGAACAGCGCGTCGTCCCAGGCTTTCCCAAGGATGGTTCAACCGCGGCGTCACCCGTATGACCAGCGAAGCGATGCGCATAGCTTGCTTCAGCCGCGGTGTTCTTACCAGACGGATGGCAATTGAGGGTGATGGCTGAAAAAAAAGCTCGCACAGCGGGTTGTTCTCTTTAGATTGAGGTTTTAGAACTCTGATTTAGAGGCGTCAGCGCTGACGTCTGGTGGGCTGGAAAGTTATCCACATCCGGGCTGAATATTCTTCGCAGTCAGGCATTGCGCCGGACCATCAAACGACCGGCGGCAATGGCATCCAGGAAGTTCTGGCTCATCGGCCGCGCTGCGCGCCGGCCATTGCGTTCTTCCAGCAGCATGCCGCAGGCATCGACCGTGACCACCAGCGTGGCATCGCGGCTCTGGAATGTCTGACCGGCAAATGCCGCGGTTTTCTCCTGCAGATAGTCGTGCTGCTGCTGCTCCAGCGCTTCGGTGCTGGCGGCTTGCGCGCGCTGACCGAAGTCGCGGTTGCTGGCCAGCAGGGTCCGCAGATAGGCATACAGCCGTCGACCTTCGAGCTTCTCGAGGTACTTGCGCGTCGCGCCGACGACATCGGACAAACGCTGCTTGACCTGTTTCGCGAGCTTCATCAGCTGCAGCACCCCCGTGCCTTGCAGGCCCTGCCGATGCACCAGCCAGGTCAGGTCGGCCGGCAGCTTGAGCTTGCCTATGGTCTCGAATTGAGCGGCGCCATCGTTGCCGCACGGCGGCGTCGAGGCTGGCGCATCGCGCGTCGCGCCCTGGGCGGGGGGCACGGCTGGAGGTTTGCCGGCATGGGTGCGGTCGCTCAGCAACAATGCATCCAGGAGCTTGGGTGTGGGGATGAGGGGAGAGCTGGAGCCACGCAGGCCGACGCGGGCTTTCTGTACGCGTTCGATCAGACCGCGATCTTCCAGCCATTTCACGACGCGATGGACGGTTTCCACCGATTTTCCCGATTCCTGGGCAAGTGTGCTGCGACTGGCCAGAATTGGCGAATTCAGCCGAATCAGGCAGATTTTCTTGATGATGCGAAAAATCACCCGGAGGTAGCCGTCAGGCATGTCCCGAAATAACGGTGACTCATCCAGTGCCGAACAGGCGCGCGCAATCATCGAAGGGTAAACAGTAGGGGCGAGTTTTTCCATCGCAGTCTCCAAAGGACACGAAAATCCCTTGACGACTTCTTCGCGCTTCCCTTACTATTCGCTCATTCGGAGAGCTTTTGACCGATTTCCGTCGGTTGAAGGGAATTTGCGAGGAATCATCAAGATTCACAAGGAACCCTCAAAGTTGGCGCTTTGAGGGTTTTTTGTTGTCTGAACGAAAGTGCTGAGCCTTAAGTCATGGCGGTGCTCCGGTTTTCAGGCCCCAGACGCACCGAACCCCGCTCTGGGCGGGGTTCGTTTGGGGGTGTTTATGCGTATAAACAGTTGGCGGGGATAACTCACCTCTTGGCGGAGGCGACCATTGCCCACCAGGCACAGGCCGCTGTTTATACGTATAAACAGATCCAGGGCAGCCAGCAGCATGCCGGCTGTTTGCGCCCTGTTTATACGTATAAACAACCACGGTGGCACCGGCCGGCAGGAACGCCGCACCAGTGTGGCCAGCTAGCTCCAATGCCAGTCGACTCTGTGGATACGCATGAACTCCAGCCATGGACGCTGGTCCGAACTGCGCTTCGGTCAAAGGGCAGCGCGGTTGAAATTCATGCGTATCGACAGCAAACGCCGCCAGGCCTGAGTCACGGGCCAGGTCGCGCGGCGAAAACGCAAAAGCCCGCCGGCCATGCTTGCACATGGCGGCGGGTTTATGCGTATAAACAGCTTCAGTCATGCGAGCCCGTTTTTTCCACCGGTTGCGCCTTCTCTGGCTCGGGAGTCAGCACCACGGCCACGGTATCGAGCAGATTCTCCAGCGCCGTGGCAAATGCCAGGCGTTTGTCGTCGGGCACGGCGATCGACACCTCAAACACATCACCACGCTGCTTGTAATAGCCGTTGGAATACTTGATCTGCTTGGACGGGCTCGCGCTCTTGGAACCCGAAGGATTGAGCAGCGCCTGTGCCTGGTTGGACAACCAGCGCAGCGGTTGATCCTCGGCCGCGAACTTGTTGGCCAGCGACACGGCGCGGCGTTGACCGCACTTCTCGTGCACCTTGAGCAATTGATAGGCCGCATTGGCGCCAAACTTGTCGGGATGCTGGCGCACCAGCTCCAGCAGATCCTCTGGCAACCTGGCATAGGCCCGGTAAAAGCTCATCAGCGTCTTCGACAGCTTAGCCCGGCGTGCGATATCCGAGGCCGACTCGCCGGCGACGATCAACTTCTCATAAAACATCGCCCGATCGAAGTCGCAATGCTGCTGGCGGCATTCGTTTTGCTCGTAGCCGAACCACGCCGATTCTTCCAGGCTCAGGTCGAGATGGATCTCGGCCAGCAGCGACGAAAAAACCTTGTGTTCGCGACATGCCTGCACGCGTGTCCAGCCATCGCAGATGATGAACCGGCCCGGCGCGCTGGGATTGGGAATGACGTGAATGGGATCGTGCTGGCCCTGGGTGCGCAGGTTTTCCGCGCGCTGCAGAATCATCTCGGAGGTATACACCTCGCGCGGCGCCAAGGGATTGGCGTCGATCAGTTCCAGGCTCAACTGCTGCAGGTGTCGCTCATGCTTATGACCGAGACTGGGAGCGGTGACTTGCTCGGCGTCGCCAATATCAGACTGCGCCGAAGAAGGTTTGGCGGTCGGCATGTCTGGCAGCGCATGCAGGGGCACCGTGGGTACCACGGTGCCGCTTTTGATCAGACCTGAAAGCTTTGGCGGTGGCTTGGCCATGGTCATTCTCCTACCGGCATGCCTGGCATGGTGATGCGGTAACGGCGAATCAGGCTTTTGGCGACGTCATAAATCGCAGCGGCCCCCACCGAGCTCGGCTCGACCTCGACCAGCGGCGCGGTTTCGCGCGCGTTCGGGTTCAGTTGCCGGGCAAAACCGGAAAACTGCGGAATGATCGAGTCATTGAGCATCGAGCCATATTTCGAATACAGGAAACCCATGCTCTCGCGCACATGCTTGAGGCTGGGATGGTATTTGTTGATCACCACTTCCATGCCGACTTCCGCACCGGTCACGGACTGGATCTCGGCCAGATTCGAAGCCAGTGAATCCAGCGCCCGCAGGCAGCTGCCCTCAGGCTCGACAATCGTCAAAACTTTGCCCGAGACCTTGGCGGCAAACGAAAACGCCAGTCCGATCGGTGTCGTTCCCGGTGCCGTGTCCACTATGATCACGTCATAGGCGCTGGACAGGAACGCGACATTCCGGTTCAGGAACAGCTGCGCCCGGGCATGGCTGGCCATGACGGCCACCAAGCTGGCATCGGTTTCGGCCAAGGTGATGTCGGCAGGAATCAGATCCAGAAACCCGCCTTCGTAGATATGCTTGATGGCCGAAGGCAGTTCTGCATCCGGATCCTTTTCCGCCTTGCGCAGGAAGTGCCCGATATGGCGTATATCGGTTTCGTAACCAGTTGTATCAATGCCCAACAGGTTCGAGGCCGACGCCTGGGGATCGGCATCGATGACCAGTACCCGAAAACCCATCATCGCCAGCGACGACGCAACGTTCACGGAGACGCTGGTCTTGCCGACGCCGCCCTTGGTCATGCGTGTGACGATCACCGGCGGCAGATTGGCTGAACCCAGCGGCAGCGAATGCGTGGTGGGCGGAACCAGGCCCGCCGCACGGTAACGCGCTGCTCGCATGTCGGCCGGCGTGTACTTCATATGGTGCTGGCCCACAGGCTTTTCGCGGCCCACCAACTCCTGCAATTTTTTTGCGGAAACATCCAATCCCGACAGTACTGTCGCTACAGATGTTTTGAATTGAATCGCTCTAGCCATGGCATTAACCAACATATCTCATGTTTGAGGACGCAAGCATAAGGCCGAAGTACAATGTTGACAAGTTTTTTCGGCAGTCGCCTGAAAAAACTACCAAGCTCAGATCATCGTGAGGAAGCTTTTCCCTAGAACATAGAAGATAGAGCCGTATCTGCGATGCCAGACGGCGGCCTGATTTTAGGTGGATGGGAGCATGCGGCCTGGCGCCGCCCAGGCCATGTCGACGCCCGCAATTCGCTGTGGCCGGGAAGTTTTTGCATTGCTCCAGGCATGGCTTGGCAGATAGCCAAGTACGCCATGGCCTGACTTTGGTTACGAAAGTAAGCGTTGGTGCGTTATCTGAAATACGAGCCTTGCATGACGGTATGGCGATGTTGCTGAAATGACAGGGGAAACAAGGAGTGGTGATGAGGGATGTAATCGCGTGGCAGATAGTGCGGCGCTTGCCGTTGGAGAAGACTCCAGTCAGCACTTTTTTCTGTCAAAGCGGTTATTTGAAGGAAGTCTCTGTATCCGGCTTACATGTAAGGTTGAGATGTGTATTTCTTTCTCATATATTGGTTGTTTAATGCATGTAAGCTGTATTGAGATATGTGCTCATGGACATGCAATACCCCACGGTGATTTGCATGTGCCGGCCATGCCTACTGCGCGTACTGCTGCGCACCAGATGCCGCAGCGCCCAACGCTGACCGACGCATGGAGACATGGTCACGCAGTTCAGCACGTACGCCAGATCGCTGCAGCCAGGATGAACACTGCCATCCGCTGTCCAGCTATGCGCCGGGGATGCCGCGTCTGCATTCAGCGCGCCTTGGTCGATACGCATGGGTTTGTCACGCCTGATGCCCACATCACTGCCCGGCGCTGAAATGTCTGCGCCGCCAATGAACGCAACGCTGCACTTCCTCGACGCAATGGGCCAACAGCGGAGGTTGGCACCCTGCCCCCGAGCCTGAGTCCAAAGCGTTGAATCCGGCCACAACGAGTGCTGCGCCATTGCTGGCCTTTATCTGATGTAGGGGTTCCTCGCCACCTCGCCATTGCCTTTGCCGGCCTGCACTGCGTCATTCCAGCGTGAGCGGCATCGGCAAGGTCAGCGCCCTCGCCCCATGGCCTGACGGCAGCGCGTGAATGGAATGCGTTGATCCAGCGGCCCGACTGGCAGACGGCGCATGCACAGAGCTGGCGTCGTGGGCGCCATTCAAAGAAACAGGAGAGTTTTGCCGAATGCTCAGCAGATCGAATAAATAGCAAATATCGTATGTAAGCTGTATTCGCGTGTTCTGCTGGCGACTGGGTGTGGGGCCAATGGTTTGGCTCCTCGTTGCGCGCAGCGTCTGCAGATGCCCGTGCGAGATTCGCGCTGCATGGAGCACAATCAGCTGCTTCGCCCCTGCGCATACCCACCGATCGATGTCCGCTCCTGCCTTGCCCCACGCCCGTCCTGTCGCCCTGGTCACCGGTTCGACCTCCGGCATCGGTGCCGCCATTGCGCGCCGGCTGTCCGCCGACGGTTTCGCCTTGGTGCTGCATTCGCGCAGCTCGGCCGCCGCCGGCCAGGCGCTGGCGCAGGAGCTGGGCCATGCCATCTATCTCCAGGCCGATCTGGCCCACGACGCCGACCGGGTCCAGCTGATGGCGCAGGCCGTGGCCGCCTGGGGCCGGCTGGATGTGCTGGTCAACAACGCCGGTATCAGCCGGGTGATCCCGCACGCCGACCTTGCGGCCGCGACGCCGGCCGTCTGGCAGGCACTGCACGAGGTCAATGTGGTGGCGCCGTTTCGGCTGGTGGCGCTGGCGGAACCGGCGCTGCGCGTGGCGGCACGGAGCGCACGCCCGGCCTGCGTGGTCAATATCAGCTCGCATGCGGGCGTGCGGCCCAAGGGCGCATCCATCCCCTATGCGGTCAGCAAGGCGGCGCTGAACCATATGACGCGGCTGCTGGCGCTGTCGCTGGCGCCCGAGATCCGCGTCAACGCCGTGGCTCCGGGCCTGGTCGACACACCGTTGACGGCCGACTGGACCCAGGCCCAGGCGCTGTGGCGCGAGCGGGCGCCCATGCGCCGCGCTGCCCGCCCCGAGGACATCGCCCAGGCCGTGGCACTGCTTGTCGCCTCGGACTATCTGACCGGCGAGGTCCTGCTGTCGGATGGCGGGCTGAACCTGAGCTGATGGCGCAAGGCCGCGGGCGCGCGGGCCCGCACCAGCGGCACCGGGCCCATGGGTTATTTGGCGAACCGCACCACGGCGTCACGGGACTGCTGGGTCTGCGGCAGCGTGGCGAGTTCCCCCAGCGTCACCGGCTTGGTCGGAAACCGTATCCGATACGCGCCGACTTCACTCGGATGCCGACCGCTTTCATCGGCCATCAGCTCGGTCACCGTCAGACCGCAGAACCGGCCCTGGCACGGCCCCATGCCGCAGCGCAGGAAGGCTTTCATCTGGTTTGGCCCCTGGCAGCCGAGCCGCGCGGTGCTGCGCACCTGCTCGGCCGTGACTTCCTCGCAGCGGCAGACAATGGTGTCGCCCACGGGGCGGCGAAACTGCGCCGGCGCGCGATAAAGCGTTTCGAAGAACACGCGCCCGCGCATGGCGCTCTGCAGTGCCAGCTGGTGGGGCCGGGCCTCGCGGTCGCGCGTGGCCTGATCGATACACCCCAGGCTGCAGGCAGCGTGCAAGGCAGCAATGCGCCCGCGATGCTCGGCGGCCACGGCGCCGGCAATGCCCGCGCCATCGCCGGCAATGCCCAGCTGCGGCACCGAAGTCGCGCCCCAGGCATCGATCACCGGCTCCCAGCAGTCCTGGCGCTCGCTCCAGGCATGCTCGGCGCCCATGGCGCGCGATAGCTGGGTGTTGGGCACCACGCCGTGGTGCAGCAGCAGGTGTTCGGCCGCCATGGTCTTGACCACACCACCGGCCTGGTAGCGCACCTGGGCCAACCGGCCTTCGCCCAAGGCTTCGAGGGCTTGCACATGTTCGACGATGGGCACCGCGGCCTTGACGGCGCGCAGCAGCTTCATGCCCTTGAGCAGATACGGCGAGCGCAGGAAGTCGGCCAGATGCGGCAGGGCGGCGCGCAGCCGCCCGCGCGGCGTGGTTTCGAGAATGGCGGTGATCTTCACGCCGGCATTCAGATACTGCCAGGCCAGCAGATACAGCAGCGGTCCGGCGCCGGCCAGCACCGTCGGCCCGGAGGGCACGGTGCCGGCGGTCTTGAGCAGGATCTGCGCCGCGCCAGCGGTGATCACGCCGGGCAGGGTCCAGCCCGGAATCGGGAACGGCCGCTCCTGCGCGCCCGTGGCCAGCAGCACATGGCGCGCATGCAGCAGCCGGGCATTGCCGTCCACCGAATACGCGACCTCAAAACCACCCTCGGCCTCGCGCCGGTTGATGGCCCAGACGGTGGCGCCGGCCACATGCTGGCCACCCGAGCGCTGCCAGGGCTCCAGCAGCGTCATCCCATGCCAGTAATCCGGCCCGAGGATGGCGCGGTTGGCCACCGGCGTGCTGCCGATGGCGCGGTAGATCTGGCCACCGGGTGCGGCCTGCTCGTCAAGCAGCACGGTGCGCAGACCCAGGCCCGCGGCGCGCGTGGCGGCCGCGAGGCCGGCAGGGCCGGCGCCCACCACCAGCAGATCCCAGGTCTCGATGCCGGCATCGATCGCGGCTGCGGTCACCATTGCGGCGCTCATATCCGCACCCCACGCGCGCCATCCTGGCGCTGGACCTGCATGCCTTCGCGCACCGGCGTCATGCAGGCCTGGCGGTTGGCCACGCCGTCAATGCGCACCAGGCAGTCGTAGCACACGCCCATCATGCAATACGGGCCGCGCGCGCTGCCCGACACCACGGTGTCGCGGCAGGCATCGATGCCCGCCGCCAACAGCGCGGCCGCCACGCTGTCGCCCGCACGGCAGGCCAGCGGCCGGTCGTCGACATGGATATGGACCGGCTGCTCGCTGAGCGCAAGCGCTGCGTCTTCAAGTCTTTTGAACATGGAATCTCTGCGTGGAAAAACTGGAAAGCTCGGGGGCCAGCGCACCGGCGCCAATCATTGGCGCCAGCGTCTGGGCATGGGCTGCGGCCAGCGTCACACCGCTGTGGCAGGTCGCAATGAAGGCGCCGGGGTGGGTCGTGGACTGTTCGTAGACCGGAAAACCGTCCTGCGCACGCACCCGCAGTGCCGACCAGGAGCGCACCACGCGCACCTCGCGCAGCGCCGGCAGCGTGCGCACCGCGCGATCGGCGAGCGTGGCCAGCACCGGCAGCGTCACCACGTTGTCGGCATAGCCCGCGTCTTCCTGCGAATCGCCGACCAGCCAGGTGCCCTCATCGGTCTGGCGCAGGGTCACGAAAGGCAGGGTCTCGAGCTTGCGCGTGCGCTCCAGGATCAGGATCTGGCCGCGCTGCGGCGCCATCGGCAGATTCAATCCGACCTGGCTGCCCAGCACCCCGTTGTGCAGGCCCGAGGCCAGCACGACCTTGTGCGCGCGCACCGTGCCTTGTGGCGTGCGCAGATGGAACACGCCATCGCGCTGCGTGATTTCCTGCACGCCATGGTGCGGCCGGTAGGCGATGCCCAGGCGCGCAAACACGGTGTGCAGCGCCAGCAGCAGCTTGAGCGGATTGACTGTGCCGTCAGCCGCCGACCAGACCGCGCCGGTCACTTCGGGGCCCAGCCCTGGCACCAGATCGGCGGCCTGTTGGCGATCCAGCAGCTTCCACTCGTAGTCGGGCATGCCGGGCTGGGCATGCATGCGCTGCATGAAGCGCACACGTGCCGCGGTCTCTTCCTCGCCCAGCAGCGGGAACAGGCCGCCGCGCTGGTCCAGCGCCACATCGACACCGCTGTCTTCGCGCAGCTGGGCCGCGAACGCCGGCCACAGCCGCGAGGAAGCCAGCGTCCAGCGCGCATAGGCGCTCATGCCCAGGCCCTTGCTCTGCACCCAGATCAGGCCGAAGTTGCCGCGCGAGGCGCGCAGATCCATATCGCCTTCGTCCAGCACCACGATGCTGCGGGTCTGGTGGCGCAAGCCGTAGGCAATCGCCGCGCCGACCAGGCCAGCGCCAACGATGGCGACATCGCAGATGGCCGCACGCGCGTCGCGGCCGGGGGTCGAGGTCGCGGTCATCAGTCGAGCTTCACACCAACGTCGCGCGCGACCTTGCCCCAGCGCGTCATCTCGGCGCTGACGAAGCGGCGAAACTCGGCCGGCGTGCTGGTGGCGGGCTCGACCCCCAGGCGGCGTATGGCCTCGGCGTTGGCCGGCTGGGCCACGATCTGCGCAATCTGCCTGGCCAGGCGATCGACCACGGCCGGCGGCGTGCCGCCGGTGGTGAACACGCCATACCAGGTGCTGAAGTCATAGCCCGGCACGCCGGCCTCGGCAATGGTCGGCGCATCGGGCAGCGCCGGCACGCGCTTGGCGCTGGTCACGGCCAGAATGCGCACCTTGCCACTGCGCACGCCGGCCAGCGCCGATGGCAGACTGGCAAACGTCATCTGCGTCTGGCCGCTCATCACATCGGCCAGCGCCGGCGCATCGCCCTTGTAGGGCACATGCACGATGTCCACGCCGGCCATCGACTTGAACAGCTCGCCCGCGAGGTGGGCAATCGTGCCATTGCCCGGCGAGGCGTAATTCCAGGTGCCGGGGTGGGCCTTGGCGTACTGGATGAGTTCGCGCAGGTCCTTGGCCGGCAGGCCCGCATGCACGATCAGCGCGTTGGCCGCATTCGCGACCAGCGTCACCGGCAGCACGTCCTTGGTCGCGTCGTAGGGCAGGCGGCTGTAGAGCGCGGGCGCGATGGCATGGCCGCCGGTCGCGCCCAGCACCAGCATATGGCCGTCGGGGCGTGCGCGCGCGACCTCGCCGATGGCAACCGTGCTGCCCACGCCCGGGCGGTTCTCGACCACCACCGGCTGGCCCAGATCGCTGGCCAGCGGCGTGGCGATCAAGCGCGCCAGCGCGTCGTTGGCGCCGCCGGGCGCAAAGCCGACCAGCATGCGCACCGGGCGGTCCGGGTAGGCGGGCTGCGCCAGCGCGGGCAGCGCAGCGCAAGCCAGCAGGCAAACGGAGGAAAGTGTCAGGACCCGTCGGGAAATCATCGTGGTGGCGCTTTCATGCAGTGGTGCAAAAGCCCCGCGGCAAACGCGGGGCGGCTCTGGATGAACCAAGTATCGAACCACGACCCCATGCCGCGCAAATGCGAGTTTGTGCGCGGTCCATACCAAAAGCGTATGACCCCGCACCGCGCCGCTCAGATGCGCAAGGCCTGCAGGCTGTCGTCGATGACTTCCTGCAGCAGCGCGGTGAAGCGCTGCAACAAGGCATTAGCCGGCGCATGGACCGGCACCAGCAGATAGCTCACGAACGCAATGTCCGGCTTGAAGGGCTTCATCTGTATGCCGGTGTGCAGATAGGTGCTGGCCACCAAGGGGTTGACGATGCTCACGCCCAGCCCCAGCCCCACCATATGGCAGATGGTCGCACCAAACGGCGTCTCGAAATGCATCACCCGTTGGTCACCCTGCGAGAACGCCGCATCGACGCGCGCGCGCAGGCCATCGCCCGGCGCCATGGAGATGAACGATTCCTGGGCCAGATCGGCGGGCGTGATCAGCGCCTGGCCCGACAGCCGGTGGCCGGGCGGCAGCACGCAGCAGGCCGCGACCTCGCAGATCGCCTGCGCACCTTCGCGCGCTGACGTCGGCAGATACGACACCAGCCCGAGATCGAAAGTCTGCTGCTGCACGCCTTCGGCCACGGTCTCGGAGTTGCTGGTCTCGATCGATACGCGCACATCGGGATGGCTGGCATGAAAGCGCTGCAAGGCCAGCGGCAGGATGCTCATGGCCAGCGACGGCACGGCGGCAATGCGGATGCGGCCATTGCCGAACTGGCGAATATTGCGCGCCGCGTCCTGCAGCACATCGAGGCCGACAAAGGCGCGTTCGACCTCGCGCAAAAACGCCAGCCCTTCCTGCGTGGCCACCAGCCGGCCGGCCTGGCGCTGGAACAGCTGCAGGCGCGTCGACGCCTCGAGCTGGGCGATCAAGCGGCTGACATTGGGCTGGGAGGTGAACAGCTCACTGGCCGCGGCGGTCATCGAGCCGGTGCGCATCACGGCGCGAAAGGCGTTGACTTCTTTGAATTTCATGGCAATCGGGAAAAAGGCGAGCGCCCAGCATAGCCGGGTCGGCACCGGGCGCGGCGCTGGCCTCAGTCCGGACGCTGCACGCCTTCGATGCGGTTGCGGCCGTTTTTCTTGGCCACATACAGCTGCTGGTCGATGGCATCGGCAAACTGCGCGGATTGCGCCTGGCCGCCGGGCACCACCGTGCCCACGCCAATGCTCACCGTGAGCTGCTGGCCATGCGGCGACAGTGCATGGATGATGGCCTGCTTGTGGATGCGCCGCTGGCAGCGCTCGGCCACTTTCCAGGCCTGCGCGGCATCGGCGCCGGGCAACAGAATGACAAACTCCTCGCCGCCGAAACGCGCCACCAGATCGCGCGGGCCATCGAGCGCCAGGCTCAGCGTCTGCGCGATTTCCACCAGGCACTGGTCGCCGCGCAGATGGCCGTACAAGTCGTTGAACTGCTTGAAATAGTCGATATCGATCATCAGCAGCGACAGCGGCAGGCCCTGGCTGCGTGCGTTTTCCCATTCCTGATCGAGGTTGGCATTGAAGCGCCGGCGGTTGGCGATGTTGGTCAGCCCATCCTTGAAGGACAGCGCTTCGAGCTCGCTTTGCAGCGTCAGCAGCCGCTCCTCGGTCTTCTTGCGCTCGCTGATGTCGAACATGAAGCCGATCAGCGCCTGGACTTCGCCGCGCTCGTTGCGCACCACATGCACGACATCGCGAATCCAGACATAGCCGTTGTCCCGGGTCAGCGCGCGGTAGTCGGCTTCGTGGTCGACGCCGGCCTGGGACTGCGTCACGCAGAAATTCACCACCCGTTCGCGGTCCTCGGGGTGCATGCGCTGCGCCCAGTCCTCGACGCTGCGCCAGCTGTCCCGGCTCCAGCCCAGCAGCGGCTCGATCTGCGGGCCGATATAGGCGAACTTCATGCTGGCCCAGTCGATCTTCCAGGGAATGGCCTGGGTCGACTCCAGCAGCGTCCGGTAGACCTGCGGGTCGTCGCTGAATTCCGTCACATGGGACATGCGCTGCACTGCCTTTCGGTATCGAGGCCGGCGCCGCCCGGCGCCCAAGCCAGGCCAAAGCATAACTCCGTGCCATACCCCCCGGCTGCGCTTAAGATCGGCGTCCATGAAGCAAGCCCAACTCCGACTCAATGTTCCATTTGCGGCCAAGGACCAGGCCAAGGGCTTGGGTGCGCGCTGGGACCCGCAGCTGCGCAGCTGGTACGTGCCGCAGGGCGTGGACATCCAGCCCTTTGCGGCCTGGTGGCCCGAAGACCTCAAGGCGCAAGGCGCCGACGCCATGGAGCAGCGCCAGCCAGCGGCCGCGGCTGCGGCGCGCAAGCCGCCTGCCAAGCGCGCAGCGACGGCCAGCAGCGCCATATTCACCGGCCCCGCCGAAGTCGCAGCCGACGACTCGGACAAGCTTCCCTGGGAAGACTGAAGGCGGGCGCACGCCGCCAGGCGCCATCTTTAGCCGCTAAAACAGCGTCCCGTCCGGTCCAGGGGGCCCATCCCCGGACCGCGCCAGGGCCTTGCGGTTGGCCTGGTCCCATTGGCGCACATGGAAGGCCTGGTACGCGGTGAGCAGCGCCGCCACCTGCGCCATGCCTTGTGGCAGCTGGCGCGGCAGCCGGTAGCTGGCGGTGTTCTCCCGCACCACGGGCGCTGTGGCCGGGCCGGCGTCGGGGTTTTGCAGCAGGCTGGGCAAGGCCACCTCGAGCGCGCTGGCAATCGCCGCCATGATCTTCAGCGACGGATTGGCCTTGCCATTGGTCAGATCCGACAGAAATGACATCGACATGCCAGCCCGCTGCGCGAGCGCCTGCTTGGTCATCTGCTTTTCTTCCAGCAGCCGCAGCACATTGGCGATGAAAATTTCGTAGTACACGCCTGCACCTTTTTCGACCCGGTTTTTAGCCGCTGAAGTTTCTGCGTGCCAGCGCCGGCATCTGCACCAGGCTGGCGGCAATTCGGGCTGCCATCTTAGCCTGGATGGCAAGCGCTGCCAGCAGCGGCGGCGGCAATGCGCCTGCGCTCAGTCCCAGCGCGGCGCCAGGCCTTCAGGGTCCACCAGGCGCTGGCCGCGATCCATGGCATCGATCTGCGCGAGTTCGGCGTCGCTCAATTGCAGCTGCCCTGCGGCGAGATTGCCGATCAGGTTGGCGCGCTGGGTCGACGACGGGATCACCGCATAGCCCCGCGCCATGGCCCAGGCCAGCGTCACCTGCGCGGCGGTCGCGCCACGCGCCTGGGCCAGCGCCTGGATCACCGGCTCCTGCAAAGCCTGGCCATAGCCCAGCGTCATATAGGAAGTGATGCGGATGCCATGCTGGCGCGCATGGGCCACCACCGCCGGGTTCTGCAGCCGCGGGTGCAGCTCGATCTGGTTGGTGGCGATCGCCTGCGCACCGATGGCATCAATGGCTTGCTGCTGCAGCGCCACCGGGAAATTGGAGATGCCGATGGCCTGCGTCAGGCCCAGCTCCCGGGCCTGCATCAAGGCATCGAGCGTTTCGGTCAGCGGCACTGCGCCATCGGGCGACGGCCAGTGGATCAGCGTCAGGTCGACCTGTTCGGTGCGCAGCCTGGCCAGGCTTTCGCGCAGGCTGGGCAGCAACTGCGCACGGCCAAGGTTTTCGGTCCAGATCTTGGTGGTCAGAAACAGCCGCTCGCGCGCCACGCCGCTGTCGGCAATGGCCTGGCCGATCTCGGCCTCGTTGCCATAGATCTGCGCCGTATCGATGGCGCGGTAGCCGACTTCGAGCGCATTGCGCACCGAGTCGATCACGGCCGCGCCGGTCAGGCGGAAGGTACCCAGGCCCAGGTCGGAAATCTGCACAGAATTGGTCATTGAAAGCTCCATCAATACACGTCAAACATGACAAGCCGCGACTATGCGCGCTGGACAATTGCTCAACAAGCCTAGAACCAGCACAATACTGTTGACGCTGAATCAATAATCCATGAAAACCACCCTTGATGAAATGCAGGCGTTCGTGGCCGTGATCGACATGGGGTCGATCACCGCGGCCGCGGAGCATCTGGCCCAGACCGTCTCGGGCGTGAGCCGCACGCTGCGTCGGCTGGAGGAAAAGCTCGGCACCACGCTGCTGCGGCGCACCACGCGCCGGCTGGCGCTGACCGAGGAAGGCGCGCTGTTCCTGCTGCGCGCGCGTGCGGTGCTCGATGCGGTCGAGTCGGTCGAGGATGAGATGGCCGCGCGCCGCGCCCATCCCGCAGGCCGGCTGCGCGTGAATGCGGCCTCGCCTTTCATGCTGCATGCCGTGGTGCCGCTGCTGGGCGGCTTTCGCGCGCGCTACCCCGATATCGAACTCGAACTCCACAGCAACGACGACCTGATCGATCTGATCGAACAGCGCACCGATGTGGCCATTCGCATGGGTGCGCTGCGCGACTCGACCCTGCATGCGCGGCCGCTGGCGCGCTTTGCACTGCGCGTGCTGGCCGCGCCGGCCTATCTCGAGGCCCATGGCCTGCCCCGCGCCGTGGAGGACCTGCGCGGCCACAGCCTGATCGGCTTTACCCAGCCGGAAAGCCTCAACCGCTGGCCGCTGCGCCATGCGGGCGGCGAAGACTACGAGATCCACGCCGGGCTGCGCGCATCGAGCGGCGAAACCGTGCGCCAGCTGGCCCTGGCCGGCCAGGGCATTGCCTGCATGGCCGATTTCATGACCCAGGCCGACCGCGCGCGCGGCGATCTGGTGCAGGTGCTCATGGCGCACACGGTGCAGCAGCTGCAGCCGGTGACCGCGGTCTACTACCGCAACACCGAGCTGGCCGCGCGCATCCAGGTGTTTGTCGACTACCTGGCGCAGGCGCTCAAACCGTCGCCGCCTCAGTAGCCGCTGGTGGGCGCCGTGGGCTCAGCGTCCGCGCCGCGATAGCGTCTGGCCGTGGCATCGAGCCCGTCACGCAGCACCAGCGTATCGAGCGCCACGGCGACGAACTGCGCGCCCAGCGCCAGGCATTCGCGCGCGCGCACTTCGTCGACCATCAGAATGCCCGGCGCCTTGCCGCAGGCGCGGATGCGGCGGATCGCATCGTCGATGGCGCCACTGACGACAGCATGGCGCGTCTGTCCGGGCAAGCCCAGGCTGGCCGAAAGATCGGCGGGCCCGATGAAGATGCCATCGACGCCGTCGACGGCAGCGATGGCCTCGATCTGTTCCAGCGCCGTGCCGGTCTCGACCTGCACCAGCAGGCACAGCTCGTCGGCGGCGCGCGCCAGGTAGTCGCGGGTGCGGCCGAAGTTCGAGGCCCGCGTCGAGCCGCCCATGCCGCGTATGCCTTGGGGCGCATAGCGCATGGCGCGCACCGCGGCTTCGGCCTCCTGGGCGTTCTGCACAAACGGCAGCAGCAGGGTCTGGGCGCCGATGTCGAGATAGCGCTTGATCAGCACCGGGTCGTTCCACGCCGGCCGCACCACGGCATGGGTAGGCAGGGTACCGCCCGGCGGCTGGGCCGCGGCCACGGCCTGCAGTTGCTGCAGCATCAGCGGCACATCGGTGGGCGTGTGTTCGGTGTCCAGCATCATCCAGTCATAGCCGGCCCCGGCCACGAGTTCGCAGACGGCAGGAGCGGCAATGGTGGACCAGACACCGATCTGCGGCTGGCCGGCGCGCAGCGCGCGTTTGAAGTGATTGACAGCAAGCATGGGCGTGGCATTCAAAGAAAGACGGGTACCGGCAAGGCGGCGGCGTTCGGCCCCCGGATGCTAAGGGCAGCTGTTGTGCATGCTAGCCGGCGGCCTTGCCTTTGCCGGTCGCACAGGTGGCAGCGCCAAAGTGGGCTGCGCTGCGCTCTGGCCCGCAGGCATGCATGATGGGGGCTTTACCGGACTCCTTGAAAGACCCATGGAATGAAACTTCTGCTTGCCGGCGCGACCGGCCTGGTCGGCAGCCAGGTGCTGCGCCTGGCGCTGGCCGACGCGCGCATCACGCAGGTGACCGCACCGGTGCGGCGCGCCCTGCCCCTCACCCATGCCAAGCTGCTCGCGCCCATCGTCGACTATGACGCCCTGCCCGAAGATGCCGCCTGGTGGCAGGCCGATGCCGTGATCTGCACGCTGGGCACGACCATGAAGGCCGCGGGCTCACAAGCCGCGTTTCGCCGCGTCGACCACGACTACCCGCTGGCCGTGGCGCAACGGGCGCGCGCCCAAGGCACGCCGACCTATGTCCTGAATTCCGCCGCGGGCGCCGATGCGCAGTCACGCTTTTTCTACAACCGCGTCAAGGGCGCGGTCGAACAGGCGCTGGCGCAATGCGGCTTCGCTTCGCTGACCCTTGCCAGACCCGGCCTGATCGGCGGCGAGCGCAGCGAATCGCGGCCCGGCGAGCGCGCAGCCGTGCGTGCGCTGACGCTGCTGGGCCCGCTGCTGCCGCGGCGCTGGCGCCTGTGCCCGGCGCACAGGATTGCACATGCCATGCTCGAAGCCGCCATTAAGGCGCATCCCGGCATCCATCACATTCCGGCCGAGGCCATGACTGCATGAAGAATCGTACTTATCCCATCGGCCTGCTGCTGATTGCCGCGCTGGCCCTGGGCGGCTGCGCGCTGACCCGGGTGTCCGAAAAACGCCATGCCAGCGAAGTCGCGCAACTCAACGCCGTGGGACTCACGCTGGCGCAGGCGCGCACCCTGGCCATGCAGCAAGGCTTTGCCTGCGAGGCCCAGCCCGATAGAAACCGCTCGGTGCAGGCCAAGGACGGGGTCGTGCGCAAGACCGACATCCTGCAATGCAGCAAGGGTTCGGCCGAGCTGATCTGCCCGCAGCGCCGCTATGTGGTGTTCAATGTCGATCCCGAAAGCGGCAAAGTCTATGCCGTAGGCCAGCGCATCAACCAGCAAACCTGCTTCTGACACGGAACTCTCCATGAATCCGCATATTTCTGCCGTGCCCCTGCCCAAGTCGCATCGCCTGATCAACCACGGCCCGACGGTGCTGGTCTCGGCCCGCGATGCGGGGGTCGACAATGTCATGGCCGCGGCCTGGGCCTGCGCACTCGACTTCGCCCCGCCCAAGCTCACCGTGGTGCTGGACAAGGCCACCCGCACGCGCGCACTCGTGGAGCGCAGCGGCCGCTTTGTGATCCAGGTGCCCACCGTGGCGCAGCTGCAGCTGACCAGCGCCGTCGGCACGCTGAGCCTGGTGACTTCGCCTGCCAAACTGGCCGACAGCGGCGTCGAGCTGTTTGACATGGCTGGATTCGATCTGCCGTTTGTCGCGGGCTGCTCGGCCTGGCTGGCCTGTGAACTGTTGCCCGAGCCGCACAACCAGCAGACTTATGACCTGTTCATCGGTGAAGTCGTGGGCGCCTGGGCCGATACCCGCGTGTTCCGCGACGGCCACTGGCACTTCGATGATGCCGACCCCGCCTGGCGCAGCCTGCATTACATTGCGGGTGGGCAGTTTCACGCGACCGGAGAGGCGCTGCCGGTGCAGGTCGGCGCGCCTTAGTGCGTCACGACACCTTGGTGAACAGCGCCTTGCGGCTGATGGTCTTGCCGGGCAGCATGAACCTGCCATCGCCGCTGTAGTGCAGGGTCTGCGGGTGCTTTGGCGAACGTGCCACATGCGCCTTCACGACTTCAAAGACAAAGAAGTTGTAGCGCTCGACCAGGGCATCATCGACCAGCTTGCACTCGAAGCTGGCGTGGCATTCGCGGATCAGCGGCGCGCCGACCAGATCCGCAGCATCGGCGGTCAAGCCGAATTCCTGAAACTTGTCGATCTGCGCACCGGAGCTGTTGCCGATCTTTGCCACTTCGTCGGTCAGCGCCGTGGTCGGCAGATTGATCACGCATTCACCACTCCGACGCACCAGCTCGAAGCTGTGGTTGGCGCTGGAGATCACACAGCCGACCAGCGATGGCGAAAACTCCATGACCGTATGCCAGCCCATGGCCATGATGTCGGTCTGATCGCCGCAGCGCGACGACACCAGCACCACCGGCCCGGGCTCCAGAAAGCGCCGCACCTGTTCGACCGGGAAATCCTGCTTGCGCGCGGGCATCACGCCTCGCGCGGCTGCTCGCTGGGCGGCGGCGCGACCTCCGGGTCCAGCGGAACCTCGTCGTTGTCCTCGGGTGCCACCGCGGGATGCTGCTGCAGTGGTTTCTCGGGCACGGCGGGCGGCGAAACGGTCAGGCGCATGGTGGTTTCCTTTGGGTCAAAGTTCAGGTGTGTTGCGGCGCCTGCTCGGGCGGCACCTCCAGCGGCGGCGTGCCCAGTGGCGGATCGGTGGGCACGGGAATCTCGGGCGGCAGGTCCGGCTGTGGCGGCGCTGCCGGTTGCTCGGGCAGGGGTTGGATGGCCGGTTGGTTCGGTATGGTTTGCGCGGTGATGTTCATGATGTCGAATCCTTTCGCTTCCAGTGTCCGCAGCCTGGAGCGTGGCAGGCGTAAGAATCCACGCCGCTTACGCATTGGGCGAACCGCCCATCAATCGCCCGCTGGATTGAACACCACATGCGCCAGGCAGCCGGGCAAGGCGCCGCGAAAGCCAAACGACACGCGTACGCCGTCCATGTCCACGCGCCGGTAGCGCACCGGATCGGGATTGTTTGGCTGGGGAAAGTCGGCATTTTTCACCTGCGGATAGCGGGCGCTGACATCGGCGGGCGTGATGCAGCGCCCTTGCAGTCCCAGCACCAGCAGGCGCACGGTGTCGCCTTCGGACAGGCGCACTTCGTCAATCGACGATTGCAGGCCCGGTGCGATGTCGATGGACTCGCTACGGATGCCTGCGGCCGGGCCCGCGGCGCTCAAGGAAAACGGCTTGCCCGGCCATTGCCGGACCACAGCCTGGCCGCCTTGCGCGCTGGCGGTCGCCAGCTGGTCCAGCAGATGCCAGAATGCCTCGGGCGTGGCGGCAGCCCGGGTCGGCGCGGCGGCCACGGTGAGCAAGGCGGCAAGCAGCGCCCGCCGGGCGCCGTCAACGAGGCGGGTAATGCGCGTCATAGTAGGCTCCGTAGTAATCCAGATAGTTCTGGCCGGTGGTGGAAGTGAAATTGCTGCGGCAGAAGGCTTCGCCCATGCGGCGCCGATGGTCGGCGTGCAGGCGCTGGATCTCCAGCAGTTGCGCGGCATTGGCTGCGGCCAGGCCGATATCGACGCCATGGCCCGTGCATTGCAAGGTTTCGGCGCGGGCATGGACGTTGTTGATCACCGCCTGGCCTTCGGAGTCGCACCAGGACTGGATGAAGGCCGCGCGCGAAGCGGTGTCCTGCCGCACACCGTATTCGGCATGGCCGAGCTCATGCGCGAGGATCGCCGCGCGGGCCAGCGCGCCGCCCGGCTGCGGCTGCGTGCAGTCGTAGGACTGGATGTAGATGCGCTTGAGTTCGTGGTCGGTATAGCTGCCGGCGGCGTAGTGAAAACGGTAGCCCAGGCGGTTGATCTGGCCGCTGACGCGCACCGAATGGCCCGCCAGCACATCAATGCAGGCGCCCAGTCCGGTGACCGGCGCCGCGGGCGCGCACTGCGCGAGCGCTGGCGGCGGCGCGACCATCAGCGCCAGACACAGTGGCGTCGCGCCGATAGCAAGCGGCAAGGCCTTGAACAGCATGTTCATTTTTGCGTTCCCCGACGCGCATATCATCGCGCCGCCGAGGAACAAGCCGCAAGTCCTGATCGCTGCGCCGCATCACGCAGCGCGCGGCGCGCCCGTGCGCACCATGGGCGCCTCGCGTATGGGCAGGTTCAGCGCCGCGGCCAGCAGACCCAGGGCAATGGCGATGTACCAGACGATGTCATAGCTGCCGCTGCGGTCGTATAGCAGGCCGCCCAGCCACACGCCCAGAAACGAGCCGATCTGGTGGCTCAGAAACACAAAACCGCTGAGCATGGACAGGTGGGCCACGCCAAAGATCTGCGCCACCAGCGCGTTGGTCACCGGCACCGTGGACAGCCACAGCAGCCCCATGACGGCCGAGAACAGATACGCGGAAGTGGCCGAGACCGGCGCCAGCACGAACACGGTGATCACCAGCGCGCGCGCCAGATAGATGAACGCCAGTATCTTGCGCTTGGCCAGGCGCTGCCCCAGCGAGCCGGCCACATAGGTGCCGACGATGTTGAACAGGCCGATCAGCGCCAGGCAGTAGCTCGCGACCTGGGGCGACAGCCCCTGGTCCTTGAGATAGGCCGGCATGTGCACGCCAATGAACACCACCTGGAAGCCGCAGACAAAGTAGCCGGCCATGAGCAGCAGAAAGCTCGGCGCCGACAGCGCCTCGCCCACCGCCTGGCGCATGGTCTGCACCGGCCCGCTGGGCGCAGCGCCCTTGGGCGGCTCGCGCAGGCCCAGCGCCAGCGGAATGATCAGCAGCGCCAGCGCGGCCAGCACCCACAGCGCCTGCTGCCAGCCCAGGCGGTCGATCAGAAAGCCTTCGACCGGCACCATCAGAAACTGGCCAAAGGAGCCGGCCGCGGCCGCCAGGCCCATGGCCCAGGAGCGCCTGGCGGGGTCGACCTGCCGGCCGATCACGCCAAAGATCACCGCATAGGTGGTGCCGGCCTGGGCCGCGCCGATCAGCATGCCGGTGGTGAGCGCAAACAGCAGTGGCGTCGCGGCCCAGGCCATGCCGGCCAGGCCCAGCGCATACAGCACGCCGCCGACCATCAGCACGCGCATCGCGCCAAACCGGTCCGCGGCCATGCCGGCCAGCACCCCGGCCAGGCCCCAGGCAATGTTCTGGATGGCCAGCGCAAAGGCAAAGGTTTCGCGCGTCCACCCCTGCTCCTGGGTGATCGGCTGCAGCCACAGGCCAAAGCCATGGCGTATGCCCATGGAGAGGGTGACGATGACGCCGCCGCACAGCAGAATTTGCGGCAGCGACAGCCGCCGGTCCAGGCAGTGGTTCATGATGTGGCAGTGATGGATTGAGGAGGCTCTTCGGCGGCCGCGGCATGGACCGCGGCTTCCACTTCCTGCACCCAGGCGGCGTTGCCCGTGGCGTGGTTCAGTGCGCGCGCGCCGACCATGGCGGCAAACAGCAGCATGGCGCGCTCGCGGGCCGCAGGACCTGCACCCGCGCCGCCGGCATCGGCAAGAAATTTGTCGAACAGCGCTTGCGCGCCCTCGAGGTAGGCGGCGGGCGCGGGCATCCCGGCCGGCGGCGAAAACGCCAGGAGAGGACAGCGGCGTTCGGGCGTGCGGTTGGCCAGATAGCCGCGTACCAGTTCGGCCTGGCGCGGGCTGGCCTGCGCATCGGCCTGCGCCAGCACCTTGTCCCAGGTGCGCGCGGACTGCGTGAATGCCAGTGCGCAGACCTCGGCGGCCAGCGCCTCCTTGGAGGCAAAGTGCTTGTAGAAGCCGCCCACGGTCAGGCCGCATTCCTGCATCAGCTGCGATACCGACACCTGGTCGACGCCGTGCATGCGGAACAGCCGGTTGGCGCTGGCGACGATCCGGGCGCGGCTTTCCTGCGCCTGGAGCTGGGTTGCGCGGCCCATGGTTCAGGCCTGCCGCTTGAAGGCCACCAGCTTGCTGGCTTGCGCCTCGAGATGGAAAGGCTGGGGATAGCACTGCTGCGCAAAGGCAATGATCTGCGGCGCATCGAGCGTGTCGCTGGGGCTCTCGAACACATCGCCCACGCTCAGGTCTTCGAGATAAAGCGGCTGGGCCGCGGTGTCGTGCTGCATCGAGGGCTCCAAAAAGGCAATGAAAAATAGATTACGTTCATTATCTATTTTGCACAAGAGGACCTGCCCTGCGGGCGTCTCACCGGTCCTTGGCCAACAGTGCGCGCTCCAGCAGTTCCAACATCTGCGCAAAGTCGGGCGCCGCCGGGCACAGCAGCAGCACCGAGCGCGCATAGGCCGCGCCCGCAATGGGAATTGCGCGGCAGTCGCCCGCAAAGCGCTCTATGCCCGGCCATTGCGGCACCAGGCTCACGCCCATGCCATCGGCGACCAGCATGGCAATCGCTTCGAGCGCGTCGAGATCGCACAGCACCGTGGGCGCGAGCTGCTGGTCCGCGAGCCAGGCCGCCGCATGGCGCCCGCCCCAGGCGCTGGGGTCGTAGCGGATATAGGGGTGCCGGCCCAGCAGCGCCGCGGGGCCGCCGCGCGCGCCCGGGGGTGCCAGCAGCACCAGCGGCTCCTGGCGCAACTCCACGGCGCGCAGCGTCCTGGGCAGGGCAAACGGTGGCGCAATCAGCAGCGCCGCATCGAGTTCATCGGCCTGCAGCATGCGGTACAGCCCGCGCGAGGTGCCGGGCACGATGACCGCCTTGGCGTCGGGCGCGGCCTGCGTGAACTGGCGCAGCGCGCGCGGCAGCAGTCCGGTCAGCAGCGTGGACACCGCCCCTATGCGCAGGCTGCCGCTCAAGCCACCGGCGCTGGCATCGCTGGCCAGCAGCGCGGCTTCACGCACCAGCCGGCGCGCGCGCGGCAGCAGCAGGCTGCAGGCCGGCGTGGGCCGGGCCGCATGGCCGCTGCGCGACAGCAGCGCGAAACCCAGTTCGCGCTCGAGCACCTGCACGCGCTGACCTATGGCCGCGGCCGTGAGGTGCTCGCTGCGCGCGGCCTCGGCAATCGAGCCGCTGTCGACCACGGCCAGCAGGCTTTTCAGATAACGAATCTCCAAAAGAAATCCTTTTGCAGTAGAAAACAATATTGGCTATGTCTTTTGGAGTATGCCCGCTATCCTTGGGTCCAACCCCTTCCCGGCCTACCACGGGCCGCCGCTTTCAGATTGCCTGCCATGCGTACCTGCTTCCATATCGCCTACCATGTCCGTGACCTCGACCAGTCCCGCGCCTTCTACGGCGGCCTGCTCGGCTGCGAGGAAGGCCGCAGCACCGACACCTGGGTCGACTTCGACTTCTTCGGCCACCAGCTGTCGCTGCACCTGGGCGAGCCGTTTGCCGTCACCAACACCGGCCGCGTCGGCGATCACCTGGTGCCCATGCCCCACCTGGGCCTGGTGATGGGCATGGACGACTGGCAGGCGCTGGCCGCGCGCCTCACGGCGCAAGGACTGGAGTTCGTGCTCAAGCCGCATATCCGCTTCGAAGGCGAGCCCGGCGAGCAGGCGACGATGTTCTTTCTCGACCCCTGCGGCAATCCCATCGAGGTCAAGGGTTTCCGCGACCTGGACAAGGTCTACGCCCAGTGAGCCGCGTGCTGCCGCTGGTCTGCGCCACCGGCTATCCATTTGCCGACGCCTGGCGCGCCGCGCTGCAGGCCGCGCTGCCCGAGGAACGCATCGCGGCGCTGGAGACGCTCGATGCCGATGAACGCGCGGACTGCGACGTGGCGATCGTCGCCAACCCCGACCCGCGCGCGCTGGCCACCCTGCCGCGACTGAAGTGGGTGCACAGCGTCTGGGCCGGCGTGGAGCGCCTGGTCGCGGATCTGCAGGCCAGCCCGGTGCAGATCGTGCGCCTGGTCGACCCGCAGCTGGCCGACACCATGGCCGAAGCCGTGCTGGCCTGGACGCTGTACCTGCACCGCGACATGCCGCGCTATGCGCGCCAGCAGGCCGCCAGCCAGTGGCTGGAGCATGACTATCTGCCGGCGCGGCGCAAGACCGTGGCGCTGCTGGGCCTGGGCGCGCTGGGCCTGGCGGCTGCGGCCCGGCTGCGCGCCGCGGGTTTTCAGCTCACGGGCTGGAGCCGCAGCCGCAAGGCCGTGCCGGGCATGCAATGCTTTGCGGGCGACGCGGAACTGCCCGCGCTGCTGGCCGGCGCCGATATTCTGGTCTGCCTGCTGCCGCTGACGCCCGAGACCGAAGGCCTGCTGGACGCCAAGGCCCTGGCCCAGCTGCGCCCCGGTGCGGCGCTGATCAATTTCGCGCGCGGCGCCATCATCGATGACGCGGCCTTGCGCGCGGCGCTTGACGCCCAGCAGCTGCGCCATGCAGTGCTGGATGTGTTTCGCACCGAGCCCTTGCCCGCCGACCAATGGCAGTGGCAGCACCCGCAGGTGACGGTGCTGCCGCATATCTCGGGGCCGACCAACCGGCAGACCGCGGCCGCCATCGTGGCCGCCAACATCCGCCGCTACCGCGCCGCGGGCGCGCTGCCGACGGTGGTCGACAAGCAGCGGCGTTACTGAAAAACCGGGCGCGCGGGGCCGCCACGCACTGGCTTTTTGACCGGCGCTCTGGATTGGCCCCGGCCGGCGCCAGGATACCGCCCACAGCGGCACGATCGGGCATTCTGCGGCCCCTACAATCGCGCCCACTATGCTGCTCAATCTCTGGTCGCGGAACACCTTTTTCCGCCGTTTTTCGCGCCAGGAAGCGGCGCTGCTGGCAGTCACCGTGCTGTGGGGCGGCACCTTTGTCGTGATGCATGCGGCCATGGCCCACAGCGGGCCCTTGTTCTTTGTCGGCCTGCGCTTTGCGGTCGCGGGGCTGGCGACCATGCTGATCTTTCACCGCCGCATGGCCGGCGTGACGCTGGCCGAGTTGCTGGCCGGCGGCGCGATCGGCGCGTCGATCTGCGTGGCCTATGCGCTGCTGGGCCACGGGCTGCAAAGCATAGAGGCCAGCAAGTCGGCGTTTCTCACGGCGCTCTATGTGCCGGCCGTGCCCCTGCTGCAGTGGCTGCTCACGGGCCGCACGCCCCACCCCATGGCCTGGCTGGGCATAGGCCTGGCCTTCATCGGCCTGCTGCTGGTCAGCAACCCGGGCAATGCGCAGTTGCTGGCGCTGGGCGTGGGCGAAGCGGCGACGATTCTGGGCGCGATCGTGATTGCGCTGGAAATCCTGCTGATCGGCAAGTACGCGGGCCAGGTCGACTTCCTGCGCGTCACCGCCATCCAGTTGCTGGTCGCGGGCCTGTGCGCATTTGCGGCCATGCCGCTGATCGGCGAACACATTCCCGCATTCTCCTGGGTGCTCACCTTGAGCGCCGTGGGCCTGGGTCTGGTCAGCGCCCTGATCCATCTGACCATGAACTGGGCCCAGCAGTCGGTGTCACCCACCAAGGCCACCTTGATCTACGCCACCGACCCGATCTGGGCTGGCATCATCGGCCGCCTTGCCGGCGACCGCCTGCCGGCCACGGCGCTGCTGGGCGCGGCGTTCATTGTCGCGGGCATCATTACCAGTGAATTGCGGCCACGCCGCATGGGCGCTGCCCGCGCCACGCCCTGATCTCGGCACATGGCTGGCGCGCCGCCGGTTCTGCAGCACCGAGCACATCCCTTTGGAGACACTGAAGCAGAGCGAAATTATTCATAGATTTTGCATTTTATTTGATTTTGATATCATCTATGAATGCCGCGCCAGAATACTTCGCCCACTGAATTTCCCCAGGCCGTGCTGCAGCAGATAGCGCAGCTGGGGCAGAACATTGCCATTGCCCGCAAGCGGCGCGCCGAGTCGCAGGCGCAGTGGGCCAGAAAGCTGGGTGTTTCGCAGCCCACGATGGCACGCATAGAGCGCGGCGATCCCGCCGTGTCCATGGCCTCCTATGTGATGTGCATCTGGCTGATCAATCAGGCGCAGGGCCTGGCGGACCTGGTCTCGCCGCTTCACGACCACGCCGCGCTGGAAAAGGAAGTGGCCAAGGTGCGCAGCCGGCGCCAGCCAGTGCGCACACCGCAAACCACACCTGGCAAGGCAGGAGGCAAGTCGGCCACGGCCCAGGGGCTGTTGTCGCTGCTGGCCGGGACCCGGACGGAAGATCCGCACAATGACTGAAGCCAGCGTCAGTCCGCTCAGCTATACGCCGCAAGACCGGCTTTATGTCTGGGCCCTGGTCAATCCCGCGGCCCCGGTGCTGCTGGGCGAACTGGCGCTGTCGCAATTGGTCGCGGACTGTGCGACCTTCACCTATGACGCCGCATGGTGGCAGTTTCCGCTCAGCGAAGACCTGCCGCTGCGGGTCGGCCAGGCATTTTCCGCCGGCGAGAGAAACTCCGCGCCCGGTGCCATCGATGACGCCCGCCCCGACCGCTGGGGCGAGCGCATCATTCGCCATATCGACCGGCCGCGGCGTTTGTCCATTCTCGAAATGCTGCTGTTCGCGGGTGACGACCGCTTTGGCGCGCTCGGGGTGTCCGTCTCTGCGCAGCACTATGTACCTCGGCGCCTGGGGCCCTATCCCACGCTGCGCGATCTGGCGCCACTGAGCCGGGCCGTGGAAGATGTGCAGACACAGGCGCCGCTGTCACCCGAGATCCAGCGTCTGGTCCAGCCCGCCGTGAGCCTCGGCGGCGCGCGGCCCAAGGCACTGCTGCAGACCGACGCCGGCGCTTGTGTCATCAAGTTCAGCGAAGTCGACGACGTAGTGGACACGCCGCTGATCGAACATGCCACCATGCGCCTGGCGACGCTGGCCGGCATCACGACCGCCGCCACCGCCGCCCTGCCGCTGGCCGTACGCCACGGCCGCCAACGCCATGCGCTGACCATCGTGCGTTTCGACCGCATGGGCGATCTGCGCGTGCATTGCCTGTCGGCCCGCACCGCGCTGCGTGCCGCCGGGCTCAGCGAAAGCTATGGCGTTGGCGTCGGTGCTGCTGCGTCTGGGCCACCCCGACCGGCAGGTGGCGATGCGCGAGGAGCTGTTCAAGCGCATGGTCTTCAATATCCTGATGGACAACACCGACGACCACGAGCGCAATCACAGCATCTGTCTGAACCTGGATGGCTACTACGACCTCACGCCGGCCTACGACGTGGTGCCCACGCTGCAGAACATGGGCTATTAGGCGCTCGCGGTGGGCCGCATGGGTGCCGAGTCCAGCCTGGAGAATGCGCTGAGTGAAATCAACGAGTTCGGTATCAAGCGGCCGCGCGCCATCGCGCTCGTGCGGCAGGTGGCCGAGGTCGTCGCACAGTGGCCCGATTTCTTCCGCCAACAGGGCGTGTCACCCGCCGACATGGAATTGCTGGCCGCCAGCATTGACCGCGAGGCGCTGAAGACGCAACGCCAGGCCTATCTTTAGCCCGGCATTCCTACGGCTGCGCCTCCAGCGCGCTGCAACTGACGCGCTGCGCGCGCCAGCGCCGTGATGCGCGCCCAGTCGCCCTGGGCCAGGGCATCGGCCGGCACCAGCCACGAGCCGCCGACACAGGCCACATTGGCCAGCGCCAGGAACTCGGCGGCATTGCCCGGCTGTATGCCGCCCGTGGGGCAGAACAGCACATCGCCAAACGGGCCGGCCCAGGCCTTGAGCATGGCGCTGCCGCCGGACTGCAGCGCGGGGAAGAATTTCAGCGCATCGAAGCCATCGGCCTGCGCGGCCATGATTTCGCTGGCCGTGGCCACGCCGGGCAGCAGCGCCAGGCCCTGGGCACGGCAGGCGTCGCCCACGGCCTGGGTATAGCCCGGGCTGACCGCAAAGCGCGCGCCCGCACCCGCGGCAGCCGCCGCATCGGCGCTGCTGCGCACCGTGCCTGCGCCGACCACGGCTTCGGGCACCTCGCGCGCGATGGCTTCTATGCAGGCCAGGGCCTGCGGCGTGCGCAGCGTGACTTCCAGCATGCGGATGCCCCCTGCGACCAGCGCGCGTGCCATGGGCACGGCGTGTTGAACATCGTGCAGCACGATGACCGGAATCACCGGCGCGTCGCGCATCACCGCGCGCGCGCTCAATGTCGTGGTGGCTACAGCCATGAGCAGGCTCCCTCTTCCGCGCTGAGCGCATTGCGCCGGAATCCGGCAAACAGTTCACGGCCAAAGCCCAAAGTGTTGTCCAGCGCCTGGGCCGGGGGAATCTGCGCGGGCGGGCGCGCATTCCATTCGGCCGCATCGACCAGCACATCGAGCGTGCCGGCGACGGCGTCCAGCCGCACGATATCGCCGTCCAGCACGCGCGCCAGCGGCCCGCCCGCGCAGGCTTCGGGCGAGACGTGAATCGCCGCGGGCACCTTGCCCGAGGCGCCGCTCATGCGGCCGTCGGTGACCAGCGCCACCTGGAAGCCCTTGCCCTGCAGCACGGCCAGCGGCGGCGTGAGCTTGTGCAGCTCGGGCATGCCATTGGCCTGCGGGCCCTGCCAGCGCACCACGCAGACCACATCGCGGTCCAGCTCGCCGGCCTGGAACGCGGCCTGCAATTCGGCCTGCGAGCCGAACACGCGCGCGGGCGCCTCGATCACATGGCGCTCCTCGGGCACGGCCGAGACCTTGATCACGCTGCGTCCCAGATTGCCATGCAGCAGCCGCAGGCCGCCCGTGGCGCTGAAGGGCGCGCTCACGGGGCGCACCACGCTGTCGTCGAGGCTGGCGCCGATGTCCACCCAGTGCAGCTGGTGATCCGCATCGCCCTGGGGCAGGCGCGTGAACTCGCGGATGCCGCCGGCGCGCGCCGTGCGCACGTCTTCGTGCATCAGCCCTGCGTCGAGCAGCTCGCGAATCACATAGCCCGGGCCGCCCGCGGCCTGGAAATGGTTCACGTCGGCGCTGCCGTTGGGGTAGACGCGCGCCAGCAGCGGCACCACGGCCGACAGCTCGGAAAAATCGTTCCAGTCGATGGTGATGCCGGCGGCGCGCGCCACCGCCACCCAGTGGATCAAGTGGTTGGTCGAGCCGCCCGTGGCCAGCAGCGCGACCATGGCGTTGACGATGCAGCGCTCGTTGACGACTTCGCCTATCGGCGCGCAGCCCGGCACCAGCAATGTGCGTGCGGCTTCGCGCGTGAGCTCCTGGCGCAGCGCCTGGCCGGGATTGACAAAGGCCGTGCCGGGCACATGCAGGCCCATGGCTTCGAGCAGCATCTGGTTGCTGTTGGCCGTGCCGTAGAAGGTGCAGGTGCCTTCGCCGTGGTAGGCCGCGGATTCGGCGGCCAGCAGCTCCTCGCGCCCGACCAGGCCTTGCGCCGCCTGTTCGCGCACCTTGGCCTTGGCGTTGTTCGACAGCCCCGAAGTCATAGGGCCAGCGGGCACGAAGACCATGGGCAGATGGCCGAACTGCAGCGCGCCTATCAGCAGGCCGGGAACGATCTTGTCGCAGACTCCCAGCAGCAGCGCGGAGTCGAACACATCGTGGCTCAGCGACACGGCCGTGGCCATGGCGATCACATCGCGGCTGAACAGGCTCAGCTCCATGCCCGGCGTGCCTTGCGTCACGCCGTCGCACATCGCGGGCACGCCGCCCGCGACCTGGGCCGTGGCGCCCTGGCGGCGCGCTTCGTCCTTGATGAGGTCGGGATAATGCTGCAGCGGCGCATGGGCCGACAGCACATCGTTGTAGGCGGTGACGATGCCGATATTGGGCGCGCGCTCGGCGACGATGCGCAGCTTGTCGTTGCCGGGCAGGCCGGCAAACGCATGGGCGACGTTGGCGCAGCCCAGGCGCTGCGCGCCCGGCGGGCGCTGCGCCATGGCCTGCAGCCGCTGCAGGTAGGCGCCGCGCTCAGACGCGCTGCGTTCGCGTATGCGGCGCGTGACGGCTTCGACGGTGGCGTTCAATGTCATGCGAAAAGTTCTCTTAGAGGAACATGCGGTTCCAGGTGGGGCTGATCAGTATTTCGTTCATGCACACATGTGCGGGCATATTCGCAACGAAGGCGATGGTGCGGCCCAGGTCTTCGGGCTGCAACATGCGCGCCATGTCGGCGTCCGACGGCGGCACGGGGCGCTGCTTGAGAATCGGCGTCGCGACTTCGGCGGGCAGCAGGCAGCAGGCGCGCAGTCCGTGGCGGAATTCCTCGATATTGAACTCGTGCGTCAACGCGGCCACGGCCGACTTGCTGGCCGTGTAGGCCGCGCCGGGCATCGCCGCGGTGAAGCGCCCGGCCCACGATGCCACATTGATGATCGCGCCGCCGCCGGCCGCGCGCATCGCGGGCAGCACGGCGCGCATGGTGTGCACCGTGCCTTTGAGATTGATGTCGAGCACGCGCTCCCAGTCGGCCGCGCTGCAGTCGGCCCAGCTGCGGCGCTGCACGTTGATGCCCGCGGCGTTGACCAGCAGGTCGATGCGGCCATGGCGCGCGGCAATCGCCTGCGCCGCGGCCTCGGCCGCCAGCGCATCGACGACATCGAGCGCCAGCGCCTGGGCGCTGCCGCCGGCCGCGGCGATCTGCGCGCAGGCCTGGGCCAGCATGTCGTCGCGCCGGCCCGACAGCACCACATGCCAGCCATCTTCGGCCAGCGCCAGCGCGCCGGCCAGGCCTATGCCAGTGCCCGCGCCCGTGACCCAGGCGACGCGCCGTTCGGCGCTGATCGAAGCGGCGGCCCTGCTCATTTCGCGGCGCGGACCTTGGCGAGCTCGTCCTGCGTCTGCTTCCACAGATCGTTGCCGACGGCGCTGGCCACCGAGGCGTTGACCTGCGTCAGCTTGTCGCGCATGCGGCCGGCTTCGGTGGCCGACAGCTCGTTGACCTGCATGCCCTTGGTCTTGAGATCGGCCAGGGCCTTGGCGGCTTCTTCGCGCGTGTCCTTGCGCTCGAAGTCACGCGCCTTCTTCGCCGCATCCATCAGCACGCCCTGCTCGGCCTTGCTCAGACCGTCCCACCACTTCTTGCTCACGGTGACGATCCAGGGGCTGTACACATGGTTGGTGACCGTGAGGTACTTCTGCACCTCATAGAACTTGCTCGACACCACGGTGTTGAACGGGTTCTCCTGGCCGTCGACGGCCTTGGTCTCGAGCGCCGTGAACAGCTCGGAGAACGGCAGCGGCACGGCGTTCGCGCCCAGGGCCTTGAAGCTGTCGAGGAAGACATTGTTCTGCATCACGCGCAGCTTGATGCCGTTCATGTCCTCGAGCTTGGTGACCGGGTGCTTGTTGTTGGTCAGGTTGCGAAAGCCGTTTTCCCAGTAGACCAGGCCGACGATGCCTTTGGGCTCCAGCGTGGCGCGCACCTTGTCGCCCACGGGGCCGTCGAGCAGCGCGTCGGCTTCCTTGGTGTTGTTGATCAAGAAGGGCGTGTCCCACAGCGCCATCTGCGGCGCGACACCGACCAGCGTGGCCGTGGAGCCGACCATCATCTCCTGCGCGCCGCCGATCAGCGCCTGCTGCATCTGCGTGTCCGAGCCCAGCGCGGCGTTGCCTATGCCGCGCACCTTCATCTTGCCGCCCGTGGCTTTCTCGACTTCCTTGGCAAACAGGCGCACGGCGCGGCCTTGATTCGAGTCGTCGACCAGGCCGTAGCCAAAGCGCACGATGCGCGGCTTGAAATCCTGGGCGTGCACGGTGCCCACGGCACCGGTGGCCAGCATCACGGCCAGTGCGCCGACGGTAAATTTGATTCGCATGTCTGTCTCCTGGTTATATGGGGGCCCTGCCCCCGGTCTTGAAAAAACGGTCTCAATGCATCCAGCGCAGCGGGGCCAGCACGATCTGCGGGAAGATCACCAGCAGCACGGCCAGGAACACATACGCCAGCAGGAAGGGCGTCGTGCCCTTGATCACGGTTTCCATGCGCAGCCGGCCCACGCCCGCGACCACGTTCTGCACCGTTCCCACGGGCGGCGTGATCAGGCCGATACAGCCGACATAGATGAACATGAAGCCAAAATACACCGGGTCGATGCCGGCCTTCATGGCCAGCGGCGCGCACACCGGGCCGAAGATCAGGATGGTGGGCGTCAGGTCCATGGCGGTGCCGACGACCAGCAGGAACAGCATCATCAGCGCCATGAACAGCATGGGGTTGCCCATCAGGCCAGAGAAGCTCTCGGCCAGCAAATTGGGCAGGTCGGCCAGGGTGATCATGTAGGCGGTCACCGTGGCCGCGCCGCACAGGAACATCACCACGGCCGTGGTCTTGGCCGCGGCCAGGAACACGTCATAGAGCCGGCTCCAGTTCATCTCGCGGTAGATCACCATCGACACGAACAGCGCATACACCGCGGCCACGACGGCGGCTTCCGTCGGCGTGAACACCCCGCCCTTCAAACCGCCCAGGATGATGACCGGCATCATCATCGCCCAGAAGCTCTTGAGCAGCGTCTTGCCGCGCAGGCCCCAGGCCACGCGCTCGCCCGCGCGAAGCTGGTATTTGCGCGCAATCGTCCACCAGGCGCCAACCAGGAACGCACCCATGATCAGCCCGGGAACGATGCCCGAGAGAAACAGCTTGCTGATGGAAGTATTGGTCGTCACGCCATAGATCACGAACGGCATCGACGGCGGAATGATGGGCGCGATGATGCCGCCCGAGGCCAGCAGGCCCGAGCTGTAGCTGTCCGGGTACTTCTGGTCGCGCATCATGGGCAGCAGAATGGTCGCCAGCGCCGCGGTGTCGGCAATCGCCGAGCCGCTCATCGAGGCCAGCAGCACGGCCGCGCCTATGGTCACGAAGCCCAGGCCGCCGCGGATATGGCCGACAAAGGCGCTGGCCAGATCGATGATGCGCCGCGACAGTCCGCCGGCGTTCATCAGCTCGCCGGCCAGGATGAAGAACGGCACGGCCAGCAGCGGAAAGTTGTCGAAGCCCGCCTGCAGGTTCTGCGCCAGCAGCTGGGTGTCGAAGAAGTCGAGGTGCCACATCAGCGCCACCCCGGTGAGCACCAGCGAATGCGCGATCGGCATGCCGATCACCATGCCGCCGATCAGCACGAACAGGAAAATGAAAGTCACGACCATGGTGTCCGCTCCTTACTCGACTTCAAGCACGGAGCCGTCACGCGCCGCATCGTGCGGGCCGCGGCGCATGTCGCGCAGTGCCACCACCAGCATGCCCAGGGCCAGCACCAGCGTCGCCGAGGCGCCCAGCGCCAGCGGATAACCCATCACCGTGCTGTAGCTGCTCAGGCCGGCTTGGACCTGGGCCCACGAGCCCCACAGCAGCATCAGCATGCAGGCCACGACCAGCAGCTGCGTGAGCCAGAACAGCGCGCGGCGCACCGGCGGGCTGACGCGCGAGGTCACCATGTCGAAGCCCAGGTGGCTGCACTCGTAGGCGGCGACGATGGAGCCGACCGCGACCAGCCAGACGAACAGCAGGCGCGAGATTTCCTCGTAGGAGACGATGCTGGTGTTGAACACATAGCGCAGCACGACGTTGACGAACACCGCCACCACCATTCCGGCCAGCGCCACCACCATGAACACTTCGGCCAGACGCTGCAGGCGCGGCTTGGGCTTCACGGGACTTGTTTCTGCATGCATGGGACTTTCCATTTCTTATGAGGGATTCAGGCGCCAGCCGTTGACGCGACGCACGATCTCGGCCAGCGGCAGCGTCGCATCGACGCCCACCACGCCGGCTTCGGCGTCGGGGCGCTCGAGCGTGGCGAACTGGTTGGCGACGAGATCGGGCGAGAAGAAGTGGCCGGGGCGCTGCTGCACGCGCTGCAAGGCCGTCGCGAAGTCCAGGTCCAGGAACACAAAGCCCACGCCCTGCTGCGGCAGCGCGGCGCGCAGGCGGTCGCGGTATTTGCGCTTCAAGGCCGAGCAGGTCAGCACGATGCCGCTGCCGGCGCGCGCCGTGGTCAGGATGTTGCACAGGTCGGCGAGCCAGCTCGCGCGGTCGTCATCGGTCAAGGCAATGCCGTCCTGCATCTTGCGCACGTTTTCGGGCGAATGGTAGGCATCGCCTTCATGCAGGGTCCAGCCCAGCGTCTGGGCCAGCATCTGGGCCACGCTGGACTTGCCGCAGCCGGAGACTCCCATCACCACCAGGGCGTGGGCATGGCCAGTAGCAGGGGTCGTCGCCGGCTGGAAGCCTTGGATAGCGCTATCCTTGTTGGTCATAAAAAAACGAGGGCATGGTGCCTCGTGCTGAAAAATTTGCGTTGGATTATCGCGGGAAAATAGGGGTGTTTTCGCGCTCGGATAGCGCTATCATAGATTTTTCGACTTTCTCCAGTCATCAGGACAAACCCTTGACAGAAGCACCGCGTCGTTCGCGCCGCTCCAGCGGCCGCACCACTCTCTCCGATGTCGCCCGGCTCGCGGGCGTGAGCCCCATCACCGTCTCGCGCGCGCTGCGCGGCGAGCGCGGCGTCGACCCGCAGCTGGTGCAAAAAGTCCAGCAGGCCGCCGACAGACTGGGCTATGTGCCCGACCCCGCGGCGCGCGCCCTGGCCTCGCAGAAAAGCACCCAGGTGCTGGTGCTCGTTCCCCTGCTCTCCAACGCGCTGTTTGTCGACCTGCTCGAAGCCGTGCACCGCACGCTGTTTCCCGAAGGCTTCCAGCCGCTCATAGGCGTGACCCACTACGACAGCGCCGAAGAGGAGCTGCTGCTGCGCACCTATCTGCCCCACCGGCCCGCAGGCCTGCTGGTCACGGGCTTCGACCGCAGCGAGACCGCGCGCCGGCTGATTGCCCAAAGCGGCGTGCCCTGCGTGCATCTGATGGAGACCAGCAGCGCGCCCGGCGTGGCCTGCGTCGGCTTCTCGCAGACCGACGCCGGCGCGGCCATCACCCAGCATCTGCTGGACCGCGGCCGGCGGCGCATTGCTTTTTGCGGCGCCCAGCTCGATCCGCGCGTGCTGCAGCGCGCCGAAGGCTACCGCCGCTGCCTGCGTGCCGCCGGCCTCTACGACCCGCGGCTGGAGATGCTGAGCCCGGAGCGCTCGTCGATCGCGCTGGGCGCTCGGCTGTTCGAGGAAATGCTGCAGCGCATGCCCGACATCGACGCCATCTTCTTTTGCAACGACGACATCGCCCAGGGCGGGCTGCTCGCGGCCCACCGCCTGCGCGTGCAGGTGCCGGCGCGCATCGCCATGGCCGGCTTCAACGACCTGGCCGGCAGCGACCAGATGCTGCCCGCGCTGACCACCGTGCGCACGCCGCGCAGCGAAGTCGGCCGCGAAGGCGCCAGCATGCTGCTGGGCATGATGCGCGGCGGCCAGACCGCGCCGGCCAGCATCGAACTGGGCTACGAGCTGGTGGTGCGCGAGAGCACCTGAGATCCGCCCGGCTCAGGGCGTCGGCGCGCGCCGACGCGGGTGCGGTTGGGTGCGAACGGCTGCGGCGCGCCGTCGTCCGGCATGGTCGCGCCGGCCTGCTGCCGTTCAATCGAGGTGTCGCATCAAGCACGGCATTCAAGACCAGTCGGCTGTTGAACGCCCGACGCGATCCTACCGGCCCTGGCCCAAGGAGACCCACATGACTGACACGACCCACATGACCAGCATCCAACGGCCCCCATGGCGCGCCGTGCTCATGGTGGCCGGCATCCTCGCGGGATGCGGCGGCGGCGGCTCGGACAGCGAGCACGAGTGGCAATCCACCACGTCCACCCCCTCCGGCATCATCTCCGGCGGCCCTGTGATCATTCGCGCCGGCGGCGACAACGCGGACGAAGCCATACTTCCTGAAAACTACCATCTGCACGATATGCAAGGCTTCAGCGGCCGGTGGTATCAGAGCTATGCGAATGCAGCGCTGAAGCTGCTGATCAGTGGGCTGGGTCCGAAAAAACTGCTGGACCATCTGGAGAATTTCAAGAACGGCACGCACAGTGCCGACGAGCGCGCGGCCGCGACGCAGTTCATGGCGCTGATTCATCAAGCCTATACGCCCTATTCCAGCGTTGATACCACGGCCTTCATCGACGGCCTGCAAAACCTCGCCCCCTTCAACAAACGCAATGCGGCAGGGAAACTGGAGTTCAAGTTCGAGGCAGACGGATTCCCGCAGGAAAGAGATCCGGAGCAATTCCTGGCGCTGTTTTCAGAACTGTTCCGCCTCGACACTTTGCCTGGATGGGGCGTCGATGTCCTCGAAACCTATCACCGACCGGGAGAACAAAAAACGCAGCAGGCCGCAAAGAACCGCTTCGAGATGTTCCTGCCCATCAACCTGGCCCGGGTGACGGCCGAGCAGGCCACGGGCATCACCCTGCAGAAAGTCCTCGATCTACTGCAAGCCGACGAGGAAACGCAGCTTCCCTGGAACGAAGGCGACGCGGCAAAGACTTCGGTGCGGGTCAGCCGACAGATCAGCATTCCGGATGTGGAACACCTGGAACGCTTGTCGATCAGCCTGCGCGGCGCGGCCCCCAAGGCCTTGACGCTTTCGCTGGAGGCACCGGTCACGCTGACGGCCGTCAATGCCAAAACCCAGCAAAAGATACTGCTGACGCTAACGCCAGAGGCAGACATCTCGCAGGTCGGCGAGCGCTACCACGTCCACATCAAGACGCGCAGCGGGCGGTGGATGGCACACGACGACGTGATCGTGCGGCCCGTCAACGCCAGCGAAAACGACGAGCTAGTCAAGCTGATCAACTTTGCCGTCACCCGCATCGCGCCGGCGCCCTGAGCGATTTGCAGCCCGTCGCCCCGGGCCCAGCGCGCGCCGGGCTGCGTACGCGCCAGGCTTGGAGCGATCGCCTGGGCGGGCTGCTCACATCGCCGGCATGACCCCCACATAGCGCCCGCGCGGGCGTATCACCTGGGCAACTTGCAGCTGCTCCAGGCTGTGCGCCAGCAGGCCGATGCTGCGCGCGGTGGCAAACAAGGTGAAGGCGGCGTCATCGGGCAGGCGGTGGTGTGCGACCAGCGCCGCCAAGGCCACGTCGATGTTCGGCGCCAGTCCGGTCAGCCGCGTGACCTGCTCAATGAAACGTGCAATCACCGGCTGCGGCTCGAAGAGCGCCAGCAAGGCCGCGGCGCGCGGATCGCCATCCGGATAGATATGGTGGCCGAAGCCCGCGAACGGCAGGCCGGCCGAAAGGTGGTGCTCCAGCACCTGGTCCGCCCCCAGCCGTTCGACATCGCCAAACAGCGTCTGCACGCGGCCCGAGGCGTCGCCATGCAGCGGGCCGGACAGCGTGGTCAGTCCGGCCAGCAGACAGGCCGGCAGCGAGGCGCCGGTCGACGCCGTGATGCGCGCGGCAAACGCCGAGCTGGTCAGCTCATGATCTACCAGCAGCACCATGGCCATGCGCAGCAGCTCGGCCACCCGCGTCGGCTGCTTCCAGCCTTTGGCGAAGCGCAGATGCAGGGGCTGACTGCCGGCTGCAGCGCCAAAGGCACATGCCATCTGGCCTACCAGGCTCTGGCCTTCGTGGTGCAGCACCCGCGTCAGGCGGCCCCGCGTCGAATGCCCGGTGGCAGCCAGGCCGGCCAGCAAGGTGAAGGCGGCAAGCCGCCCCGGCCGGCCTGCCGGCGGTGACGCCGATGCAGCCGGCAGGGAAAAGTCCACCGCGGGCTCGGCGCCCCACAGCAGCTGCGCCGCCTCTTCGAGCGTGGCCGTGCGGGCCAGCTCCACCGCATCCCGGCCGCGGTAGTACGGGCGCCCGCGAAAGAACGCCGTGAGCGCCGTGGGAATGCTGGGCTCGGCGCCAAACAGCGTGTTGGCGGCCAGCGTCTCGTGTTTGCGGCCGGCCTCCTTGCGCTTGGCCAGGCCGGCCACGTCCTCGGCGCGGTACAGGCTGCGGCGCGTATCCGCCGGATCGGGCATCACCTCGATCTTGCCGCGGCTCACATAGGCATACACCGTCTGCGCCCGCACGCCCAGCTGGGCACACGCTTCGTTCATAGAGATCCAGGAAGCCATGGGAAAACACCTATGCGTTTTTATATGTTGATTTTATACATCAATATTGACCCTTGGATCAATGGAAAACTAGGATGCAAGCATTGCTGAAAACCACTGAATTTCCCCATGAAGCCCCAAGTCCTGCAACTCAATCCCATCCTGATTCCGGCCATCAACGAAAAGCTGGCAGCGCTCTATACCGTGCACAAGCTCTACGAGGTGCCGGATCCGCAGGCCTGGCTTGCCGCCCAAGGCGCCGACATGGCTGCCGTGATCACCGGCGGGCACACCGGCATCTCGCGGGCGCAGCTGGCGCAGCTGCCGGGCCTGAAGATCGTTGCGGTCAACGGCGTCGGCACGGATGCCGTGGATCTGGCGTACTGCCGCAGCCGCGGCCTGGCGGTCACGGCGACGCTGGGCGCGCTGACCGAAGACGTCGCCGATCTGGCCATAGGCCTGCTGATCGCCGCCTGCCGCAACCTGTGTGCGGGCGACCGCTTTGTGCGCGACGGCCAGTGGGAACTCCATCCCCAGCCCAGCGCGATTCCGCTGGCGCGGCGCTTCAGCGGCATGCGCGTGGGCATCGTCGGCATGGGCCGCGTCGGCCGGGCCGTGGCCCAGCGCGCCGCGGCGTTTGGCTGCCCGATCAGCTACACCGATCTGCGCGCCATGGACGACGTCACGCACCGCTTCGTGCCCGACCTGCTGGACCTGGCGCGCGACTGCGACGCCCTGGTGCTGTGCGCGGCCGCGGATACGGCCGAAGGCATCGTCAATGCCGCGGTGCTGGATGCGCTCGGGCCGCGCGGCTTTCTCGTCAATGTGGCGCGCGGCCGGCTGGTCAATGAAGCCGATCTGACGGCGGCGCTGGTGGCCGGCCGCATTGCCGGCGCCGGGCTCGATGTGTTTGTCGACGAGCCGCGCGTGCCGCTGGCGCTGCGCCAATCCGACGCCGTGACGCTGCAGGCCCACCGCGCCAGCGCCACCTGGGAGACGCGCACCGCGATGGGCGAGATGGTGCTGGCCGGCATTGCCCAGGCGCTGGCCGGCGAACGCCCGGCCATGAGCCTCACGACCTAGCACCTGCGCGCCTCTATCTCACATAAAAAACCAAGGAGACAAACCACCATGCGATCCACCCGACGCCTTGCCTGCACCCTGGCTTTGGCCGCTACCGCTCTGGGCGCCACCACGCTCGCGCCCATGGCCGCTGCCCAGTCCTATCCGTCACGCCCCGTGACCCTGGTCGTGCCCTTCCCGCCCGGCGGCGGCACCGACACCGGCGGGCGCGTGATTGCCGAACAGCTCAGCCGGCGCTGGGGCCAGACAGTGATCGTCGAAAACAAGGGCGGCGCGGCCGGCCAGATCGGCGCCGATCTGGTGGCCAAGGCCAAACCCGATGGCTATACCCTGCTGCTGGGCAATATCGGCACGCAAGCCATCAATCCCTCGCTGTACGCCAAGCTGCCCTATGACCCGGACAAGGCGTTTGCGCCGGTCTCGCTGATTGCCGAACTGCCGCTGGTGATGATGGTCAACCCGGCCGTTCCCGCCCAGACGCCGGCCGAGTTCATCGCGCTGTCCAAGGCCCAGGCCGGCAAGCTGTCGTACAGCAGCTCGGGCGCAGGCGGCGCGCCGCATCTGGTGGCCGAGATGTTCAAGGACCAGACGCGCTCCTTCATCGTGCATGTGCCCTACCGCGGCGGCGGCCCGGCGATTGCCGATCTGCTGGCCGGCCATGTGGATCTGTCGTTCATGACGGCGCTCGAGGCCTCGGGCCATATCAAGGCCGGCAAGCTGCGCGCGCTGGCCGTGACCAGCGACAAGCGCCTGCCGGCGCTGCCCGATGTGCCCACGCTGGCCGAAGGCGCGCTGCCGGGCTTCAACGCCATTTCCTGGATAGGCATGGTGGCGCCTGCAGGCACGCCGCAGGACATTGTCGAGAAGATCGCCGCCGATCTGCGCGCCGTGCTCAACGACGAAGCCGTCAAGGCGCGCTTTGCGGCGCTGGGCGGCGTGCCGCGTGCGACCTCGCCGCAGGATTTCGGCAAGCTGATCTCGGCCGACAGGACGCGCTACGCCGAGATCATCCGCAGCCGCAAGATCACCACGCAATGAGCGCCATGACCGCACTGGTGTTTCCCGCCACCGCGTCGGCCACCTTGGCCGTGGCCGACAGCGCCGCCCGCTTCCCGCTGGGCCGCGTGTTCTGCATAGGCCGCAACTACCGCTGGTCGGCCCAGGAGGCCGCGCCCACGCAGATGCCCGCCTGGTTCATGAAGCCCGCGAGCGCGGTCTGTGCGGCCCAAGGCGTGCTGGCCTATCCGCCAGCGACGCACGACTTCTGCCATGAGATCGAACTGGTGGTAGCCATCGGCCGCGGCGGCCGGGATATCGATGCGGCCCAGGCCGAGTCGCATATCTGGGGCTATGCCGCGGGGCTGGACCTGACGCGCCGCGATCTGCAGCAGCAGGCCAAGCAGGCCGGCGGCCCCTGGGAGCCGGCAAAGGCGTTCGATCAATCCGCGCCCTGCACGCCGCTGGTGCCGGCCGAAACCCTGGGTCACCCCAGGCTGGGCGCGGTATGGCTCACGGTCAATGGCGTCGAGCGCCAACGCGCCGATGTGGGCGAGCTGCTGTGGTCCGTGCCGGAACTGGTGGCGATGCTGTCGCGCTCGGTGACGCTGCTGCCCGGCGATCTGATCTTCACCGGCACGCCCGCAGGCGTGGGGCCGCTGCTGCCAGGCGATGTCGTCGACGGCGGCGTGGCCGGCATTGGCAGATTTTCCATGACGGTAGGCCAGCGACCACAGCGGGCCACGGCACCTATTCATTCACACCCACAGGAGCTTGCATCTTGAACACCCCCATAGCCCCCAGGATTGCATTGGTCACCGGCGCCGGCAGCGGCGTAGGCCGCGCCGCGGCACGCGCGCTGCTGGAAGACGGCTGGAGCGTCGTGCTTGCCGGCCGGCGCGCCGAGCCGCTGCTGGCCCTGGCCGCTGAAGCCGCCGAACGCGGCCACACGGCGCTGGCCGTGCCCACCGATGTCACCGACGCGGACAGCGTGCAGGCGCTGTTTGCCACCGTCGAGCGGCGCTTTGGCCGGCTCGATGTGCTGTTCAACAATGCCGGGGTGAATGCCCCGGCGGTGCCGATCGACGAACTGCCGCTGGACAAATGGTTCGGCCTGTTGAACACCAATGTGAGCGGCATGTTCCTGTGCGCGCGCGCCGCCTTCGGGCTGATGCGCCGCCAGTCGCCCCAGGGCGGACGCATCATCAACAACGGTTCGATCTCGGCGCATACGCCGCGCCCGTTCACCGCGCCCTACACCATGAGCAAGCACGCGGTGACGGGCCTGACCAAGGCGCTGGCGCTCGACGGACGCGCCTGGAACATCGTCGCCAGCCAGATCGATATCGGCAATGCGCTGACCGAGATGTCCGAGCGCATGACGCGCGGTGTGCTGCAGGCCAATGGCACGACGGCGCCCGAACCCATGATGGACGCCCAGCATGTGGCCGACGCCGTACGCCATGTCGCCGCGCTGCCGCTGGCCACCAACATCCTGAACATGACCATCATGGCCAGTGCCATGCCGTACGCAGGACGCGGCTGAAGGCAGGACGCGGCTGAAGGCGCGTTACCCCCCGGACGCTGGCAGAAGACACATAAACCATCAAGGAGACAAGCATGCAACGCAACGCACTCATCAAGATCCTGGCCGCGACGGCCGCCCTGGCGCTCGCACCCACGCTGGCTTCGGCGCAGAACTACCCCACGCGGCCCATCAAGATCATCGTGCCGGCCCCGCCCGGCGGCGCCATCGACACCATTGCGCGCGTGGTCGGCGACAAGATCGGCGCCTCGATGGGCCAGGCGGTGGTGGTGGAAAACCGCCCCGGCGCCTCGAACAATCTCGGCACGGATGCGCTGGCCAAATCCGCGCCCGACGGCTACACCATAGGCATCGTCGGCGGCAGCCACAATATCAACAAGTTCCTGTTCAAGAACCTGGGCTGGGACCCGGAGAAGAGCTTCGAGCCGATTGTCTACACCCACGAAGTGCCGCTGGTGTTTGCGATCTACCCGCAGATTCCGGCCAAGACCCTGCCCGAGTTCGTCGCCTGGATGAAGGCCCACCCGGCCGATGCCAAGGTGGCGACGTCGGGCCGCGGCAGCGCGCAGGAAATGGCGGCCGAGATGTTCCGCATGGCCAGCGGTGCACCCATGCTGCTGGTGCCTTACAAGGGTTCGTCGGCGGCCCACCCGGACCTGCTGGCCGGACGCACCGCACTCTACATAGACACCATCAGCGCCATCCAGGCGCAGGCCAAGGCCGGCAATGTGCGCGCCGTCGCGGTGTCGACGCGCAAGCGCAGCATGTCGCTGCCCGATGTGCCCACGGCCAGCGAGCAGGGCTTCAAGGACTATGACGCCAACTCGAATGGCGGCTTCCTGGCGCCGGCCGGCACGCCCAAGCCCATCGTCGCCAAGCTCAATGCCGAGATCAACGCAGCGCTGAAAATGCCCGATGTGCGCGCCAAGCTCGAAGCCGCGGGCATAGAGATCCAGGGCGGCACGCCGCAGGACTACGCGGCGCTGATCAAGTCGGATCTGGCCAAGTGGGGCAAGGTGGTCAAGGAGGCCGGTATTCAGCCGGACTGAACTAGGCGCCGGGCGCCTTGCGCGCGCGGCGCGCGGGCTTGGCCGCGGGCTCTGCGGTTGCGACCGCGGGTGCTTCGGCCGGCGTCCCGAGCTCGGCCGCAGCGCCCGCATGGCAGCGCACGCACTTGCCGTGCAGCTCGACGGTGGCGGCGCTCATCTGAAAGCCTTCGTCCTTGGACCAGCCCTTGAGGCGGCGTTCGATGGCGCTGTCGGCGAACTCGTCGACATGGCCGCACTGGTCGCAGATCGCAAACACCACCAGGCCATGCGCATGGTCATGCGGGTGGGCGCAGGCGACAAACGAGTTCATGGTCTCGACGCGGTGCACCAGGCCGTATTCGATCAGCTTCTCCAGCGCCCGGTACACCTGCTGCGGCGCGCGCAGGCCCTCGGCCTGCAGCTGGGCCAGCAGCGTATAGGCGCTGGCCGGCCCCTCCTCGCGCGACAGGGCGCCGAGCACCAGACTTTGGTGCTTGGTCAGCGCGGGGGTGGGCGGATGGAGGGCTGGCGACATGGCTTGCGGACGTTATGCAGTAACAGCCATTAGTCTATCGCGTTCCAGGCTCAGAGCAACATGCCGCCCGACACCTCGATGCGCTGGCCCGTGACCCAGCCGTTGCCCTCGGACAGCAGGGCCGCCACGGCGGCGCCGACGTCATCGGGCAGGCCCACGCGGCCCAGCGCCGTCAGGCCGCGCAGATGCGCATTGACCTGTGCGTTGTCGCGCACCGTGCCGCCGCCAAAGTCGGTTTCAATCGCGCCCGGGGCAATGGTGTTGACGCGGATGCCGCGCGGCCCCAGCTCCTTGGCGAGATAGCGCGTGAGCACTTCGACGCCGCCCTTCATCACCGCGTAGGCGGCATAGCCGGGGAAGGTGAAACGCGCCAGGCCCGACGAGGTGTTGACGATGCGCCCACCGTCGGCGATCAATCCCAGCAACTGCTGCGTCAAGAAGAACGTGCCCTTGAGGTGGACATTGACCAGCAGATCGAACTGGTCTTCGGTGGTTTCGGCAAACGGCGCGGTGAAACCCACGCCGGCGTTGTTCACCAGATAGTCGAACTGTGCGCGCTGCCAGGTCTGGGCCAGCACCGTCTTCACGGCTTGAGCGAATGCCGCAAAGCCCTTGCTGTCGCCCACATCGAGGCGCAGCGCCACGGCGCGGCTGCCCAGCGCCTCGATCTGCGCCACGACCTCCTGGGCCGGGCCGGCGTTGTCCTTGTAGGTGATGATCAGCTGCACGCCTTGCGCGGCCAGGTGCAGCGCCGCGCTGCGGCCCAGGCCGCGGCTGGCGCCGGTGATCAGGGCAATGCGGGGGGAGGATGAAGTCATGAAAGGTCTCGCGGGTGGGTGGTCGATGGAGTGACTTTAGGTGTTCGCTGCCCGCGGATAAACCGCCGATTCGACACCACACTGTCCACCCCATCAATACAATCGCGCCATGGATCTTCACGAATTGCGCATCTATGCCCGCGTGGCCACGCTCGCCAGCTTCACCCAGGCCGCGGAGCAGCTGGGCCTGACCAAGAGCCGCGTGTCGGCGGCCGTTCAACGCCTGGAAGTGCAGCTGGGCACTCGGCTGCTGCAGCGCACCACGCGCCAGGTGCGCCTGACCAGCGATGGCGCGCAGTTTCTCGCGCGCTGCGAGGAGCTGCTGGCCGATGCCGAGCAGTTGCAGGCCATGTTCCAGCCCGCATCCAGCGGCTTGCGCGGGCGGCTGCGCATCGATCTGCCGAATGCCTTGGCGCGTGACCTGCTCATTCCGCGGCTGCCGGAGTTTCTCGCCGCCCACCCGCTGCTGGAAATCGGCATCAGCACCAGCGACCACCGCGTGGATCTGGTGCACGAGGGCTTTGACTGCGTGCTGCGCATAGGACCGCTGGCCGGGACCGAGCTGATTGCGCGCCCGCTGGGCGAGATGGCGATGTGCAATCTCGCCAGCCCCGCCTATCTGGCGGCGCATGGCACGCCGCGCAGCCTGGCCGATCTGGCCCACCACCAGCTGATTCACTACGCCAGCAAGCTGGGCCTGCAGGGCGCGGGCTGGGAATATCAGGATGGCGCGCAGACGCGCGTGCAACCCATGCGCGCCAGCGTTGTCGTCAATGGCACGGATGCCTACCAAGCGGCGTGCCTGGCCGGGCTGGGTCTGATCCAGGCACCGCGACGCGGCGCCCAGCAGCTACTGGACCAGGGCCGGCTGGTCGCCGTGCTGCCAGAATTCACGGCCCCGCCCATGCCGGTGTCGCTGCTCTACCCGCACCGCCGGCAGATGCCGGCACGCGTGAGCGCCTGCCTGAACTGGATCACCGAAGTGGTCACGCCACATCTGGCGCAGGCATCGCAGCCAGGGCGTTAGCTTTTCAGCCCAGCGTGCGTGCGAACAGCGCCCGCATGGCCTCCCAACCGCGCTCGGCACACTGCGCGTCGTACACCGGGAAGTCGGGCACCATCCAGCCATGGGGCGCGGGATATTCCTCGCTTTGATAGCGCACGCCGGCCGCGGTCAGCGCGGCTTCGAAACGCCGGGCCATCGCGGGCGGATAGCTGTCATCGTTTTCGGCGCTGGCGATATAGACCTCGGCCTGGAGCGTGGGCGCCAGCCAGTGCGGGCTGGTCGGGGCATCGGTCGCAAGGCGCCCGCCATGGAAGCTGGCGACCGCGGCAAAACGCGCGGAATAAGTTGCTGCTGCGGCCAGCGCCATCCCGCCGCCCATGCAAAAACCCACGGCGCCGATCCGGTCGCCCGCCACATCGTTGCGCGTTTCCAGATAGGCCAGCAGCGCTGCGGTGTCGCGCGCTGCCTTGTCGGTGCCGGTGGTGGCGATCAGCGGGCCCAGAATGGCGCCCACATCGCCAGCAAACACCTCGGCCGGCACCAGCGGCGCATAGGGGCCGTAGCGATAGTAGAGATCGGGCAGCAGCACCAGATACCCCGCATCGGCCAGCCGCGCCGCCATGGCGCGCATCGCGGACCGCATGCCGCCCGCATCGCCATAGAAGATCACGGCTGGCCAGGGACCGGTGCCGTCAGGCGTCAGTACATCGGTCGGGCATTGACCGTCTTCGGTCTGGATCACTGCGTGTTCGGCGGGCATGGAACTCCTGCTGCAAGGCAAAAGGCTATCCTAATGCCGCTTCGCGGCGACGCTTCGCGGCGACGCTGCGCATCAAGCGCTGAAATGCGCGCGCATGAAAACGCTCAGCTGCTGCGCCGCGGGCGCCATCCGCTGCGCGGGCTGAAGCAGGCCCAGCGGCTCCATGGGCGCGGTGCCCGCGACGTCAAGCTCGACAATCTGCCCGGTGCGTATCAAGGGCATCAGCATGGTCAGCGGCAGTACCGTGAGCAGGTCATGGTTGAGCAGCAGCCACCACAGCATGGTGGAGGTGCGCGTGACCAGCGGGTGCATCTTCAAGGGCGCACGGCAGCGCGCCGAAATGCTGTCGAGCCGCTCGCGCGCCGCCGAGCCCGAAGGCAGGGCCATCCAGACCGCGCTCTCGAGCTCGTCGCGATCGGCCGTGCCACGCGCGGCCAGCGGGTGCAGGGCGCGGCAGACGATTGCGAAGCGGTCGGCGAGCAAAGGATGGAACTCCCAGCCTTCGGGGTTGACCGGCGGGCGCCGGCAGGCGACGAGATCGACTTCGCCGCGCGCGATCGCCTGCAGCTGCTCGTCGTTCTCGGCTTCGCGCAGCTGTATCTGTATGCCGGGCCAGCGCGCATGGAAGGCCGACATCGTTTCTATCAGCAGGCCATTGGTCGCGGAAATCGAGGCCGCGAGCCGCACCTGGCCTTCGCCCTGGCGCTGGCGCGCTTCGACGGCCTGGGCCGTGTCGCGTATGCCCATCAACATCTGGCGCGCCAGCGGCAGCAGGTCGAGGCAGGCTGCGGTGGGATGCACGCCCTTGGCGTGGCGCTGGAACAGCGGCGTTTCCAGCAAGGCTTCAAGGTAAGCCAGCGTCTGCGTGACCGATGACTGCGTGACGCCAATGGCGTCGGCCGTGCGCTGCACGCTGCCCAGCTCGGCGAGTTTGAGCAGGATCTGGATATGGCGGAACTTGCCGCGGGCCAGCAGGCGGTTGAGCAGCGTGGTGACGGTCAAGGGCATGGCATTAGTGGCTCTAATAGGTGCGACGCAAAAGTAATTTGGCGCGGGCGGCGGCCGCGCCGATGATGCAGGCACAGAAATGTACGCCCACGTACAACAAACCGGAGACAAGCATGCACCCCATCCGCCGCCGCAGCGCGTGCCTGGCCCTGGCCGGCCTGGCCTTTGCCGTGCCCAGTTTTGCCCAGCCAGACGCCTGGCCCAGCCGCCCCATACGCGTGATCGTACCGACTCCGCCCGGCGGCGCCTACGACGCCACCATGCGCCCGCTGGCCCAGGAGCTGTCCCAGCTGCTCAAGCAGCCGGTCGTGGTCGAGAACCGGCCCGGCGCTGGCAATATCATCGGCACCCAGGTCGGTGCCGGCGCCGCGGCCGACGGCTATACGTTGACCATGACGGGCATGGTCAACACCATTGCCGCCGGCGTCTATGACAACCTGCCCTTCGATATCGTCCGGGACTTCAGCCATATCGGCGCCATCGGGGCCGCCGCGCAATGGCTGGTGGTGCGCAACGACGCGGGCTTTGGCTCGATGCGCGAGCTGATCGCCAAGGCCAAGGCCGAGCCCGGCAAGATCAACTATGCGAGTTCGGGCGCCGGCAGCACCGGCCATCTGCTGGTCGAGCTGCTGCAGCGCAGCGCCGACATACAGCTCATGCATGTGCCCTACAAGGGCGGCGCGCCCGCGCTGCAGGATGTGCTCGGCGGCGTGGTGTCGGTGATTGTGGTGCCGCCCAATACCGCCATCCCGCATATCAAGGCCGGCAAGCTCAAGCTGCTCGCGGTGTCCACGGCCCAGCGCAACCCGGCCTACCCCGATGTGCCCACGTTCGAGGAGCTGGGCTTCACGCACATGACGGTGAGCTCCTGGGTGGGCCTGTCCGCGCCCAAGGGCACGCCGGCGGCCATCGTGCAGAAGATCAATGCGGCCATGGAAACCAGCCTGGCCAGGCCCGCACTGCGCGCGCGGCTCGAAGCCGACGGCATGACGCCGATGACCATGAGCCCGGCACAGTTCAGCGAGCTGGTGCGCAGCGACGCCCAGCGCTGGATCCAGCTCACCAAGAGCCTGAACATCAAGGCCAACTGATATCAACTACCACTGCCTGCCATGCCTTTTGTTGTTTCCCACGGCCGCAAGATCTATTACGAACGCCACGGCCAAGGCCCGGCGCTGCTGTTTTGCCATGGCGCGGGCTCGAACGCCGCGACCTGGTGGCAGCAGCTGCCGGTATTTGCGCGCGAGTTCAGCTGCATCACCATGGATCTGCGCTGCTTTGGCCGGTCGCTGGCGCCGCTGGAAGAGTTCGAGTTCCCGCTGTTTGTCGACGATGCGCTGGCCGTGCTCGATGCCGAGCATATCGAGCGCGTGGCCGTGATCGGCCAGTCGCTGGGCGGCATGGTGGGCGTGCGCCTGGCGCTGCAGCATGCCGACCGGCTTTGGGCCTTTGTCGCCTGCGACACCTCGCTGACCGTAGACCACCCGGCCCTGCTCGAAGCCATGGCGCGGCGCGTGACCCGTGTGCAGGCGCTGACCGTGGAGCAGCGCTCGCTGGGCGCCTGGTTCATAGAGCAGCACCCCGACCGCGCCGCGCTTTATGCGCAGATCAATCACTTCAATCCCAGCGCCCATTACTATGACAGCGATGCCTGGGGCGCGGCGGTGACCGGCCTGATGGCGCCGCGCAATCTGCTGGCGCTCGAAGCGCTGGCCGGCATTGCCTGCCCCACGCTGTTTGTCGTCGGCAGCGAAGACCCGCTGGTGCCGGTCGAGGCCATGCAGGCGTTTGTGCAGCAGGTCGCGGGCAGCGAACTGCAGGTGGTGGACGGCGCCGGGCACTCGGCCTATTTCGAAAAGCCCGAGGAATTCAACGAGAATGTGCTGGCCTTTCTACGCCGCCATCTCGTGCGCTGACCACTCCATGGAAACTGCCTTCTCGCCGCCCCCGACCACCTTGCCCTTGCTGAGCCCCCTGCCCCACCAGGGCGCGGCCAGCGTGCAGCAACTTGAGCAGCGCGGCTTCAACGCCTGGCCCGCGCCGCGCAACGCCGTGGTCGGCGACTGGCTGCTGCGCAGTGCCGGGGGCTACACCAAGCGCGCCAACTCGGCGAATGCCTTGCAGCCCGGCGCGGGGCTTACGGCGCAGCTGCTGCAGCAGATCGAAGGCCACTACGCGCGCCTGCAGCTTCCCAGCATTTTTCGGCTCAGCCCGCTGGCCGACGCGGGTGTCGATACGCTGCTGGAGACGCGCGGCTATCGCCGCGTCGACCCTTCTCTATTGATGCAGCGTGCGACGCAATCCGAGGACAGTCACTGGCGGCCCGCTGCGGCTTGCACGCTGCAGTTCGAGACGGCGCTGCCGGCGCATTGGCTCGAAGGCTATTGCGCGGCCAGCGTGCACCCGCCCGAACAGCAAGGGCCGCACCGAAGGATTCTGGAGTCCATAGGCATGCGCTGCGCGTATGCCTCGCTGCAGCGCGACGGCCAGACGCTGGCCTGGGGCCTGGCGGTGCTGGAGCGCGATGCGGTCGGCCTGTACGAAGTGCTGGTCCACCCCGACCACCGTGGCCAGGGCCTGGGGCGGCAGATGGTGCAAGGTCTGCTGCAATGGGCCGCGCAGCAGGGCGCGACGCATACCGATCTGCAGGTGGCCGCGGCCAATGCACGCGCTCGGCAGCTCTATGAAAGCCTGGGCTTTGCGACGGTCTACGGCTACCACTACCGCGTAAAAGCCTAGGCTAGCCGCGGCGCGCGGCCTCGATGGCCGCGATATCGATCTTGCGCATGGTCATCATGGCCGCGAACGCGCGCTGGGCCACGCCGGGATCGGCATCGGTCGTCGCCTCGGTCAGCACGCGCGGCGTGATCTGCCAGGACACACCCCAGCGGTCCTTGCACCAGCCGCATTCGCTTTCCTGGCCGCCATGGCCGACGATGGCATTCCACAGCCTGTCGGTTTCCTCCTGGTCGTCGGTCGCGATCTGGAACGAAAACGCTTCGTTGTGCTTGAACGCCGGGCCGCCATTGAGGCCCATGCAGCGCACGCCGGCGACGGTGAAATCCACCGTGAGCACATCGCCTTTCTTGCCCGCCGGGTAGTCGGTGGGCGCACGGTGCACGGCATGCACGGCGCTGTCAGGGAAGGTCTGGGCGTAGAAATGCGCGGCTTCCTCGGCTGCGCCGTCGTACCAGAGACAGATGGTGGTCTTGGGAATCATGGCGAGGCTCCTCATCAGTGGCATGGAAGACTGCATTTTCAAGCCCTACCGCCCCCGATGGCACGCCGGGCCGTGGCCGCAGCAGGGAGATTGCCGCGACGCACAGAATTCCACCGCAAGATTCGGGGTGCCTGCGCCCGAATTCAGCGCTATCGTGCAGCCCGTCCCCGTTCTTCAAGGAATCCGTATGCATCCCACCGATCCCGACACAGCGCGTTATGCCAGCGAAGCCCAGCGCTGGCAGGCGGTGCAGGCGCGCGATGCGCGGGCCGATGCGCATTTCGTCTATGCGGTGCAGACCACGGGCGTCTACTGCCGGCCCAGCGCCGCGACCCGGCTGCCGCGGCGCGAGAATGTGCGTTTCTTCGATACGGCACAGGCCGCCGAAGCCGCAGGCTTTCGCGCCAGCCGGCGCGCCCAGGGCGACCAGACGCTGGCGGCCGCGGCGCGCGCCGAGGTGGTGGCCGCGGCCTGCCAGGCCATCGACGCCGCCGACACCGCCCCCACCCTGGAGATGCTCGCCACCCGGGCCGGGCTCAGCACGTTTCATTTCCACCGTCTGTTCAAGGCCGAAACCGGCGTCACGCCCAAGGCCTATGCCATGGCCGCACGCGCACGCCGGCTGCGCGCGGAACTCGCGTCGCGCCAGGCTTCGGTGACCGATGCCATCTATGGCGCGGGCTTCCAGTCCAGCAGCCGCTTCTATGCCACCGCGGACCAGCGCCTGGGCATGGCGGCGCGTGACTATCGCGCTGGCGGCGCGGGCAGCGAAATCCACTTTGCACTGGGCCAATGCTCGCTGGGCGCAATCCTCGTGGCCCAAAGCGCGCGCGGCATCTGCGCCATCTTGCTGGGCGACGATGCCGAAGCGCTGCTGCGCGATCTGCAGGACCGCTTTCCCAAGGCTGAATTGATTGGCGCCGACAGCGGCTTTGAACAACTGGTGGCGCAGGTCGTGGGCTTGATCGAGGCACCGTCGCTGGGCCTGCAGCTTCCGCTCGACATCCGCGGCACGGCCTTCCAGGAGCGCGTGTGGCAGGCGCTGCGCGAGATTCCGCCGGGCAGCACCGTGAGCTATGCCGAACTCGCGGCGCGCATAGGCTCGCCCAAGGCGGTGCGCGCCGTGGGCAGCGCCTGTGGCGCCAACCCGCTGGCGGTGGCGATTCCCTGCCACCGCGTGCTGCGCAGCAGTGGCGATCTCTCAGGCTACCGCTGGGGCCTGGAGCGCAAGCGCGCGCTGCTGCTGCGCGAGGCGCAAGGCCAGCGCGACCTGCTGGCCGACGATCAGAAAAGCTGAACCGGCATTTCCGCCAACAGTCGAATCTGGTCGATATTGGCTTCGCCCTGGGCGCGGTTCACGCGGTGCACGCCATAGCGCAGCTGCAGCGCCAGCCCCTTGGCCGCGCCCTGCTGCACGGTGTAGCGCAGCAGCATGTCGCGCTCCCAGTGCCGGCCCTGGCTGCCGGAGTAGCCCAGATAGTTGCGGTAGACGCTGGTCAGGCGGCGGTAATCAATGCCCGTGCCGCGCGTGTACGCCACACCCGCGCTCAGCCCCGGGGTCAGCAGCGTCGCCAGATCGATGTCGTATTTCACTTGCCACGACGCTTCGTTGGCGCCATTGAAGTCCGACAGCTGCATTGCATTCTCGAGCCAGATCGAGCCGCGGTTCACATAGTCAAAGGGCGTGTCGCCATGGACCTTCTGATAGCCCAGCCCGAACTTGTGCACGCCCGTGGCATAGCTCGTCATCAGGCTGAACGTGGTGTTATTGACTTCACCGGCGCGTGCCTGGCCGGTGTCACGGTTGCGGTAGAAATTGAAATTGAACGCCAGCGACTGCTGCGGCGCAAGATCGTGCTTGTAGAAGCTGCCCAGATACCAGGTGTTCCAGTGGTCTTCGTACTGGCCGATATAGCTGCTCAGGCTCCAGTTCTTGACCGGCGTGGTCCAGGCGCCGCCGGCAAAGCTGAAGGCATCGGCATTCGCGCCCGAATAGTTGGCCAGCAGATCGCCGCCATTCTTGCGGCTGTTGCGGTCGGCCCAGGCCGTGAAGCGCCCGGCCTGCAGCGCCAGCGTGGGAATGTCGGCGCTGGTGATCTGCCAGCCGCGATTGGTCTCGGGCAGCAGCCGGGTGTCGGACGAATGGAAGATGGGATTGCGCGTGCGCATTTCGCCAATCTTCAGTTCCGTCGACGACACGCGCAGCTTGAGCGCGCCACCGGCGCGGCCATAGCTGCTGGCAAGGTCCTGCCCGTCCTTGGCGACATAGCGCGGCGTGGCGCGCGCGGCGTCGGGCTCGGTACCCAGATTGACGCCGCCATAGGCATGGGCGTCGAGGCCCAGGCCGATCAGCCCTTGTGTGTAGCCCGACTGGTAATTGAGCATCAGGCCATAGCCCGATTCGCGCGCCTGGGTCTTGCCGCGCTCGCCATTGGTGGCGCGAAAGCTGCTGCCATTGCGGTAGTCGAGCTGCTCAAAGACATAGCGGTTTTGCAACTGCAGATGCGCGCCGGCGACCAAGCCCGTGGCCGTATCCTGGGCGCCGGCCAGGGCCGGGCCGACAAAGCACAGCAGTGCGGCGCTGCTTGCGCCCAAAGGCAATTTGTTCAGTGTCATGGTGGTCAGCGCGCAGCGCGCGCGGCAATTTCCTGGAAACGTTTTTGCGCGCGCTCGGGCGCAGCGGCGGGAATCTGTAGCGTAGCCAGCGGCGCATCGCCGACCCGCACCAGCATCACCATGCCCATGGCGTAATGCGGCAGGCATTTGATGCCGTAGATGCCGGCTTCGGTGAAGGTCACTTCGATCTCTTCATTGATCTTGCCCTTGAACGGCTTGGCACCCGCAGGCAGCATGCCGTCGATGGACACCGCATCGTGGCCGCTGCTGCTGGCCAGGAACTTGAGTTTGTCGCCGGGTTGGAGCTGGATGAATTCCGGCTCGTAGACCATGGGGCCGGAGGCGCCGCGGTTGAGCATCTTGACTTCAAAGGTTTCGGCCCAGGCCGCGCCGGCCGACAGGCTGAGCAGCACGGCGCCCAGTCGGGCAAGCGTCTTGTGATTCATGGTGAAAGAAAGGTCAGAGAGGTTTGAAACGCAGCACCAGCGCGCCGTCCTGGGGATCCACCAGTTCGGAGACCTGTACCTTGAAGACGTCCTGCAGCAGCGCGGGTGTCAGAATCTGCTGCGGCGTGCCATGGGCCACGAGCTGGCCGGCGCGCATCACCGCCAGCCGGTCGCAGGCCAGGGCCTGATTGAGATCGTGCAGCGCCACCACCTTGGTGATGGGCAGGCCGCGCACCAGCTGCATCAGCGACAGCTGCTGGTGGATGTCGAGATGGTTGGTGGGCTCGTCGAGCAGCAGCACGCCGGGCTGCTGGGCCAGCGCACGCGCGATATGCACGCGCTGGCGTTCGCCGCCCGACAACGTGCTCCAGGCGCTGCGCTGTTTGTGCTCCAGGCCCACGGCGGCCAGCGCCGCGCGCACGATGCGGCCGTCTTCGGCCGACAGCGGCTGCAGCGCCGACAACCAGGGCGTGCGCCCCAGTTCCACCGCATCCCAGACATCGATTGCATCCTGCGTATCGGCCATCTGCGAGACAAACGCCAGCTGGCGCGCCAGCGCCCGGCGCGGCAGGGCGCGCAGCGACTGGCCGGCAAGCAGCACTTCGCCCGTGGTGGGCGCGAGAATGCCCGACAGCAATCGCAGAACAGTGGATTTGCCCGAACCGTTGGGCCCGATCAGCCCCAGCATCTCGCCGGGCTGCACTTCTAGGCTCACACGTTCGACAATTCGCGTGCCGCGTGTGCCCCAGCCGATCTCGCGCGCCTGCAATGCGGCCGGCGCGCTCATGCCCGGCCTCCGCGGCCCTTGAGCAGAATGCCGGCAAACACCGGCGCCCCGACCAGCGCGGTGATCACGCCAATCGGCAGCACCTGGCCCGGGATCAGCGTGCGCGAGATCACATCGGCGGCGATCAGAAACACCGCCCCCATCAGCGCGCTGGCCGGGATCAGCCGGCGATGCCGCACCCCGACCATGAAGCGCGCCGCATGCGGGATCACCAGGCCGACAAAGCCGATCGCGCCCACGATGGAGACCATCACCGCAGTGATCAGCGCCGCCACCAGCAGCAGCACCAGCTGCACGCGGCGCACCGGCACGCCCAGCGCCGCGGCGGATTCGCTGCCAAAGGTGAACGCGTCCAGCGCGCGCGCATGCCAGGCGCAGACCGCGATGCCGGCCACGGCCACGCCCGCCGTGAGCAGGGTATCGCCCCAGCGCACGCCGCTGAGATTGCCCAGCAGCCAGAACATGATGCCGCGCGCCTGCTCGGCGCTGCCGGACTTGGTGATGATCAGCGAGGTCAGTGCATTGAACAGCTGCGAGCCCGCGATGCCGGCCAGCACGATCTGCGCGCTGTTGCGCAGGCCGCCGCTGCCCGCCGCATGCGCCAGCAAGGCGACCAGCGCAAACGCGCAGACCGCGCCAAAGAACGCGCCCGTGGTCATGGAAATCGCGCCCGCGCCCAGGCCCGCCACCGACACCAGCACCGCGCCCGTGGACGCCCCTGCCGAAATGCCCAGCAGATAGGGTTCGGCCAACGCATTGCGCAGCAGCGACTGCAGGATCACGCCCGAGATCGCCAGGCCCGCGCCGCAGCTCGCAGCCACGAGCGCGCGCGCCAGCCGGTAGTTCCAGACAATGCCCTGGTCTATGGGATCGACCGGATACTGAGCACCCGCGAGCTGGTTGGCCAGCACCTGGTAGACGACCGTGGGCGACAGGCGGGTTTCGCCAACCGCCACCCCGAGCTGGACGGCGACGGCAAGAACGGCCAGCGCCGCGGTGGACAGAAGAATCAGGCGCAGCATGGGCTGGAACAGGAGTCGGTCCAGAAGATCAGCGCGCGGCGCCTTGCAGTCGCAGGGCCGCCTGGGCGATCTGTTCCATGCCGTCGACCATGCGGATCGAGCCCTGCAGCGCATCGGCGTCGACAATCACGATGCGGTTGTTCTTCACCGCGTCCATATGCTGGGTCACCGGGTCCTTCTTCAGGAACTCGAGCTTCTTCTGGTAGTCATCGGCCGGAAAGCGGCGGCGGTCCATGCGCGCGATGATCAGGATAGACGGATTGGCCAAGGCAATGGTTTCCCAGCCCACGGTGGGCCACTCTTCGGCCGAGGTCACGATATTGCGCAGGCCCAGGGTCTGCAGCATGTAGCCGGCCACGCCCTTCTGGCCGGCCATGTAGGGGTCTATGGCCAGATCGGCGCTCGAGAACCACAGCGCGGCCGAGACGTTCTGCAGCTTGGACGACTTGAGTTCGGCCACGGCCTTGGCCTGGCGCTGCGTCAATTCATTGACCAGGGCCTTGCCGCGTGCTTCGACGTCGAAGATCTGCGCCAGCTGCTGCACGCTCTTGTACAGCGCATGGGCGTCATAGGCCGCGGTGCGCGTGCCATCCGAGCCGCTGAGATTGTTCTTGCCTTCGCAGTCCGAGGGCATGGCATAGGTGGCGATGCGCAGGTCATGGAACTGCTCGCGCGTGCCAACCACGCCTTCCTTGCCGACCATCCATTCGAACTGCGACACCACCAGCGCCGGGCGCTTGCCTATCACCGACTCGAAGCTGGGATCGTTGTCGGCCAGGCGCGGCACCTTGTCATTGACGGCCTTGAAGCGCGGCTGCACGGCGTTGAACCACAGCGAGGTGCCCGCGACCTTGTCACCCAGGCCCAGCGCGTAAAGCATCTCGGTGCCGGCCTGGCCTATGGTCACGACCGATGCGGGCGCCTTGTCGAACTTGAGCGTATGGCCGCAGTTGTGCAGCTGCAGCGGATATTCGGTGGCGCTGGCGCTGAAGGACAGGACAGTGCCGGCCAGCAGGGCGGCAAGTGTGGAAAACGCAAGGCGGCGGACAGGCATCGAAACAGGTCTTTCCAGAATGGGCAGCGGTATTCTGGAAGAGAGCAAGACCGCAAAGCCACGCTTTCGCGGCGCAGGCAACGGCGCGGCAAAAGCGGGATTTCCGAGAAATTGTTCACTTCCCGGACACCCCGCCGGCAATGATTGATTGACGCTTCGGCAGGTTTCCTGACTGGCATGTCATCACGGCTGCGCCGCCTTCCCAAACTTGCGTTCAGTGGCGTGTGGCGCGCTCGCTCTTTGCCTACAGTTGCGGGGGCAGTTCCATTGCATGGGCGGCCAGACCTTACAGTCTGGCCGCCGCTGGATTCCCTCTTGCGCCGGCATTGCCGGGCGCAGGTCCTTGCGGAGCCGAAGCTCGCGTACTGTAGCCGATCTTGGGGCGGCGGCGCGCAAACTCCCGCCCCCATGGGCCTGCCCCGGCAGCGCCGCGACTGCGGCCGCTGCGTGCCAGCCGATGGCGCCAATCCTTGCCCCGGCACGACAGGCCATACAGGCAGGGCAAGCGCTGTTTCAGGCGCGCGTGGGATTTAACACACCACCGCAAGAATCTGCCTTATGAGAATCCAGGAATACTCGAATACAGCCGGGGCATCGATGCGGTTCACGCCGATATTTCCAGATGTACCGGTGCGGGTGTGAAGATTGCCATTCTGGACACCGGCATAGACCGCACACATCCGGCGTTTGCAGGCATGGATCTGCTGGAAATGGATTTCAGCGGCGCCGGGAACGGCGACGGCCATGGACATGGCACGCATTGCGCAGGAACCGTCTTTGGTCGAGATGTGGGGCAACGCATAGGGGTTGCCAGGCGAGTGAACGAAGCGCGCATAGGCAAGATCTTTGGCGACGACGGCAAAGGCCAGTCAGACATGATGTTCCATGGGCTCAAGTGGGCGGTGGAGCAGCGCGTGGATGTCATTGCACTCTCCCTGGGCTTCGATTTCCCCGGCATGGTGGCGCAGATGATGGGCGAAGGTTGGCCCGCCGACCTGTCGACTTCGATTGCACTGGAAGCCTATGGTGCGAATTTGCGCATGCTTGACGCCATGATGGCGCTGATGAAGCTTCAAGCCGATTCCGGCGTTTCACCCATCGTGGTCGCGGCCGCGGGCAACGAAAGCCGGCGCCAGATAAATGCCCAATACCGCATTGCCACCACGCTGCCCGCGGCGGCAGTGGATGTGATTTCGGTAGCGGCAGTGCAACGCGCCGGCGAGAAATTCGCCATGGCGAGTTTCTCCAATACGCTGGCCACAGTGGTGGCGCCCGGTGTCGATGTGATTTCGGCCTGGCCCGGAGGGGGTTTGCATACCCTCAGCGGAACCAGTACCGCCTGCGCGCATGCCGCCGGCGTCGTCGCCTTGTGGCATGAGCATTTGCAGCGTTCGGGCATTCATCCGAACACCGGAAACCTCACCACGCGCATTCTGTACAGCGCCCAAAACGATATCTTCGTGCCCGATACCAAACTGGTCGATATCGGCAAGGGACTGATATCCGCCCCTTAGAGCGGCTGATAAAAGCCTTGGGGCCTTGCCTCGCCTTGCTGCGCTGCTCAAGGCGGCACGAGTTCATCGTGCACGCGCTCGCGTATGGCTTGCGGCACTTGCGTTTCTACCACCACCACGGTGTTTGACGCCGCGCCGCATTGCCGCGTCAGGCGATACCGGAAGGCATCGCGCTTTTGATCCGGGCCCTGGGGCGGGCGCAGAAAGAGATCGCGCAGGATGGCCTGATCGGCAATGTCCAGCTCATGGGCAAGAACGCAGCCGCGCGCCGGGCGAGCCATATCCCGCCAGGCCTCCCAGACGCTCGACATCGATCCTCCCCCAGTCGCTCACAGGAGTTTCGGGCAATGAATGCATGTCGTCCATGGCTGCTCCTTCTGGCTGAGTCTTGACGGCGGGCAAGGCCCCGGGCCTTGCCGGATGCGCCCGCTTGCGGCTTGCGGGCATTGGCAGGCTGCACGGGGCGCTCCTATACAGTTCAGCAGTGCACCTTACTCTTGCCCGCCGGCCGCGGCGTAAGAATTAGGTGTGTCCGCGCGTGGACCATTGACTCCAAGCCAGGGCCCGCGGCGCTCAGGACCACACATCTTCACTGAACTGGTTGGGAGGAAAAGGTGTCCAGACAGCAGATGAGCGGCGTTTCCTTGTGGCAGGAACCGGGCCCCGGCGAGCCGCATTTCGCTCGGGAATGCAACCGGGAAGCCGTGAACAAGAACTACAGGAAGCACCGCATTTTCGTGCACACTTCGGATGTCGCCGTCGAAGGCATGTACCGCGCGGTCTATACCGTGCTGGACCCGCAGGGCCAACAACTGGTGCTGGGCTCGGTGCAGGACGCTCAGCAGAAAATGGCCTGCACCCAGGCCTGGAATGCCGCCAAGCACTTCGTGGATAGGCGAAAAAAATGACGTCCTCCAGCGCCCTCACCTCACCGATGCCGGAATCCATGCCCAATGATGCAAGCCAATGGCCGGCACCTGCGGCCGGCAGCGCCGGCTTGCGCATCGAAGCCGTGGCCGATCCGCATGCGGTGCAAGATTTCCTGCAACAGGCCCGCGCCCAGATGTTTGCCGGCCGCGTCGACACTACAGCCCTCGCGCCCGATCTGCGGGACTTCGAGCAGACCTATGGGCCAGCCCAAGGGCGCATGCTGGCCGCCCATGACGCCCGCAGGGGCCTGGCCGGCACCATTGCCTGGCGCGCCTACGACGGGCGCTTTGCCCAGCTTGACTTCTCGGGCCGGCGCGTGGTCGAAGTGGTGCGGCTGTTTGTCACGCCCGAATGCCGCCGGCAAGGCATTGCCGATGCGCTGTTCGCGGCGCTCAAGGAACAGGCCCGCGCCCAAGGCATTGAAGTGCTGTATCTGCACACTCACCCATTTTTGCCCGGCGCGGAACAGTTCTGGCAGCGCCATGGCTTTCGGGTGCTGTGCCGGGATGCCGACCCTGCGTGGCAGACCATCCACATGGAATGTGGGCTCTGAGGCCAGGGACCGCAGAGGATGGCGACCCGCTTCTATAATCGCCGCACCCGTACAGGAGTTCCGGCCGCCAGTGGCGCGCCGGGGTGAAACGGGAAGTCCGGTGACCCCAGGCCTGTGCCTGGACATTCCGGCGCAGCCCCCGCTGCTGTAAGCCTGACAGACACAACGCAATGCCACTGGGCCCTGTCCCGGGAAGGTGCTGTGCGCTGAGTGACGGCAAGCCAGAATACCGACCTGTACGTTTTCAGTCATCGCCCCGGGGTGTGGGCCGTTTGCTGACCGTCGCGTGGCCGCACTCTTGCCGCGGGCGCTCGCACGCGGTCCTCTCCCGATGATTCCCTTGATCGTGGAGAGCATGGACCCGCAGTTCCAACAGGCGCATGCCCAGCGCATGCAGCAGAAAAAAGCCGAGGTCGAGGCCGCGGTCGGGCGCGCGCCTGCGCTGCAGGGCGTGGTGCTGCTGCTGACCGGCCATGGCAAGGGCAAGACCACCTCGGCCTTTGGCACGCTGTACCGCGCCCTGGGCCACGGCCAGCGCGCGGGCGTGGTGCAGTTCATCACCGGCACGCAGGCCAATGGCGAGGTCACCTTTTTGCTGCAGCAAGGCCTGCTGGGCCCGGGCCCGTTGGCGCGCGTGGCCTACCACGCCATGGCCACGGGCTGCAGCTGGAACAGCCAGGGCTGGGCCGCCGACAAGGCCGCGGCCGATATCGCCTGGCAGGCCGCGCAGCGCATGCTGGCCGATCCCTGGTGCGATCTGGTGCTGCTCGACGAGCTGACCTTCATGCTGGAATATGGCTATCTCGACGCCGGCGACGTGGCCGCGGCCATCCGCGCGCGGCCGGCGGCGCAGAATGTGGTGATCACCGGACGCGCGGCGCCCGCGGCGCTGCGCGCCCTGGCCGATACCGTGAGCGAGATCGCCGACACCCGGCATGCCTTTCGCGCGGGCATCAAGGCCCAGGCCGGCCTGGATTACTGATGCGCCTTGCCCCCCGCGCCTGCACGCTGGCCATGGCTGCCGCCCTGCCCCTGTTGGCCCATGCCGGGCCCTTGCCGCGTCTGATGTCGACCAATATCTGCGCCGATGTACTCGCGCTGGGCCTTGCCGACCCCGCGCAGATTGTTTCGCTGTCGCGCCACAGCCAGGACGCGCAACGCTTCTCGCTGGCCGCCCAGGCGCGCCAGTTTCCGGCCAACGAGGCCACGGCCGAAGATGTGCTGCATCTCAAGCCCGATCTGGTGCTGGCCTCGCGGCGCTGGAATGCGCGCCACCAGCAGGCGCTGCTCAAGCGCCATGGCGTGCGCATCGTCACCGTGCCGTTCCCCACCGACTGGGACGGCATAGACAGCAGCACCTTGCAGATGGGCCGCGCCCTGGGCCGCGAAGCCGCGGCGCAGCAACTGCTGGCCGCAACCCAGGCCAGGCGCGCCCGGCTGCAGGCCACGCCCAGGCCGTTCAATGCGCTCTATCTGCGGCCCAACGGCGGCAGCGCGGGCACCAAGACCCATGTCGATGCGGTGCTCACGGCCGCGGGCCTGCGCAACCATGCGACGGCGCTGGGCCTGGCGGGCTGGGGCCGCGTCGATCTGGAACGCATTCTAAACAACCCGCCCGATGTGTTCATCACGCCGGGCCTGGTCAATGACCTGGCCTATGCGCGCTCGGGGCTGTCGCGCCATCCGCAGATGAAGGCCTTGCTCGAACGCATTCCCGTGGTCGCGCTGCAGCAAAATGACTGGGGCTGCAGCAACTGGCAGCTGATAGAAGCCGCCGAAGCCGTGGCGGCGCAGGTCGATGCACTGCATCTGGAGCCGCGGCCATGAAAGCACCGCGTCTCTGGCTGCTCAATGCAGGCCTGCTGGCGGCGCTGCTGCTGCTGTGCGCGCTGTCGCTGGGCATAGGCTCGGTGCCGATGGGCGTCGCCGACTGGTGGCAGGCGCTGGGCGCGCCGGGCAGCGATCTTGCGCTGCGCCAGCGCGCCATCATCGAAGAGATACGCCTGCCGCGCGTGCTGCTGGGCGTGCTGGTGGGCATGTCGCTGGGCGTCAGCGGCGCGGCGCTGCAGGGCCTGCTGCGCAATCCGCTGGCCGAGCCCGGCATTCTGGGCGTGAGTTCCAGCGCCGGCCTGGGCGCCGTGGTCTGCATCTATTTCGGGCTGTGGCATTGGAACCCCTGGCTGCTGCCCACGGTCGCCATGGCCAGCGCGGCCCTGGCCACGTTCGTTCTCTATCGCATCGCGCGCCGCGGCGCGAGCAATCTGACGCTGATTCTTGCCGGCGTGGCGATGTCGGCGCTCACCGGCGCGCTGACCTCGCTGGCGATCAATCTCGCGCCCACGCCCAGCGACATGCAGGACATCGTGCTGTGGCTCATGGGCTCGCTGGCCGACCGCAGCTTCGACGAAGTGCGGCTGAGCGCGCCGTTCATCGCGCTGGGCCTGCTGATCCTGGCCGTCAGCGGCCGCCATCTCGACGCGCTGACGCTGGGCGAGGACGAAGCCGCGAGCATGGGCGTACGCCTGCCGCGGCTGCGCGCGCAGATCATCGCCGGCACGGCGCTGTGCGTGGGCGCGAGCGTCGCCGTCACAGGCACGATAGGCTTCATTGGCCTGGTCGTGCCGCATCTGTTTCGCCGCGCCGTGGGCTACCGGCCCTCGGCCTTGATACTGCCCAGCGCCCTGGGCGGCGCGGCGCTGCTGCTGGCCGCCGACATCGCCTTGCGCCTGCTCAGCGGCCGCGTGGAGTTGATGCTGGGCGTGGTCACGGCGCTGATAGGCGCGCCATTCTTCTTCTATCTCGTGCTGCGCGAGCGCTGGAGCAGCCGCTGATGCTGTCCATAGACGCGCTGCACGTCCCGTCCCGCATCCATGCGCTGTCGTTCGATGTGCGCGCCGGCGAGCTGTTTGCGCTGATAGGGCCGAACGGCGCGGGCAAGAGCTCGGCGCTCAAGGCCCTGGCCCAGCTGCTGCCGCACCAGGGCCGGGTCTTGCTGCAAGGCGAAGACCTGGACGCGATGGCGCCGGCGCAGCGCGCACGCCAGCTGGCCTATCTGGCCCAGGGCGATACCGTCGCCTGGCCGCTGGCGGTGCGCGACTTTGTCGCGCTGGGCCGCATTCCGCACCAGCGCCGCTGGGGGCCGCGCGTGCTCAGCAGCGCCGACCACGCCGCCATCGACTCCGCACTTGCCGCCATGCACCTCACAGGAATGCAGCAGCGCTCGCTCGACCAGCTCTCGGGCGGGGAACGCGCGCGCGCACGGCTGGCGCGCGCGCTGGCCGTCGAGGCGCCGCTGCTGCTGGCCGATGAACCGGTGTCGGCGCTCGATCCTTTCCACCAGCTCAGCGTGATGGAGCTGCTGCGCGCGCAGTGCAACGCGGGCCGCGCCGTCGTCGTCGTGCTGCATGACCTCACGCTCGCCAGCCGCTTCTGCGACCGCGTGCAGCTGCTCCACCAGGGCCGGGCCGTGGCCTGCGGCGCGCCGCGCCAGGTGCTCACGCCGGCCCATCTGCAAACCGTCTACCAGGTGCAGGCCATGCATGGCGAGCACGAAAGCCAGGGCTATGTCGTGCCCTGGCGCTGCCAGCCGCCCGCCACCATTTGACATTCCGTTCCGTATTCCACAGGAGATTTCCATGACCACCAACGCCAAGATTCCCGCCACCATCGTCACCGGCTTTCTGGGCAGCGGCAAGACCACGCTGCTGCGCCATATCCTGGAGAACGCGAACGGCCGGCGCATCGCGGTGATCGTCAACGAGTTCGGCGAGCTGGGCATCGATGGCGACATCCTGCGCAGCTGCGGCATTGGCTGCGACGAGAACGGCAATGAACAGGGCGCAGGGCAGCAAGGCCAGCTCTATGAACTCGCCAACGGCTGCATGTGCTGCACGGTGCAGGAAGAGTTCTATCCCGTGATGCGCGAGCTGATCGCGCGCCGCGCCGACATCGACCATATCCTGATCGAGACCAGCGGCCTGGCGTTACCGAAGCCCCTGGTCCAGGCCTTCAACTGGCCCGAGATCAAGAACGCCTGCACGGTCGACGCGGTGATCACCGTGGTCGATGTGCCGGCCACGGCCGCCGGCCAGTTCGCGGCCAACCCCGCGGCCGTGGACGCCCAGCGCCGCCAGGATCCCAATCTGGACCACGAATCGCCGCTGCACGAGCTGTTCGAAGACCAGCTGATGTCGGCCGACCTGGTGGTGCTGAGCAAGCTCGATCTGGCCAGCGACGAAGACCGCGCCAAGGTCGAAGCCATCGTGCGCGCGGAACTGCCGGCGCAGGTGAAGATCGTGGCCGCCGACCAGGGCAGGATAGACCTGGGCGTGGTGCTGGGCCTGTCCAGCGCCTCGGAGGAAACCATTGACCAGCGCCAGGGCCACCACGGCCATGGCGATGACCACGACGAACACGACCACGACGAGTTCGACTCCATTGTCGTCAAGCTGCCCGCAGTCGAGCGCGACGCGCTGCTCGCGGCGCTGGCACGCATTGTCTCGGAACACACGGTCTATCGCGTCAAGGGCTTTGTCGCCGTGCCGGCCAAGCCCATGCGCCTGGTGGTGCATGGCGTGGGCACACGCTTCGACAGCTACTTCGATCGCCGCTGGGCCGCGGGCGAGACGCCCCAGACCCACCTGGTGCTGATCGGCCATGAACTGGACGAAGCCGCGATCACGGCCCAGTTGAACGCCCTGGGAGCCCGCTGATGCATTTGCTCGCTGTCCAGCCCGGCGGCTTTGTCGATGACGAAGCCTTTGTCTCCAGCCTGGGCCAGACCCCGGCGCAGGTGGTGTTCCTCAGCGCGGCCGATACCACGCTGGCCCTGCTGGCCGAAGTCTATGCCCAGCTGCGCGGCGGCGCGGACGGCGAGCTGCCCACGGTGCGCCTGGCCAATCTGATGCACCTGCGCCAGCCGGCGTCGGTCGATCTCTATGTCGACGAAGTGCTGCAGCATGCGCGCGTGATCGTCATCGATCACCTGGGCGGCGAAAGCTACTGGCCTTACGGCACGGAACGCATTCGCGACATCTGCCGTATCAAGGGCATAGAGCTGGTGATGTTCTCGGGCGACACCAGCGAAGACCTGAACCTGCTGCAGAAAAGCACGGCCACGATGGAGCAGTGCCGCAGCATCTGGCGCTATCTGCGCGAAGGCGGCGCGGCCAACGCGCGCGAGATGTTCCGCTATCTGTGGCACAGCTTTTTCGGCAGCGAGCAGCCGGCCCTGCCGCCGCGGCCCCTGCCGTCGGTCGCGGTCTACCACCCCGAAAATGACGCCGCCGATATCGCCGCCTGGCAGCAGCCCGGGCCGTTGCAGTGGATAGACGGCGCGCCCGTGGTGATGATCGTGTTCTACCGCGCGCATCTGCAGTCGGGCAACACGCAGGTGTTCAAGGCGCTGAGCGAAGCCTTGCTGGCGCGCGGCATGAACCCCTTGCCGCTGGCCCTGCTGTCGCTCAAGGACGCGGCCTGCATGGCGACGCTGCACCAGCTGTGCGCCGACCACCAGGTGGCGCTGATTCTCAACACCACCTCGTTCTCGCAGTCGTCGCTCGAAACCCCGGGCGACCATGCGCTCGCGGGCGACATTCCCGTGCTGCAGGTCATCATGTCGGGCGCCAATGAACAGAGCTGGCTCGACGACACCCATGGCCTGCAGCCGCGCGACATCGCCATGCATGTGGCCATGCCCGAAGTCGACGGCCGCATCATCACGCGCGCCATCAGCTTCAAGGGCCGCTCGCACCGCAGCGAACTCACGCAGTCCGATGTGGTGCAGTACCAGCCGCATGCCGAACGCCTGGGCTTCGTCGTGGAACTCGCCCAGCGCTGGTGCCGGCTGCGCGGCAAGGCCAATGCCGACAAGCGCCTGGCGCTGATCATGGCCAACTACCCGACCAAGGAAGGCCGGCTGGGCAATGGCGTGGGGCTGGACACGCCGGCCTCCGTCATGCATATCCTGCGCGCGCTGGGCGAGCAAGGCTACGGTCTGGAAGACCTGCCGCAGGGCAGCGATGCCTTGATGGTGCAGTTGCAGCAAGGCATCACCAACGACCCCGACTCCTGGGCGCTGCGCCCCGCGCAGCAAAGCCTGGCGCTCGCCAGCTACCAGGCGTTCTTCGCCGGCCTGCCCGAAGGCAACCAGCAGGCCATTCTGGAACGCTGGGGCCCGCCCCAAGCCGACCCCATGCTGCGCGACGGCCGTTTCATGATTGCCGGCCTGCGCTGCGGCCGCCTGTTCGTGGGCATTCAGCCCGCGCGCGGCTACCAGCTCGACCCCGCGGCCAGCTACCACGACCCCGATCTGGTGCCGCCGCATTACTACCTCGCGTTCTACCACTGGCTGCGCAGCGAATGGAATGCCGACGCCATGGTGCATGTGGGCAAGCACGGCAACCTCGAATGGCTGCCGGGCAAGAGCGTGGCCCTGGCCAACACCTGCTGGCCCGATCTGGTGTTCGGGCCGATGCCGCACCTCTACCCGTTCATCGTCAACGACCCGGGCGAAGGCACGCAGGCCAAGCGCCGCGCCCAGGCGGTGATCGTCGACCACTTGATGCCGCCGCTCACGCGCGCCGAAAGCTATGGCGCGACGCGCGATCTCGAGCGCATGGTCGACGAGTACTACGAGGCGATCACCATGGACCGCCGGCGCGCCGAATTGCTGCGCAAACAGATACTCGACCATATCCTGGCCCATGACCTGCACCAGGACCTGGGCGTGGCCAAGCCGCGCAGCGCCGAAGAAGAGCAGTTGCTGCTCAACAAGACCGACGCCTATCTGTGCGAACTCAAGGAAAGCCAGATCCGCGATGGCCTGCATATCTTCGGCCAGTCGCCCACGGGCCGGCTGGCGCGCGACACGCTGCTGGCGCTGGCGCGCCACCCGGTGGGCAATGGCCAGGGCGCGAACAACAGCTTGATCCAAGCTTTGGCGCGCGATCTGCAGCTGGGCCAGGATTTCAACCCGCTGGATGCGGCCTGGGAAGCGCCCTGGACCGGCCCGCGCCCCGAACTGCTGGCCCAGATCGACCCGCAGCCCTGGCGCCATGCGGGCGATACGCGCGAACGCCTTGAGTTGCTGGCACTCGACTGGCTCGAGCGCCCGCTGGAGGAAATCAACGCCAGCGCGCCCGCGATGGTGCAGACGCTGGCCGTGCTGGCGCGCGTGCAGCTGGACCTGCGCGCGCGGCTGCAAGCCTGCGGCCCGCAGGAAATCCTGCAGCTCAGCCGCGGCCTCGAAGGCCGCTTCGTGCCCGCGGGCCCGAGCGGCGCGCCCACGCGCGGGCGGCCCGACGTGCTGCCCACGGGCCGCAATTTCTTTTCCATCGACACGCGCGCCGTGCCCACGCCCACCAGCTGGACGCTGGGACTGCAATCGGCGAATCTGCTGATAGAGAAATACACCCAGGAGCATGGCGACTACCCGCGCACGCTGGGCCTGTCGGTCTGGGGCACGGCCACCATGCGCACCGGCGGCGACGACATCGCCCAGGCTTTCGCGCTGCTGGGCGTGCGCCCCAAATGGGCCGACGGCAGCTGGCGCGTGGTCGATTTCGAAGTGCTGCCGATGTCGGTGCTGGGCCGGCCGCGCGTCGACGTGACGCTGCGCGTCTCGGGCTTTTTCCGCGATGCGTTCACCAATGTGATACGCCTGTTTGACGCCGCGGTGCAGAAGGTCGCCGATCTCGAAGACGAGGACGCGGACACCAATCCCATTCGCGCGCGCGTGCTGCAGGAAGCCGCGCAGCTGCAGCAACAGGGCATGGACGCCAGGGACGCACGCCATCAGGCGGGCCTGCGCGTGTTTGGCGCCAAGCCCGGCAGCTATGGCGCCGGCCTGCAAGGCCTGATGGACGGCCAGAACTGGCAGACCGACGCCGATCTGGCGACGGCCTATCGCAACTGGGGGGCGTATGCCTACGGCCAGAACGACAACGGCACGCAGCTGCCCGAGACCTTTGTGCGGCGCCTCGCCGCCATGCAGCTGGTGGTGCACAACCAGGACAACCGCGAGCATGACCTGCTCGACTCCGACGACTACTACCAGTTCCAGGGCGGCATGGCCGCGGCCGTGCGCCACTACAGCGGCCAGCAGCCGGATCTCTACTTCGGCGACCACAGCAACCCGCAGGCGCCGCGCATGCGCACGCTGCAGGAGGAAATCAGCCGCGTCGTGCGTGCGCGCGTGACCAACCCCAAGTGGATAGACGGCATCAAGCGCCATGGCTACAAGGGCGCGGCCGAAGTCGCGGCCACCGTGGACTATCTGTTTGCCTTCGACGCCACGGCGCGCGTGGTGCGCGATGATCAATACGCACGCGTGACCGATGCCTTTGTCGCCGATGCCGCGACGCGCGACTTCCTGCAGCAGCACAACCCCGCGGCCTTCCATGGCATTTGCGAGCGCCTGCTTGAAGCCGTGCAGCGCGGCCTGTGGCAGGACAGCGGCGACTACCAGCCGCTGCTGGAACAACAACTGCTTGCAGCCGAACAGCTGCTGGAGAACCGATGACTTCCTTTCCCTTCACCGCGCTGCAAGGCCAGCAGCCGCTGCAGACCGCGCTGCTGCTGGTGGCCGTGGACCCGCTGCTCGGCGGCGTGCTGGTCGAAGGCCCGCGCGGCACGGCCAAGTCGACCAGCGCGCGCGCGCTCGCGGCGCTGCTGCCCGCAGGCCGCTTCGTCAATCTGCCGCTGGGCGCGACCGAGGAGCAGCTCGTGGGCTCGCTCGATCTCGAAGCCGCGCTGCAGGACAGCCGCGTGCAGTTCCGCGCCGGCCTGCTGGCCCAGGCCCATGAAGGCATTCTCTATGTCGACGAAGTCAACCTGCTGGCCGACGGCCTGGTCGATCTGCTGCTGGACGTCAGCGCCAGCGGCGTCAACCGCGTGGAGCGCGACGGCGTCTCGCACCAGCACCCGGCGCGCATCGCGCTGATCGGCACCATGAACCCCGAGGAAGGCCAGCTGCGCCCGCAGCTGCTCGACCGCTTCGGCCTGTTCGTGCAGCTGGGCAATGTGCCCGATGTCGCGACGCGCAAGGCCATCGTCAGGACACGCATGGCCTATGACGCCGATCACGAGGCGTTTGCCGCGCGCTACGCGCAGGCCCAGCAGGCGCTGGCCGCGCGCGTCGCGGCCGCGCGTGACCGTGTGGCGGCGCTCGACTGGAGCGATGCCGTGCATGATCATGTCGCCGAGCTGTGCCAGGGCGCGGGCGTCGAAGGCGTGCGCGCCGATCTGGTGATGCTGCGCGCGGCGCGCGCGCATGCGGCGCTGGCCGGGCACCGCGACGTGAGCCTGGCCGATGTCGATGCCGTCGCCGAACTCGCGCTGGCACACCGGCGCAGCCACGGAGGGCGCACACCACCACCGCCGCCGGCCGAAAGCCCCTCGAACGCCACGCCCCCTGACAGCGCGCCGCCTGCACCGCAGGGCGGCGATACGCCGCCAGGCGAAAGCCCGCCCGACCAATGGGGCGCCATGCCCCCGCCCCAGGCCACCGGCCTGCAGGCCGTCAAACCGCTGAAGGCGTTTGCCGCAAAAAAAGCCTGACGCGTCCTGCGCTGGCCGGTCAGGCCAAGGCAGGGCGCGGCGCGAACACCGCGCGCAAGGGGCGCCTCGGCGGCGCGGACAGCACGCGCCTCGACTGGGTGAAAACCTTGGGCGCCAAGGGCCGCGCGCCGCTGCAGGCGCGCGACCTGCGCTATCGCCCTCAGCCCGTGGGCAGCAATACCCTGCACTGCGTGCTGCTCGACATGTCGGCCTCGATGCTGCGCGGCGAAAAGCTTGCGCTGGCCAAGGGCTGTCTGCTGGCCCTCACGGAAAGTTTCTACCGCCGGCGCGAGCATCTCGCGGTCATTGGGTTTTCGGGGAACGAGGCGCGCCTGCTGCAGGCGCCGGCCAAGGCCACGGCCTTCAATGCCGACTGGATACGGCCGCTGCGCGGCGGTGGCGGCACACCGCTGGCGTCGGCCATGGCGCTGGCCGAGCGTCTGCTGCAGCGTGCGCGCAGCGCGTCTTCAGGCCAGTTGCTGTCCGTCTGGCTGCTGACCGATGGCCGCTTTGCCGCCCTGCCCGCGCGCCCGCGCCTGGCCGACAGCTGCCAGATCGTGGATTTCGAGACCGAGGCCATTGCGCTGCAGCGCTGCCGGCGCCTGGCCCAGGACTGGGACGCGCAGTGGATCTGCGCGGCGCAGTGGCAGTCTGGTCCTATGGGTGGGTCCGGCGCCTGAGGCAAACGCCGGCCGGCCGCTGTTGGGCGGGCCGGCAGCGGCTCAATGTGCAGCGCCGAAGTCGCTGCAGCCTATGGCCAGCACTTCCACATCGGCTTCGTTGGCGGCCGGCGCAGGCACATCTGCCTCATGCTGCATGGAATCCACCCCATCGCCACCGCGCTCGTGGCTGTCGCCACAATCTTGCGGCGCCCACGGTGCGGGCTGACCCACGGCCGCCGCGGCCACCGCGGCCACCGTGGCCTTTTGAGCATGCACCTCCAGAACCTGCACCACAGCCGCATGTTCCTGGTGCCGGGCCAGCTCCAGCGCGGTACGTCCATCCGGCAAGGCCACGTGGACGTTTGCACCGCCATCCAGCAAGGCCTGCACCACGGCCGAATTCCCATTCTCAGCCGCGAACATCAGCGCTGTCCGGCCGTCGGGCCCGGCCACATCGACGCTGGCCTGGGCGTCGATCAGGATCTGCACGATTGCCGCTTCCCCCGCCATGGCGGCCAGCATCAGCGCAGTATGGCCATGCGACAAAGCCGCATTGGAATTCGCACCATGGTTCACCAAGGCCTGGACTGCATCCGCATGGCCGTGCTCGACCGCCAGCATCAGCGCGGTGCGGCCGTCTCCCGGCACCAGCGCTGGATTGTCGTACTCGTCCGCAATCATCAGCGTGGCGCGCTCATCGGCCAGGCGCGCTTCCAGATTTGCCTGGCCCTGCACCAGGATCTCCAGCACCTTCGTGCGGCCGAGCGCGGCGGCGAAATGCAGTGCGGTATAGCCGTTGGCCAAGGCCGCATTGACATCCGCGCCGTGCAGCACCAAGGCTTTCAGCACCTGCGTGTCGCCGCGCTCGGCCGCGCGCATCAGCAAGGTGTAGCCGGCTGCCGCCGGCGTTGGGTCAGTTGCAGCGGCATCTTCGAGGGCTGCTGCCGCTGCCTGCGCGCGACCCTCGCGTTGCAGCAACATTTCTTTGACGGCCAGATCCCTCAGCATATTGTCCACATTCACTGGCGATACAAAGCCATTGCTGTGGGTCTCCATGTCCTTGCGGAAATCGGCTGGCCTGCCCAGCACAGCGGCCACCGCATCCGTATGTCCCGCTTCGAAAGCCAGCCATAGCGCGGTCTGGCCAGTGGCCAGGGCCATGTCGGCTTTGGCACCGGCATTCATCAACGCCCGGATCACCTGCGCATGGCCAGACAGGGCCGCCAGCATCAATGCCGTGCTGCCATCTGCCAAGGTCGCATTGGGATCCGCGCCGTGGTCCACCAGGAGTTGCACGCCGGCCAGGTCTGCGGACATGGCCGCCAGCATCAGCGCGGTACGCCCATCGACCAAAGCCGCGTTGGGGTCTGCCTTGGCTTCAAGCAAAGCCCGTACGGCCTGCGCATCCCCACGCCAGGCGGCAAAGAGCAGCGCTGTGTGGCCATCCGGCAAGGCCGCATGGACGTCTGCGCCGTGCTGCAGCAGGCATTCCAGCGTGTCGGTGTCACCCAGACGGGCTGCGTACAGCAGCGCCGTGTGGCCACAAGGCAGTGTCGCATTCACGTTGGCGCCGTATTTCACCAGCGCCTGCAAGGCATCCAGGTTCCTGTCCCAGGCGGCGCACAGCAGCGGTGTCCAACCGTCGGACGCCATCGCGTTGGCATCGGCGCCACCCTTGAGCAAGGCGCTCACCAGGTCCGAGTCACTCAGTTCCGCCGCCAGCATCAAAACGCTGTAGCCCGGCGCCGCCCGTGCGGCACCCGCTGTCAACGCATCCATCGCCTGCACCGCCAGCGCGCCGTCGCCGGGTGCAGCAAAGGGCCTGGGCAACTGGCTGCCGCTGGCACCAGAATTGACTGCCGATGGGCTGAGATGCTCCAGCAAGTCGAACGCTATTTTCTGATGTCCGTGCATCGTGGCCAGATTCAAGGCATTGCGGCCATCTACCAACGTCGCCTGGGCATCTGCGCCGCCAGCCAGCAGCGTGCCCACGACATCTCGATAGCCCATGGATACTGCCAGCAGCAGCGCATCGTGCCCACCCGCCAGCACCGCATCGGTCTTCGCTCCGCGGTCCAGCAAGGCTTTCACCACCGGCGCATGCCCCGACAGCGACGCCAGCATCAGCGCGGTACCGCCGTCCGTCAGCAAGGCATTGACATCGGCACCGCCGTCCAACAAGGCCACCACGGCATCGAGGTGGCCATGCATGGCAGCCAGCATCAGCGCGCTGCGGCCATCCACCAGTTTCGCTGTCGTCTCGGCACCTTCGCGCAACAAGGCCTTTATCACACCTGCATGGCCGTTCTTGGCCGCCAACATCAGCGCACAGAAACCGGTTTCCATGTGCTTGGCGTGGACGCTGGCGCCAGCGCGCAACAGCGTCTCGAGCGCCGGCAGATCGCCGTAGATGGCGGCGACCTGAAGTGCGACATCCTGCTCAGAAAGATCAGTCATAAGATAAATGGCAAACGCCTTTTGATTGAGTGCGACTATATTCTTACCCAATCAATAGTTTTTGACAAAATCTTTTTGCGTGCCGGACGCAGGCTATCGTGGCGCGTGGCCACATGGCGGGTCAGATGGGCCTGCGCGGCCTGCGCGGCCCGGCCCGGCCTGCCTGGCGCGATTCAGTCCGGTTTGATCTTCGCGCGGGCAATCACTTTCTTCCAGCGTTCTTGCTCGGTGGCAATGAACTGCGCGAACTGCGCGGGCGTGTCGCCAATCACTTCGGCCGCATCGCCATGCAGGCGCTTGAGCGCATCGGGCGCCTTCATGGCCTTCATGGTCTCGGCCGACAGCTTGTCGATATTGGCCTGGGGCATGTTGGCCGGCGCGAGCATGCCGTACCACTGGGTCATCTCGAAGCCGGGGAAGCCCTGCTCGGCCACGGTGGGCACATCGGGCAGTTGCGCCAGGCGCTGCGACGAGCCGGTGGCGATGCAGCGCACCTTGCCCGACTTGATGAAGGGCAGGATGGCGGCGGCACCGATGGCCGAGGCATCGACGCGGCCCGACAGCAGATCGGTCAGCAGCGGGCCCGTGCCGCGGTAGGGCACATGCAGCATGAACACATCGGCCGTCATCTTCAGGTATTCGAACGCCAGCTGTCCGGCGCTGCCATTGCCGGCCGAGCCATAGCTCAGGCGGCCGGGCTTGGTCTTGGCGTAGGCGATGAACTCGCGCAGGTTCTTGGCCGGCACATCGGGGTGCACCACATACAGGCTGGGAACCTTGGCCAGCAGGCTCACGGGCTTGAAATCCTTGGGTGCCCAGGGCAGCTTGTCGAAGATGTAGGGGTTGACGGCCAGCGTGCCGATATGGCCCAGGATCAGTGTGTGCAGATCTTCGGCACGCGCCACTTCGGACATGGCGATATTGCCGGCCGCGCCGGGCTTGTTGTCGACAAACACGCTCTGGCCCAGGGTCTTGGACAGCTCGGCGGCCGTGGAGCGGGCGACGATCTCCGAGCTGCCGCCGGGCGCGAACGGCACGACGAAGCGCACCGACTTGGACGGCCAGGGGGCCTGGGCCCGGGACATGCCCGGCAGCAGGCCCGACAGCGCCAGCGCGCCGCCGGCGGCCAGCAGTTGGCGGCGCGTGGCGGCCGCGGGAATTTCCGACGCGTGGTTGGCAAGGCGATGCATGTCTGTCTCCGAAATACTTATGAAGCCGTCATGCTGCCTGCGACAAGCTTTCAGCCGGCTTTCAAGCGCAAGGTGTTTACCCTAGGCCACGGCCTTGCGGGCGCCCGGCGGCGCAGCGCCTGTATATGCTCGCCATCCATGCCCTACCGAATTTCTCTTGCGCTGCTTGCATCCGTACTGTGTCTCTCGGCCGCGGCCGGCCCGCTGGACCAGACCGAATGCATTGCGCCGGCCAAGCCCGGCGGCGGCTTCGATCTGAGCTGCAAGCTGGTGCAGCGCGGCCTGCTCGACGGCCGCTTCATCACCACGCCCATGCACCTGCGCTATCTGCCCGGCGGCATCGGTGCCGTGGCCTACAGCAGCGTCATTGCGCAGAGCCCGCCCCAGCCCAATGCCATCGTCGCGTTCTCCGGCGGCTCGCTGCTCAATCTCGCCCAAGGCAAGTTCGGCCGCCACACCGAGCGCGACGTGCGCTGGCTCGCGGCCATCGGCACCGACTACGGCGCGGTGGTGGTCGCCCAGGACTCTGCCTTCCAGACCCTGTCGGATGTGATGCGCGCAATGAAAGCCGATCCGGCCAAGGTGGTGCTGGGCGCGGGTGGCACGATAGGCAGCCAGGACTGGATGAAGGCCGCGCTGCTGGCACGCGCTGCCGGCGCCAACCCCAAGCGCATGCGCTTCGTGGCCTTCGAAGGCGGTGGCGAGGCGATACGTGCGCTCGAAGGCGGGCATATCCAGGTCTTCACCGGCGACGCCGCCGAGACGCGCCAGCAGATCCAGGCCGGCGCGCGGCTGCGCATTCTGGCCGTGATGTCCGACCAGCGCCTGCCTGGGGCCCTGTCCCAGGTGCCGACGGCGCGCGAAGCGGGGGCGGCGATTTCCTGGCCCATCGTGCGCGGCTTCTACCTTGGCCCGGGTGTCTCCGACGCCGACTACGCCGCCTGGTCCCAGGTGTTTGCCAGGATGCTGGCCTCCTCCAGCTTCCAGCAGCTGCGCGCCGAACGCGGCCTGTTTCCCATGGCCCTGGTGGGCCGGGATCTGGATCTCCACGTGCAGCAGCAGGTCGCGCAATACCGTGAACTGGTCAAGGAGTTCGGCCTGCAGCCGGCACGTTAGCGCGGGCGGCCAGGCATGGCAACGTGATGCGCGCGCACAGCCCGCCCTCGTTGGCCGCCGCCTGCAAGACGAAGCGGCCGTGGTGGCGTGCGGCAATCGATGCGACGATGGCCAGGCCCAGGCCCGAACCCGTGCCCTGGGAATTGCTGGCGCGAAAGAAGCGCTGCGTGGCGCGCGCCAGCTCCGCGGGTGGAATGCCCGGGCCGCTGTCGCTGACGGCCAGGTGCACGCTGTCGCCGTCCAGCGCCACGGCCACCGTGACGCGCCCGGCCGCCGGCGTATAGCGCAAGGCATTGTCCAGCAGATTGGCCAGCGCTTCCTCCAGCAGTTCGCGCTGGGCAGGCACCCAGGCCGGCTGCGCCGCGGTCTCCAGCCCCAGATCGATCTGCTGGCTGCGCGCCTGCGGCCACCAGCGCCGCGTCACTTCGCTGGCGAGTTGGTCCAGATCGACGGGCTCCATGGCGCCATCGCAGCTGTCGGCGCGCGCCAGCGCCAGCATCTGGTTGGTCTGGCGAATGGTGTGGCGCAACTGTTCGCGCAGCGCCGCGAGCGCGGCCTGCACGCTGGGCAGATCGGCGGCGCGCTGGGCAAACGCCAGCTGGGTCTGCAGCGTGCTCAGCGGCGTGCGCAGCTGGTGCGAGGCGTCATCGACAAAGCGCCGCTGGCCGTCCAGCAGCTCGCGGTTGCGCAGGATATGCTGGTTCATGGCCTCGACCAGGGGCAGCACGTCGCGCGGAACGCGGCTGGTGTCCATGGGCGAGAGATCATCGGGCGCGCGCGCCACCACCTCCTGGCGCAACTGGCGCAACGGCCGCAGCGCCCAGGCCACGGCCGCCGCCGCCGCGGCCGCGGCCAGCGCCGCCAGCAGCACATCGCGCGCCACGGCGCCCGCGATGAAGCGCCGGCTGAACTGGTCGCGCGAGGCAAACGGCTCGGCCACCTGGATCACCAACTGCGTCGCGCTGCTGCCGCCCATGGGCTGGGCCAGGGCGCGCTGGTAGCTCGCAATGCGCACTTGCGCGCCCGCGTACTCCACGGTGGCGAAATGCGGCTGGCGGTCTTGCAGCGATTCCTCGGGCATGGGCAGGTCAGGACTGCCGATCTCGACCAGCCCGTCCTGCGTCGCTACGCGGTAATGCACCGGCCCATTGGCCGTCAGCTCGAAGAATTCAAACAGCACATAGGGCAGCTCCACGGCCAGCCCGCCGCTTTCGGTCGACACATTCGCATCGATGGCCTTCACGGCGCCAAACAGCGAGCGATCGAACGCCGCGTTGACGGCCGCGCGCGCCGTATGCCAGGTGAGCCAGACCTGCAGCAGGCTGCCGACCATGACGCCGGCGAGCAGCAGCACGATCAACATGCGGCGCAGGCTCACGCGGTGCAGGGCGTCGAGCGTCACGGCGCGGCTTCCAGCACATAGCCCAGGCCGCGCAGCGTCGCAATCTGCGTGCCGGTGCCCGCCAGGCGCTTGCGCAGCCGGTGGATCAGCACTTCCACGGCTTCGGGCGAGACCTCGCTGTCGCCGACAAACACCCGTTCGAGCAATTCGCGCCGACCCAGCGGCGCGCCGCGCGCCTGGATCAGCGTGGCCAGCAGCGCATGCTCGCGCGGCGTCAGCGCCAGGGCGTCAGGGCCGGACTCGAAGCGCCGGGTCAGCGTGTCATAGACCAGCTGGCCGCAAACCAGGCGCGTGGCTTCGCGGCCCTTGGCGCGCCGCACCAGGGCCTCGATGCGGGCCTCGAGCTCCTCGACCTCGAAGGGCTTGGCCAGGAAATCATCGGCGCCGGCGCGCAGCGTGGCCACGCGCTGGGCCAGCGTGTCGCGCGCGGTGAGCACCAGGATGGGCACCGGATTGTCATCCTCGCGCAGGCTCAGCAGCACTTCCTCGCCGGCCAGCCCCGGCAGGCCCAGGTCGAGAATCAGTGCGTCATAGCGGGTGGCGCGCAGGGCGCGTCGCACCAGCCGCCCGTCGGCCACCCAGTCAACGTGGAACCCGCTTTGCGCCAGGGTGCGCACCAGCCAGTCGGCCAGCGCCGATTCGTCTTCCGCCAACAGGAGTCGCATGCAGTTCTTCCGCCAAGGGCCAGTTCGGGCCACCATTGTGCCCAAGGCCGGTGGCGTGGCGGCGAAAGCTCACTGCCCGCAGCTGCAGTCGCCGCACCCGATGGTCAGCACGACCACATCATCCTCATGACTCGCTGGCACATCGACATCCTGGGACAGGGCCGGCACCGCCTGGTCATTGCCGTCGTTGGAGGTGGCCATCCAGGTGGCGCTGTCATCGACCGAGTCCGGCGGCAGATTTGCAACCGCGTCCACCAGGAATTGCGCCACGGCGGCCTGTCCCTGCGCGGCGGCCAGAGTGCGCGCGGCGGCCAGATCTGCCGCGTCATCCGCACCAGCGCCGCGCGGGGGATCGCCCGCCGACAGCACGCCCGTGCCGGGGGGCAAGAAAGCGGGAATGCCGGCAAGGAAAAAATCATTCACAAAGCGCATGGAAACAGCCTTTCTATCAATAAAGACTAAATTATTTCACGATCAATAGCTAATTACAATCTATCGGTGCTTGACGTTTGTCAAGCGCGGCGGGGGTCGCAGGCGCTATCGCCCGGCGCGACCGGCCATGCCATTCTTGGGGCGCTCACTCGGCGCTGCAGAGATTCGAGACGCCGATGCCCAGCACTGCCACCTCCTGTGCATCGGCTGGCAAATCCGCCCCCTGCGGCAACCCGCTGGCGTCCTGTCCACGATCAAGCCCGGCGCCGCTGCCAGCCTGGCCCCAGTCCGCCTCAGCACCCATGGCTGCAGAGGCCTGGGCATGCTCCAGCAAGGCCTGTGCCACAGCCGCGTGCCCCGACTCCTGGGCCAATGCGCGCGCGGTGCGGCCATCCGGCAGCGCTGCGTCGGGATCGGCGCCGGCGTGCAGCAAGGCCATCGCCGTCTCGACGTGGCCGTGCCGGGCTGCCAGCATCAATGCCGTCCAGCCTTGGGCCAACACCGCATCGACATCGGCATGGCCCTGCAGCAAGGCCTGCACCGCCGCCGTATGGCCGCGCTCGGCAGCGATCATCAGCGCCGTCCAGCCGCTGGACGAAGCCGCTTGGGCATTCGCGCCACCCTGCAGCAGGGCTTGCAGCGCCGCCGCATGGCCGCCCATGGCCGCCAGCAGCAGCGCGGTACAGCCGTCGGTACGCGCCGCCTCGATATTGGCGCCGCGCCCGACCAAGGCTTGTATCGCCGCCGCCTGTCCAGACAGGGCGGCCAGCATCAAGGCAGTGCAGCCGTCGGGCCGGCCCGCCTCGGCATTGGCTCCGCCATCGAGCAGGGCCTGCACTGCCGCCGCATGTCCGCGCTCGGCCGCCAACATCAAGCCGGTCCAGCCGCCGGACCGGGCCGCGTTGACTGCCGCGCCCCCTTCCAGCAAGGCCTGCGCCGTCGGCGCATGGCCGTACTTGGCGGCGATCATCAGCGCGGTGCTGCCATCGGCCAGCGTCGCATCGGCATGGGCACCACCCTGCAGCAAGGCGTGCACGGCGGCCATGTTTCCATGCTCGGCGGCCAGCATCAATGCCGTCCAGCCTTTGGGCAAGGTCGTGTCCGGTTTCGCGCCGCCCTGCACCAAGGCGGCCACCGCCGCCGCGTGGTCGTCCTGCGCCGCGAACATCAGTGCCGTCCAGCCGTCAGGCTCCGCTGCATTGGCATTGGCCCCGGCGTCCAGCAGGGCGTGGAGTACCGGCGTTCGCCCCTCGATGGCCGCCAGCATCAGTGCAGTGATGCCATCCGCCCGGGTGGCATCGACTTGCGCGCCGCCCTGGCACAGCGCCAGCACCGCGTCGGCATGGCCGCGCTGCGCGGCGATCATGAGTGCCGTGCGGCCATCGGCCAAAGCCGCATCGGCCTGGGCACCCGCGCCCAGCAGGGCCTGCACCGCGGCCGTGTTGCCGCGTTCGGCCGCCATGATCAGCGCGGTCGCGCCATCGGCCCTGGCCGCATCGACCGCCGCACCGCCCTGCAGCAAAGCCGCGGCAGTCACAAGGTGGCCCTGCTGGATGGCGATCATCAGCGCGGTGTCGCCATCGGCCAGCGTGGCATCGGCATCGGCACCGGCGTGCAGCAGGACTTGCACCGCAGCCGTCTGCCCGGCCTTGGCGGCCAGCATCAGCGCTGTCCCGCCATCGGCCCTGGTGGCATCGACTGCCGCGCCGCCCTGCAGCAATGCCAACGCCGTGGCCACATGGCCCAGCTGCGCGGCCACCATCAGCGCGGTGGCGCCATGGACCAGCGCCGCGTTGGCACAGGCACCGGCGTGCAGCAAGGCCTGCACCGCGACCGTGTGCCCATGTTCGGCCGCCAGCATCAGCGTGGTGCAACCGTCGGCCCGGGCGGCATGGATGTCCGCGCCGCCCCGCACCAGGGCCATCGCCGCCGCCACATGGCCGTACTGGGCCGCCACCAGCAGCGCCGTGCGGCCATCTGCCAAAGCGGCTTCGGCTTCGGCGCCGTCGCCGAGCAGGGCCGTCACGCTGTCGGTGTGGCCATGGCGGGCCGCCAGCATCAGCGCCGTCCAGCCATACGCCATTTGCGCATTCGCGTTCGCACCGCGGTCCAGCAAGGCCTTGACCACCTCGTTATGACCGCGCGCCGCCGCCAGCATCATGGCGGTCGCGCCATTGGCCAGCGTGGCTTCGGTGCGTGCGCCGGCATTGAGCAGCATCTGCACCATGGCGCCATGGCCGGCTTCGGCAGCGAGCAGCAGCGCGCAGACCCCCAGGCCGGTGCTGGCATTGACATCCGCGCGGGCGCTCAGCAGGCCCAGGACACGCCACATGCAGCCGTCGCGCACGGCCAGCAAAAGAGGAATGTGCTCGAGAGAAAGATCATCCATAAGGTCCATGGGCTAAGCCGCTCAATTCTGGGTTCCATGTGGGCAGCGCAGGCCGACAGCCCGGCTGCGTGCGCCGGCTAGGCGCTGTAGCTGTGCGACCATGCCAGGCCCAATGCTTCATCGATCGAATCATTGGCCCCCGGGCCATCGCCATCCTGAATCGCGCCGGCCACCTCGTACATTGCGGCTGGCGGCGGCGGTGGCGGATCGAAGGCAGCGTCATCGTCCATGGCTTGCCATGCCTGTGTCGCGGTGACACTGGCCCAGGCGACGGCGCTTCTGCCGACGATTGCGCATGCATCCAGCAAGATCTGCACGCACGCCCGGTCGGGAAATGCCGCTGCCGGCATCAGCGCCCGGCCACCCTCCATGCGCGAGGCATCGACCGTCGCGCCGCCCATCAGCAAAGCCACCGCCATCGACAGATGTCCGTAGCGCGCAGCGAGCATCAGCGCGGTATAGCCAGCGTCGGTGACCGCATCGGGATCGGCACCGTGGGCCAGCAGCGCCTTCGCCGTCGGCGTATCGCCGTGCTGCGCGGCCAGCATCAGCGCCGTCCAGCCATCGGGCATCGCGGCGTCGACGTTGGCAGCATGCTCCAGCAAGGCCAGCGCCGTCGCGGCATGGCCGTTCTGGGCGGCCAGCATCAGCGCCGTCCAGCCATCGTCCGTGGTCACATTGGCGCTGGCGCCGCGCGCCAGCAGGGCCAGGGCCGCCGCAGTCTGGCCGTCCTGGGTGGACAGCATCAGCGCCGTCCAGCCATCGTCCGTTGCCGCATTGACGTCCGCGCCGCCGGCCACCAGGATATCCACCGCGGCCGCATTGTCGCCCCGGGCCGCGATCATCAGCGCCGTCCAACCGTCGACTTGCCTGGCATCGGCCTGCGCACCGCCGGTCAGCAAGGCCCAGGCCGTTGCGCCATGGCGGTTCTGGACCGCGAGCATCAGCGCCGTCCAGCCGCCTTCCTTGGCCGCATTGGCGTTTGCACCGCCATCGAGCAGCGCCTTCACGGCGGCTGTCTCGCCCCACTCGGCAGCCAGCATCAGCGAGGTCGCGCCATTGGGCAAGCTCGCCTCGATATCGGCCGCGCGCTGCAGCAGGACCTGCAGTGCCGCGCAACGCCCATTCTGGGCGGCGAGCATCAGCGCGGTCCAGCCATCGGGGGTGCGGACATCGACGGCCGCGCCACCCTGCAGCAGGGCCAGCGCCGTTGCTGCATGGCCTTCCTTGCTGGCCAGCATCAAGGCGGTGCCGCCGTCCTGCAATCGCGCCTCGGTGTTCGCGCCGCCATGCAGCAAGGCCAGCACACCGGCCGTATGCCCGATCCGCGCCGCCAGCATCAGCGCGGTCCAGCCGCCGTCCTTGGCGATGTCGACCGCCGCGCCACCCCGCAGCAGGACCTGCGCCATCGCCAGCTGTCGGCAGTGCACTGCAATCATCAGGGCCGTGCTGCCGTCGTCCAGCACCGCATCGGCGTCTTCACCGCCACGCAACAGCACCAGGCCCGTGGCCGCATGCCCATACTCGGCGGCAATCATCAACGCGGTCCTGCCGTCGGCCCTGGCAACGTTGACTGCGGCATTGCCATGGAGCAAGGCCAGCGCCGTCGCCGCATGGCCATATGCGGCAGCGATCATCAGCGCCGTCCCTTTCTGCGAAACCGCATCGGGATAGGCGCCCGCATCCAGCAAGGCGGCCACGGTTTCGGTGTGTCCGCACTGGGCAGCCAGCGTCAGGCATGTCCAGCCAGGGGCCATCACGCGATTCGGGTCGGCGCGCCAGGCAAGCAACTCCTGCACCACCGCGGCATGGCCACGCACGGCCGCGAGCATCAGCCCGGTCGAGCCATCGCAGCGCGTGGCGTCGACCCTGGCGCCGGCCTGCAGCAGCAGCTGCAACATAGGCAGATGGTTGAACTCCGCCGCAATCATCAGCGCGCAGACCCCGTTGCCGGTGCGCACATCGACATCGGCGCCCGCGTTCAGCAGCCAGGAAACGGTCCGCAGACAGCCGCAGCGCACCGCCACCAGCAGCGGAACCTGTTCCAGAGAAAGATCATTCATGAAGTCAACAACGAAAGCCTCGTGATTTACCTATTCAATACTTTCACCAAGTAAATAGATTTATGCAATGCGGTGTTTCACCCCTGCCGGGCGGGTTCGCCCGGAACTCGACAGACGCAGCCCTGTGGTACTGCCTGCTGCCTGGCGCCGAACTTGAATGACCAGCCGGCGGCCGCTCAGTGATCGGCGCTGCAGCGGCTCGGACCTGCGACATGCAACACCTCCTCCGGCGCATCCTCGGCGATGGGTCCGCCGAGCGCGGGCACAGGTCCGGCAGCGTCGGTATCGGCAAAAGCCGGCGCATGTGGCTGGGCCTGCTCGGCCAAGCCGGCGTCATAGGCGTCAGCGACGTCATCGGCGTCGTCGGCCTGAACCGGCCAGGCCAGGGCCTGGCGCGCAATGAATGCACAGGCGTCGAGCACGACCTGCACGCAGGCCATGTCCGCAAAGGCATCTGCCGGCGGCAGTGCGGCACTGCCCTCGATGCGCGAGGCATCGAGCGTCGCCCCGCCCAGCACCAGGATCACCGCCGTATCAACATGCCCGTGGCGGGCAGCTAGCATCAGCGCAGTCCGGCCGTCATGCCTGACGGCATCGACGGCCGCACCGCCGCGCAGCAAGGCCTGCGCCATTGCCACCTGGCCGTCCTCGGCCGCCACCATCAGCGCCGTGGAACCATTCGGCAAAGCCACATTGGCATTGGCGCCGCCATCAAGCAAGGCTTGCACCGCAGCACCATGGCCTTGCTCGGTGGCGAGAATCAGCGCCGTGTGGCCGGAACGCATGCACGCGTCCACCGCGGCACCGCCGGCCACCAGCGCCTGCACCACGCCCGCATGGCCGTGCAGCGCGGCGAGCATCAGCGCCGTGCCGCCATCCGCCAGCTCCGCTGCGACATCTGCCCCGCGCGCCAACAAAGCCCGCACCGCAGCCTCGTCCCCCGACATGGCCGCGAGCATCAGCGCGGTGCAGCCATCCCTCATGGCCATAGCGGCGTTCGCCCGGCCGCTGGAACCTGCACCACGGCGGCATGGCGACGCTTGGCAGAGAAAGCCAACGCGTGGCGGCCAGCGCCAGGTGCGCGCAGAACAGGAGTTCCTTCCAGCACAGGATCGGTCATGAGGTAGAGGGCCCAGGTCACAATTTATGAATCCTATATTTCTACCATCTCGATAGTTAATGTCAATCATTATCGGGAATTTGATGCGCTGTTCAGACAATGCCGCACTTGCAGCCCGGTCTGGGCCAGCGGGCCCGGCCGCGTCAAAAGGCCTGCACCGCCCATGGACGTAGGTAGTAGCAACCACCAGAATTGATACAGATCAAGGGATAATTCCGATTGCCTTTTTCACGCACTCATGCATAAGACCCGATCCACCCACAGCTTGCGCTGGCGCGGTGGCGGTCAAAAACCATATGACTTCCAAAGCCCATCCCCCGTCCCTGGCTGCCAGGGCCGGACTGATACTGAGGTGGCCGCATGACGAAAAAAGTAGCTGCGGCGGTCAAGCCGCCTCAGGCCCTGCCGGCCGGCTATGCCGGCATCCATGGCGGCATCGTGCAACTGCTCGATGCCACACGCCAGGCCGCGGCCCGCAGCGTCAATTCGCTGATGACCGCCAGCTATTGGGAAATCGGGCGACGCATCGTCGAAGCCGAACAGAAAGGACGGCGACGGGCCGGCTATGGAGAGCAGTTGATGGAGCGGCTGTCTGGGGATTTGACGCCAAGGTTCGGACGCGGATTCGGCGTGAACAATCTGGAAAACATGCGGCGGTTTTTCCTAGCCTATCCTCTCGCGGAAATTTCCCAGACAGTGTCTGGGAAATTGAGCCTCACGGAACTCTCCCAGGCTTTCACACTGCCATGGTCTGCCTATGTGCGGCTGCTGTCGGTCGCCGATGCCCACGCCCGAAGCTTCTATGCGCAGGAAGCCATGCGCGGCGGCTGGAGCGTGCGCCAGCTCGATAGGCAGATAGGCAGCCAGTTCTATGAGCGCACCGCCTTGTCCAAGGACAAGGCCATGATGCTGGCCAAGGGTGGGCAACCCCGGCCTGAAGACGCCGTCACGCCCGACGAGGCCATCAAAGACCCGTACGTGCTGGAGTTTCTCAACCTCAAGGACGAATACTCGGAATCCGACCTCGAAACCGCGCTGATCCAGCGCCTGGAGGACTTCCTGTTGGAACTCGGCGAAGGCTTTACCTTCGTGGGCCGCCAGCGCTGGCTGCGCATCGACCAGACCTGGTACCGGGTGGATCTGCTGCTGTTCCATCGCAAGCTGCGCTGCCTGGTCATCATTGACCTGAAGCTGGGCAGCCTCAGCCATGCCGATACCGGCCAGATGCACATGTATTGCAACTACGCCAAAGAACATTGGGCCTATGCCGATGAGAACCCGCCTGTGGGCTTGATTCTGTGTGCCGACAAGGGACAGGCACTGGCGCGCTATGCGCTGGAGGGCCTGCCTACCCAAGTCATGGCCGCCAATTACCGCACCGTACTGCCCGATGCCGAGATGCTACAAAAAGAGGTAGCGAGCACCCGGGATCTGCTGCAGGCACGCGGCTTGCTCAAACCCTAATCACGGCTTGAGGCGCGCAGGCCCTGCTCAGGTCTTCTGATTCCTATTCAACGATCTTCGCGTAGGCCGCCAGATCCGCGTACTTGTCCATATCGGTACGGATCAGCTGCGCCAGGTTCTCGTCGCCCTTGGCGGGGATGGCGCCCGAGGCTTCGAGGCGCTGGCGGATCGCCGGGTCGGCCAGGCCCGCGCGCAGCGCGGCCTGCAGCTTGGCCAGGATCTCGGGCGGCAGGTCCTTGGGCGCGGCAAACGCGAACCAGCCGGCCAGCGAATAGCCCTTGAGCGCGGGGTGCTCGCCCAGCGCCGGCACATCCTTGAAGCCGGGCAGGCGCGTGGCCGTGGTCACGCCCAGCGCCTTCATGCGCCCGTTCTGCAGGAACGGGCCGGCCGCGAGCGGTGAAATGATGGCGAAATCGACATTGCCGCCACCCAGGTCGGTGGTCATGGTCGCCGAGCCGCGGTAAGGCACATGGGTGATGTACAGGCCGGCCAGCTTCTTGATCAGCTCGGCCGAGAAATGCGGTGTCGAGCCTATGCCCGGGCTGCCGTAGCTGTACTTGCCGGGGTTCTTCTTCACCAGCGCCACGAACTCATCGAGGTTCTTCACCGGCACATGGGCGCCCGCGACCCACATGTTGGGCGCCAGCGCGGCCAGGCCTATGGGCGTCAGGTCCTTGGACGGGTCGTATTTCTGCGCGGTGTTCACGGCCTTGGTGCCGGCGAGTTCATTGCTCGAGCCGGCCAGCAGCGTGTAGCCGTCGGGCTTGCTGCTGACCACGCGCTGGGCGGCGACCACGCCGGCCGCACCGGCCTGGTTTTCCACGACCACCGTGGCATCGAGGTGCTTGGTCAGGATGTCGGCAATCACGCGCCCGACCATATCGACCGAGCCGCCGGGCGCGTAACCGATCACCAGGCGAATGGGTTTGGACGGATAGGCGGGCTGGGCCCAGACGGGCGCCACGGCCATGGCGGCAACCGCTGCCAGAAGGGCGCGGCGGGAAAAACGGGATTTGATCATGGGAGCAGTAGAAGGTGACAACATCGCAATGACATGCCGATTGCAAGAACCGGGCCAAGGCAGCGATATTAGGCGGCAATCATGACCATGATGCTCTGCAATCACTAGGTGTTTGTACCAACATCAAACTCCCATTGTTGAACAATGACTGCCAGTACTGTTTGCTGCAGGAACCCGCGACGCACCAGGCTGGTGCCAATGCTGGCACTTGCTCGCCAGATTGCGCTTATGAAGCCATTTGCCGGCAGCGCTGTGCGATGAATTGGTGCAGGCGCCGCACCAGCGGCGTGAGCTGGCGACGGCCCGGCACCACCAGGAACAGCGGCACGGCCTCGGTGGTCCAGTCGGCGCACAGGGCCTGCAACCGGCCTTGGGCCAGATCCGCGGCGACATCAAGGCCGGATTTGTAGGCAATGCCCCGGCCCAGCACGGCCCAGCGCCGCACCGCGTCGCCATCATTGGTGACATTGCTGCTTCGCACCCGCACGCTGATGGCCGGCGCGCCCGACTGCGAGAAACGCCAGCGGTCATTGATGTCGTCCCCCAGCATGAAGCACAGGCACTGGTGCGCGCTCAGCGCATGCGGCGTCGCGGGCGCGCCGTGGCGCGCGAGGTAGCTGGGCGCGGCGCACAGCACCCGGCGGTTCGCGGGCGCGAGCGGCAAGGCGACCAGGCCCGAGTCCGGCGGCTGTCCATAGCGAAACGCCGCATCGACCGGCTCGCTGTAGACATTGGCCGTGCGATCGGCCAGCTGCAGCCGCAGGTCGACTTCCGGGTGCTGATCCTGGAAGGCGTCGAGCCAGGGCAGCAGCACATTGCGCCCCAGGTCCGAAGGCGCGGACAACTTGAGTACGCCGCGCAAGGCCTGCGCCCCGCTGGCCAGTTGCTCACCGGCCTGCTGCAGCGCCGCCACGGCCGGCCGGCATTGCGCGAGAAACTGCTCGCCATGCGGGGTCAGGCGCAGGCTGCGCGTGGAGCGCACGAACAGCTGCACGCCCAGCTCGGCCTCCAGGCGCTTGAGCGCCGCGCTCGCCGCCGCCGGTGTCAGGTCGAGCGCACGCGCGGTCGCCGACAGGCTGCCGTTGTCCGCGGTGCGTACAAAGATATCCAGGTCATTCAAGGCTTTCATGCGCAGATTTTAAAAAATCCGTTGAATGGTGGACCACTTCACGTGCAAGGCAGTCGCGTTCCATCTTCCTGCCGGCAATGATTTTCAAAGAATTTTTGCAAGCGGTTTCAATCCGGCCCGGCTGTTTCCTTGCCTGCAGACCGGCGAACATCGAAGCCTTGCCTGTTCCCATCGAAAGGATCCCCATGAAAGCCGTCGGCTACCAGACTCCCCAGGCCATTGAGCAAGCCACCGCGCTGCTGGACATCACCCTGCCTGACCCGGTCGCCACCGGTCGCGACCTGCTGGTCGAGGTCAAGGCGATCTCGGTGAATCCAGTCGACACCAAGGTGCGCAAGAGCGCCGCGCCCGCCGCAGGACAGGAATACAAGGTGCTGGGCTGGGATGCCAGCGGCATCGTCAAGGCCGTGGGCCCGGACGTCACGCTGTTCCAGCCCGGCGACCGCGTCTGGTATGCGGGCTCGATCGCGCGCCAGGGCACGAACAGCGAGCTGCATCTGGTCGACGAGCGCATCGTCGGTCATGCGCCCGCATCGCTGGACTTCGCGCAGGCCGCGGCATTGCCGCTGACCGCGATCACCGCCTGGGAAATGCTGTTCGACCGGCTGGGCGTCGTGCCCGGCAAGCAGCCCGGCGGCAAAACGCTGCTGATCATAGGCGCGGCGGGCGGCGTGGGCTCCATGCTCACCCAGCTGGCGGCGCGGCTCACCAACCTCACCGTCATAGCGAGCGCTTCGCGCCCCGAGACCCAGGCCTGGGTCAGGCAGCTGGGCGCCCATCACGTGATAGACCACCGCCAGCCGCTGGCCGGGGAACTCAAGCGCATCGGTTTCCCCAGCGTCGACTTCGTCGTGGGCCTGACCCAGACCGAAGCCCACCTCGCGCAGATCATCGAAGCCATCGCGCCGCAGGGCAAGTTCGCCCTGATCGACGACCCGGCCGTGCTTGACATCACGCCGTTCAAGCGCAAGTCGGTGTCGGTGCACTGGGAGCTGATGTTCACGCGCTCGCTGTTTGCCACCGAAGACATGATTGGTCAGCACCAGCTGCTCAATGAAGTCGCGGCACTGGTCGATGCCGGCCTGCTGCGCAGCACGCTGGCCGAGCACTTTGGCAGCATCAATGCGCACAACCTCCAGCGCGCCCACGCGCTGCTGGAATCGGGCCGCACGCGCGGCAAGGTGGTGCTGGAAAACTGGGACTGAGCCAGATCGCAGCCGGGCGTCGGGTTGGTGCCCGGCGCAAAACGCGGCATCATGGCAGCTCCTGTCGCCACTCTCGTCAGAGCACCCCATGTCCACCTGGCCCGACTCCCGCATTCTCGATCTCCTGGGCATACGCCTGCCCATTCTTCAGGCCCCCATGGCCGGAGCCGGCCTGCATCCAATGGCCATTGCCGTGGGCCGCGCCGGTGGCCTGGCCGCCCTGCCCTGCGCCATGCTGAGCGCGGACCAGGTGCGCGCCGAGGTGGCACTGATCCGCGCGCACAGCGATGCGCCGCTGAACCTGAACTTCTTTTGCCACCAGACGCCTGCGCCCGACCCGGCGCGCGAAAGCGCCTGGCGTGAACGCCTGCGCCCCTATTTCCTGGAGCATGGGCTGGAGCCGGACATGCCGCTGCCGGTCTCCAGCCGCAACCCGTTTGACAGCGACAGCTGCGCGCTGGTGGAGGCGCTGCGCCCCGCGGTGGTGAGCTTTCATTTCGGTCTGCCGGCGCCCGAATTGCTGGCGCGCGTGAAGGCCACGGGGGCCAAGGTGCTGTCGTCGGCCACCACCGTGGCGGAAGCGCGCTGGCTGGACGCGCGCGGCGTCGATGCCATCATTGCCCAGGGCGCGGAAGCCGGCGGCCACCGCGGGGTGTTTCTGCAGGACGAGGTCTATAGCCAGCCCGGCACGTTGGCGCTGGTGCCGCAGGTGGTCGATGCCGTCGGCGTGCCGGTGATCGCGGCCGGCGGCATCATGGATGCGCGCGGCATTGCGGCCGCGTTCATGCTGGGCGCGTCGGCCGTGCAGCTGGGCACGGCCTATCTGTTCACGCCCGAAGCCAAGCTCGCGCCCGCGCACCACGCGGCCTTGCGCAGCGCCGCGGCCGAGACCACGGCGCTCACCAATCTGTTCACGGGACGGCCTGCGCGCGGCATCGTCAACCGGCTGATGCGCGAAGCCGGGCCGCTGTCGGCGCTCGCGCCCGCATTTCCGCTGGCCGGTGGCGCGCTCACGCCGCTGCGCGCCGCGGCCGAGGCCCAGGGCTCGGGTGATTTCATGCCGTTGTGGGCTGGTCAGGGCGCAGCGCTGGGCCGCGAGCGCGGCGCGGGCGAACTGACCCAGGAGCTCGCGGCGCAGGCCTTGGCCTTGCTGGCGTAAGCTGCTGCGCGCCGGGAATCAGCGCGCGGGCGCGACATTGGCAATGGTCGCCTGCATCAACGCGACCACCTTGTAGCCCGTCTCGCCCGTGCGAAAGGCCCGCACCTCACCGCGGCAGACCGCGAGCAGCTTGCCCGCGCTCTCGACCTTGCCCACGGCCAGAAAGCGCTCACCGAGCGCCGGGCGCAGGAAATTGATCTTGAACTCGGCCGTCACGACTTCCTGCCCTGGCGCGGCGCGCGTCAGCGCCGCATAGCCGCAGGCGCTGTCGACCACGCTGGTGATCGCACCCGCATGCACATAGCCATGCTGCTGCGACAGCTGTGCGGAAAACGGCAGTTCGATGTGCACTTCGCCCTCGGCCACCAGCACCAGGCGCGCGCCCAGCGTCTGCATCAGGCCCTGGGCGCCAAAGCTGGCGGCAATGCGTTGTTGGAGTTCACTCATGGGAAAGGGTCACTGAAAGTTGGCGCCGGGGCGGCGTCAAAAGGATTCCCAGGCGGCGTCATCCGGCTTGCCGGCTGCAATGGCCTTGGCGGGCGGGCGCGCCGGCGGCGCCTGGCGCATGCGCGCCACGGGGCGGGTGGCCGCCACACGGGTCGCCGACGGCGCGCGCGCCACGTTGGCGGGCTGCAGCGCGCCGGCATCGTGCGCGGACAGCCGGAAGATGCTGACCGAGCGCACCAGCTCCTGCGCCTGGGCGTTGAGGCTGCTGGCCGCGGCCGACATCTCTTCCACCAGCGCCGCGTTCTGCTGCGTCGCCTGGTCGATATTGGTCACGGCTTCGCCGACCTGGCCCACACCCGCGCTCTGCTCGGCGCTGGCGGCGCTGATCTCGCCGACGATGTCCGTCACGCGGCGTATGCTGCCCACCACTTCCTGCATGGTGCTGCCGGCCCGGTCGGCCAGCTGCGAGCCCGCGGTCACGCGCTGCACGCTGTCGTCGATCAGCTGCTTGATCTCCTTGGCCGCGGCCGCGCTGCGCCCGGCCAGAGAACGCACTTCACTGGCGACCACGGCAAAGCCCCGGCCCTGTTCGCCCGCGCGTGCGGCTTCGACGGCGGCATTGAGCGCCAGGATATTGGTCTGGAAGGCGATGCCGTCGATGACGCTGATGATGTCGGCGATGCGCCGGCTCGAGTCGCTGATGCCGCGCATGGTGACGACCACCTGCTCGACGACCTGCCCACCCTGCTGCGCCACGCTGCTGGCGTTTTGCGCGAGCTGATTGGCCTGGCCGGCGTTGTCGGCGTTCTGGCGCACGGTGGTGCCCAGCTGCTCCATGGACGAAGCCGTCTGCTCCAGCGCGCTGGCCTGGCTCTCGGTGCGTGCCGACAGGTCCAGATTGCCCTGGGCAATTTCGCCGCTGGCCGTGGACACGCCGTCCGCGCCCTGGCGCACGGTGGACACCAGCGTCACCAGGCTCTGCTGCATGCTGGCCAGCGCCGTGAGCAGCCGGCCGAATTCGTCCGTGCTGTCCACCGTGATGCTGCGGCTGATGTCGCCCTGGGCAATGGCGTTGATCTGCTCCACGGCCTGCTGCAGTGGCCGCACGATGGCGCGCACGATCAGCAGCGCCGCCCAGCAGGCCAGCGCCACCACCAGCACACTGCCTATCAGCAGCGCGCTCTGGCGTTGCTGATTGCCGGCCTCGGCCTCCTCTATCATCGCCTGCGAGCGCGCTGCGGTGTAGCGGCTGTAGGCGTCCGTGGCCTGTATCAGCGCGGCCAGCAGCGGGCGGCACTCGTCGTTCATCTTCTGCACCGCCGCGTCGCGCTGGTTGCCCAGCACCAGCGCGACGATGGCCACGGCCACGGGTTCGTACTGGCCTTCGACGCGCGCGATGTCGGCCACCTTGGCACGCGCCTCGTCGGACACGCCGGGCCGCGCCGTCAGCGCCTGCAGCTCGCTGAGGTATTTGCGCACATTGCCCACGGCCTGCTCGACCGCGGCCTTCTCCTGCGCCACATCCTGCGGCCGGGTCACCAGGGCGAGATTGCGCGCCGCCACGGCGCGCTGGTCCACCGCCTGGCGCATTTTGTGCGCCGTATCCGCGCGCGCCTGGATGCCATGCACATAATCGCGAAATTGCGCACTGTCGGCGCGCATCATCTGAATGGCATAGGCCGATATACCGATGATGACGGCAATCAACAGGCCCAGGGTGCCCACCAGTTTGGCCTTGACCGAAATGTTTCGCCAGGTCTGCATCGCTTTTTTTCCTTCTGCCGTGGTCTGGCATGGCCAGTGGCAGTCCCCACCGGCAATTACGAATGGCAAGCTATACGCCGAAATAAACTACCCTGTGAAGTGAATCGTCCCTCACTCCGCAAACATTAGACAGCCTGAAACACCATGTCGGATATGTCCGACACATAGATTTTTTCTTTTTTTATTTCCCAGAAGATAGTTATCTCATTGAAACATAAGAATATCCCGGCTGGATTTTCCAATGCCGGTAAAACTTAATAATGGATTACCCTAGTGCACACAAAAAAAGCGGCAACTGCCGCTTTTTCGGGGATGCGCAAGAGCGCCAGGAAGGTCCCTAGATCGTCACCTTGGCATCGCGGATCACCCGGCCCCATTTCTGCGTTTCCGCCGCAATGAAGCGATCGCATTCCTCGGGCGTCGAGCCTTCGGCCACCGTGCCCATGGCTTCCAGGCGCGCCTGGCCCTCGGGGCTCAGCAGGATCTTGCGCACTTCGGCCGACATGCGCTGCAGGATCTCGCGGGGCACGCCTGCCGGCGCGACCATCGCTGCCCAGGTGCTGCCCACCAGGCCGTCAATGCCCTGCTCGATGAAGGTCGGCACATCGGGCAGCGACGGAATGCGCTTTTCGCTGGCCACGCCTATCAGCCGCAGCTTGCCGGCCTTGGCCGGCTGTATCAGGTTCGGCGGCGGGTCCAGGAACAGCGGCACCTGGCCGCCCATCAGATCGACCAGCGCCGGTGACGCGCCCTTGTAGGGCACATGCACCATGTCGGTCTTGGTCAGCAGCTTGAGCAGCTCGGTGGTCAGGTGGGCACTGGAGCCTGCGCCCGACGAGGCAAAGCTCACCTTGCCCGGGTTGGCGCGCGCATAGGCCACCAGTTCCTTGGCGGTCTTGAATGGCGCATTCAGCGAGGCCGCGGCCACCAGTGGCGACACGCCCATCAGCGAAACCCCGACGATGTCCTTGCTCGGGTTGTAGGGCAGTTTGTCGTAGAGCGTGGTGTTGCCGGCAAACGCCGCGATCACCACGCCAAATGTCAGGCCGTCGGGCGCGGATTTGGCCACCTGGTCAACGCCAATGATGCTGTTGGCGCCGGGCTTGTTCTCGATGACGATGGGCTGGCCCAGCGCCTTTTGCAGGCCGACCTGCAGCAGGCGCGCCATCTGATCGGTGAAACCACCGGCCGTATAGGGCACGATGATGCGCACGGGCTTGGCGGGCCAGCCCGACTGGGACCAGGCCGGCGCCGAGGCGAGGGCCGCGCCTGCGGCGGCGGTCTGAAGGAAGGAACGGCGGGAAGTCGATGGCGACATGATTATTCTCTTTCTGCTCGATTGCCCTGAAATGCGCGCCTGTGTTGTCTCCGGCAGGCCGGCACAGGCGCGGGAACACCCTGAACGCTCAGAGCGCCTTGACCAGTTCCGGCACGGCCGTGAACAGGTCGGCTTCGAGGCCGTAGTCGGCCACGGAGAAGATCGGCGCCTCGGCGTCCTTGTTGATCGCCACGATCACCTTGGAGTCCTTCATGCCGGCCAGATGCTGGATCG
>Ga0308163_10000216_pt1 | contig 149611 bp, 125 predicted proteins | sample PhyTR1_FD_201037 | JGI IMG/M metagenome (GOLD analysis project Ga0308163, IMG submission 201037) | Phyllosphere microbial communities from UC Gill Tract Community Farm, Albany, California, United States - DLSLT.R1 | ecosystem: Host-associated > Plants > Phyllosphere > Unclassified | place...
TCTCCGAGCCCACGCGAAAGCCGGCGTCATGCAAACATCCGCGTGGGCTCGGAGAGCCCACCCTACCTTAAGCCGCCACTAAGCTTCTGCAAGCTCAAGCTTAAGCATGTTCTAAGACTGCAGGCCCAATATACTCCCTACCAAAACAGCAGTCTTAGAGCGTCTAACAAAACCTCCATGGCTGCGTTGCAGCGTCTCGCCGTACTAGCGTACTGTCTTCGACGCCGCGCCTTGCCCTGAAGATTTTGTTAGACGCTCTTAAAACCACTTTTTCCAATCCAGGAGCACGTCCATGCATAAAGAAGGTGCCGTAGCCATCACCGCAAAACGTCTCACGCTGGCCCTGTGCACGGCTGGCGTCATTGGCGGAGCGGTTGGTGCGATCGCAGTCAATCACAATAACGCAACGGCAGCCGCTGAAGCCGCCGCCGCGGCAGCGAACGTTCCCGCCACCACCCCTGCCCCGGTCGCAGCGACCCCGGCGCCGGTGGCCGGGAACGCCACCGCGGCCGGCTTGCCCGACTTTACCAAGATCGTCTCGCACAACGGCCCGGCCGTCGTGAACATCCGCGTCGTCGGCAGCACCAAGGCGTCCCAGCGCCAGATGCCGCAGTTCGACGAAGACGATCCGTTCTTTGAATTCTTCCGCCGCTTCCAGCAGCCGCAGCAGCCACGTGGCGGCAACCGCGGGGAAGTCGTTTACGGCGCCGGATCGGGCTTTATTGTAAGCCCGGACGGCGTCATCCTTACCAACGCGCACGTGGTGCGCGACGCCGACCAGGTCACGGTCAAGCTGCAGGACCGCCGCGAATACCGCGCGAAAGTCCTAGGCTCGGATCCGAAGACCGACGTCGCCGTACTTAAGATCGACGCCAAGAACCTGCCGGTGGTCCCGATGGGGAACACCCGTAACCTGCAGGTCGGCGAATGGGTGCTGGCGATCGGTTCGCCGTTCGGCCTGGAATCCACCGTCACTGCCGGCGTGGTGAGCGCGAAAGGGCGTTCGCTGCCGGGCGACCAGGTGCCGTTCATCCAGACCGACGTCGCGGTCAACCCGGGTAACTCGGGCGGCCCGCTGTTCAACACGCGCGGCGAGGTGGTCGGCATCAACTCGCAGATCTACAGCCAGACCGGCGGCTACCAGGGCCTGTCGTTCGCGATCCCGATCGACGTCGCGGTGCGCATCAAGGACCAGATCGTCGCCACCGGCAAGGTGCAGCATGCCAAGCTGGGCGTCGGGATGCGCGACATTGGCCAGGACTTCGCCGATGCGTTCAAGCTGGACACGCCGGACGGCGCGCTGGTGGAGAACGTCGAGCGCGGCAGCGCCGCCGACAAGGCCGGCCTGAAGTCGGGCGACGTGATCCGCAAGGTGAATGGCCAGCCGGTCATCGCCAGCGGCGACCTGAGCGGCATCGTCTCGGTGGCCAAGCCGGGCGACCGTCTGACGCTGGACGTCTGGCGCGACGGCAAGAGCATGCAGGTGAACGCGGTCCTGGCCAGCGCCAGCGAGAAGGCGGATGGCGCCAACCGCGACAGCCTGGCCAGCGCCGACAGCGGCGCCAAGCTGGGCCTGGCCCTGCGTCCGCTCGACGCGATGGAAAAACGCCAGTCCGGCATCCCGTCGGGCCTGGTGATCGAGGATGCGGGCGGTGCGGCGCAGATGGCGGGCGTGCAGCCGGGCGACGTCCTGCTGGCCGTCAACGGCAAGCAGGTGAACTCGGTGGCCCAGGTGCGCGACGTGGTGGGCAAGTCCAGCAAGTCGGTCGCCTTGCTGATCCAGCGCGGAGATGACAGAATCTTTATTCCAGTGCGGATTGGATGATGGGGCCCCGATAAACCTACTGCGCGGCCGCGGGTTCGGCCTGCGATGCTCGCTGTACGCTTGTACAGCTGCGCTTCTCGGCCAAACCGGCGGCCGCTCGCTACGGTTTCTCGGGGCCCCTTCAGGTTTCGTGTCTTCTTCATCCGCATGGGTTTCGATGAATCGGGGGATTTAAATGCGGCTGCTGCTGGTGGAAGACGATACGATGATCGGCGAAGTGGTGCTCGACCTGTTGCGGGCCGAGCACTACGCCGTCGACTGGGTCAAGGACGGCGAAATGGCCGACACGGCCCTGATGCAGAACCAGAACTACGACCTGGTCGTGCTCGACCTGGGCCTGCCGCGCAAGGACGGGCTGGAAGTGCTGCGCTCGATGCGGGCGCGCAAGGACCGCACGCCGGTGCTGGTCGCCACTGCGCGCGACGCGGTGTCGCAGCGCATCGCCGGCCTCGATGCCGGCGCCGACGACTACGTCCTCAAACCCTACGATCTCGACGAACTGCTGGCGCGCATCCGCGCGCTGCTGCGGCGTGCCGCCGGGCGCGCCGAACCCATCTTCGAATACAAGAACATCTCCATCAATCCCGCCACCCGCGAAGTGCTGGTCGACGGTAACCCCGTCGTGCTGTCCGCGCGCGAATGGGCCGTGCTGGAAGCGCTGGTCGCGCGTCCGGGCGCGGTGCTGTCGCGCGCCCAGCTCGAGGAAAAGCTGTACAGCTGGCGCGATGAAGTCAGCAGCAACGCGGTCGAGGTCTACATCCACGGCCTGCGCAAGAAGCTCGGCAGCGACCTGATCCAGAACGTGCGCGGGGTCGGCTACATGGTGCCGAAAGCATGAACGTGAAGGTGACCCACTCTCTGCGTGGGCGATTGTTGTGGTACCTGCTGGCGGCGATCACCATCGCCGCCGTGGCCCAGGCGTCGATCGCCTACCGCACGGCGCTGCAGGACGCCGACCAGATCTTCGACTATCACATGCAGCAGATGGCACTGTCGCTGCGCTCGCGCGTGCCGCTCACCAGCAGCAACCCGGCCGACAGCGTCGACACGCCCCTCAGCGGCGGCAACGACGACATGGTGGTGCAGATGTGGTCCCCGGACGGCGTACAGGTGTTCAAGAGCGCCTCGCACGCCAGCCTGCCGCAGCGCGCGGTGCTCGGCTTTTCCAACGTGCGCGCCAACGGCACCACCTACCGCATCTTCTCGATCCAGACCGACAACCAGACCGTGCAGGTGGCCCAGGACCTGGCCGTGCGCCGCAGCATGGCCAGCAATCTGGCCTTGCGCACGCTGGGGCCGATCGCGGTCATGATGCCGATCCTGATGCTGGTGGTGTGGTGGGTGGTCAGCGGTTCGCTCGACCCGGTCGCCAGGGTGCGCCGGCAGGTGGCGTCGCGCCAGGCCGACGACCTGTCGCCGGTGTCCGAGAACGGCTTGCCGGACGAGGTGCGCCCGCTGGTGCAGGAACTCAACCTGCTGTTCGGGCGCGTGCGCACCGCCTTCGACGCCCAGCAGAACTTCGTCGCCGATGCCGCCCACGAACTGCGCACGCCGCTGGCCGCGCTCAAGCTGCAGGCGCAGAGCCTGGACCGCGCCGACAGCCAGGAGGCGCGCAAGCTGGCCGTGAGCCGCCTCACCGCCGGCATCGAACGCGCCACGCGCCTGGTCGAGCAGCTGCTGGTGCTGGCGCGCCAGGAATCGAACGCCACGCCGCACCAGCCGGTCGACATGGCCGGCGCCGCCAAGCGCGCGGTGGCCGACCTGATCGGCGTGGCGCAGGCGCGTCAGATCGACCTCGGCCTGCAGCGCGCCGACGCCGCCGAGGTGAAGGGGCAGCCGGACGCCTTGATGATCCTGCTGCGCAACCTGATCGACAATGCGATCAAGTACACGCCGTCCGGCGGCACGGTCGACGTGTCGGTGGAAGCGCAGGCGGGGCAGGTGGTGGTGCGGGTCGAGGACAGCGGCCCCGGCATCCCGCCGGCCGAGCGCGAGCGCGTGTTCGACCGCTTCTACCGGGTGCCGGGCAGCGATGCGGCCGGCAGCGGACTGGGGCTGGCGATCATCAAGTCGATCGCCGAGCGGCACGGCGCCAGCCTGACGCTGGGCGAATCGGCGCGCCTGGGTGGGCTGGAAGCGAAGGTCAGCTTCCCGGCCTGAAGATTAAAACTCGGGCCGCAGCGGGAAGCGCAGGGTGAACACGGTGCCGCTTTCCCGGGTGATGCTGGCCTGGGCGCTGCCGCCGTGCAGCTGCATGATGACGCGCACGATGGGCAGGCCCAGCCCGACCGAGCTGCCGCTGGCGCGTGCGGGATCGGCCTGGTAGTAGCGCTCGAACACCCGTTCCAGGTCGAAGGAGGGGATGTCTGCGCCGCTGTTGGCCACCGCGATGCGCATCCAGTGCCCGTCCTCGCGCGCGTCCAGCCGCACGCGTCCGCCCGGCGGCGTGTACGTGATCGCGTTCGATACCAGGTTGTTGACGGCCCGGCGCAGCAGCACCGGGTCGGCGAACAAGGCGTGGGACGGCATCGGGCCGAGCGTCATCTGCAGGCCGCGTTCCTCGGCCAGCATCTCGAAATAGTCGCCGATGTGGGCTAGTTCATGGCCGACGTCGAGCCATTCGCGGCGCAGCGCCAGCTGGGCATTCTCGGCGCGCGCCAGGAACAGCGTGTTCTCGATCATGCGCGACAGCCGCTCGTACTCTTCCTGGTTGGAGGCGAGCAGGAACTGGTATTCCTCGACCGTGCGTTCGTGTCCCAACGCGACCTGGGCCTGCATCATGAGGGCGTTGACGGGCGTGCGCAGGTCGTGCGCCAGGTCGGCGGCAAAGCCCGACAGGCGCTGCACGCCTTCTTCCAGGCGGTCCAGCATCTCGTTGAAGGCGGTGGCCATTTCGCGCAGTTCGGCCGGCATGCCGGCCGGCTCGAGCCGCGTGTTCAGGTGGTGGGTGTGGATATCGTTGGCCTTGGCCGCCATGCCGCGCAGCGGACGCAGGCCGCTGCGCACGGCCCAGAAACCGAGCGCGGTGGCCAGCAGCGTGCCGGCCGCCAGCGCGGTCAGCAGGTCGACGCGGTAGTGCTCCAGGATCGCCAGGCGGTCCGAGCGTTCCCGCATCAGCACCACGCGGACCTGGGTGCGCGCGCCGCGCCCGCCGTAATCGGCCAGCATGTCGAGCACGTGCCCCGGCCCCGGAGAGCCGTCCATTTCAACGATGTCCATCCGCTCGGGTTCGCGCGACAGCGGCACCGGCACGTAGATCGGCAGGCGGTGCTGGTCCTGCAAGGTCGACACCAGCACCTGTCCGTCCGGCAGCGACACGTGCAGCATCACGCCTTCCTGGCCGATCACCGGGGCCAGCACGGCCTGCAGCTGATCCTGCGGCATGCGCCCGCCGGCAGGCAGGGTACGCAGCAGCTGGCGCACCAGCGTGGCCTTGTTCAGCAGGTCGGCGTCGTCGCGCTCGGCCATCTGCACGGCCAGCCTCTGGTACAGGTAGGCGTCGACCACCCCGAACACCCCCGCGGCGATCGCGGCGAACAGCAGGCCGAGACGCAGCGAGATCGACAGCGGCAGGCGCGTCACGCGCGCTGTTCCAGCAGATAACCCATGCCGCGCACGGTATGGATCAGCTTCTGGGGATGTGTATCGTCGATCTTCGCGCGCAGGCGCTTGACAGCGACGTCCACGACGTTGGTGTCGGAATCGAAATTCATGTCCCAGACCTGCGACGCGATCAGGGAGCGCGACAGCACCTCGCCCTCGCGCCGCACCAGGAGCTTGAGCAGGGCAAATTCCCTCGGTGTCAGGTCGATGCGCGCGCCGGCCCGGGACACGCGGTGGCGCACCAGGTCGACTTCGAGATCGCTCACCTTGATGACGTCGGGCTCGCGCGCCGGTGCGCGGCGCAGCAGGGTGCGGATGCGCGCCAGCAGTTCGGCAAAGGCGAACGGCTTGACCAGGTAATCGTCGGCGCCGAGTTCCAGGCCGCGCACGCGGTCGGAAATCTCGTCGCGCGCGGTCAGGAACAGCACCGGGGTGTCCTTGCGCTGGCGTAGCTCGCCCAGCACGGTCCAGCCGTCCATTTTCGGCAGCATCACGTCCAGCACGATCAGGTCGTAGTCGTGTTCGAGCGCGAGGTAGAGGCCATCGGGGCCCGAGCGTGCCAGGTCGGCGTTGAAACCGGATTCGCGCAAACCCTTGTGCAGGTAGTCGCCGGTCTTGGGGTCGTCTTCGACAATCAGTATTCGCATGTGTTCTCCATCGCCGCCATTGTGCCGGAGTCGGGCGGCATTGCGGGTGACAAATCCGACCCGAATCTGTCATGCAATTGTCATATTCGGGTCATGCTGGCGTCAGGGCCGGGATTCTAGACTTCAGTCATACCAACCCAGAAGGAGAAATAAAATGAAGCGTCCGACTCGTGCCCTGATTCTTTCGCTGTTCGCTGGTGCCCTGTTGGCCGCCGGTGGTGCCAACGCCAACGCCAACGCCAACGCCGGCAACGTGGCGCCAGCCAAGCATGCCCGTGCGGATTACGGCTCGCCGGCCGTACATGCGCATCGTACCATCGTGATCAACGAGCGCACCCGTCACGTGAACGTGACCAACGGCGAGACCGTGCAGTTCGAGATGAACGGCCAGCGTTTCGTGTTCGCGTTCAACAACTGGCCCAACAAGGATGTGGTCGACCTGTCCGTGCTGGCACCGGAAGGTGTGACGGCACCGAAAGTGCGCGTCTATATCGCGCCGAACCCGCTGACCCAGGGTTAAGGAGGGCAGGGGCGGCAACTGTGCCGCCCCTGTGGTCGGCCGGCGCATGGCGCCGGGAGGAGACCAGGCCGATCGAAAACAACAGCCGCCGGAAGCAAAACCGGCGGCTAAAGCCGTTTACGGACCGCTTATCGACCCATCATCGGCCGATGACCGGCCGTTTCCCGGATCACGAGCGGCCGCCGGGCGGCCGCTCGTCAACCGATCAGAACTTGTGCGACAGGCGCGCGAAATACGCCGCGCCGTTCAGCCCGAACTGCACGCTCTCGTACTTGAAGCCGTTGTCGGTCTCATCCGGATTCTGCACGCTCGGATGCACGTTGAAGATGTTGGTGCCGCCCACGGTCAGCTTGGTCTTGTCGGTGAACGACCAGGTGAACGCCAGGTCAGCCGAGGTCTTCGCTTCGTAGTACTGGTTCGGCACCGGCGAACCCGAGAAGGTGCCCAGGGTCTGCGGGCCGTAGTGCACGATGCGGAAGTCGGTCTCCAGCCTGCCTTGCACGTAGTCGAAGTCCAGCGTGGCCTTGCGGCGCGGGCCGCCCTGTTCGATGAACAGGCGCTCGCGCTCGGACAGCAGTACATCCTCGTAGCCGGCCAGCGATGCCGGTGCATGCACGTCCTTCACCTCGGTCTTGCTGAAGTTCATGGCCAGGAAGGTGGTCAGGCGGCCGGCGCCCAGCGCGGTGCGGTGCGAGGCGGTCAGGTCCAGGCCGCGGGTGCGGGTGTCGATCGAATTGACGAAGAACTGGGCCTGGCCCACGCCCAGCGACTGCAGGGTGCTGCCCAGCGCCGGGTAGTTGTCGGCGTCGAAGCGGCCCGACAGCACGATGCGGTCGTCGATGTCGATGTTGTACAGGTCGGCCGTCACCGAGATCGACGAGGTCGGGGTCCAGGTCGCGCCGAGCGTGAAGCTTTTCGATTTTTCCTCATGCAGTTTCGGGATGCCGGCCGCATTGGCGACCGCGCCGCCGTTCGGCGCCAGCACCACGTCCATCGGCATGCCGCTGATGAAGTCGGTGAAGGTCGACGAGAAGTACACCTGCTGCAGCGACGGCGCGCGGAAGCCGGTGCTGGCGGACGCGCGCAGCAGCACGTCCCTGGATGCCTTGAACGAGCCGGCCAGCTTGCCGGTGGTGGTCGAGCCGAAGTCCGAGTAGCGCTCGTGGCGCACGGCGGCCTGCAGCTTGGTGCGCTCGGTCAGGTCGGCTTCGAAGTCGAGGTAGGCGGCGGTGCTGTGGCGGTTGCGGTTGGTGGCGTCGCCCGGCTGGAAGCCCGGGAAGCCCTGGCTGCCGGCATTGCCGCCCACGCCCAGGCCGTCCACGTCACTGTACGAGCCCGGCTCGCCGGCGAAGATCTGGTAGTTCTCGGCGCGGTACTCGAAGCCGAAGGCCGCATTCAGGCCGCCCAGCACCTCGGGGTAGTAGCGGCTGAAGTCGGCGTTGGTGGTCAGCTGGCGGAACGAGAAGCCGCCGGCGTCGAACTGCGACGGGCTGACGCCGCGCCCGCCGTTCAGCAGGTCCTGGTTCGCGATCGACGCGTTGAGCGTGTTCGCGATGGTGTAGCGCATGCGGTTGTAGCCGTAGGTCTGCGAGAAGTCGCTGGCCCATTCGCCCAGGCGCACGCGGTAGCCGACCGTCGCATAGCGGTCGTCGATGTCGCCGTTGATGAAGGGGACGAAGCCGTCCGGGTACATCGCGGCCGAGTTGCGCGACGGGATGTCGTCGGAACCGATGCCGCCGCGGGCCCACGCGGCCGAGGAAGCGTCGCGGGTCTGGGCGCCGGCGGTCAGGTAGACCTTGCCCGGGCCGGCCGGGAACTCGCCGTTGACGTAGACCGTCTGGTTCCGGCTCTTGGTGTCGCCGATGATGCGCGGGCTGTCGGCGTCGGCGCGGTTGGAGCGGCCGCGGTCGTAGTATTCGCCGGTGATGCCCAGCACGCCGTCCGCCACCGCGATGCCGCAGTAGGCCGAGGCCAGCCAGTTCTTGCCGTCGTGTTTCGAGTATTCGCCGAAGCCGGCCACCGATTCGCAGCCCAGGCTCTTCTTCAGTTCCACGTTGATCACGCCGGCGATCGCGTCCGAGCCGTACTGGGCGGCGGCGCCGTCGCGCAGCACCTGCACGTTCTTGATGGCGAGCAGGGGCAGGGCGTTCATGTCGGTGCCGGTGTTGCCGCGGTTGCGCGCGCCGAACAGGTTGACCAGCGCGGTGGTGTGGCGGCGCTTGCCGTTGACCAGCACCAGGGTCTGGTCCGAGCCGAGGCCGCGCAGCGCGGCGGAGTCGACCAGGTCGGCACCGTCCGCGCCGGTCTGGCGGGTCGAGTTGAACGAAGGCGAGATGTTGGCCAGCGACTGGGCCAGGTCGAACTGGCCGCCTTGCTCGGCCGCCTTGGTCATCGGGATGTAGTCGACCGGGACCGGGGTGTCGGTAGCCGAGGTGTTGCCGACGCGGCGCGAGCCGACGATGCTGACGCTCTGCATGCCGGTGTCGGCAGCGGTGGTCGTGGTCTGCGCGAAGGCTGCCGGTGCGGCGGCGACGGCGGCACTGCCGTAGACGGCCAGCAGCACGGCATGGCGAATCAGTGTCAATTTCAAGATGCGGCTCCGAGGGAAAAGAGCATCGTAATCAATTAACCTCGGAGCAACAAATACAACGTGGCATAACCGCAACAGAGTACGGAATAACCGCCGCTTATTGCTCGTGGAACTCTTCGGCCGAGGCGAACAGGTCCCAGCAGGCGATGAACAGCGCCGCGATCATCGGCCCGATGACGAAGCCGTTCAGGCCGAACAGTTCCATGCCGCCCAGCGTCGAGATCAGCACCAGCCAGTCCGGCATCTTGATGTCCTTGCCGACCAGGATCGGGCGCAGCACGTTGTCGACCAGGCCGATCGCCACCACGCCCCAGACGATCAGCGCCACCCCCTGCCAGATCGAGCCCGACACCAGCAGGTACACGGCCACCGGCGCCCACACGATGGCGGCGCCGACCGCAGGCAGCAGCGACAGGAAGGCCATTACCACCGCCCACAGCAGCGGCGCCTGGATGCCCAGCACCCAGAACGCCAGTCCGCCCAGCGCGCCCTGGACGATGGCGACCAGCACGTTGCCCTTGACGGTGGCACGCACCACGGCGGTGAAATTGTTGAACAGGCGCTGCTTGTACTTGCGGCTGAGCGGCATCGCCTGGCGGATGCGCGCCGCCAGCCCCTTGCCGTCGCGCAGCAGGAAGAACAGCAGATACAGCATCACGGTCAGGCCGACCAGGAAGTCGAAGGTGTTGCGGCCGACGTAGATGACCTGCTTGGCAGCGGTCTGGCTGATCTCCGAGGCGGCGTCGGTCAGCTTTTGCTGCAGCGTCGACAGGCTGGTGAGATCGAAGCGTTCCAGCAGGCTGATCAGCCAGTCCGGCAGCACGCCCATCACCTGGCGGAAGTAGGCGCCGAAGTCGATGTGCCCGGAATTGACCATGTTGACCACGCCGGCCGCCTGCTGCACCAGCGACGCCGTGATCAGCGCCACCGGGATCAGCACCATCACCACGATCGACAGCAGCGCGAGCAGGGCGGCCGGGGTCGGCTTGTGCTTGGTCTTGTCCAGCAGCCAGCGGTACAGCGGCTCGAACAGGATGGCCAGCACCACGCCCCAGAAAATGGCGCCGGAGTAGGGGAACATGATCCAGACGAAGCCGATGGAAATCAGGGCCAGCAGGAGCAGGAAGAACTTTTGTTGCAGAGAGAGTTGATTCATTATCGCCAACAATATGATTTTGGTAATTTTTTCTGACCTCCATCATAGTCCATCCCTCCTTCCAAGACATGTTCGCCGTTCCACGTACGCGCGGATGTATTCGCATTGACATCGCGAACACAGCTGATATAGTTGCCGCCAACAATTTGGCAACGTTTCCAATCAGGTATCAGGATAACGATTGGCCTAGATAACAACCATCAGGAGACAGAGAATGACGACCCCCATCCGCCGCGCCGTGCTGGCGCTGTGCGCCACGTCCGCGCTGGCCTCTGCCGGCGCCATTGCCGGCGACGTGCAGGCCTTTATCACCACCGGCGACCAGGCCAAACTGCTGTCGCGCGAAGCCGATGCGCAGTTCGGCGCCGTCGCTCCGGCCGGCGCCGGCGGCAAGGCCGCGGCCGTGATCCGGATCGATCCGGCCACGCGTTACCAGCAGATCGCCGGCTTCGGCGCCGCCATCACCGACGCTTCCGCCTGGCTGATCGAAAAGCGCATGCAGCCGGCGCAGCGCGCGGCGCTGATGCAGGAACTGTTCGGCAGAAGCACGCCCGATGCGCTCGGCCTGTCGTTCACGCGCCTGACGATCGGCGCCTCCGACTTTTCGCGCACCCACTACAGCTTCGACGACATGCCGCCGGGGCAGAGCGATCCGCAACTCTCGAAATTCTCGCTCGACCCGCAGCGCGACACCGTGCTGCCTACGGTGAAGGCGGCGCTGAAGATCAATCCGCAGCTGAAGGTGATGGCCTCGCCCTGGAGCGCGCCGGGCTGGATGAAGAGCGGCGACAGCCTGGTGCAGGGCACCCTGAAGCCGGAAGCCTTCGACGCGTTTGCCCGCTACCTGAGCCGCTACGTCGATGAGATGAAGCGCGAGGGCGTGCCGATTTCCGCGCTGACCCTGCAGAACGAGCCGCACTTCGAGCCGGACAGCTATCCCGGCATGCGCGTCGACCCGGCCAAGCGCGCAGCCTTCATCGGCAAGCACCTCGGCCCGCTGCTGGCGCGCGCCAATCCCGGCACCGCGATCTTCGACTGGGACCACAACTGGGACGAGCCGGAATCGCCGGCCATCGTGCTGTCCGATCCGCAGGCGGCGAAGTACGTCGCCGGCATCGCCTGGCACTGCTACGGCGGCGACGTGCGCGCGATGGGGCGCCTGCACGCGCTGTTCCCGGCCAAGGAAAGCTGGTTCACCGAATGCTCGGGCGGCGGCTGGGCGCCGGGCTGGGGCAAGAACCTGCAGTATTTTACGAAGACCCTGATCATCGACACCACCCGCGGCTGGGCGCGCGGGGTGCTGCTGTGGAACCTGGCGCTCGACGAAAACAACGGCCCGCACCTGGGCGGCTGCAAGGATTGCCGCGGCGTGGTCACCATCGACTCGCGTACCGGGGCGGTGACGCGCAACGTCGAGTACTACGCGCTAGCGCATGCGAGCCGCTTCGTGAAGCCGGGGGCGTACCGGATCGCCTCGAACGAGGCGGAGGGCGTGGCCAACGTGGCGTTCCGCAATCCGGACGGATCGATGGCGCTGCTGGTGGCGAATGGCGGGGAGGCGGCGAAGCCGATCGCGGTGCAGGTGGGCGCGCGCGGGTTCAGCTATACCTTGCCGGCGGGGAGCGTGGCGAGTTTTACCTGGACGGATGCACGCTGACCGCTGTCCGGCCACGTGCTTGTAAACGTCGTCCCCGCGCAGGCGGGGACGACGTAGCTTGAGGCTGGCTACAACAGGTGAGATAACGTCGGACCCGCGCTCCCTGTTGCGCGCACACACCAGCCCGTCTTGACATTGAAATTAAAACAAGCCGATAATCCACCCCAATTTGGCAACGTTTCCAACTTATTCCACCGAAAATTGGCAACGTTTCCATTTTATTGACTAATAATAAACATATACTGGAGACATGAAATGGCACGCTCAAGCAATGCCCGTCACCCCCTGTCCGTCACGCCCATTGCCGCGGCTTGCGCCATGCTGCTGTGGAGCACCGGCGCCATCGCCCAGGAAGACACCCCGGACACCGCATCGAAGGTCGTCGTCACCGGCATCCGCGGCAGTATCGAAAGTTCGATCGCCATCAAGAAGGATTCGGATTCCATCGTCGAGGCCATCACCGCCGAAGACATCGGCAAGCTGCCGGATTCCTCGATCGCCGAGTCGATCGCGCGCCTACCGGGCCTGACCGCGCAGCGCGTGGCCGGCCGTGCGCAGGTGATCTCGCTGCGCGGCCTGGCGCCGGACTTCGGCGTCACGCTGCTCAACGGCCGCGAACAGACCAGTACCAGCAACGACCGCAGCGCCGAATTCGACCAGTACCCGTCCGAGCTGCTGGGCGGCGTCACCGTGTACAAGACGCCGGATGCGGCGATGACCGCGGCCGGCCTGTCCGGCACCATCGACCTGCGCGCGGTGCGTCCGCTCGACCGCCGCGAACGCACGATCGCGTTCAACGTGCGCGGCGAGCATAACGGCAACGGCGCCATCAACTCGGGCTGGTCGGCCAACGGCGGCCGCGCCTCGATCTCCTACATCGACCAGTTCATGAACCGCACCCTGGGCCTGGCGATCGGCTATGCCCACCTCGATTCGCCGGGCCAGCAGAAGGAATACAAGTCCTGGTGGTGGGGCCAGAACAACAAGCTGCCGCCGGGGAACGAGGACGTCACCGCGCTCAAGGGCGCGGAAGTGACGGCAACCTCGCGCAAGCAGGTGCGCGACGGCCTGATGGCGGTGATCGACTACAAGCCGAACCGCGACCTGCGCTCCGTGATCGACCTGTACTACTCGCAGTTCGACCAGAAGGAAATCATGCGCGGCATGATGTGGAACTCGGCCGACACCGTGACCTACACCAATCCGCAGATCTCGACCGTGGGCAATACCCGCGTGCTCACCGGCGGCAACATCGTCAACCTGGAACCGATCGTCCGCAACGACTACAACACGCGCAAGGACAAGCTGTTCGCGGCCGGCTGGAACACCAACATGCGCCTGGACCGCCAGTGGACCGTCGACGGCGACCTGTCGTATTCGTCGGCCAAGCGCCGCGAGACCACGTCCGAGACCTACGCCGGCCTCGGCAAGTCCGGCTCGGGCGCCGCCGACAACAACTTCGGCTTCCAGATCCCGACCGGCGCCGGCCTGCCGGTGTTCACCCCGTCGATGGACTTCACCAACCCGGGCATCATCAAGCTGGCCGACGTCGGCGGCTGGGGCCACGACGCCACCATGCACCACCCGATCGTCGAGGACAAGCTGAGCGCGGCCAAGCTGAACGTGAAGCGCGAACTGGAAAGCGGCTTCCTGCGCGACTTCCAGGCGGGCCTGAGCTATTCCAAGCGCGAGAAATCGCACGAGGACGTGTCGCAACGCTACGCCCTGAAGAACAACCGCGCGCTGACCACGGTGGACGGCGACATCATCCACCCGACCACCTCGCTGGCCTGGGCCGGCATCCCGGGCGTACTGAGCTTCGACCCGATCGCCGCCCTGAACCGCTACTACGACAAGATGCCGGTCGATACCGACGTCGCGCAGCAGGACTGGGGCGTCACCGAGAAGCAGACGCTCGGCTACGCGCGCCTGGGCATCGACACCCAGCTCGGCCAGGTGCCGGTGCGCGGCAACGCCGGCGTGCAGTACGTGCACGTCGACCAGCAGGCGCGCGGCAAGGCCGTCAACGGCGGCGTGATCACCGACCTGACCGGCGGCGCCTCGTACAACGACGTGCTCCCGAGCCTGAACCTGAACTTCGATCTCGGCCACTACGTCAGCGACACCTACCTGCGCTTCGGTGCGGCCAAGACCGTGGCGCGTCCGCGCATGTCGGACATGCGTGCCGGTATCGGCGCCGGCGTCGACGCCACCACCCGCATGTGGAACGGCGGCGGCGGCAACCCGAACCTGGAACCGTGGCGCGCCAATTCCTACGACCTCTCGCTCGAGCACTACCTGGGCAAGGGCAGCTACGTGTCGGCCGCCTACTTCTTCAAGGACCTGAAGAGCTACATCTATAACCAGCAGCGCGAGTTCGACTACACCGGCTTCCCGAACCCGAGCACCGTGATCCCGCTCTCGAACATCGGCACCATCAACCAGCCGGCCAACGGGCAGGGCGGCTTCGTGCGCGGCATCGAGCTGACCGCCTCGCTGCAGTTCGGGATGTTCGCGCAGAGCCTGGACGGCTTCGGCGTGCAGGCCAGCGCCTCGGGCACCCAGAGCTCGATCCATCCGAACGGTCCGGGCACCTCGGAAAAGCTGCCGGGCCTGTCCGGCGTGGTCGCCAACCTGACCGTGTTCTATGAAAAGAACGGCTTCTCGGCGCGCGTCAGCGAACGCTATCGCTCGAAGTACCGCGGCGAAGTCACCGGCCTGTTCGCCCAGCGCGCCTTCAGCGAGATCCTGGCCGAGAAGCAGATCGACGTGCAGATCGGCTACGAGTTCCAGGATGGCCCGTACAAGAACCTGTCGGTGCTGGTCCAGGCCAACAACCTGAACAACGCGCCTTACCAGACCATCCAGGGCAGCCCGTTCTCCAGCGGTGCCTACGCGCCGGAACGCTACACGACCTACGGGCGCCAGATTCTGGTCGGCCTGAACTACAAGCTGTAAGCTGACACGGTCAACCAAAGGAGGAGACAGACCAGATGACGACGAGACGACAGATGATGCAGTTGTTGTGCAGTGCCGCCGTGATGGGCGGCAGCCTGTGCGCGGGAGGCGCGCTGGCGGCGCCCGCGCAGGGACAGTGGCAGGTGTACACGACGGCGCAGGGTTCCAGCCAGCGCTTCGCGCCGCAGGCGCTGGGCACGGCCAAGCCGGCCGGCCAGCCGATGGAGACGGAAACCGCGGTGTTCGTGGACACCGGAAAGCAGTTCCAGGAAGTGTTCGGCTTCGGCGGCGCCGTCACCGACGCCACCGCCGAGGTCTATGCCCGGCTCAAGCCGAACCAGCAGAAAGCCTTCCTGGCCGCCTACTTCGACCCGAAGGGAGGGCTGGGCTACAGCATCCTGCGCACCACGATCCACAGCTCCGACTTCAGCAGCGCCAGCTACACCTACGTGAAGGACGGCGACCGCACGCTGAATTCGTTCAGCATCGAGCACGACATGAAGTACCGCGTGCCGCTGATGCGCCAGTCGCTGGCGGCGGGCGCGGCCTACGGCACCAGGATGCGCACCTTCGCCTCGCCCTGGAGCGCGCCGGCCTGGATGAAGACCAACGGTTCGATGGTCAAGGGCGGCAGCCTGCTGCCCGAGTACCGCGACCTGTGGGCGCAGTACGTGGTCCGCTTCGTCAAGGCCTACGAAAAGGCCGGCATCCCGCTGTGGGGCCTGTCGATCCAGAACGAGCCGATGGCCAAGCAGACCTGGGAATCGATGATCTTCACCGCCGACGAGGAAACCCGCTTCCTGGGCGACCATCTCGGACCGGCCCTGAAGGCGGCCGGCCTGGGCGACAAGAAGGTCATCGTCTGGGACCACAACCGCGACCTGCTGCCGCAGCGCGCCAGCACCATCCTGTCCGATCCGAAGGCGCGCCCGTACGTCTGGGGCGTGGGCTACCACTGGTACGAGACCTGGGCCGGGGGACGGCCGATGCACCGCAACGTGGCCGCCGTGCATGAAGCGTATCCGGACGTGCCGCTGCTGCTGACCGAATCCTCGGTCGAGAAGTTCGACGCGTCGCAGATGCAGTCCTGGGCCAACGGCGAGCGCTACGGCAGCGAGATCCTGGCCGACCTGAACGCCGGCTCGTCGGGCTGGGTCGACTGGAACATGCTGCTGGACAGCCGCGGCGGCCCGAACCATGTCGGCAACTACTGCTTCGCGCTGCTGCACGCCAGCGACGACGGCCAGCTGATCTACACCCCCAGCTACGCCTACATGGGCCACTTCACCCGCTGGATCCGGCCGCAGGCACGCCGCGTCAGCGCCGCCACCAGCCGCAGCACGCTGGACGCGACCGCCTTCCGCAACGCGGACGGCAGCCTGGCGGTGGTGGTGATGAACCCGACCGACAAGGCCCAGCGCTATCGCCTGATCGTGGATGGCAACGAAGTGTCGGTGGATATTCCGGCGCATGCGATTCAGACCGCGGTGCGCTGACCGCATCCGCACGATGCAGGCCGGCCGCGCATAGCGCCGTTGGCTTCAAAACCGTCGCCCCTGCGCAGGCAGGGGCCCAAGTTATGCGGTTCGCCACGAACTTGGGCCCCTGCCTCCGCAGGGGCGACGTATTGGCGCAGCGGATTTCTGCTGCACCCACGCCGCGCATATATTATTCTTGGGTGACCAAAACATAAGACCAACAACCGGGGACCCCAAGTGTCAACCATCAAAGACGTAGCCCGCCTGGCCGGCGTCGGCCTCGGCACCGCCTCGCGCGTGGTGCGCGGCCAGGGCTCGGTGTCGCAGGCCAAGCTCGAACGGGTGAAGCAGGCGATCGACGCGCTCGGCTACCGCCCGTCGCACGCGGCGCGCTCGCTGCTGTACGGGACCAGCCGCATGATCGGCGTCTACATCCCGCTGCTGTCGGGCACCTTCTACACCGCGCTGCTGCAGGTCATCGACACCGAACTGCGCGGCGCCGGCCTGCACATGATGGTCGCCTTCGGCGTCAGCCGCGACGAGGCGCGGCGCCAGGCGGTGGAGGGCGTCGGCTTCCTGATCGAACGCGGCTGCGACGGCGTGATCGTCCTCACCAGCCCCCTCGAAGAGGAAGACCTGGCCGCGCTCGGCCCCAAGCGCGCGCGCGTGGTGGCGCTGAACCACAGCTTCGACGGCATGGCGGCGCAATCCTTCACGGTCGACCACCGCCTCGGCGGCCGGCTGGCAGCGCGCGCGCTGCTCGAGCACGGCCACCGCGAAATCGCCTTGATCGCCGGCCCGGCCACCGTGACCGACAACATCGACCGCATCGACGGCTTCATGCAGGAACTGGCCGCGGCCGGCATCGACACCGCGGCGTTGTGGATGGCCGAACGCGACTTTTCTTCCGCCGGCGGGCGCGACGCCGCGCGCGAACTGGTGGAATCGGGACGCCGCTTCACGGCGCTGTTCTGCGCCAACGACGAAATGGCGCTGGGCGCGCTGTCCTGGTTCCACGAAGCCGGCATCCGCGTGCCGCAGCAGGTGTCCGTGATCGGCTACGACGACATCCCGAGCGCGGCCTACTCGGCGCCGCGCCTGACCTCGGTGCACATCCCGTGGCGCGAAATGACGGAGAACGGCGTTGCCGAACTGCTCAACCTGTGCTACGGGCTGCACAAGCCCGTGACGCGCAGCTTCCCGGTCAGCGTGAGCCTGCGCGCCTCGCTGGCCCACTGCGGAGGAACACCATGAAGCATGCGATGCGCAAACTGCTCCTGACGGCCGCCATGGCCACCGTGGCCGGCACCGGCGCGCAGGCCGCCAATCCGATCGTGCCCGGCTGGTACGCCGATCCGGAAATCCGCGTGTTCGGCGGGCAGTACTGGATCTATCCGACCTATTCGGACGATTTCGGCACGCCGGACCGCTCCAAGGTCTTCACGGCGCAGCAACGCCGGCTGCGCGCCCAGTCGAAGCTGATCTGGGCGCCGTTCCTGAAACAGACCTTTTTCAATGCCTTCTCGTCGCCCGACCTGGTGCACTGGACCAGGCACGATCACGTGCTCGACGTCGAGAACGTGGCCTGGGCCGCCTATGCGGTGTGGGCACCGTCGGCGATTGCACGCAACGGCAGGTACTACCTGTTCTTCGGCGCCAACGACATCAAGAGCAACGGCCAGCTCGGCGGCATCGGCGTGGCGGTCAGCGACCGCCCGGAGGGGCCGTTCCGGGATGCCCTCGGCCGGCCCCTGATCGGCGAGATCCACAACGGCGCCCAGCCGATCGACCAGATGGTGTTCCAGGACGACGACGGCCAGGTCTACATGTACTACGGCGGCTGGAAGCATGCGAACGTCGTCCGGCTGGCGCCGGACCTGCTGAGCGTGCTGCCGTTCGCCGACGGCACGACCTACAAGGAGATCACGCCCGATCCCGCCTATGTCGAAGGCTCGTTCATGGCCAAGCGCAAGGGCATCTATTACTTCATGTGGTCGGAAGGGGAGTGGACCGGGCCGGATTACCGCGTCGCCTACGCGATGAGCGCCTCGCCCACCGGCCCGTTCAAGCGCATCGGCACCATCCTGGAGCAGGATGCCACGGTCGCCCGCGGCGCCGGCCACCACTCGGTGGTCAACGTGCCGGGCAGCGACGACTGGGTCATCGCCTACCACCGCCGGCCGCTGGGCGAAACCGACGGCAACCACCGCGAGCTGGCCATCGAGCAGCTGCACTTCAACGAGGACGGCACCATCCGTCCGGTGATCATGACGCGCGAGGGCGTGGCGCCGCGGCCGATCGCGCCGGCGCGCTGACGCCGGACGTTGAAAAGCCATTGTTTTTACCGTGCATGCGGCGCCGGTCCGATGGTATTTTATGGGCACGCGAACCATCGCTCATCGACAAGGAGAGGCGCAATGAAAGGTGCAGGCGGAACCAGCGGCGGTGCGGGCCAGTTTTTCCTCGGCCTGATCCTGATGTGCGGCGGCTTCTATCTGCTGCTGAATGCGGTGGTGGTGAGTTCGAGCTTCGGCCTGGGCGCGCGCCTGTTCGGCGTCGGCGGCTATGGCGTGACCGGCGGGATGATCCTGATTCCGCTGGTGATCGGCATCGTCATGATCTTCTATAACGCCCGCAATGCCCTGGGCTGGCTGCTGGCGGTCGGTGCCTTCGGGGCGATGGTGTTCGGCGTGATCGCGTCGGTCAGCATGAGCCTGCGCACCATGTCGGCGTTCGAGCTGATCTGCATCCTGGCGCTGGCCTTCGGCGGCCTGGGACTGTTCCTGCGCTCGCTGCGCGGCCAGGCCGACGAAGAACGGGAGCAGGAGCGCGCCCGGCTGCGCTCCTGAGGGCGGGCTTACTTCGCCCAGTAATCCAGCACCAGCGAGCGCGCCAGCACGCTGCCCAGGGTGCCGACGAAGCGCTGGTGTTCCGGGTGGCTCAGGTAGGTGTCGCGGTCTTCGGCGCTGGCGAAGCTCAGCGTGAAGCAGTGAGTGAAGCCGTCGTTCAGGCCTTCCGGGCTGACGTTGGTGCCCCATTCGTAGGCGACGATGCCGGGGATGGCGCGCGGCAGGGCGGCGAAACCGTCGACGATGGACTGGACCTGGTCGGCATCGGCGTCGTCCTTGAACGAGAACAGGACGACGTGGCGCAGGGTGGAAGCGGTGGTGGCGGTCATGGCAGGCTGGGTGGTTGAAGGTGGCTTATCTTACCAATGCCTTCACAAAACGGACGCGCTTTTCGCGGTAGCCCTGGCGCTCGTAGAACTGGTGGGCCCGGGTGCGCGCCACGTTGCTGGACAGCTCGAGCTGGGCGCAGCCGTGCGCAACTGCCCACTCTTCGGCCGCCCGCATCAGCGCGGCCCCGGTGCCGGCGCTGCGGCGCGCATCGTCGACCACCAGCGCCGACAGCAGCGCCCAGCGGTCCGGCACATGCAGCGGTGTCACTACGTGCACCACCGCCACGCCGGCGACCGTGCCGCCGTCGTCCGCCACCAGTACCTGCATGTTGGCTGCGGGGTCGGCGGGGTCGGCGGCGGCGAAGCGTGCAGCCAGCCGGGCCGGATCGTTCGGGTAGCCGAGCTGGCCGAACAGGGCGGCGATGCCTTCCAGGTCCCGGCTACCGGCTTCGCGCACGAGCATGAGGTTTCTCCCTTCAATGCGTTGACGGCGCCGCGGGCGCCGGACGTTTGCCCAGCAGGTAGTAATCGAGCGCCTTGCGCGCGATCGGCGCCGCCGAGGTCGCGCCCCATTCGCCGTTTTCCACCACCAGCGCCAGCGCGATGCGCGGATGGTCGGCCGGGGCGAAGGCGGTGAACAGGCCATTGTCGCGCAGGCGCTCGGGCGTGCCGTTGCGATTGTACTTCGCGCCTTTCAGGCCGACCACCTGGGCGGTGCCGGTCTTGCCGCCGGCCAGGTAGCCGGCGCCGTTGAAGGCCTTGAAGCCCGAGCCGTCCTTGTCGCTCGTCACGCCGACCATGGCGCGCTTGACGAAGTCGATGTTCTCCTGCTTGAGCGGGATGCGGCCCGAATCCGTGCGCACCGCCAGCGAGCGCCGGTGCGTGGCGCCGTCCTCGAACATCCTGACCAGGTGCGGTTTCATGATCACGCCGTCGTTGGCCAGGGTCGCCACCGCGTGCGCCAGCTGGAGCATCGTGTAGTTGTTGTAGCCGTTGCCGATGCTGACCGAGATGGTGTCGCCGCCCTGCCATTTCTGCGCCGCGCGGTTGCGCGCGAAGTGCGCGCGCTTCCATTCCTGCGAGGGCAGCACGCCGGTCTTCTCGTGTTCGAGGTCGATGCCGGTCGGCGCGCCGAAGCCGAACTGCTTCATGAAGCCGCTGATGGCGTCGATGCCCATGTCGTTGCCGAGCTGGTAGTAATAGGTATCGCAGGAGACCACGATCGAGCGGTACATGTCGACCCGCCCGTGGCCGCCGGGCACGTCGTCGTTGAAGCGGTGCCCGCCCAGCATGAAGAAGGCCGGGTCGTTGATCGCCTGCCCGGGGCTGCGCTTGCCCAGTTCCAGCGCCGCCAGCGCCATGAAGGGCTTGAAGGTGGAGCCGGGCGGGTAGGTGCCCGACAGCGGACGGTTCATCAGCGGCCGGTCGAGCGAGGTGTTCAGTTCGTTCCAGCTCTGGCTGTCGATGCCGTCGACGAACAGGTTGGGGTCGAAGCCGGGCTTCGAGACGTAAGCCAGCACGTCGCCGGTCTCGGGCTCGATCGCGACCAGCGCGCCGCGGCGGTCGCCGAAGGCGTCCTCGATCACCTTCTGCAGCCCGATGTCGATCGACAGCACCAGGTTCGTGCCCGGCACGGCCGCTGTGCGCGACAGCGTGCGCACCGCGCGTCCGTTGGCCGCGCGCTCCACTTCTTCGTAGCCGGTGCGCCCGTGCAGCTGGTGCTCGTAGCTCTTCTCGATGCCTTCCTTGCCGATATGGTCGGTGCCGTTGTAGTTGGCGGCGTCCGCGCCGTCGTCGAGCGCCTTGGCTTCGTTCTGGTTGATGCGGCCGATGTAGCCGAGCACGTGGGACGCCGCCTCGCCCAGCGGGTACTGGCGGAACAGGCGCGCCTGCACGTCCACGCCGGGGAAGCGGAAGCGCTCGGCGGTGAAGCGCGCCACTTCCTCGTCGGTGAGGCGGGTGCGGATCGGGATGCCGGCGAAATTCCTGGACTCGTCCATCAGGTGCCGGAAGCGCTTGCGATCCTTGGCGTCGATGGCGACCAGCTTGGCCAGTTCGTCGATCACCGAATCGAGGCTGGCTTCCAGCTTGGAGGGCGTGATTTCGAGCGTGTAGGCCGAGTAGTTGCTGGCCAGGACCACGCCGTTGCGGTCCAGGATCAGGCCGCGGTTGGGGACGATCGGCACCAGCGCGATGCGGTTGTCCTCGGCCTGCGCCATGTACTGGTTGTGCTTGACGACCTGCAGCCACACCCAGCGCGCGACCAGCAGGCAGAAACAGAGGAAGGTAAATACGGCCAGCGCCGTTAGGCGCATGCGGAACAGGTGGATCTCGCGGTCGCTGTCTTTAATCTCGGTCATTCAGGACGACGGTTGAGCAAAGCGGGACAGCATACCAGAACGACACCTGTCCGGCCGGGCCCAGCTCAGCTCCGCTCCACGGCGCCGCCGACCAGCAGCGCGCGACCATCGATGCGGGTGCGGATCAGGCAATCGCGCCCGGTGGCCGCGCCCTGGCGCAGCACCAGGTCGCGGCCCAGCGCCACGCTCAGGGCGCCGGCCGCGACGCCGGTGGCGCTGTCTTCCAGCGCCGGATCCAGATGGTTGAAATTGCGGCCCTCATGGCTACCGTCGGGGCTGCCGTCGGGGCGCCGGCACCAGGCGTAGATGCCGTTGATGCCGCTCTCCCGGCCCCAGGCGGCGATGGCGGGGAGGTCGGGCGCCAGCGCGTACAGCGCCCGCGGGCTGGCCACTTCGGCCAGCAGCTTGGGACTGCCGACCGAGGCCACGCATGGCGCCCCGGCCAGGGCGGCGGCGGGCACACCGAGCAGCGCCGCCGCCTGCGCCGGGCCGATGTCGACGGCGGGCACCGGCTGCGGCAGCAGGCGCACGAAATAGTCCGCTGCCTCGCGCACCAGTTCCAGGCGCTGGCCCTTCAGTGCCGTCTCGACCGCGATCGCGGCGGGCGCGCCGGGACGGGCGAACAGTACCGCCGCCACGGCCAGGGTCGCGTGCAGGCACAGCGGGCTGCGCATGTGCGGGTAGAAGAAATCCACGCCGGCGATGCCGTCGTCACCGTCTTCGTCGAGAAAGACGCAGGTGGTGTTGCGCGCGCGCGCGAAAGCCTGGCGCGCGGCGCCGTCGCGGGCAGCGCCTTCGATCACCAGGGCCGGGTTGCCGCTGCCGGGACGGGCGCTGAAGCAGATCAAGGCGTGTACGTGCATGTTTCGCAATTGTCGGGTTCGTAAGTTATACTGTGTTTATATACAGTATTTCGTTTATTCACTTTTATAGCGCTACATTCTAGCCATTCATGTGACGATGCCATCCGATCCGCCATCTTCCATCCAGGGCTTGCCGGCTTATGCAGAGCTGTTTTGCCTGTCGAACTTCTCCTTTCTACAGGGGGCTTCGCACGCGGAGGAACTGGTGGCGCGGGCGGTGCAGCTGGGCTATGCGGCGCTGGCCCTGACCGACGAATGCTCGCTGGCCGGCGTGGTACGCGCGCATGGAGAAGCAAAAAAGGCCAAGCTGCCGCTGATCGTCGGCGCGCATTTCCATCTGCATGCCGATGGCCAGCCCGGCGGCGGACGGGCACCGGCGCCGGCATCCCTGTCGCTGATCCTGCTGGCGCAGAACCGCAACGGCTACGGCAACCTGTCGGAGCTGATCACGCTGGGGCGCACGCGCAGCGAGAAGGGCAGTTACCTGTTGCGTCCCGACGACCTGGCGGCGCCCGGGGTTGCCAATGCGCTCGCGCATCTGCAGGGCATGCCCGATTGCCTGGCGATCCTGCTGCCGGCCTATCCGGGGCACGAGCCGGCGGACGTGGACCGCCTGCACGCCCAGGCGGCCTGGATGGCGCAGGTGTTCCCGGGACGGTCCTGGATCGGCCTGAACCTGCTGCACCGCGCCTTCGACGATGCGCACCGCGCCACCATCGAGGAAGTCGGCTGGCAGCACGGCTTGCCGATCGTCGCGCTCGGGCACGTGGTCATGCACGTGCGCTCGCGCAAGCCGCTGCAGGACACGCTGAGCGCGATCCGCATCGGCAAGCCGGTGGCCGAATGCGGCTACCAGCTGGCGCAGAACGCCGAGCAGCACCTGCGCTCGCGGGTGCGCCTCGGGAACATCTATCCGCGCGCGGCGCTGCAGGAGACGCTGCGCATCGCGCGCCTGTGCACCTTTTCGCTGGACGAGCTGCGCTACGAGTATCCGGACGAAGTGGTCCCGCCCGGCCATACGGCCAGCAGCTACCTGCGCGCCGAAACGTATATCGGCGCGCACCGGCGCTTCCGCGAAGGCATCCCGGCCCAAGTGCAGCAGCAGGTCGAGCACGAGCTGGCACTGATCGCCGAGATGGGCTACGAGCACTACTTCCTCACCGTCTACGACATCGTGCGCTTCGCGCGCTCGCAGCACATCCTGTGCCAGGGCCGCGGCTCGGCCGCCAACTCGGCGGTGTGCTACTGCCTGGGCATCACCGAGGTCGACCCAAGCAGGGCCAACCTGCTGTTCGAACGCTTCATCTCGAAGGAGCGCAACGAGCCGCCCGACATCGACGTCGACTTCGAGCACCAGCGGCGCGAAGAGGTCATCCAGTACATCTATGCCAAGTACGGGCGCACCCGGGCGGCGCTGGCGGCGGTGGTGATCAGCTACCGGCCCAAGAGCGCATTGCGCGACAGCGGACGGGCGCTCGGCGTCGACCTGGCCATCGTCGAAAAGGTCTGCAAGCAGCACCACTGGTTCGACGGCAAGGCCGACCTGCTGCGGCGCCTGGCCGACAGCGGCCTCGATCCGGAAGCGCCGCTGTCGCAGCAGTGGGCATCGCTGGCGCAGCGCCTGCTCGGCTTTCCGCGCCATTTGTCGCAGCATCCGGGCGGCTTCGTGATGGCGCGCGGCCGGCTGTCGCGCCTGGTCCCGATCGAAAACGCCACCATGCTTGATCGCAGCGTGATCCAGTGGGACAAGGACGACCTCGAGGAGCTGGGCCTGATGAAGGTCGACGTGCTGGCGCTGGGCATGCTGTCGATGCTGCGGCGCGGCCTGGAGCTGGTCGGCCAGCGCCGCGGCACCGTGTTCGAGATGCAGGACATCCCGCCCGACGACAAGCCCACCTACGACATGATCTGCAAGGCCGATACCGTCGGCGTGTTCCAGATCGAATCGCGTGCCCAGATGAGCATGCTGCCGCGGATGAAGCCGCGCCGCTTCTACGACCTGGTGATCGAGGTCGCGGTGGTGCGCCCGGGGCCGATCCAGGGCGGCATGGTGCACCCCTACCTGCGGCGGCGCGAGGGCAAGGACCCGGTCCATTACCCGAGTCCGGAAATGGAAAAGGCCCTGGCGCGCACGCTGGGCGTGCCGATCTTCCAGGAGCAGGTGATGCAGGTGGCGATCCTGGCCGCCGGCTTCACGCCCGGCGAAGCCGACCAGCTGCGCCGCGCGATGGCGGCCTGGAAGCGCAAGGGCGGCCTGGAACAATACTACGAGCGCATCGTCGGCGGCATGCTGGCGCGCGGCTACGAGCAGGCTTTCGCCGAGCAGATCTTCAGCCAGATCCAGGGCTTCGGCGAATACGGCTTTCCCGAGTCGCACGCGGCCAGCTTCGCGCTGCTGGCCTATGCCAGTTCCTGGCTCAAGTGCCACGAGCCGGCCGCATTCCTGTGCGCGCTGCTGAACAGCCAGCCGATGGGCTTCTACAGCCCGTCGCAGCTGGTGCAGGATGCGCGCCGCCACGGCATCGAGGTGCGCCCGGCCGACGTCACGGTGAGCGGCTGGGCCTCGACGCTGGAAGAACTGGACGCGCTGGAGCAGCCGGACGGGCGTGCCGGCCATGGCGGCGCGCGCCCGCAGCCGGCGGTGCGCCTGGGCCTGCACATGCTGCGCGGATTGCAGCAGGAGGCGGCCGAGCGCATCGAAGTGGCGCGCGCGATCCGGCCCTTCGCCAGCATGGCCGACCTGGCCCGCCGCGCCCACCTCGACCGCAGCGACCTGCAGGTGCTGGCCGGCGCCAATGCGCTCGGCGCGCTGGCCGGACACCGGCGCCAGGCGCTGTGGCAGGCGGTGGGCGCGGTGCCCGACCGCGACCTGCTGCGGCCGACCGAGCCGGTCGAGGAGACGCCGGTGCTGGCCGCACCGAGCGAAGGCGAGGACATCGTCGGCGACTACCGCGCCCAGGGCCTGACGCTGGGACGTCATCCGCTGGCGCTGCTGCGCGGGCAGCTGCTGGCCAAGCGCTTCATCCCGGCCGACGTGCTGATGGATTTCCAGAACGGCCAACTGGCGCGCGCCTGCGGCATCGTCACCGTGCGCCAGCGTCCCGGCACCGCCAAGGGCGTGCTGTTCCTGACGCTGGAAGACGAGACCGGCAACGTCAACGTGATCGTGTGGCCGTCGCTGGTCGAGCAGCAGAGGAGGGAGGTGCTGCATGCGCCCCTGCTGGGCGTGTACGGCGTGTGGCAGCGCGAAGGGGAGGTGCGGCACCTGGTGGCCAAGCGGATGGTGGACATGTCGCACCTGCTCGGCAAGCTGGATACGCGCAGCCGCGATTTTTGTTAAGCGGCGCGTCAAGATTGTGACATCGGCATCCTTCTGTTAGGCTGGAAAAGGCGGCACCTGCAGGCGCCGCCTTCCAGTCCAACCGAGCAGCCCGATCGAGCCCGCATCAATGAAACCATCCCGCATCCTCCGCACCTCCCTGTCCGCCGCCGCCATCCTGTGCGCCGCGGCCCATGCTGCACCGCTGCCGGCCCCGTTCGCCCAGCAATTGAACGCCAACTACCCGGCCATCGAAACCTTCTATCAGGACCTGCACAAGAACCCGGAACTCGGCTTCGCGGAACGCCAGACCGCCGCCAAGCTGGCCGAGCGCGCCAAGGCGCTGGGCTTCGAGGTCACCACCGGCGTCGGCGGCACCGGCGTGGTGGCGATCCTGAAGAACGGCCCCGGCCCGACCGTGATGCTGCGCACCGAGATGGACGCGCTGCCGGTCCAGGAAAAGACCGGCCTGCCGTACGCCAGCCAGGCCACCACCAAGAACGCCGCCGGCGAGACCGTGTCGGTGGCGCACGCCTGCGGCCACGACCTGCACATGTCGGCCTGGTACGGCACCGCCAAGCTGATGGCCGACAACCGCAAGGCCTGGAGCGGCACCCTGATGCTGATCGGCCAGCCGTCCGAGGAAACCGTGCGCGGCGCCGAAGCGATGCTGAAGGACGGCCTGTTCACGCGCTTCCCCAAGCCCGATTACGCGCTGTCCTTCCACGACGATGCCACCATGCCTTCGGGGACGATCATGTACCACGCGGGCGCCTTCCGCGCCTCGTCGGACGTGGTCAGCATCACCGTCTACGGCCAGGGCGGCCACGGCGCCGTCCCGCACGAGGCGCGCGATCCGATCGTGATGGCGGCGCGCATCGTGATGGCGCTGCAGACCCTGGTCTCGCGCGAGAACAACCCGATCGACCCGGTGGTGATCACCGTCGGCAGCATCCACGGCGGCACCCAGGCCAACATCATCCCCGACCAGGTCAAGCTGGAACTGTCGGTGCGCACCTTCAAGCCGGAAGTGCGCAAGCGCGTACTGGCCAGCATCGCGCGCGAAGCGAAAGGCGAAGCGATTGCCGCCGGCGCGCCGAAAGAGCCGCTGGTCGAGGTCAAGACCGGCACCGATTCGGTCTACAACGATCCGGCGCTGATCGAGCGCATGGTGAAGGTGGCGCAGGGCGCGGTCGGCCCCGAGTTCGTGAAGGAGATGCCGCCCAAGATGACCTCGGAAGACTTTTCGCAGTACGGCATGCAGCCGGGCGTGAAGGCCATCCTGCTGCACGTGGGCGCGGTCGACGCGGGACGCCTGGATGCGGCGAAGAAGGCCGGCCAGCCGTTGCCGGGCACCCACTCGCCGCAATGGGCGCCGGACTTCAAGCCGACCGTGGTGAACACCATCAAGGCCGAGACGGCGATCTTGCTGGACCTGATGGCGCCGAAGAAGTGATGCCGTCGTAGCCTGCGCACCTTGCTCGGGCATGTGACCCGCTCCCCCAGCACGTCGCCCCTGCGAAGGCAGGGGCCCAAGCTGCTTGCATATCGATAGCGCATGCAGAACTTGGGCCCCTGCCTTCGCAGGGGCGACGGTACGTCGGGGCCGATGGTTCAGCAGGGAACGATGGTACATCCTGGCCGATGGTTCAGCAGGAACGACGGTACGTCAGGGCTGGTTCAGAAAGAAACGCAGTTCAGCGGTGCGACGGCAAACCACGCCATGTATTACGCCGGCTGCGTACCGAAATGCGTATGCACCGCGCCCACCCACTCCCGGTCCGCCATGTCCGGCCAGTGATCCGTATCGAAGCCGGGCGCGCTCTCGATGCGCTCCTTCGGCAAGTCCATGGTAAAGCGCTTGTGTTCGGGGTCCAGGGTCAGCGCCTGCCACGGCACCGCGAACAGTTTTTCCCCGAGGCCGAGGAAGCGGCTGGCCGACATCACGGCGTAGGCGATGGCGCCGGAGCGCATGTCCACCATGAATTCCTTGATCACCCCCAGGTGCTCGTTCTGCAGGTTGTGGACGTGGTCGCCGATCAGGGTCTGCGCCCCCATCAGTTCCGGCCCCGGTCCCTTGCCGTGCTTGTTCTTGTACATACCGTAATCGTCGCGTTCCTCATAGGACATGCAGGTCTCCTTCATTCGAAGCGCAAGGATAACCCGAGTCCGTTGAAGTTCCGTTCGGACGCACACGTAAGCAAAATCGGGGCCCTTGGGCCCCGATCGCTTGAAACGCAAAACACCGGCGTTTAGAACTCTTCCCAGTCGTCGCCTGCAGTGACGGCCGGAGCCTGGCGCTTGGCGCCGCCGCTGGGCGCCGGTGCCGCCGGCTTGGCCGGACGCACCAGCCTGGCCTGCGGCGCCGGGCGGGCCGCCGGACGGCGCGGCGCATTGGCTGCCTGAGGGGCCGCCTGAGCGGCCGCGTCGGCCGCCACGGCCTGGTGGTCGAGCTTGAACAGGTCGACTGCCTGCGCCAGCTTGGCCGCCTGTTCCTGCAGCGAGCCCGCCGCTGCCGCCGATTCCTCGACCAGGGCCGCGTTCTGCTGGGTGGTCTCGTCCATCTGGCCGATCGCCGCGTTCATCTGTTCGATGCCGCCGGTCTGTTCCTGGCTCGCCGAGGCGATTTCGGCCATGATGTCGGTCACGCGCTGGATCGAGCCGACCACCTGCTGCATGGTGGCGCCGGCCTGGTCGACCAGCTTGGTACCGGTATCGACCTTGCCGACGGAATCGTCGATCAGCGCCTTGATTTCCTTGGCCGCGGCCGCCGAGCGCTGGGCCAGGGTGCGCACTTCGCCGGCCACGACCGCGAAGCCGCGGCCCTGTTCGCCGGCACGCGCCGCTTCGACCGCCGCGTTCAGCGCGAGGATGTTGGTCTGGAAGGCGATGCCGTCGATCACGCTGATGATGTCGACGATCTTCTTCGAGGAGTCGTTGATCGAGCCCATGGTCTGGATCACCTGCTCGACCACCGCACCGCCGTCCGAGGCGACGCTGGACGCCGCGATCGACAGCTGGTTGGCCTGGCGCGCGTTGTCGGCGTTCTGGCGCACGGTGTCGGTCAGGTGGGCCATCGAGGCCGCGGTTTCTTCCAGCGCGGCGGCCTGCTGCTCGGTGCGCGAGGACAGGTCGAGGTTGCCGGCCGCGATTTCGCCGGCGGCGCCATGGATCGCGCCGGTACCGCCGCGCACTTCGCTGACGATGCGCACCAGGCTGTCGTTCATGTGACGCAGCGCGCGCAGCAGGGCGCCGGTCTCGTCCTTCGCATCCGATGCGATACGGCGCGTGAGGTCGCCGTTGGCGACGGCTTCGGCCAGCGCGACGGCGTCGCGGATCGGCAGCACGATGCCGCGCGTCAGGCGCCACGAGCAGGCGGCACCGGCCAGCAGCGCCAGCACGCACAGCAGGCCGATGATGCGCTCGCTGCGCTGGATGGCGGCGTCGATGTCCCTGGCGCTGGCATCGATGGTGCGATGCTGCATGTCGACCAGCTTGGCGACGCCGGCTTCATAGGCATCCGCCGCCGGCACGTAGACTTGCGTCAGCAGGCGTTCGGCTTCCGCGGTGTTGCCCGCCACCTTGGCCTTGATCGCGTCGTCCTTGGCCGTGGTGTAGGTCTTGCGCAGTTCGCCGATCTTGCGGAACTGCGCCTTTTCCTGGTCGTCCGACAGCAGCGGCTCGATCTTCTTGATCAGTTCGGTCGTGCGGCCCGAGGTGGTCTTGGCGTCTTCCTTGAAGAACTCGACCAGGCTCAGGTCCGCACTCTTGACGATGGCGGCAGTCCGCCGGATCGCGGCGAAGGTCTGGGTGTGCCATTCGGTGATCATGCGCTCCTTCGCCAGCGGCACGTCCATGGCCGTGTGCGTGGCGGTGCCGATCGTGTTCAGGTACCAGATCGCGGCCGCACCGATCGACACCGTCATGGCCAGCACCAGGGCGAATCCCGCCCCCAGGCGCTTACCGATATTAATGTTGTGAAACGCGGACATTAAACTTCCCCTATTCATCGAAAACGTCACAAGTTGAACGTTCGATTTTAACTTTCATCAGGGTAATTTCCTATCCGCAGTGCAAGTATGATGCTCATCAGCAACAAAACAATGTTTGTTCCTTAACTTCCCTAGCTTAATTAACTTCGCTTTTTTGACGTTCCGCTGCGTCAAGCGTGTTTTCCGCTTCGACGACGGCCGTCAGGCGTGCCGCCCGTTCTTCGGTCGCCGGATGGGTGGACAGGTAGCCCATGGCATCCTTCATCCAGCGCGGTACCTCCGCGGTGTCGCCGGCTTGTTTTTCGAGTTTGGACAGGATGTCGATGAAATGTTCGGCCGACAGGCGGCGGCGGTGCAGTACCTCGACCGCATAGGCGTCGGCATCCAGTTCCATGGTGCGCGTGTACTGCATCTGCGCCAGCACCGCCGGCAGGCCGGCCGCCACCGCGCTGAAATCGCCGAACAGCGCTGCCGACACGGCGGCCGTGAGCGAGGAGCGCGCCATCACGCGGGTGGCGTGGCGGTGCTCGACATGGCCGACCTCGTGCGCCAGCACGGCGACCAGTTCGGCCTTGCCACGCTCGCCGAGTTCGCCGCCGTCCTGCGCCAGGCGCACCAGGCCGTCGGTGACGATGATGGTGCCGTCCGGCAGCGCCAGCGCGTTGGCGCCGAGGCGGGGAGAAGCGCGCACCAGCAGGCGCAGCGGCATGCGGCCGTTCGGCGGGGTGACGGCCGGCAGCAGCGCCTCGATCTCGGCGATGCGCTCGTCGCTCAGGCGCGACGCGGCCAGAAGGCCCTGTTTTTCCAGGCTGTCGAAGGCGGCCCGGCCGAGCGAGGCATCGACCGAAGGCGGCAGGCGCTCGGCGATGCGTTCGGCAAGCGCCGGGATGCCGCGGAACCAGGCCAGCGCCAGCAGCGCGATCAGCAGCACCAGCGCGAACAGGGCGGCCGGCCAGCGCGCCTGCCAGCGCATCACCGCGCTCTTGCGGAAACCGAGCGCGGCCAGCAGGGCGTCGCGGGCGGCCCCGGCCGGCACTTCGCAGCTGGCGCCGTCGCCGAAGCGCAGCATGGCGGGCGCGGCGTCGAAGGGTTCGGACAGCTTGACGGCGTCGACCGGGTAGCTGCGTTGGAAGGTGGACGCGGTCACCGTCAGGGTGCCGGCGCCGACGCTCAGCCGGGCCGGATGCAGGTGGGCGCTGCGGCCGTCGAAGAACAGGGCATCGATCATGGTCATCGTCGCTTTTTACCGGGTTACCAGGACAGGTCCACGCCGAGGAAGTCGGCGACGCCGTCGCCCGCCGCGGCCACCGGCCGGCGCTGTGCGCTGCGGGTGGCCTGCTCGAAGCCTTCGGGCGCGTCGACGTGCAGGTGCTCGACCCGGTAGCGCCAGGTGCGCACCGCGGCGAACGGGCGGAACAGGCCCAGGGTCAGGACCGTCAGCAGCACGTTGACGACCTGCAGCTTCAGGTAGCCGCGCACGCGCATCCGGCAGTCGATGCCGACGCCCGGGAAGGCGGTGGCCGACCACGCCCGGTTGTTCATGCGCACCAGCACGTACGGCCCGGTCAGCAGGATGGCCAGGTAGAACAGCCCGGCGCCGAGCATGAAAGGCAGGATGCCGACGGCACCGCCTTTCCGGGTAAAGCCGTAGAGCGCGGCCATTGCGGCGATGGCGAGGACGATGGTTGCCAGGCTCAGCAGGAAAGCGTGCAGATAGGGCAGGGCCAGCCGGCCCGAGGACAGCGGGAAGTCCGCGACCTGGTCGCCGTACATCAGGTGGCGGTGCTGGTAGCGCTTCATGGCGCCATGCATCAGCGGCCACAGCACGTAGAGCAGGAAGAACAGGCCGATCGTCTTCGGATCGAGACCGAAGGCGAGCAGGGCGCTCGGCACCACGAACAGCGCGATCGGCGGCAGGTAGACCAGGTAGGCCTGCTTGATGCCGCCGGCGAAGCCGAAGGGCAGGCCGCGGTACCAGGTGTTCGACAGCCGGAAGCGCAGCGCCGAACGCATCATGAAGGGCAGGCCGAGCAGCAGCAGGCCGACGATCGCCAGGCCGGTGTTGCGCGAAAAGCCGAAGGCATAGTGATAAGCGGTGAGCAGCGCCACCGCCAGCACCCGCCCGCGCAGGATGGCTTTCGGATTGCCGAGGAAGTCGAAGCTGGCGCCGGCAAGGTGGGTGTTGCGGTAAAAATATTGCAGCCTGCGTGTCTTGGCCCAGGCCGAGTAGATGCCGAGGGTGGCCACGGTCAGCAGCAGGTTGACGACCCAGATGCGGAAGTATTCGGCGCCGCTGCCGGTGAAGCTCAGGGCCAGCGGGCCGGGCGCAGGCGCCGGTTCGGCCGCCGGGGCGGGGCGGTCGTGTTCGATCAGGTCGTCCATGTCTGGTTTAGTTGACGTGATGGAAAGACCTCAGTGTAGGCACATTGCTGTTGAGTTGGCAATTTTTGCAAGAGCGATCGACGGCAAGTGCAGTTTATGTACCACGCTTTGCACGGAAGAGCGGCCCGGACCGGATGTTGCCATGTTGTATTGAAGAAGGTTCGACGCGTTTAAGGTATAATTTCTATTTCCCGCGCGTGCCATTCGGCACCTTCTGCACAATGACCAAATTTGTATTCGTCACTGGCGGCGTCGTATCTTCCCTGGGCAAGGGAATCGCGGCCGCTTCCCTCGCCGCGATCCTCGAATCGCGCGGTCTCAAAGTCACCATGCTCAAGCTGGACCCGTACATCAACGTGGACCCGGGCACGATGAGCCCCACCCAGCACGGTGAAGTGTTCGTCACCGACGATGGCGCAGAGACCGACCTCGACCTCGGCCACTACGAGCGCTTCATCAGCACCCGCATGAAAAAGGTGAACAACTTCACCACCGGCCAGATCTACGAATCCGTGATCCGCAAGGAGCGCCGCGGCGAGTACCTCGGCAAGACCGTGCAGGTGATCCCGCACATCACCAACGAGATCCAGGACTACATCCGCCGCGGTGCAGAAGGCGTGGACGTGGCGCTGGTCGAGATCGGCGGTACCGTCGGCGACATCGAATCGCTGCCCTTCCTGGAAGCCGCGCGCCAGCTGTCGCTGCGTTCCGGCCGCAAGGGTGCCGCCTTCGTGCACCTGACCCTGGTGCCGTGGATCGCGTCCGCCGGCGAACTCAAGACCAAGCCGACCCAGCACTCGGTGCAGAAACTGCGCGAGATCGGTATTTCGCCCAACGCGCTGCTGTGCCGCGCCGACCGCCGCATCCCGGACGACGAGCGCGCCAAGATCTCGCTGTTCGCCAACGTCGAAGAGCAGGCCGTGATCTCGGTGTGGGACGTCGACACCATCTATAAAGTGCCGCAGGTGCTGTGCGACCAGGGCCTGGACGACATCATCCTGGAAGCGCTCGGCCTCGACGCGCCGCCGGCCGACCTGTCGATGTGGACCAAGCTGATCCACACGCTGGAAAACCCGAAGCACGAAGTGACCATCGGCATGGTCGGCAAGTACGTCGACCTGATCGAATCGTACAAGTCGCTGACCGAGGCGCTGCGCCACGCCGGCATCCATACCGAGAGCCGCGTCAACATCGAGTACATCGACTCGGAAGAGATCGAAACCTCCGGCTGCGCCCACCTGGCCAAGTACGACGCCATCCTGGTGCCGGGCGGCTTCGGCAAGCGCGGCGTGGAAGGCAAGATCATGGCCGCGCGCTATGCCCGCGAGAACAAGATCCCTTACCTGGGCATCTGCCTGGGCATGCAGGTGGCGCTGATCGAATACGCGCGCCACATGGCCGGCCTGCCGAACGCCAACTCCACCGAGTTCGATCCGGAAACCGACCAGCCGGTCGTCGCCCTGATCACCGAGTGGCAGAACCACGACGGCAAGGTCGAGCAGCGCAGCCACGATTCCGACCTGGGCGGCACCATGCGCCTGGGCGCCCAGACCTGCGCGGTGAACCCGGGCACGCTGGCGGCCGAGATCTACGGCAACCTCGTGACCGAGCGCCACCGTCACCGCTACGAAGCGAACAATTACTACCTGCCGAAGGTCGAAGCAGCGGGCCTGATCGTGTCGGCACGTACCCCGAACGAAGACCTGTGCGAGATCATGGAACTGCCGAAGAGCGCCCACCCGTGGTACATCGGCGTGCAGTTCCACCCGGAGTTCAAGTCGACCCCGCGTAACGGCCACCCGCTGTTCTCGGCATTCATCAAGGCGGCCCTGGCGCACCAGGCCGGCAACCAACAAGCCGCGAACACTTCGCCGGCCCTGCAAGGAGATGCAGCATGAAGCTGTGTGGATTCGATGTCGGCCTCGATCAGCCGATCTTCCTGATCGCCGGCACCTGCGTGATCGAGTCGCGCGACATGGCGATGGACGTGGCCGGCCAGCTGAAGGAAATCACCGGCGCGCTGGGCATTCCGTTCATCTATAAATCGTCGTTCGACAAGGCCAACCGCTCGTCCGGCAAGTCGTTCCGCGGCCCGGGCCGCGACAAGGGCCTGGAAATCCTGGCCGCCGTGCGCAAGGAAATCGGCGTGCCGGTCCTGACCGACGTGCACGACGAAGAAATGATTCCGGAAGTGGCCAGCGTGGTCGACGTGCTGCAGACCCCGGCCTTCCTGTGCCGCCAGACCGACTTCATCAACGCCTGCGCGCGTTCGGGCAAGCCGGTCAACATCAAGAAGGGCCAGTTCCTGGCCCCGGGCGACATGAAGAACGTGATCGACAAGGCACGTGCGGCAGCGAAGGAAGCCGGCCTGCCGGAAGACAGCTTCATGGCCTGCGAACGCGGCGCATCGTTCGGCTACAACAACCTGGTGTCGGACATGCGTTCGCTCGCCATCATGCGCGAATCGAACTGCCCGGTGGTGTTCGACGCCACCCACTCGGTGCAGCTGCCGGGCGGCCAGGGCACCTCGTCCGGCGGCCAGCGCGAACACGTGCCGGTGCTGGCGCGCGCCGCGGTTGCCGCGGGCGTGTCGGGCCTGTTCATGGAAACCCACCCGGACCCGGCCTGCGCGCTGTCGGACGGTCCGAACGCGGTGCCGCTGGGACGCATGAAGGAACTCTTGAGCACGCTGGTCGATATCGACCGCATCGTCAAGAAGGCTGGATTCATCGAATCCGACTTTCGATAAATAACAAATTTGGAACTACGAACCCATGAACGTCGTCCCCGCGCAGGCGGGGACCCAAGTTTTGCCGGCGTTATCGAAACGCGTGCAACTTGGGCCCCCGCCTTTGCGGGGGCGACGTTCATAAGCTAACTCAAGCGCGCCATGCGGCTCGGCGCGCCCGTATCGATTTCTTACCTTCTGGAGACTGAAGAACCATGAGTGCTATCGTTGATATCATCGGCCGCGAAATCATTGACTCGCGCGGCAATCCGACCGTGGAATGCGATGTGCTGCTGGAATCCGGCGTGATGGGCCGTGCGGCCGTCCCCTCGGGTGCCTCGACCGGCTCGCGCGAAGCGATCGAGCTGCGTGACGGCGATCCCAAGCGTTACTTCGGCAAGGGCGTGCTGCAGGCCTGCGAGAACATCAACACCGAGATCAGCGAAGCCATCATGGGCCTGGATGCCAACGAACAGGCATTCCTGGACCGCACCCTGATCGACCTGGACGGCACCGAGAACAAGAGCCGCCTGGGCGCCAACGCGATGCTGGCAGTCTCGATGGCCGTGGCCAAGGCCGCCGCCGAAGAAGCCGGCCTGCCGCTGTACCGCTACTTCGGCGGTTCGGGCGCGATGCAGATGCCGGTGCCGATGATGAACGTCATCAACGGCGGCGCGCACGCCGACAACAACCTGGACATCCAGGAATTCATGATCATCCCGGTCGGCGCACCGTCCTTCAAGGAAGCGATCCGCTACGGCGCCGAGGTGTTCCACACCCTCAAGAAGATCCTGCACAGCAAGGGCCTGAACACCGCCGTCGGCGACGAAGGCGGCTTTGCCCCGTCGGTGGCCAACCATGAAGAAGCCATCAAGCTGATCATGCAGGCGATCGAGCAGGCCGGCTACGAAGCGGGCACCCAGATCGCCATCGGCCTGGATTGCGCAGCGAGCGAGTTCTACAAGGACGGCAAGTACGTGCTGGAAGGCGAAGGCGGCCTGCAGCTGTCGGCCGAAGACTTCACCAACATGCTGGCCACCTGGTGCGACAAGTACCCGATCATCTCGATCGAGGACGCGATGGCCGAAGGCGACTGGGACGGCTGGAAGATCCTGACCGACCGCCTGGGCAAGCAGGTGCAGCTGGTCGGCGACGATCTGTACGTCACCAACACCAAGATCCTGAAGGAAGGCATCCAGAAGGGTATCGCCAACTCGATCCTGATCAAGATCAACCAGATCGGCACCCTGACCGAGACCTTCGCCGCCATCGAGATGGCCAAGCGCGCCGGCTATACCGCCGTGATCTCGCACCGTTCGGGCGAGACCGAAGACTCGACCATCGCCGACATCGCCGTGGGCCTGAACGCCCTGCAGATCAAGACCGGCTCGATGTCGCGTTCGGACCGCATGGCCAAGTACAACCAGCTGCTGCGCATCGAGGAAGACCTGGGCGACATCGCTTCCTACCCGGGCCGCGACGCGTTCTACAACATCAAATAAGCTTGAACAGGCGGGATGCGATCCCGCCGGCGCAGCCGGCTGGATCGCAATACATTAAAAAATCCGGGATGTGACCCGAGCGGCCAAGGCCGTGCGGATCACGTCCCGCATTTTTGTAAATCATAGTTGAATGCGCATCATTACCCTCGTCCTCGCGGCCTTGCTGCTGCTGATCCAGTACCCGCTCTGGCTGGGCAAGGGCGGCTGGCTGTCCGTCGCCGACCTCGAAAACCAGCTGGCCGCCAGCCGCGCCAAGACCGAGCAGCTCAAGGCGCGCAACGCCAAGCTCGATTCCGAAGTGCGCGACCTGCGCGAGGGCCTGGGCGCCGTCGAGGAACGCGCGCGCTACGAACTCGGTATGATCAAGTCGAACGAGATCTTCGTGCAGGTGCTGCGCAAGGATGAAAAGCCGGCCGTCATGATGACGGTGCCGCCGCCCAAGCCCGAACCCAAGAACCCCAAGAAGCCGCAGTCGCCTGCGGAAGACTGACATGGCCGACCAAGCACACCCGTCCAACGACCCGGCGCTCGATACGCTGGAAGCCATCGCCGCCTATCTGGCGGCCGCCTTCGAGTCCGGCGACGCCGACCGCCTGACGCGCGCGCTGGCCAGCGTCGCGCAGGCCGAGGGCCTGGCCGAACTGGCCGCCGCCACCGGCCTGCCGCGCGCGCAGCTGGCCGACGCCCTGAGCGCCGGCGAAATGAGCCTGGAAACCACCCTGACGATCATGAAAGTGATCGACCTGCACCAGCCGGGCGAGGGGCCGGCCTCCCTCAACTGAGCGCCGCTCACGGCGGGCTGCCTGCTGCCCGCCGCTCGCTGCGCGCTCGCGCCGCGCCTCCATTTCCAATCGAAAACGCCGCTTTTCGCGACGCGGATACAATCTGCCGATCACTCGTACGACCAGAGCCAACCATATTTTCAAAGGATTTATCATGGCTCTCGAACTCACCCGTATCCAGACGGGCGTCGCCGAGCTCGATGCCGTCCTGCGGGGCGGCGTCCTGCGCAACCGTATCCACCTGATCGAAGGCCGGCCGGGCACCGGCAAGACCACGATCGGCCTGTGCTACCTCATGCACGGCATCCGGCAGGGCGAAACCTGCCTGTACGTGACCCTGTCCGAATCCGCGCAGGAGCTGCATGCGACCGCGGCCAACCACGGCTGGTCGCTGGAAGGCATCCATATCGAGGAACTGATGCCGCTGCCGCCGGGCAGCGCGCCGTCGCAGACCATCCTGCTGCCCACCGATTCGGAACTGTCCGCGCTGGTCGACCGCGTGGCCGACCTGGTCGCGGAATCGGGCGCCCAGCGCGTGGTGATCGACTCCATGGTCGAGATCCGCCTGCTGGCGCACGACAGCGCGCAATACCGGCGCCAGATCATCGAGCTGCGCCGCCGCCTGTCCGACATCGGCGCCACCGTGCTGCTGCTGGACGACCTCACTTCGCAGGAGCGCGAGTACGAGCTGCAGAGCGCCGTCCACGGCGTGCTGACCCTGGAGCAGCTGGAGCGCAACTTCGGCGCCGCACGGCGCCGGCTGCGCGTGGTGAAGCTGCGCGGCGGCGACTTCCAGAGCGGCTGGCACGATTATGCGATCAAGACCGGCGCGGTACTGGTCTTTCCCAGCCTGATTGCCCAAGAACACCATTGCGACGAGCCGGACGTCGAAGCGTTCAGCGGCGTCGCCGGCTTCGACGAAATGTTCGGCGGTCCCTTGCGCACCGGCTGCTCGACCATGCTGCTCGGCCCGTCCGGCGTCGGCAAGTCGACGCTGGCGCTGCAGTACGCGCAGTCGATGCTGAAGGGCGGGCACCGGGTCGGCTATTTCACCTTCGACGAAGCCGAGAGCACCCTGCGTTCGCGCCTGGTGAGCGAGCGGGATCGTGGCGCGCCGGAGGGCATGCCGCCCAACTTCGACCTGCGCCGGGTGAATCCCTCGCGCATCTCGCCCGGTGAGTTCATCTGGAACGTGCGCCGCCTGGTCGAGGACGAGAATGCGCGCCTGATCATCATCGACAGCATCAATTCCTTCCTGGACGTGATCCGCGAAGAGAAGTCGCTGCTGCTGCAGATGAACGAGTTGTTTTCCTACCTGGGCAACATGAACGTCATGTCGATCATCATCGGCGCCCATTCGGCGCGCCTGGATACCTCGAAAGAGCCGGACGTCCTGAGCATCATCACCGACAACATCATTTCGATGCGCTATTTCGAGCGCGACGACACCATCCACAAGGCGATCTGCGTCCTCAAGAAGCGCAAGGGACCGCACTCCCACCAGATCAGGGCGGTGCACCTGACAGAGCAAGGCATCGAGATCGGGGCGTCGATCGCGGCCGACGAACTGGACGGAGCGATGCCGCTTGAGCATTGATCCCCAAGCCGGCGCGGCCCTGCTGTTCGCCCCGATCCTGGGCGATGCGGAAGCCCTGCGCGCCGTCCTGGCGCAGGCCGGGCTGGACACCGTGCGGTGCGCCGGGGTGCAGGAATTCTACGCGCGCCTCGAACAGGATGCGCTGCTGGCCGTGATCACGGAGGAGGGACTGGCGCACTGCGCGGCCGGCGACCTGGAACAGGTGCTGCGCCGCCAGCCGCCGTGGTCGGACATCCCGCTGCTGGCGCTGGCCGACAGCCAGACCACCAGTGTCGACGACGAACGCTTCGCGCGCCTGGCCGGCCTGGGCAACTTCACCCTGGTCGAGCGTCCGACTTCGCGCCAGGTGCTGCTGATGTCGATCCGTTCGGCCATCCGCGCGCGCCGCCTGCAATATGCGGTGCGCGACCACTGGCAGGCGCTGGAATCGCATTCCGCCCAGCTCGAGACGGCGGTCGAGGAACGCACCCGCTCGCTGGAGCTGGAAATCCGGGAGCGGCGCCGGGCCGAGGCGGCGCTGGCCGAAGCGCACCGGCTGGAATCGCTGGGCCGCCTGACCGGCGGCGTGGCGCACGATTTCAACAATCTGCTGCAGGTGATCGCGACCGGCGAAGGCCTGATCCGCCTGCTGCTCGGCAAGGCACTGAATCCGCGCGAAGAGCGCGCCCTGGACAGCATCCGCCGCGCCGCCGACCATGGCGCCGTGCTGACCCAGCAACTGCTGGCCTATGCGCGCCGCCAGCCGCTGGCCAACGTGCCGCTCGATCTGCATGTCCACCTGCGGGCCAGTACCGATCTGCTGCTGAGCGCGGCCGGTCCCGCCGTCGATCTGCGGGTCAGCCTGTCCGCCCTGTCGTGGCAGGTCGAGACCGACCCCGCGCAACTGGACGCGGCGATCCTGAACATCGTCGGCAACGCGCGCGACGCCATGCCCGGCGGCGGCACCCTGACGCTGACGGCCAGCGACGTGGTGCTGCCCGATCCGCAGCTGCCCGAACTCGGGGATTTCGCCGGCGACTATGCCTGCCTGCTGCTGACCGACGACGGCGCCGGCATGTCCGAGGAAGTCGCCCGGGAAGCCTTCGAACCCTTCTACACCACCAAGCCGCTCGGGAAGGGCACCGGCCTCGGCCTGTCCCAAGTGTACGGTTTCGCGATCCAGAGCCGCGGCATGGCCTTCATCCGGCGCGAAGCCCAGGGCACGACGATCGGCCTGCTGCTGCCGCGCAGCGCCGCCCGGCCGGCCAGCCCGCCGCGCCCGCAGTACGGCGACCTCACCGACCTGGCCGGCCTGCGGCTGCTGTGCGTGGAGGACGATCCGGCGGTGGCGGAAACCACGGTCGCGCTGCTCGAGGGCCTGGGCGCCCAGGTCGCGCTGGCCGGCGATGCCGACGTGGCGATGGCAATGGACCTGGCCGGCTTCGACCTGGTCCTGTCCGACGTCATGATGCCGGGCAGTACCGACGGCATCGGGCTGGCGCGCTGGCTGGCCGCGCACTGGCCGGCGCTGCCGGTGGTGCTGTGCAGCGGCTACATGCTGGACCCGCACCGCCTGCAATCGCTGCAGGTGGAGTTCATCCGCAAACCCTATCCGATCGCCGGATTGCTCGCGTCGATCCGGCGCGCGCTGTCACGCCCGGGGGAGGGCGGGATGGCCGAGCGGCCCGCCGCCTGAGTGCCCGCTCAGTCGATCAGCGTCTTGACCAGCACCCGCCCGTCCGGCATCGCGCTCTGCTGGCGCACCATCAGCTGGCTGCCCTTGGCGAACCAGAAGGTGGCCTCGGAGCCCGGCTGGTTGTAGTCGGTGCGCACCACCCAGCAGTCGACCGGACCGGCGGGGCCGGCGATGGTTTCCGAGCCGGTCACCCGGAAGCTGTAGCGCTGCGGCGCCGCCTTGCCGCCCGGATGGTAGAAGTTGATGCGCGCCTCGTAGCCGTCGGCGAAGGCCAGTGCCTGCAGCAGTTCGATGTCGGTCTCGAAGTTGAAGGTCGGTTCGCTGGACGCCATCGACAGGTCCTTCTGCGTGTTGTCGGCCAGGTCGGGCATGCCGCTGATGCGGTCCGGCGCGAACACGAAGCCCTCGACGGTGCGCTTGCCGTTCATTTCGCTGACGCGTTCGTGGGTCAGCGGACGGAAGGTGGCGGCGTCGAACCAGGAGTCGAAACGGCGCGTCGACGGCGCCGGCATCACGCTGTCCCAGCGCTGCACGATGTGCAGCCGGCGTTCGCCGCCGCGTTCGTCGAAGCGCACTTCGCGGGTCCAGATGTCGACCGGGACGCTGCCGCCGTCGGCGGTTTTCAGGTAGCGCAGGTAGTGGTGGACACCCGGCTTGAGCAGCGCGAAGCGCGGCAGCGGCGTACCGACGTCGATGTTCTGGACGGCAGCCTGGGACGACAGGCACAGCCCCGCCAGCAGGGCGGGCAGCAACACGTGGCGCAAGGTGGGCATGGCGGTCTCCGAAATAAAGTTTGCACGAGTATGCTGCCGTGCTGTCTTTTAGGCAACAAAAATCGGATATGCACGCATGGCCGGCGTCAGCGCGCCACGCGCCGCAGGTCGAGGTCGTGGAAGTCGTAGCTGAAATCGGTCTGCGGGGAGACCGCCTTCATCGTGAAGCCGGACGGGACGCCGTCCGGACCGAAGGCGAAGGTCACGAACGCGTCGGCATTCAGGCTGCGGTCCTTCCACTTCACGATGAAGGTCGTGCCCTTGTAGAAGGACAGCGTGCCGTCCAGGGCGGGCGAACGCTGCGCGCGCAAGCGCAGGGCGCCGCCGTCCAGGGCGACGGTCACGTCGCCGAACCAGCGGTCGCGGTAGGTCCCCGCATAGTGCGTCAGCTCGGCTTCGCGCTTGCCGCCAGCGCTCCGCGCGGCGTCGATGGCGGCCCAGATCGCCGCGGTCTGCTTGTCGTCGGCGGCCTTCCGCGCCGCCACCCTGTCGGCGATCTGCCGCACGCGGTCGGTTGCGGGCAGGCCAAAGTAGCCGTCCTTGATGCTGTCGACGATCGCGCCCAGCGCCGCGCCCTGTTCCTGGTTGGTCAGGACCACGATGCCGAGCTGCAGTTCGGGGACCAGTAGCACCTGCGACACCATGCCGAGCACGCCGCCGGTGTGTTCGACGACCTTGTAGCCGGCGGCATCGGACAGGAACCAGCCCAGGCCATAGGCGGCGAAATGGATACGGTAGTCGCCGCCGCTCATGCCGATCGGCGTTTGCGGCCGCCAGGCTTCCTGCAGCACCGCCTCGCTGAACAGGCGCCGGCCGACCGGGTCGAACTTCCCTTGCGCCAGCAGCATGCCGACCCACTTCGCCATGTCGTTGACGCTGCTGTAGATGCCGCCCGCCGCGTTGACGACCTCGTTGGGCTGCCACGCGACCGGCCGCACGCGCCCGTCCACGCTCGCGTGCGGCGTCACGATATTCGACTTGTCCTTCAGGCGCTGCAGCGACGCGGCGGAACGCCCCATCCCCAGCGGCGCCAGGATGCGTCGTTCGATGAAGTCTTCGAAGGGCATGCCGGAGGCGCGTTTCACCACCTCGCCGGCGACGACGTAGAGCAGGTTGTCGTAGTCGTAGCGGGTGCGGAAACCGGATACCTGTTTCAGGTAGCGCAGGTTGTGGATCACGTCCCCGGTGGTGAAATCGGTGCGGCCGGGCCAGAACATCAGGTCGCCGGCACCGAGGCCCAGGCCGCTGCGATGGGTGAGCAGGTCGCGGATCGTGAACTCGTCGGTCACATAAGGGTTGTAGAGCTTGAATTCGGGGATGAAGTCGGTGACCTTGCTGTCCCACGTCAGCTTGTGCTCGTCGACCAGCATGCCGAGGGCGAACGCGGTGAAGGCCTTGGTGTTCGAGCCGATCGCGGCCAGGGTATCGGCGTCCATCGGCGCCGGGTCGTTCAGGCCGCGTACGCCGTAACCCTTGGCGACGACGGTCTGTCCGTCCTTGATCACCGCGACCGCGATGCCGGGAACGTCGAAGGCCTGCATGGTCCGCGCGACCAGGGCATCGATCTGCGCAGCCGACAGCGGCTTCGCCGGCGCCACTGCGGACGGAGCGGGCAAGGCAGGCGCAGCAGGCTGCGCGTGCGCGGAGCCGGACGACAGGGCAGCCACCAGGGCCGCCAGCGCGAACGACGAGGGAAGAGGGCGGAGCAGGGACATGGCGGACTCGGTGGCGGAAGATGCCACCGAGTATGCCAATTACATGTCTTTAAGGCAATAGATGCCGAACCGCCAAGGCCGGTTCCTGCAACAGGAAAAGCACCTGACGGCCGGGAAGGGGATCAGCTCTGCGAGCCGTCGGCTTCGTTGCCGAGGAAGGAACGCAGCATCCAGGCGTTCTTTTCGTGGATTTCCATGCGGTCGGTCAGCATGCCGGCGCTGGGCTGGTCGTTGGCTTCGTCGGCGACGCTGAAGGCAGTGCGCACGGTGCGGATGACGGCTTCCTGGCCCTCGACCAGCTGGCGCAGCATCTCTTTCCAGTCCGGCACGCCGGCTTCTTCCTTGATCGACGAGAGTTCGGCGTAGCGGGCATAGGTGCCCGGCGCGAAGTGGCCCAGCGCGCGGATGCGTTCGGCGATGTCGTCCAGAGCGTTCCACAGCTCGGTGTACTGTTCCTGGAAGATCGAGTGCAGCGGCTGGAACATCGGGCCGGTCACGTTCCAGTGGAAGTTGTGGGTCTTCAGGTACAGCATGTAGCTGTCGGCCAGCACGCGCGACAACGCTTCGGCGATGTTGGCGCGGTTTTCCGACGTGATACCGATATCGATGGCCATACTATTCTCCTATTGATAGCTAATAACAATCCAGTTGAACTGCGTGATAGATATCAGCTTATCATTGTTGGCAAAAATATGTAGCGCAGTATTTTTATCGAGAGAATAGGGAATTTCGATGAGGCGGGGCGCACGCCCCGCCATGCATCAGTGCTTGACGTCGGAAGCCGGCGCCACCGCGTCGGCCAGGCTCTCGGTCACGAACAGCTGGGCGCAATCGACCGCGTCGAAGCTGTAGTGCTTGCCGCAGAAGTCGCAGTTGATGCCCAGTTCGCCCAGCTCGGCCAATGCCGACTCGACTTCGTCGCGGCCCAGCATCTTGAGCATGTCGCCGACCTTTTCGCGCGAGCAGGTGCAGCGGAATTCCGGATAGGCCGGGTCGAACACGCGGATCGTCTCTTCCCAGAACAGGCGACGGATCAGGGTCGGCACGTCGGTCGTGAGCAGTTCTTCGCGCTTCAGGGTGCCGCCCAGGGCAGTCGCGCGGTTCCAGGTCTCGAGGTCTTCTTCCTCGGTGGCCTGGGCCACCTGGCCTTCGATGGCGCTGTTGCGCGGCAGCTTCTGCAGCAGCAGGCCGCGCGCGACGTTGTCGTCGGCCGCCAGCCACAGCTTGGTGTCCATCTGTTCCGAGCGCAGCATGTAGTTCTCGATGACCGTGGCGACGTTGTCGCCGACCAGCGGCACCACGCCCTGGTAGGGCTGCTGGCCCGGGACCTTGTCCTTCGGGTCGAGCGTGATCACGAAGCGGCCCTTGCCGGTTTTGTTGAGCAGGTCGGCCAGCGAGGCGTCGTCGGGCACGGTAGCGCCGGCGGCCAGCTTGGCGGTGGCGCGCAGGTGCAGCTCGGCATCGCACTCGACCACCAGCAGCTGTACCGGACCGTCGCCGAAGATCTGCATCACGATCGCGCCGTTGAATTTCAGGTTGGCCGACAGCAGCGCAGCCGCGGCGACCATTTCGCCCAGCAAGCCTTTCACTGCGGTCGGGTACTCGTGGCGCGACTGGATCTCGCGCCAGGCATTGGAAATCTCGACCAGCTCGCCGCGTACGGCCGCGTTGTCGAAGATGAATTTTTGCAGGATGTCTTTGCTGGTATCAGTCGTCATTCTTTATCCGATTTTCTTGAGTTCCGCCTTGAAGCGGCGGCCGCGCTCGACGTATCCGTCGGCGTTGGCCTGCAGGCGCCGCAGGTCGTCTTCCGTGAGGGTTCGCACGGCCTTGGCCGGGCTGCCCAGAATCAGCGTGTGATCCGGGAATTCCTTGCCTTCCGTGACCAGGGCGCCGGCGCCGACCAGGCAACCCTTGCCGATCTTCGCGCCGTTCAGCACCACGGCCTGGATGCCGATCAGCGCGCCGTCGCCCACCGTACAGCCGTGCAGCATGGCCTGGTGGCCGATGGTGACATTGCTGCCGATGGTGAGCGGGTAGCCCATGTCGGTGTGCATCACCGTGCCTTCCTGGACGTTGCTGTTGGCGCCGATCGTGATGCGTTCGTTGTCGCCGCGGATCGTCACCCCGAACCAGACCGAGGCATTGGCCTCGACCGTCACCTTGCCGATCAGGCTGGCCGTATCGGCCACGTACGCCGAGGCGTCGATCTCGGGCACATGCTCGCCCAATTGGTAAATCGCCATGGATATGCTCACGGAAGGGATTGAACAAGCCGTTATTTTACGCCCTTGCGCCCGCCATCGTCCGGCAAGCGGCCTAGATGGGGCCGGGCAGCGGCATTGCAAGCGCCGGCCTGCATCTTTCTTCCGGAATACCTGGGTATAATAAAACGGTCGTACTATTCCAATCGAGAGCCCCCATGACACCGTCCCGTTCCGAATTCCTCACCATCCGCGGCCTGCGCACCCACATCCGCCACTGGGGCCGCGAAGGGGCGCCCAAGTTATTCATGGCACATGGCTGGATGGACATGTCGGCATCCTTCCAGTTCGTGGTGGACGCCCTGCAGGGCGACTGGCACGTGATCGCCCACGACTGGCGCGGCTTCGGCCTGACCGAGCGCTCCGGCAACGATACCTACTGGTTCCCGGATTACTTTGCCGACCTGGACGCCATCCTCGACCATTACGCGCCGGGCGAAGCGGTCAACCTGCTCGGGCACAGCATGGGCGGCAACATCGTCAGCGTGTATGCCGGCGTGCGCCCGGAACGCATCGCGCGCCTGATCAACCTGGAGGGCTTCGGCCTGCCGGCCACCAGGCCCGAGCAGGCGCCGGGGCGCTATGCCAAATGGCTGGACGAACTGAAGGTGCCCCCAAGCATGCGCGGCTATGCCGACGTCGGCGAGGTGGCGGCGCGCTTGCAGAAGACCAACCCGCGCCTGCGCGACGACCGCGCCGCCTTCCTGGCGCAGCACTGGGCGGCGCGCAATCGGGAAGGGCAGTGGGAGATCCTGGGCGATCCGGCGCACAAGATGGCCGGGCCGCTGCTGTACCAGGCCGAGGAAATCCTGGCCTGCTGGCGCCGCATCACGGCGCCGGTGCTGTGGATCGAGGCCGAGCACACCGACATGTGGCGCTGGATGGGGCCGAAGGAGCAGGCGCGCCACGAAGTCGACCGGCGCCTGGCCCAGATCCGCCGCGTGACGCCGCGCATGATGCCGGACGCCGGGCATATGTTGCACCATGATCAGCCGGAGTTGCTGGCACAGATGATCGAAGAGTTCATCGTAGGGTAGGCACCCCGTGCCCACGCGTGACGCATGCGTCGAGTTGGCCGTGATCGAAGCGGCCAGGCCCTGGTGGTTCGCAAACGATGTGATGGGCGTACAATGACCCTTTCGCGCTCATCTCCGTATCCGTTCCCATGCTGAAAGTCGACCTTCACTGCCATTCCAACGTCTCCGACGGCGTGCTCGCGCCCGCCGCGGTGGCGGCCTATGCCCGCAAGGGCGGCGTCGACGTCTGGGCGCTGACCGACCATGACGAAATCGGCGGCATCAAGGCTGCGCGCGCCGCGGCAAGCGAACTCGGCATGCGCTTCGTGGCCGGGGTCGAGATCTCGGTCACCTGGGCCAACGAGACCGTGCACGTGGTCGGCCTGCAGATCGACGAGGACGCGCCGCAGCTGGCGCAGGGCCTGGCCGCGACCCGCCACGGGCGCGACATGCGCGGCCGCGAGATCGGCAACCAGCTGGCGCGCGCCGGCATCCCGGGCGCCTACGAAGGCGCGCTGAAGTACGTGTCGAACCCCGACCTGCTGTCGCGCACCCACTTCGCGCGCTACCTGGTCGAGATCGGCGCCTGCGCCAGCACGCCCGATGTGTTCCGCAAATACCTGAGCGAAGGCAAGCCGGGCTACGTGCCGCACCGCTGGGCCACGCTGAGCGACGCGGTCGGCTGGATCCGCAACGCCGGCGGCATCCCGGTCATCGCCCACCCGGGCCGCTACCGTTTCGACCGCACCGCCGAAGCCGCGCTGTTCGACGAATTCAAGCAGCTGGGCGGCAACACCATCGAGGTGGTCACCGGCAGCCACACGCCGGACCAGTACCAGACCTATGCCGAGCAGGCGCGGCGCTACGGCTTCCTGGCCTCGCGCGGGACCGATTTCCATGCGCCGGGGGAAGCGCGGGTGGAGTTCGACAAGCTGGCGCCGCTGCCGGCGGGGTTGACGCCGGTGTGGCATGACTGGTTTTAGGATATAGACACGATATTGTTTACCGTCATTCCCGCGAAAGCGGGAATCCACGCAGAGCTACCGAAGTTGTAGCGTCTTCGAAGCCTTGATGCTGCCAGTAATGGACGTTCAGTATGGATTCCCGCTTTCGCGGGAATGACGGCATCAAGAGGTGCGCAGCGCGGGAGCACTTGAAACTTTCTCTATACAGCCTCATCTTGGCCCCCTGACAAGCGACGCCCATTCAGGTCCCAAGCAATGACCCAATACTTTGAAATCCACCCCGTCGACCCGCAGCAGCGCCTGATCCGCCAGGCCGCGCAGCTGATCCAGTCCGGCGGCATCGCCGCCGTGCCGACCGATTCCGCCTATGCGCTGGTGTCCCGCCTCGACGACAAGGCCGCCGTCGAGAAGCTGCGCCGCATCCGCGGCGTCGACGAGAAGCACCACCTGACCCTGCTGGTGCGCGACCTGTCCGAGATCGCGACCTATGCGCGCGTCGACAACCGCCAGTACCGCCAGCTGAAGTCGGCCATGCCCGGCCCCTTCACCGTGATCCTGGAAGCGACCAAGGAAGTGCCGCGCCGGCTGTCGCACCCGTCGCGCAAGACGATCGGCATCCGCGTGCCGGAAAACCCGATCCTGACGGCGCTGCTGGACGAGCTGGGCGAACCGCTGATCGGCACCACGCTGCAGCTGCCGGGCGACGACCACATGCTGTCCGATCCGGACGAAGTGCGCGAGCGCCTCGACAAGCAGATCGAACTGGTCATCGACGGCGGCGCCGGCACCTTGGAGCCCACCACCATCGTCGATTTGTCCGGTCCCGAGGCCGTGCTGCTGCGCGAAGGCCGCGGCGATCCCGCCGTGTTCGGCCTGTAAATCCGGTGCTGCCGGCGCCGTCATTTCCTTCGTCTACAGGGCAGGCGGCGGCCTTTCGGCCGTCCCCGGCCGCTTGCTCTGATAAAATCCCCGCTTATGGATGAACTTATACGCAATCTGGCGGTCTACGCACTGCCTGTTCTCTTTGCGATCACGATGCACGACGCCGCCCAGGCGTTCATGGCTCGCCGCCTCGGAGACAATACCGCCCACGCCGCCGGGCGTACCACCCTCAATCCGCTGGCCCACATCGACCCGATCGGCACGATCCTGATTCCGGCCGCGATGTACCTGATGACGCAATTCGTGTTCGGTTACGCCAAGCCGCTGCCCCTGAACTACGGCCAGATGCGCCATCCGAAGCGCGACATGGCCTGGGTGGCGCTGTCGGGCCCCGGCGCCAACTTCCTGATGGCGCTGATCTGGACCCTGATCTTCGTCTTCCTGCGCTACTTCCAGGTCGAGGAAACCTTCCCGCTGCTGGTGGCCAAGGCCGGCGTCGAGGTCAACCTGTGGCTGATGGCGTTCAACCTGCTGCCGATCCCGTCGATGGACGGCGGGCGCATCGTGTTCGCCCTGTTGCCGCACAAGGCCGCCTTCCAGTTCGCGCGCCTGGAGCCGTACGGCTTCCTGATCCTGCTGGCGCTGATCCTGCTGAAGGTGATCGGCATCTGGCTGGCGCTGGTCGAGACCGTCAGCTACGCGCTGCTGAACCTGATCGTTTCTCCGCTGACCTATCTGCTGACCTGACCCCGCCATGTTCCCCGACCGTGTCGTCTCCGGCATGCGCCCGACCGGGCTGATGCACCTAGGCCACTACCACGGTGCGCTGAAGAACTGGATCCGCCTGCAGTCGGAGTTGCCCTGCCTGTTCTTCGTGGCCGACTGGCATGCGCTGACCACGCACTACGACGACCCGGCCATCATCGAGAAAAGCACCTGGGACATGGTGGTCGACTGGCTGGCGGCCGGCGTCGACCCGTCCCAGGCCACGCTGTTCATCCAGTCGCGCGTGCCCGAGCACGCCGAGCTGCACCTGCTGCTGTCGATGGCGACGCCGCTCGGCTGGCTGGAGCGGGTGCCGACCTATAAAGACCAGATTGCCAACCTGGCGCAGCGCGACCTGGCCACCTACGGCTTCCTCGGCTACCCGCTGCTGCAGGCGGCCGACGTGCTGATCTACCGCGCCACCCAGGTGCCGGTGGGCGAGGACCAGGTGCCGCACGTCGAGATGATGCGCGAGATCGCGCGCCGCTTCAATCACCTGTACGGCCGGGAAGCGGGCTTCGAGCAGAAGGCGCTGGACGCGGTGAAGAAGCTGGGCAGCAAGCGCGCCAAGCTGTACACCGAGCTGCGCGCGGCTTACCACCAGGAAGGCGACGCCGCCGCGCTGGCGCAGGCCCAGGCCATGCTGATCGACGCCGGCAGCCTGTCGAACATCGACCGCGAGCGCCTGTACGGCTACCTGGCGGGCAGCGGCAAGATCATCCTGGTCGAGCCGCAGGTCAAGCTGACTGCGGCCGGGCGCCTGCCGGGCCTGGACGGCCGCAAGATGAGCAAGAGCTACGGCAATGCCATCGCGCTGCGCGAAGACCCGGCCTCGGTCACGAAGAAGATCCGCACCATGCCGACCGATCCGGCGCGCGTGCGCCGCAGCGATCCAGGCGACCCGCTCAAGTGCCCGGTGTGGCAGCTGCACGAAGTCTACTCCGATGCCGCGACCCGCGACTGGGTCATGAAGGGCTGCACCAGCGCCGGCATCGGCTGCCTGGAGTGCAAGCAACCGGTGGTGGAGGGCGTGCTGGCCGAGCAGGAACCGATGCACGAGCGCGCGCAGCAATACCTGGACGACCCGAGCCTGGTGCGCGCGATCGTTGCCGACGGCTGCGACAAGGCGCGCAAGCTGGCCCAGGAAACCATGCGCGACGTGCGCGAGACCATGGGCCTGTCTTATACCTGATGTTTTCTAGCTGATACAGATTTCCAGATTGCCGGAGCTTCCCATGCACGCACCGCTCGATACCGCATCCGCCTGGGTGCGGCGCTTCGCACCATTGATCCGCCAGGGCGAAACCCTCGATCTGGCCTGCGGCGGCGGACGCCACGCGCGCCTGCTGGCCGGCCTCGGCCACACCGTGATCGCGCTCGACCGCGACAAGGATGCGCTGGCGCAGATCCAGGCCGGCCCGCACGGCGACGACATCGCGACCGTCGAATACGACCTGGAAGCGCCGGGCGCCGTCTGGCCGTTCGCGGCGCGCAGTCTGTCCGGCATCGTGGTCACCAATTACCTGTACCGGCCGCTGATGCCGCCGCTGTTCGCCTCGCTGGCGCCGGACGGCGTGCTGATCTACGAAACCTTTGCGCGCGGGAACGAAGCCTTCGGCAAACCGTCCAACCCGGACTTCCTGCTGATGCCGAGCGAACTGCTCGGCCTGGCCGGCCGCTCCGGCCTGCGCGTGCTGGCCTTCGAGGACGGCGTGGTACAGAGCCCGAAGCCGGCACGTGTGCAGCGCATCTGCGCGGTGGGGCCGGCCTTCGATTTCGCAGCGGCGCGGCTCGATGTGTAACCGAGCGTAACTGATCCATTTATGTCGAATGGAATGAACCATAAGGGCGGGCTATCCGCTACAATCATCAAACTTTTATTTATTACCAGCACGGTCCACTGAATATGATTAAGGGCAGCATAGTAGCAATCGTCACTCCGATGTTCGAGGACGGCAGCCTGGATAAAGACAGCTTGCGCAAGCTGCTCGACTGGCACGTCGCGGAAGGCACGGACGGCATCGTGATCGTCGGCACCACCGGCGAATCGGCCACCGTCAGCCCGGAGGAGCACTGCGAACTGATCAAGCTGACGGTCGAGCACGTTGCCGGCCGTATCCCGGTGATCGCCGGCTCGGGCGGCAATTCCACGTCGGAAGCGATCGCACTGACCCGCCATGCGAAGGACGTCGGCGCCGATGCCACGCTGCAGGTGGTTCCGTATTACAACCGTCCGACCCAGGAAGGCATGTACCGCCACTTCAAGGCCATCGCCGAAGCGGTCGACATCCCGGTCATCCTGTACAACGTGCCGGGCCGTACCGTCGCCGACATGAGCAACGAGACCGTGGTGCGCCTGTCCAGCGTCGACAACATCGTCGGCATCAAGGATGCGACCGGCAACATCGGCCGCGGCACCGAGCTGCTGCGCATGGTCGACAAGTCGTTCGGCGTGTATTCGGGCGACGACCCGACCGCGATGGCGCTGATGTTCTGCGGCGGCGCCGGCAACATCTCCGTAACCGCCAACGTGGCCCCGCGCGCGATGCACGAGCTGTGCGAAGCGGCCATGTCCGGCCAGATCGCCCGCGCCATCGAAATCAATAACCGCGTGCTGTCCCTGCACAGCAAGCTGTTTGTCGAACCGAATCCGGTTCCGGTCAAATGGGCGCTGACCGAAATGGGCAAGATGCCGTCTGGGTTGCGCCTGCCGCTGGCACCCCTGTCCGCGCAATATCACGATACCGTTCGCGCCGCGCTGCGCGAGTCCGGCGTCCTTTGATGAACGGTCTCCGGACCCTGGAACTGCTGTCACGAGCTTTAACCATATGACGAATTGCAAGACTATGACCCGCACCCTCGCGCTGACCGCCATGGCGCTCAGCCTGGCTGCTTGCACGACCGTGTTCGAATCCGACAAAGTGGACTACAAGGCGACCAAGAAAGCCGCCCCGCTGGATGTTCCGCCCGACCTGACCCAGTTGCAGAAGGATAACCGCTACGCCGTGCCGGATGGCCGCGGCGTCGCCACCGCCTCCGGCTTCCAGCAGCAGCGCGATGCCAACGGCGCCACCGCCGCCCCGGTCGGCGTGCCGGCCGCGACCGGCGAAGCCATCGGCCCGGTCTCGACCGACGCCGTGCGCATCGAGCGCGCCGGCAACGAGCGCTGGCTGGTGGTCAAGCAGACCCCGGAACAGCTGTGGCCGCAGCTGCAGCAGTTCTGGACCGACAACGGCTTCGCGCTGGACATCGAGTCGCCGCAGACCGGCATCATGGAAACCAACTGGAACGAGAACCGTTCCAAGATCCCGCAGGACATCCTGCGCCGCACCATCGGCCGCGTGTTCGATTCGGCTTACTCGACCGGCGAGCGCGACAAGTACCGCACGCGCCTCGAGCGCCGTCCGGACGGCAGCACCGAGATCTACATCAGCCACCGCGGCGCCGAAGAGGTGCTGACCGGCCCGCAGAAGGAAATCGCGACCTGGACCGTGCGTCCGAACGACCCGGGCCTGGAAGCCGAATTCCTGGGCCGCCTGGTCGCCAAGCTGAACGGCGTCAAGGTCAAGGAAGCCACCACTGCTGTCGCCAACGCCGCGCCGGAAACCCCGCACGCCAAGCTCGACAACGGCAAGGTCGTGGTCGACGAAGGCTTCGACCGCGCATGGCGCCGCGTCGGCCTGGCGCTGGACCGCGTCGGCTTCACCGTGGAAGACCGCGACCGCGTGCAGGGCATCTACTTCGTGCGCTACGTCGATCCGGACGCGGTCAAGAAGGAAGGCTTCTTCAGCAAGCTGTTCGGCAACGAAGACAAGAACAAGGAAGCGCAGCGCTACCGCGTGCTGGTCTCGACCGTGCCGAATGCGACCAGCAGCGACGTCACCGTGCAGACCAACGACGGCAAGGCGGAAACCGGCGCGACCGGCGCCAAGATCCTGCAATTGCTGGCGGATGAATTGAAATAATCGTTCAATCGATTATTTAAGAAACCGGCCTTTCGCGGCCGGTTTTTTTATGGCCGGAAATTAATGCAGGCAACCGTTGATTCCGCAAAAACGCGGACGAAAAAAAACCGGCCCGAAGGCCGGTTTTCAATCGAGCGATGCTGATTACTTCGAAGCCGGAGCAGCAGCAGCCGAAGCAGCGTCAGCAGCAGCCGAAGCAGCCGAAGCAGCAGCCGAAGCGGCCGAAGCAGCAGCGTCAGCAGCGGCCGGCGAAGCAGCGGTTGCGTCGGTAGCGGCCGGGGTGGTGGTGGTGGTGGTTGCGTCAGCAGCCGGAGCAGCCGGAGCAGCAGCCGGAGCAGCGGTCTCGGTTGCCGGAGCAGCCGGAGCTTCTTCTTTCTTGCTGCAAGCAGCCAGAGCAACAGCCAGCAGGGAAACGATCAGCAGAGATTTTTTCATGGTTTTTCCTTAATTAATTCAAAAGGTAAGTACTTCTGTTGCGATGAATAATTACCGGTAATTATCGCTCGTCAGGAATTCTCGTAGCTTTCATAACTTTGGAAAAAGTGCCTACGGACAACGGAACCTTCCTAACCCGATATTATAGCCAAATTTACTGAATCGCAACAGAAAACACGTGCCAACTTGTAACTCTTGTGTGAACTGACAACGTTCATATTGTTACAAGATGTGACAACGGTCAATACAGAGTTTGATGCATCTGATAGCGCCCAAATTGCTTGAAAATTTAGGGTGATCAATTGCCAAAAACCGGGCTCTGACCCCGGTTTGATCCGGCTTAAAGACCGGTCACGGTCGGGTGCAGGCCGGGTAGTGATTCTGCCCAGATCGCGGTAAAGCGTTCGCGGGGCAGGTCGGCTTCCGCCGGCGCGTCGAAGGCGGCGGCGCCGCGCAGGTGGTCGCTGTGGAAGCGGCGCACCACGTGCACGCCGTCGGCGATGGCGAAGGAATCGGTCAGCTGGCGCAGGCCGCGCGGCGTCAGGCGGCATTCGATGCGGTGGCTGTAGTCGCGCAGCAGGCGCAGGAAGCGCGGCGCCTCGCGCTCCAGCCAGCGGCCGTCGTGCATCGCCAGGCGCAGCGTGCCCCCAAGGTGCAGGAAGCGGCGCAGGGCAGTGTCGGTGTCCGGCGTGCCGAGCGTGAACAGGGAAAAGTCCGGATCGAACAGGTCGAGCGTGGCGCGGGCCCGCGCCAGCAGGCTGCCCAGTTCCTGCTGAAACTGGGCGCGGGTGTCGAAGCGTTCGATCCGGGGTTCGCTCATGACGGCATCAAGCCAGTTCGAGCCAGCCGTCCTGGTACCAGGTGTACAGCGCTTCCAGCACGTCGTCCGACGCCTGGTCGAGCAGGGCGCCGTCCAGGCCGCGCTGGTTGGCCAGCACGTCCAGCACGGTCTTGTCGGCGCGGCCGACGGCAAACGATTCGCCGTTGATGAACACGTTCTTGCCGCGGTACAGCATCAGGGTCTTGGGCGACAGCTTGAGGCCGCGCTTGGCCGCCTGTTCCATGAAACGGCCGACCGTCAGCGGTTTCGCCACCGGCGTGAAGAACACGTTGTGCTTCGGCTCGGACAGGTGTTCGCCCAGGAAGATGGCGACGTCTTCCTCATCCCAGCGCACCTTGTTCAGCTCTTCGGTGATGGTGTCGAGCATGTGGCGCGGGATCTCGGCCGGGTTCTTGGCCGGCTGCAGGCCCGGGTCGGCATAGCGGCCCGGCAGGTCGATCGAATCGGCCATGAACTGCAGGAAGGCTTCGCCCAGTTCCTGGTAGGACGGCGAGCGGAAGCCGATCGAGTAGGTCATGCATTCGCCTTCGGCCACGCCGTCGTGCGCGACGTGCGGCGGCAGGTACAGCATGTCGCCCGGCTCCAGCACGAATTCCTGTTCCGCCTCGAAGTTGGCCAGGATCTTGAGCGGCAAGCCCTCGACCAGGCTCAGGTCCTGCTGCGTGCTGATGCGCCAGCGGCGCTTGCCCTGGGCCTGCAGCAGGAACACGTCGTAGGAATCGAAATGCGGGCCGACGCCGCCGCCGTCGGTGGCGAAGCTGACCATCAGGTCGTCCAGGCGCGCGTCCGGCGCGAAGCGGAACTGGCGCAGCAGGGCCTCCGCCTTCGGCTCGTGCAGGTTGACGCCCTGCACCAGCATGGTCCATTCGCGCTGGGTGCGCGGCGGCAGTTCCTGCAGCGGACCGTGCTGCATGTCCCACTGGCCGTCGGCCAGCGTGACCAGGCGCGACTCGACGTGGTTCAGCTTTGCCAGTTCGGCCAGCTTGTCGAACTTGAGCAGGGGCTTGAAATTCGGGATCGCCTGACGGATCAGGAGCGGTTTCTTGTGCCAGTAATCGCGGAGGAACTGGGCGGGCGTGATATTGCCGAGTAACTGTAATTTTTGCATGCGCCATTATAACCAGCCCGCAGTCGGGAATCGCGATACCGAGGTTATAATCGGAACCTTATCCAAGAAAGGAAGCGCAATGAAGATTGCTCAGAATACGGTCGTGACGGTCAACTACAAGCTGTCGGACGCCCAGAACAACCTGATCGAAGACGGCGCCCAGCCGATGGTATACCTGCACGGCGGCTACGAAAACACGCTGCCGAAGATCGAAGAGGAACTGGACGGCAAGGACGTGGGCTACGCCTCGACCATCCAGATCGAGCCGGACGACGCCTTCGGCGACTACGACCCGAGCCTGCTGAAAGTCGAAGAGCGCAACCGCCTGCCGGAACCGATCGAGATCGGCATGCAGTTCGAAGGCGTGGCCGAAGGCGCCGACGAAGAGCCGGTCATCTTCACCGTGACCGAAGTGGCGGACGACAAGGTCGTGCTGGACGGTAACCACCCTCTGGCCGGCATGGCCCTGCGTTTCGAGCTGTCGGTGATCGACGTGCGCGCCGCAACCGAAGAAGAGATCGCGCACGGCCACGTGCACGGCGCCCATGGCCATCACCACGGTGACGAGCCGGACGACGGCGAAGAGGGCGACCACTTCCGTAGCCAGCCGCTGCAGTAATAGAGTTTGTGTAGGGTGGGCACTCCGTGCCCACGCGAACGTCTGCGTGATGTTGGCTTCCGCGTGGGCTCAGAGAGCCCACGCTACGAACCCGCGGGCTCCAGCTTGAACAAAGCCTTGCCCGCCGGATCCACCTCCACCTCGAGCGCGCCCGCTCCGGTGGACAGGTGCCCCACATTCCCCCGCCATTCGATCGCCGGCTTGACGCCCTTGGGCAGCCCGGCCGTATCCACCAGCAGCACCTTGCCCGGAAACTTCTGGGCCAGCGCCAGCACCTGGCGCCGCGTCTCGGCAAAACCGTCGTGGTCCGGCACCGCGCGCCGCAGCAGCGCCCGGAAACCGGTCGGCTGCGACAGCGCCTTCAGATCGCCTTCGGAAAACAGCACCACCGCTTCCAGCTTGTCGCGCCTGGCGATGGCGAACAGCCGGTTCAGCCAGAAGCGGTTGGCCACCAGGCGGTCTTCGTATTCGCTGTTGCGGCCCGCTTCGAGCAGGTAGTGGTTGTTGTTGGCGGGCAGGTTGACGGTGGCGTACAGCACCTTGTCGACCGACCAGTGGGCATTCTCCGCATAGCTGCGAAAGCGCGGGCTCATCGATAGCCGCGTGAGCGTCAGCTTGCGCGCGCCGAGCGAGGTCGGCTCGCCGTAGAACAGTTCGCGCACGCGGTTCAGGCGCTCGATCGCATTGGTGCGGCCGGCGCTGTTGCGGCACTCGGTCCAGTCGCTGCCGGCGGGCAGCACCACGGTCGGCCGCTTGCTGTCGTCGATCAGCGTGCGGCGCTGCTGGTACAGCTTGTCGCTGCACGGCTCGCCGTTGCCCTTGATGCCGGTGACGACCACGAAGTCGATGGTTTTGTCGCCGGTTTCCTCGATCGCCTTCTTCAGGCGCGCCTCGCCCCCGTCGTTGAAGCTGTGGCCGATGACGGCGAAGCGGTGAGCGCCGTCGTCCTTCCTGTCGTCCTTGTCCTTGCCCTTGCCCGTGGCCGCGAAGGCGCCGCCGGCGACCAGCGCGGCGCACAGCAGGGCACCCAGGCGGATCGTCGGGCGGACGCGCGGAATCGGCATCAGACGGCCGCTGCCAGGCGCTTCAGCTCGTACAAACGCTCCAGTGCCTCGCGCGGGGTGAGGGCGTCCGGATCGATCTGGTCCAGCAGTTCCATTGCCGGCGAGGCTTCCGCGGCCGGCGCCGGCGCTTGCGCCACCGCGTCGTCCGCATGGTGCGCGTCGGCTGCATCGTCCGCCGCATCTGCTTGCCGTGCCGCGAACAGGTCGAGCTGCGGCGTCGCATCCAGCGCCTGCGATTCCAGGCGCGCCAGGTGCTTGCGCGCGGCGCGGATCACCGTCGGCGGCACGCCGGCCAGCTGCGCCACCTGCAGGCCGTAGCTCTGCGAGGCCGGCCCGTCCTGGACCGCGTGCAGGAACACGATGCTGTCCTTGTGCTCGACCGCCGACAGGTGCACGTTGACCGCGCTCGGATGCGCCTCCGGCAACTGGGTCAGCTCGAAGTAGTGGGTCGCGAACAGCGTGAAGCTGCGGCTGACGTCGATCAGGTGGCGCGCGATGGCCCAGGCCAGCGCCAGGCCGTCGAAGGTCGAGGTGCCGCGGCCGACTTCGTCCATCAGCACCAGCGAGTGCTCGGTGGCGCCGTTCAGGATGGTCGCCGATTCCGTCATCTCGACCATGAAGGTGGAGCGGCCGTTGGCCAGGTCGTCGGAGGCGCCGATGCGGGTGAAGATGCGGTCGATCGGACCGATGCTCGCACTGGACGCCGGCACGTAGCTGCCGATGTAGGCCAGCAGCGTGATCAGGGCCACCTGGCGCATGAAGGTCGATTTACCGCCCATGTTGGGGCCGGTGATCAAGAGCAGGCGGCGCTCGTCGGACAGGCGGCAATCGTTGGCGATGAAGCGCTCGATCTGGTTCTCGACCACAGGGTGGCGGCCTTCCAGGATGGTCAGGCAGGGCGCGTCGACCAGTTGCGGCGCGCACCAGTTGCTGCGCTGCGCATGCGCGGCCAGCGCCGCCAGCGTGTCGATCTGGGCGATGCCGGACGCGATGCGCTGCAAGCAGCCGATGTGCGGCGCCAGGTCGGCCAGCAGCAGGTCGTACAGCAGCTTTTCGCGGGCCAGCGCGCGGTCCTGGGCCGACAATGCCTTGTCCTCGAAGGCCTTCAGTTCCGGCGTGATGTAGCGTTCGCAGTTCTTCAGCGTCTGGCGGCGGCGGTAATCCTCGGGCACCTTGTCGGCCTGGCCGTTGGTGACCTCGATGTAGAAGCCGTGCACCTTGTTGTACTCGACGCGCAGGTTGGCGATGCCGGTACGGGCACGCTCGCGCGTCTCCAGGTCGACCAGGAACTGGCCGGCGTTCTGCGACAGCGAGCGCAGTTCGTCGAGCTCGGCGTCGAAGCCGGGCGCGAACACGCCGCCGTCGCGCACCATCGCCGCCGGCTCCTCGGCCACGGCGCGCACCAGCAGGTCGACGCAGGCTTCCGGCACCGCGATCGCTTCATGGATGTCGCGCAGCAGGCAGGAGTCGCCGGGGATGAAGCAGCCCGCCACCAGTTCGCGCAGAACCGGCAGTTGTTTCAGGCCGTCGCGCAGGCAGGACAGGTCGCGCGGACGCGCGGTGAGCAGGGCGACCCGGGTGGTGATGCGTTCGATGTCCGGCACGTGGGCCAAGGTGCTGGAGAGGCCGGGCGCCGCATCGCGCTGGATCAGCGCGGCGATCGCTTCGTGGCGGCTGCGTGCCACCGCCTGGTCGCGCCGTGCGTGATGGATCCAGTGGCGCAGCAGGCGCGAACCCATCGCCGTGCGGCAGCCGTCCAGCAGCGAGAACAGCGTCGGCGACTCGTGGCCGCGGATGGTCTCGGTGAGTTCCAGGTTGCGCCGGGTGGCGGCATCCAGGCCGATGAACTCGCTCTCGGACTCGACCGCGACGGTCTTCACGTGCTGCAGGCCCTTGCCCTGGGTCGACTGGGCATAGCGCAGCAGCGCGCCGGCCGCGCCGAAGGCGGCGCCCAGGCCGTCGCAGCCGAAGCCGGACAGGGTCGCGACGCCGAGCTGGTCGAGCAGGGATTTATGGCCGTGCACCACGTCGAAATGCCACTCCGGCACACGCTGGGTGTGGCCCATCGGCGCGTCTTCGAAGGTGTCCAGGCTGTCCGCGCGCAGCACTTCGGCCGGGACGATGCGTTCCAGTTCCTGCACCAGGCGCAGCGCCGCGTTGCGCGCGTCGCCGGAAAATTCCATCAGGCGCAGCTTGCCGCTGGCCAGCGACAGCCAGGCCAGGCCGGTGGTCACCACCTTGCGGTTGGCCACCGTGCACACGGCCAGCAGCGGACGCTCGGCCTTTTCGGGCAGCAGGTCGGCATCGGTCAGCGTGCCGGGCGTGACCACGCGCACCACCTTGCGCTCGACCGGGCCCTTGGCCAGGGCCGGGTCGCCGATCTGCTCGCAGATCGCGCACGATTCGCCCAGCTTGACCAGCTTGGCCAGGTAGGGGTCCAGCGAGTGGAAGGGCACGCCCGCCATCTTGATCGGATTGCCGCCCGAGCTGCCGCGTGCGGTCAGCGTGATGCCCAGGATGCGTGCGGCCTTCTCGGCGTCTTCGAAAAACAGCTCGTAGAAGTCGCCCATCCGGTAGAAGACGAGCATCGTCGGGTAGTCCGCCTTGATGCCCAGGTACTGCTGCATCATCGGGGTGTGTTTTTCGGTCGCGAGGCGTTTGGCCGCGTCGGCATTGATTTCGCGTGGGACGTTCATGGCTAGGTATGCAAGAGGCCGGGCAAGGAACGCCGGCCAGAGTTGCCATTTTACCGCGTTCGACAACGGTCGGGCGAGGTGAGCGGCCCGTCCCGTTGCGTGAGTCAGCGTTTCGCCGCCGCCAGCGCCTGCGCGATCCAGCCGTCGAACTGCTGCTGGTGGTACTGGATCCAGCCCGCCATGTGGCGCGCGATGTCGGCCTGGGTGTTTTCGCCGGTGCGCACGCGCTCGTTCTGCGCATTGATGTCGGCGATCGGCAGGCGCATCACTTCGAACAGCTTGACTGCCGCCGGATTCCTGTCGGCCCAGGCGCGGTTCACGACGATGCGGGTGGTGTTGACGGAAAAGCCATAGTCGCTGCCGTCGCCGAGACGGGTATTCGCCTTCTGTGGATTCGCCGAGAACGGCACCTGCAGCCACACGACATCCTTGCCCGGCACCAGCACGCTGCTGACCCAGTAGGGCGTCCAGGTGTAGTACAGGATGGGTTCGCCACGCTTGTAGCGGCCGATGGTGTCGGCGATCAGCGCGGAATAACTGCCTTGCACGTGCCTGACCGTCGTGCGCAGCTTGTAGGCATCCATGTGGTGCTCGATCATCGCTTCGCAGCCCCAGCCCGGATCGCAGCCGGTCAGGTCGGCCTTGCCGTCGCCGTCGTGGTCGAACAGCTTGGCGATGGCCGGGTTGCGCAGCTGGTCGATGTTGGTGATGCGGTACTTGTCGGCCGTGGCCTTGTCGATCAGGTAGCCCTGGGCGGCCGGACCGGCGTACTGGCCGGTGCGCAGCAGCCTGGCGTCGCCGCCGGCATTGTCGTAATAGTCCTTGTGCAGCGGGTCCCAGTGGACCGCGAGGAAGGTCGCGTCGCCGTTGGCGATCGCGATGTGCGCGGTCTGGTAGGCGACTTCCTTGATCGGCTGCGGCTCGTAGCCCAGCTTTTCCAGGGCGCGGTTCACCAGCATGGTCTGGAAGGTTTCCTCGGCCAGCGCGCTTTGCAGCGCCTGCACCTTGATGCCCTTGCCGGGCAGGTCGGTGGCAGGCGTTTGCGCCATGGCCAGGCCGGTCGTCAGGGCCAGCGCGGCAAGCGCCAGGACCGAGAACCAGCGGAACCGGCGCTGGGCTTTATAGGTGATGTTGAAACGTTCGGTTTGATGCATCGATATCCTTGTGATTGTCTTGTTTGTTCATTTTGCGGTGGCGGGCGTGGCCGCTCCCGTGCGTTCGGAACGGCTGCCGCGCAGGCGCAGGACGAAGCCGGCAGGGCCGGTCTGGTACCAGTGGCGCACGCCGCGGCGCGGCTGTCCCATCGCCTGCGTCAGGCGGTCGAGCGTGATGGCCAGCAGCACGATGCCGAGGCCGCCCACGGTGGCCAGGCCCATGTCCAGGCGGCCGATGCCGCGCAACACCATCTGGCCCAGGCCGCCAACCGCGATCATCGAGGCGATCACCACCATCGACAGCGACAGCATCAGCGACTGGTTGATGCCGGCCATGATCGACGGCATCGCCAGCGGGAACTGCACGCGGGTCAGCAGCTGCCAGGGCGAGGCACCGTAGGCGCGCGCCGCTTCGATCAGGTCGGGCCGGACCTGGCGGATGCCGAGGTTGGTCAGGCGCACCAGCGGCGGCAGGGCGAAGATGATGGTGACGATCACGCCGGGCGCGTCGCCGATGCCGAACAGCATGACCACCGGCACCAGATAGACGAACGCCGGGGTCGTCTGCATGGCATCGAGCAGCGGACGCAGGACGTTCTGCGCGCGGTCGCTGTTGGCCAGGAAGATCCCCAGCGGCAGGCCGATCACGAGGCAGAACACCAGCGAGGTCAGCACCAGCGACAGGGTGACCATTGCTTCCGGCCAGACGCCCAGCATCGACAGCACCAGCAGCGCCACCACGGTGCCGATGGCCAGCGCGCGGCTGGTGAACTGCCAGGCCAGCAGGCCGATGATCGCGATCACGACCAGCGACGGCGCCGCCAGCAGGACCTGGCTGGCCCCGCTCAGCGTGGCGTCGATCGGCGCGCGCACGGCCTGGAAGAACGGGCGGAAATGGTCGACCACCCAGCCCAGGCCCTCGTTGATCCAGGCTTGCAGGGGCAGGGCGCCGTCGAAGACGTGCGCCAGGTCGACACCGCCGGCATGGGCGGGCGCGGCGGCCGGCGCCGCGTCGAGCCAGGACGTGTCGGTCGGCGCGGAGGGCAGCCACGGGTTGGCCGGGGCGGCTTGTCCGGCGGCCGGTTGTGCTGCGTCGATGTTGCCGGCGATGGTGCTAATGTTCGTGCTGGTGGAACTCATGCTTGTCCTTTCTGTAGCTGTGCGTCGGGGATGGCGGGCGTGTCGCGGTCGAGGAATTTCAGCAAGGTGGTCTTGCTGATCGCGCCGCGGAAACCGCCGTCGTCGGCCACCACCGGCACCGCGTACGGCAGCTGCGCGACCTGGCCGAACAGGCCGGCGACCGGCTCGTCCGCCTTGATGGTCTGCACGTCCGGCAGGAAGGCATGCGCCAGGCCCAGCGGACCGGTATGGCCGTCGAGGGCGCTGCGCAGGGAATCGGCCGACACCACGCCGAGGAATTCGCGCTTCGGATTGACGATGTAGGCGTAGCTGCGATCCTGTTCTTCCAGCATCGACAGCGCCGCACGCGAGCCGCGGGCCGGCGATTCCGACACCACCACCTGGCTCTTGCGGGCGATATCGCCGGCCTTGAACACGGCCGCCGCATCGACGCCGCGCACGAAGTTGCGCACGTAATCGTCGGCGGGCTTGCGCAGGATGTCTTCCGGCGTGCCGACCTGCACCACGTGGCCGTCTTTCATGATGGCGACCCGGTCGCCGATGCGCATCGCTTCATCGAGGTCGTGCGAAATGAAGACGATGGTGCGGCGCTTGATCTGCTGCAGGCGCAGCAGTTCGGATTGCATGTCGGTGCGCATGATCGGGTCGAGCGCGGAAAACGCCTCGTCCATCAGCAGGATCGACGGATCGCAGGCCAGGGCGCGCGCCAGGCCCACGCGTTGCTGCATGCCGCCCGACAATTCGTCGGGGTAGCTGGCGGCATAGCCTGCCAGCCCGACCTGTTCCAGCGCCTGCCGCGCCAGCGCATGGCGCTCGGCCTTCGGAATGCCGGCCAGCTCCATGCCGAATGCCGTGTTGTCGAGCACGGTGACGTGCGGCAGCAGCGCGAACGACTGGAACACCATGCTGATGTCCTTGCGCCGCAGTGCGCGCAACTGCGCGTCGGGCAGGGTATTGATGTCGTTGCCGTCGACTAGGATGCGGCCGGCGGTGGGTTCGACCAGGCGGTTCAGCATGCGCACCAGGGTCGACTTGCCCGAGCCGGACAGACCCATGATGACGAAGATCTCGCCCGCTTCGATGGTGAAGGTGGCGTCGAACACCCCGATCGTGCAGTCGGTTCTGGCCAGGATCTCCTGCTTGCTGGCGCCTTGATGGACCAGTGCCAGTGCCGCTTCGGGCTGGTCTCCGTAGACCTTGAAGACATGGTCGATGATGATTTGTTTTGCCACGTTGTGGTGCTCCTCGATTTGGCGAGTGAAGTGATCCCCCGGCAGCCATCGGCGCCGACGGGAATCAACGGACCCGGCCGTCGGCAATGCGAACCGCGCAAGGCGCGCGCCGACGACGAAAAGGGGTAGGACACGCTGTGCCGGCGGGGGTGATGCCGTCAAGGTGTCGTGGGCGTGTTAAAAGAGGCTGGGTATAGGACTTTTAACGACGCAGGCATCGCGTCATGGCGCGTTACCGGGATGTCCGACGATGCAACGATCGTCAGACGATGACTTGATATGGGCGCGAAGGCCCAGGAATGATTTCCCACGCATCTTGCGGGAAATACAATGCAGCAGAGTCGTAACTAAATTGTAACTACATGCAACTGTTGCCAATTGACGTCAATTATAGTGCAAAAAGATAAGAACGTCAATTTGTATTTCTAAATAGAATGTGCTAGCAATGTTCGGTGGCGTACCGACTTCGAGAATCGGCACGCCATGCGGACACTCAATGCATTGTTTCGTCGACATCGTTTTGACGTCCGCATGCCGGACCCGCAGGCGGACGTGCCGCTGTCCGGACCGGCTCACACCAGAAGGTAGGCGACATCGGCGACGTGTTGCGGTTCGGGGGCTGCCGCCGGCATCCGGCTGCGCCGCCGGCCCGGCTCGACCAGCACGCGCAGCGCGACGGCCATGTCGATCTGCAGGTATTCCATCGCCTGGGCCGACGCCGGCAAGCCGCGCGCCCGCAGGGCGTCGTGGACATGTGCCGCCGTTACCTCATCGCGCCGCCGCTCGCCGAGCGCGTATTTCGGCAAGCCCTGGTCATGAATGTGCAGGTAGGTCATCGGAGTTCTCCTTGGGTGGGGAAGAGACATACTCGTCCTCTTGTATTTTTGGCACTTAGTTGGCATCAATGAAATAGAAGACGGCGGACAATTGCTCGTGCAACGTTGCCCGCTTTATCCAATGCTGATGAGCTTTGAGGATGAGCAAACCCGGCACCGGGCCACGGCCGGATAGTAGTTCTACCCGCGTCGACCCTCGCCCCCGCAGGCCGCGGCTCACCCGAGGCAACCTGAGCGCCGATGAAGCACGCCCCCACCTGGAATGTCCGTTCCGTTGCCGCCGCGGCCGCCTTCTTCGGCGCCGTGTTCCTGCTCTACATTCCCTTCGAGGACCGCCAGACCAACACCATGTGGCCGCGCTATTTCGCGGTGGCGGTCACCCTGCTGTGCCTGCTGCCGCTGATGCTGAAGCGGCCCATCCGGATCACCGAGCCCTCGGTCTACGTGCTGGCCGGGCTGTGCATCATCATCCTGCACACCACCGTGTTCCGCCGCGTCTCCTTCATCTATCCGTTCTTCGTCGGCTTCAACATCCTGATCGCGGTGCTGATCTACGAGGCCAGCAAGCGCTGGCCGCGCGAATTCAACACCGCGCTGGGCTGGCTGCTGGTGATCAGCATCGTGGCGCTGTTCGTGCAGGTGGTCATGTTTTATCTGCTGGGCGGGCCGATCGTCGACATCCACGAGATGGTGTTCAACTCGCCGAGCCGGGCGGCGGTCGATTTCGTCGGCATCAACCGCTTTTCCGGGCTGCAGGTGGAGCCCGGCACCTATGCCAACAACACCGCCTTCCTGCTGGCCGCCTACCTGTTCACCTCGGGCTACAACAGGCGCGTGTACTGGATCTCGATCCTGACCGTGGTCACGCTGCTGCTCACCGGGTCCGCCACCTCGGTGTACTTCACCTGCGTGATGCTGCTGCTGCTGCCGCAGCTGTGGAGCCACCGCATCAAGATCTGGCACGTGCTGGCGCTCTTCGTGTTCATCCTGGCCTTCCTGGCGTCCTCGAACATCCTCGACCACCTGAACGAGCGCTTCGCCCACAACGACGACGGCAGCCTGTCGGTCTGGAAGACCGGGCTGTTCAGCTATCTCGCCACCGGCTGGGAAGACAAGGTCATCGGCCTGGGCTACGAGCATCCGCCCTGCGTCGACTGCCACTTCCAGGACCTGGGCGTCACCTTCAACCTGCTCAGCGGCGGCGGACTGCTGGTGCTGATCGTGCTGGTGGTGCTGTTCTACCGCATCGCCTACTTCAACGGCATCCTGCTCACGCTGGTCATCTTCGCGATGCCGATGAACTCGCGTATGTATTACTACGAAGCGCCGGTGTGGCTGCTGTTCCTGTTCGCCCAGGCCAACCTGCGCAAGAAGCACAACGTGCAAAAGGCGCCGTCCGGCGCGCTCAACGCAGGCATCGCACGACCATGACCCATTCCCGCGTCAACGAAATCGACCTGCTGCGCTTCATCGCCGCGCTGGCGGTCGTGTTCTTCCATTACGCCTTCCGCGGCTATGCCGCCGACGGCGCCTCGATCATGCCCTATCCGTGGCTGGCGCCGGCCGCCAGGTACGGCTACCTCGGCGCCAACCTGTTCTTCATCATCAGCGGCTTCGTGATCCTGATGACGGCCGAGCACGGCACGCTGCGCAGCTTCGCGGTGTCGCGCATCGTGCGGCTGTATCCGGCCTTCTGGACCTGCTGTACGCTCACCTTCGCGGTGCTGCTGCTGTGGGGCGCGCCGCGCTTCCAGGCGACGGGCGGCCAGTACCTGGCCAACATGACCATGCTGAACGGCTTCATGGGCGTCGACTACATCGACGGTTCCTACTGGACCCTGTTCGTCGAACTGAAGTTCTATGCGCTGGTCGGCATCGTGCTGGCGCTGGGACGGATGCGCCACGTGCAGGCATTGCTGGCCGGCTGGCTGCTGCTGGCGCTGCTGGGAGAACTGTGGCCCAACAAATACCTGAGATACTTCCTGATCGTCGACTATGCCGCCTACTTCATCGCCGGCGCGGTGTGCTTCCTGGTATGGTCGCGCGGCTTGAACGCCGCGCGCATCGGCATGCTGCTGCTGTGCTGGGGGCTGGCGCTGTTCCAGTCGACCAAGGCCGTGGCGCTGATGGTGGCGCATTACCGCACCGGATTCAGCGATGCCGTTGCCGGCGGCCTCATCACTGCATGCTTCGGCGTGATGCTGCTGGTGGCGCTGCGGGGCACCGGCGGCTTCGGGCGCCGGCGCTGGCTGGCGGCCGGGGCGCTGACCTATCCGCTGTACCTGCTGCACGAAAACATCGGCTTCATCGCGTTCAACAGGCTGTATCCGGCCGTACATCCGCACCTGCTGCTGTGGGGCATGCTGGCGCTGATGCTGGCGGCGGCGTGGATCGTGCACACCCAGGTCGAGCGGCGTTTCGCGCCGCGCCTGAAGGCGGCGCTCGCACGCCTGCCCGGGAAGGGGATGCGCAGTGCGCCGGTCAGGACAGCCGCGCGTGATTCAGGATCACCCACGCCACCGTGATCACGACCATGCCGGTCAGGGTGACGCAGGACCAGGTGAAGAACCAGGCCGACAGCAGGCCGGCCTGCAGGACTTTTTCGAACAGCACGCCGAGCGCGAAGTCGAAGGCGGTGAGGAAGGACCAGCGCCGCAGATACACCGGCAGGTAGCGGCTCATCGAGCGGTTGTGCTGGTGGGCGGCATGACGCTCGATGCGGTCGCGGGCGGCGCTGACGTCGCGGAACAGCCAGTCGAAGAAGATGAAGCGGTAGAGCAGGCGCCGGAACGGCATCTCGGGCGCCGCTGCATCGACGGAGGGCTGCGTATCCTTTTCGAGGGTCATGATCACACCGCTTGTCTGAGGAAAACCTGGTGGCACGGCCGGCATCGGAACCGGTTCGGGTTGGACGCCGCGACCACCCATCCTACGTCATAAGCCGTCTCGAGCGCGTACGATGCCTAACGTAGCGCGCACGGGGGACGTGGTGGGGCCGGCGTCGTCTGAACATTCTTTACTGAAACATCGGGCCGACTTCTGCGCGGCATCCAAGCGATTGTTGCATTTAAGCATTTACGCAACAAACATCGCTTGCACCATGAAAAACGGGCGCCGCAGCGCCCGTTGGACTCATCCGGGTGGCAAGCGTTCAGGCCTCGGCCACGCGCTTGGCGATGTGGGCCAGCGCCTCGTCGACCTGGTCGATCAGGATCAGCGACAGGTCGCCCGGCTGCAGGCGCGCCAGCGCGCGGTCGATGGCGACGAACTCGCCCTTGATCTCCTCGATATGGCTGGTGCGGGTCGCGCCCGCCAGGCCCTGGCGCAGCAGCGCCACGACTTCGCCTTCGGAACGGCCGCGCTGGCACTGGTCTTCGTACAGCAGCACGTCGTCGAAGGCCTTGCCGAGGATGACGGTCTGTTCGCGGATGTCCTGGTCGCGGCGGTCGCCGGCGCCGCTGATCACCACCGAGCGGCGCTGAGCCGGCATGCTTTCCACGGCGTTGACCAGGGCGGCGATCGCGTCCGGGTTGTGGCCGTAGTCGGCGATCACGGTCGCGCCCTTGTAATCGAACACGTTGAAACGGCCCGGCGCGTTGTCGCTTTCGCCGACAAAGGTGCGCAGGCCGGCGCGCACCGCGTCCCAGGCGATGCCCACCGCCCAGGCTGCGGCCACCGAGGCCATCACGTTCTCGACCTGGAAGCCGACCACGCCGCCGCGGGTGATCGGCACCTCGCTCAGCGCAATCCGTTCTTCCTGCCTGCCCTGTGCGGCGACCAGGTCGCCCTTGTCGACGTAGACGATGCGGCGGCCCTGGGCACGGTGCTTCTGCATGATCGGCAGCGAGCAGTCCTGGGCGAAGTAGGTGACGTCGCCGCGGGTGTTCTCGGCCATCGCGGCGACGATCGGGTCGGCCGCGTTGAGTACCGCCATGCCGTTCGGCGCCACGTTCTGCACGATGATGCGCTTCAGGACGGCGAGATCTTCCAGCGTGGTGATGTAGTTCAGGCCCAGGTGGTCGCCGGCGCCGATGTTGGTCACCACGCCGACCTGGCAGCGGTCGAAGGCCAGGCCTTCGCGCAGCATGCCGCCGCGCGCGGTCTCGAACACGGCCGCGTCGACGTCCGGGTGCAGCAGCACGTTGCGCGCGCTGCGCGGACCGCTGCAGTCGCCGCTGTCGATGCGGCGGCCCTGGATGTAGACGCCGTCGGTGTTGGTCATGCCGGTGCGCAGGCCGGATGCGCCCAGCAGGTGGGCGATCAGGCGCACGGTGGTGGTCTTGCCGTTGGTGCCGGTCACGGCCACCACCGGGATGCGGCCGTCGTCGCCGGGCCCATACAGGGTGTCCATGATCGCTTCGCCGACCGCGCGGCCCTTGCCGAACGAGGGCGAGATGTGCATGCGCAGGCCCGGCGCGGCGTTCACTTCGACGATGCCGCCGTGCTGTTCCTCGATCGGCTTGTGCACGCTGTCGCACACCAGGTCGACGCCGCAGATGTCCAGGCCGACCATGTGCGCGGCCGCGATCGCGCGCGCCGCCACGTCCGGGTGCACGTCGTCGGTGACGTCGGTGGCCGAGCCGCCGGTGGACAGGTTGGCGTTGTTGCGCAGGGTGACGCGCTGGCCCTTGTCCGGGACCGAGTCCGCGTGCAGGCTCTGCTTGGCCAGCGCGGCCAGGGCGATGTCGTCGAAGCGGATCTTGGTCAGCGCGGTGCCGTGGCCGCTGCCGCGGCGCGGGTCGCGGTTGACGATCTCGACCAGCTCGCGCACGCTGTGGCGGCCGTCGCCGACCACGTGCGGCGGGTCGCGGCGCGCTGCCGCGATCAGCTTGTTGCCGATCACCAGCAGGCGGTAATCGTGGCCCGGCAGGTATTTTTCGACCATGACGTCGTCGCGGAACTCGGACGCGGCGTGGAAGCCGGCGGTCAGCTGCTCGCGCGTGGTCACGTTGACGGTCACGCCCTTGCCCTGGTTGCCGTCCTTCGGCTTGATCACCACCGGCAGGCCGACTTCGAGGGCGGCTTCCCACGCATCGTCCGGATCGGTGACGACGCGGCCGAGCGGCACCGGCACGCCGGCGGCGTCCAGCAGCTTCTTGGTCAGTTCCTTGTCCTGGGCGATGGTCTCGGCGATGGCGCCGGTGGCGTCGATCTCGGCGGCCTGGATGCGGCGCTGGCGGCTACCCCAGCCGAACTGCACCAGGCTGCCCTCGGTCAGGCGGCGGAAGGGGATGCCGCGCGCCACGGCCGCGTTCACGATCGAGCCGGTCGACGGGCCGAGGCGCACGTCTTCGTCCAGCTCGCGCAGCTGGGCCAGCGCGCCTTCGAGGTCGAAGGGCTGGTCGCGGCGTGCGGCCTCGCACAGCTGCTCGGCCAGTTGCAGGGCCAGGCGGCCGACGTCTTCCTCGCTGTACTCGACCACCACCTGGTAGATGCCGCGTTCCAGCGTCGCCGTGGTGCGCGAGAAGGTGACCGGGCAGCCGGCCTGCGCCTGCAGGGCCAGCGCGGCGACTTCCAGCACCTGTGCCAGCGGGATGGTGTCGTCATGACCGGTCGGCTGCAGCGGCCAGATTTCCGGGAACAGGCCGCGCAGGCGGGTCTCGAAACCGGGCAGGGCGCCGATCGATTCTTCTTCGGGGGTGCAGGCGACGATCGCTTCCACCGACGTGTGGTGGCTCCACAGGTTGGGACCGCGCAGGGCCCGTACGCGTGATACTTCCATAAACCTTCGATCCTTTGTGCGGCCCCATGCGAGGGGCCGTATTGCTATTAAATGTCAGCCTTCTGCATGGCCGCGTCGAACGTCCGCAGGCCGGCGCAAATCAGGTCGTGCGGCACGTCCAGCGCCCAGCCCGCGGCAGCCGCTGCCAGCAGGGCTTCCGGCTGGGCGGCGGTGGACGGCTTGACCTTGTCCATGCTCAGCAGCGAGGTCTCGGTGCCGTTGGCCAGCACGATGTGGTCGTCGCGCAGGAACACCACGCGACCGCCCTGCGCGCGGTGCTGGCGCAGTACCGGGTTGGCTTCGTCCAGCGCATAGAACAGCACCGCGCCGTCGCTCAGCTCGCCCAGTTTCACCACCTCGGCATCGGCCGCGTTCAGCACCGCCGCGCCTTGCGACAGCACCACGTCGACCTGGCTGCGCACCACGTTGAACAGCGCGTCCTGGTCGCGCACGTAGAGGTCGGCGACGTCTGCCACCTCGCCCATGTCGGTGACGATGCCGACCAGGCAGCGGTCGTAGGGCAGGCCTTCGCTCAGGATGGTGCGCGCGTTCGATTCGAACACGGCGGCCTGCACGGTGCGGTTGATCAGCAGGCGCTGGCCGGCGTCGAAGCGGGTGCCGTCCTGGCTGGTGACCTTGCGGCCGTTCAGGTACAGGCCTTCGCGGTTGGCCACGCCGACGTGCTTGCCGGTCAGGCGCAGCATGGTGCTGACCAGGCGCGAGACGGTGGTGGCGATGCGGGTGCCGGTCACGCCGACCAGCGGGATGCGTCCGATGTCCGCATCCGATGCGCCTTCGGCGAACAGGTGCTCGACGATGGCCTTGCCGACCGCGCGCGGCTGGCCCTGGGCCGGCTTGATGTGGGCCAGCAGGCCCGGGCTGGAATTGACTTCGATGATGGCGCCACGCTGGACGTCGAGCGGTTGCGAGATGTCTTCGCACACCAGGTCGATGCCGGCGATGTCGAGGCCGACCACGCGCGCCGCCAGCGCCGCCATGTAGGCAACGTCCGGGTGCACCAGGTCGGTCACGTCGTCGGCGACGTTGCCGTTCAGCTGGATCAGCACTTTCTGGCCGGCCTGCGGCACCGAGTCCGGGCCCAGGCCCTGGCGCTGCAGGTCGAGCTTGATCTCGTCGCTTTCCGCCGGCTTGACCAGGCCGAGCGGGAACTCCTCGCTCTCGCCGCGGCGCGGGTCGGTGTTGATCTGGATGTCGCACAGCCGGGTCACGCTGGACGTGCCGTCGCCGGTCACCCACAGCGATTCGCCGCGGGCGGCGGCCACGACCTTCTGGCCGACCACCAGCAGGCGGTGTTCGTTACCGGGGATGAAGCGCTCGACCAGTACCGCGCTCGAGTCACCTTCTTCCGACGCGATCGCGTAGGCGGCGTGCACGTCCGCCTGGGTCATCAGGTTCAGCGAGACCCCGCGGCCGTGGTTGCCGTCGACCGGCTTGACCGCCACCGGCAGGCCGATGTCCTGGGCTTCTTCCCATGCGGCCTCGGCGCTGCGCACCAGCGTGCCTTCCGGGACCGGCACGCCGCAGGAGGCGAGCAGGGTCTTGGTCAGGTCCTTGTCGCTGGCGATGCTTTCACCAATGGCGCTGGTGCGGTCGGTTTCGGCGGTCCAGATGCGGCGCTGGGAAGCGCCGTGGCCGAGCTGGACCAGGTTGCCTTCGGTCAGGCGGATCGAGGGGATGCGGCGCTCGGTGGCGGCATCGACGATGCTGGCGGTGGACGGGCCCAGGCACCAGCGGTCGACCAGCTCGGTCAGTTCGTCGACGGTGGCCTTCAGGTCGTACGGCGTGTCGTTGATGGCGGCCATCAGCAGGGCGTGGCCGGCCTTCAGGGCGGCGCGGCCGACCACCTCGTCGCGGGTGCGGAAGGCCATCTTGTAGATGCCGCGGTCGACGGTGGAGCGGGTCTTGCCGAACCCGGTCTTCATGCCGGCCAGGTTCTGCAGCTCGAGCACCACGTGTTCGAGGACGTGGCCGGACCAGGTGCCGTCGCGCAGGCGCTCCAGGAAGCCGCCGCGTTCGCCGACGCCGCAGCGGTGTTCGATCAGGCCGGGCAACCAGGTGGTCAGGCGTTCATACAGGCCGGGGAGGGTGTTCGAGGGATATTCTTCGAGTTCGCCGATGTCGAGCCAGGCTTCGATGACAGGGCGGTAGGTCCAGATGTTCGGTCCCCGCAGATGGGTTACACGAAGAATGTCGATGTCTTTCTTTTTTGTCATGAAAAATATCTTGCCCTGCAGTGCTGCTCTCTCACCACTTGGCGTTGCCTTATATTTGTACGCTGTAATGCCCCGCATTTCTACAGCGCACATGTTGTATACTTACCGAAACGAAGCTTACCGTGCCGTACCGATTTCTGCCAGTCTCGCCCCTTCGCTAGAATACCGTAAGTGCCCCAGCGCTTCGGTTCATCAGCCGCTTGTCAACCGTGGCACCGTCCTCTGCGTTTCATCGTACGAGACCTGCCGGTAGCGGCTCGCTTCCCATCATTCGGCATAACCAGGAAACCTCGCCTTCACCGGCGGTACTACATGACGACTCAACCACTTGTTCCTTCCGTTCCGCTGGCAATTGCCGCCAGTTTTCTGCCTGAGCATTGGCAGGCGGACGTCGAGAAAAAGCTTGCGCCAGGGGAAAACGTTCTAAGCAGCGTTGAGGTTGACCTCGATGCGAAATTACGTTTCACGAAAGGGTTGCTGGTTGTAACAAACCGCCGCCTGCTGGCCCGCGCCCCCGGCGATACCGTCTGGCACGACTGGCCTTACCGCGCCGGCCTGCAGCTCCGGCATCACGACCACGCCGGCGTCGGCCACCTCGAACTGGTCGACGAACACGGCTTGCTGGCCGCCTGGCGCTTCACCCTCGGCCAGAATCTGCAGGCGATCCGCGTGGTCGACAGCTTCACCGACCAGGTGGAAAGCCACGTCACCGGCCTGGCGGTTGCCGCGCCGGAACAGCATACCTGCCCGAGCTGCAAGGCACCGCTCGAGGCGGACCAGGAAGACTGCCCGATCTGCACCAAGGTGCTGCACACGCCGCCGTCCACCTGGACCCTGTTCCGGCTGTGGCGTTTCGCCCGTCCCTACAAAGGACAACTGTTCCTCGGATTCTTGCTGATGTTCGCAAGTACTGGCGCACACATGATTCCGCCCTACCTGACCAAGCCGCTCACCGACAACGTCCTGGTGCCCTACCAGGCCGGCCAGCCGGTCAATACGAGCCTGGTCTACATGTACATGGGCGGCCTGCTGGCATCGGCGGTGCTGGCCTGGGCCCTCGGCTGGTGGCGTACCTACATCCTGGCGATCGTGTCGGAACGCATGGGCGCCGACATGCGTTCGGAAACCTACGAACACCTGCTGCGCCTGTCGCTCGAATTCTTCGGCGGCAAACGCACCGGCGACCTGATGAGCCGCATCGGCAGCGGCTCGGACCGCATCTGTGTGTTCCTGTCGCTGCACCTGCTGGACTTCCTGTCCGACGTGCTGATGATCGCCATGACCGGGGTGATCCTGTTCTCGATGAATGCCGAGCTGGCCGCGGTCACGCTGATTCCCTTGCCCTTCATCGCCTGGATGATCCACCTCGTGCGCGACAGATTGCGCACCGGTTTCGAAAAGATCGACCGTGTCTGGGGCGAAGTCACCAACGTGCTGGCCGATACCATCCCCGGCATCCGCGTGGTGAAGGCGTTCGCCCAGGAAAAGCGCGAAGCGGCGCGTTTCCGTGCTGCAAATAAACACAACCTGGACGTCAACGACAAGCTCAACAGGGTCTGGTCGCTGTTTTCGCCGACCGTCTCCTTCCTGACCGAGCTGGGCCTGCTGGTGATCTGGTGCTTCGGCATCTGGCAGGTCAGCCGCGGCGACACCACGGTCGGCACGCTGACCTCGTTCATCGCGTACAGCGGCCGTTTCTACACGCGCCTCGATTCGATGAGCCGGATCGTCTCGGTGACGCAGAAGTCGGCCTCGGCCGCCAAGCGCATCTTCGACATCCTCGATCACGTGTCGAGCGTGCCGGACCCGGTCAACCCGGTGAAGGTCGACAAGGTGGCCGGCAACATCGAACTGCGCGAAGTCGGCTTCCGCTACGGCAACCGCGCGGTCAACCGCGGCATCTCGCTGAACATCCGCGCCGGCGAAATGGTCGGCCTGGTCGGCCACTCGGGGTCGGGCAAGTCGACCCTGGTCAACCTGATCTGCCGCTTCTACGACGTGGCCGAAGGCGCGATCCTGCTGGACGGCAAGGACATCCGTTCGTTCGCGGTGGCCGACTACCGCCGCCACATCGGCCTGGTGCTGCAGGAGCCTTTCCTGTTCTTCGGCACGATTGCCGAGAACATCGCCTACGGCAAGCCGGACGCGACGCGCGAAGAGATCATCGCCGCGGCGCGCGCCGCGCACGCCCACGAATTCATCCTGCGCCTGCCGCAGGGCTACGATTCGATGGTCGGCGAGCGTGGCCAGGGCCTGTCCGGCGGCGAGCGCCAGCGCATCTCGATCGCGCGCGCACTCTTGATCGACCCGCCGATCCTGATCCTGGACGAGGCCACGTCCTCGGTCGACTCGGAAACCGAGAAGGAAATCCAGAAGGCGCTCGACAACCTGGTGCAGGGCCGCACCACGATCGCGATCGCGCACCGCCTGTCGACGCTGCACCGCGCCGACCGCCTGGTGGTGCTGGACCGCGGCGTGGTGGTGGAAGAGGGCAGCCACGATGCGCTGATGGCGCGCGAAGGCGCGTATTACCGCCTGTACGAAGCGCAGGCGCGCAACGTCGACCAGGATCCGGACGACGGCAGCAAGGAAGACTGATGACGACTCCCATTCAAACCACCTTTCAGTTGCGGCGCGACGCGTTCGGCAAGCTGGTGCTCACCAATCCCGAGGGCGAGGAATTCGTCGGCGTGACGCCGGTGCGCGCCTTCCCGGTCCAGGCGCCCATGCGCGGCATCTCGCTGGTGCGCGACGGCGGCAAGGAAGTCGCCTGGATCGAGGACCTGAGCGCCGTGCCGGCCGAGGTGGCGGCGCTGGTGACCGAGGAACTGGAAGGGCGCGAGTTCATGCCCGAGATCCTGTCGATCAAGAGCGTGTCGAGCTTCGCAACGCCATGCACCTGGACGGTCCAGACCGACCGGGGCGATACCGAGTTCGTGCTGAAGGGCGAAGAGGATATCCGGCGGCTGGGCGCGTTTTCGCTATTGATTGCGGACAGCCACGGGATTCACTTCCTGATCCGCGACATGTTCGGGATCGACAAGGGTAGCCGGAAGATTTTGGACCGGTTCCTCTAAGGTTCACGTACAAATACCACCGTTTGCTTACAAGTACCGTCGTTCGCGCACGAATGGCATCGTTCACGTACGAATGCCATCGTTCGCGTACAAATACCATCGTTTGCGTACAAATACCGTCGTCCCCGCGAAGGCGGGGACCCATACTGAACTTCAGAAGTCGGTAAGTCGGAAATACGCCGGTCTTTGACATACCGGCTTTGGAAGCTCAGCATGGGTTCCCGCTTTCGCGGGAACGACGGATCAAGGCCGCGGGCCAAAACGAGGCCGCAGGCCAAAATCAATGCGTAGCCGGGCAAGCCTCGAACTTCGCCACCGCCATCCCGCTCGGCAACGCATCGGGCACGTGCGTGCACGCCAGCGCCGGCAAGGAGCCCGGATCGAGCAGCCCGTACCGCACGAACTGGATCAGGTCCATCACGTCCTGTTCGTTCAAAGGCAGCGGCTTGCGCAGCAGCGGGTCGATGCCGGCGGCCACCCGGGCGACGGGCGCCATGCGCAGCCTGAGGTCGGGCGCCACGCCGGCGCGCCCGGCGTCGTAGTTGCGCAGCGAGGCCAGCACGTCGAGATGGTGGCGCACCGCGTCGTCGAGCGTGGTGTAGGCGCCGTTGTGGAAGAAGGCCGGCTGCAGGGCGACGTTGCGCAGCGGCGAGGTGCGGAAGCGGTAGCGGTCGCTGGCCAGGCCGGTGACCTGCTCGTAGCCGTAGTCCTCGTCCTCGTCGGGGCCGTCGAACAGCTTGTTGCCGGTGCCGATGCCGAACACCGGCGCGATCTGCGGCACGCCGATGTTGTGCATCTTGAAGTCGCTGAACATCTCGTTGGCGGCGCCGCTGACCGCGTGGCAGGCCACGCAGTTGGCCTTGCCGAAGAACAGCAGCGCACCGCGCTTTTCCTGGTCCGTCATGGCAGCGGCTTCGCCGCGCGCATAGCGGTCGATCGGGGCGTTGGCGCCGTGCAGGATGAATTCGTACTCGGCGATGGCACGCGCGAACATGCCGATGTCGATCGGGGCGCCGGCGCGCACTTCGTCGAACACGTCGGCGAATTTTTCCACGTAGGCCGGCAGGGCGTTCAGGCGCTGCACCACGCGTGCCCGGATCGGCGCGTTGCGGGAACCCCCGGCGTCGAGCGAGGGGCAGGTGTCGCCCCTGCCGTCGTCGAACTGGAAGTAGCGCGGATCGAGGCCGTCGCGGATGCCGGTGAAGCCGGCTTCCTCGATGAGTTCCGTGAGCGGCATGTAGGCCTGGGCGGCCAGCAGGGTGCGGACGACCGGATCGTTGGAGCGGAACAGCGCCGTGCCTTCCGGCTGCGGGAAGCTGAATCCCTGTGCATTGTCGAACGGGTCGCCGGATGGCGCGGCAAAGCGGCCGTTCCACATCAGCTTCGGATAGAAGCCGCTGTTGAGGATGATCGGCGAGCGCCGCATGTTGCGCGGCCCAAGGCGGTTCGGGCCGACGATGCCGTTGCTCTGGATGCCGATCGCGATCGACTGCGTGTCGCCGTAGCCGTGGCTGGGCGAGTGGCAGGCGGCGCAGGAATTGTCGTTGTGCAGGCTGGTCACCGGATCGAAGAACAGCAGCCGGCCCAGGTCCGCCATCTTGAAGTTCAGCGGGCGGCCCAGGCGGCTTTCCAGGTGCTGTTCGACGGTGCCGGTGAATCCCTGCTGCGCCAGCGCGGCGCTGAGCTGCTGGTCGAGGGTGGCGACCGGCGGCGCTGGCGGCGGTGCGGTCTGGCCCTGGCGGTCCGAGCCGCCGCAACCGGCCAACAGTGCCATCGACAGCAGTGCCATCGGCAGCCAGGCCGGCAGCCTCGCCGGCCGGCCGAACCAACGACGTAGTACGCGGATACCCGGTGCGGCTCGCCGCTTGCCGGTGTGCTGCCAAGCCAATGCTCGATCCATGTGCGCCCCCGAGGCAGGTCATGCGGACTGAATACCCTTCCAGCGTAACGCGGGCAGCCGGGCAGCCCTTTGCGGAGGCTCATCCATGGACCTGAGCGGGTCGTTCACATGGCGCGGACCCTGTTCCTATTTGTGCCAGAAACCGGCGTGCGCGGCCCGGGCTTCGTCTTCGCGCAGCGGTCCGAGCACCTCGGTCGGGCGCTGTCCGGCGGCGAACACCGTGCGGCAGGGCAGCGACAGCGTCGGGTTTTCCGGGTCGCTGCCGGTCAGCGCCAGCAGGCTGGTTTCCGACATGCCGTACACCACGCGGCCGACGCCGCTCCAGTAGGTGCCGCCGGCGCACATGGCGCAGGGTTCGGCGTTGGTGTACAGGGTGGCGCCGGCCAGTTCGGCCGGGCCGTGGCGCATCGAGGCCTGGCGCAGGGCGTTCATCTCGGCGTGGGCGGTGCGGTCAAGGCTGGAGGCGTTCATGGCTTCGGCGATGACCGTGCCGTCGGCGCCGACGACCATGGCGGCGAAGGGGTGGTGGCCTTCGTCGCGCGAGCGTTGGGCGAGGGCGAAGACGCGGGTGAGGAAGTCGTGGTCCTGGGGAGTCGGGGTGGGCATGGTGGTCCTTGATGCGTCGTTCCCGCGCAGGCGCGAACCCATGCTGAGATTCCGTAGTCTGTATCTCTAAGTATTCGAGATGCTTCCGATATACCGGCTTCGGTTGCTCAGCATGGGTCCCCGCCTTCGCGGGGACGACGTTGCTGGTGGAGGCGTGCGGCGGTGGCGTGCTTACTTCGGAATCGTCCCCTCCACCCCCTGCACGTAGAAGTTCATCGCGTGCACGTCCTTGTCCGCCATGCGCGCTCCGGCCGCCACGCGGACCTTGCCGCTCTGGTCCTTCAGCGGGCCCTGGAACGGCGTCAGCTTGCCGGCGATGATCGCGGCCTTCTTTTCCTCGAACAGCTTGCCGGCGTCGGCCGGGACCACCGCGTTCAGCGGCGACATCTTGACCATGCCTTCGGCCAGGCCGCCGCGCACTTCGCCGGTCTTCCAGGTGCCGGCCATCACGGCCTGCGCGGTTTTCGTGTAGAAGTCGCCCCACTGGTTGGTGGTGGCGCTCAGGTGCGACTTGGGCGCGAAGCGGGCCATGTCGGAATCCCAGCCGAAGGCGTACTTGCCCTTCTCCTGCGCCACCTGCAGCGTGGCCGGGGAATCGGTGTTCTGGGTCAGCACGTCGGCACCCTGCGCGATCAGGGTCTCGGCGGCCTGGCGCTCCTTGCCCGGGTCGTACCAGCTGTTGATCCACACCACCTTGGTCTTGATGTTCGGGTTCACGCTCTGCGCGCCCAGGGTGTAGGCGTTGATGTTGCGGATCACTTCCGGCACCGCGAACGAGCCGACGAAGCCGATGGTGCCGGTCTTGCTCATCTTGGCAGCGATCACGCCCTGCAGGTAGGTGCCTTCGTACTGGCGGGTCTCGTACACGCCCATGTTCTTGCTGGTCTTGAAGCCGGTGGCGTGCTCGAACACCACGTTCGGGAAAGCCCTGGCCACCTTCTCGGTCGGGTTCATGAAGCCGAACGAAGTCGTGAAGATCAGCTTGTTGCCGTCGGCGGCCAGCTTGCGGATCACGCGCTCGGCATCGGCGCCTTCGGGCACGTTCTCGACATAGGTCGACTTGACCTTGCCGGCCAGCGCCTTCTCCATCTGCAGGCGGCCCTGCTCGTGGGCGTAGGTCCAGCCGGCGTCGCCGACCGGGCCGACGTAGACGAAGGCGACCTTGAGCGGGTCGGCCGCCTGCGCGCTCAGCACCGCGCTCAGGGACAGGGATGCGGCCAGGCCGGCCAGGGCGAACAGCTTGCGACGATTCATGGTGGTCCTCTTTCAGTGAAGGTGGGAGATCAGAAGCGGATCGGACGTGGATCAGAAGTGGTATTCGGCGCGCACCATCGGGGTCTTGGCCGTGGCGCCCGGGACGGTCTTGGACGGGTTGCCGAACTTGTTCTTCCAGTACTGGTACTCGACGCCGACCTTGAAGGTGTTCTTGGCCGCGCCGACCGCTTCGCTCATGTCGTACATGACCTGCATGTCGACGTTGATCTCGACCGCGGTCGGGCCGCCGAATTCGTTGCGGCCCTTGGTGCCGATGTAGTTGGCGTAGCCTTCGAAGGACAGCGGGATGCCGATGTTGAACGGGATGCCCCAGGCCGCGCTCAGCATGGCGTGGTTGTCGTAGGTGTAGCGCGAGGTCGAGGTCTGGGTGAAGCCGTTGTAGGGCGCATTGCTCTCGCGCAGCAGCAGCAGGCTGACGTCGAGGAAGCCGGGGACGTCGAGCATCAGCGTCGGGCCCGCGACCAGCATCCGCTTCTTCGAGTTGTAGCCGGCATCGGTCTTGCTGTTGACGTCGAAGCCGAAGGTCGCGCCGATGCCGCGTACCGGGCCGAACGCATAGCTGTTGCCGGTGATCTTGGACAGGTCGATCGTGTTGCGGTACACCGCATACGCCTCGTGCGCGCCGCTGTCCGCGCCCACCGCCGACGGGTCGTTCTCGTCCGACAGCAGGAAGTCGATACTGAAGAAGTTCTTGCCGTACTTGTAGCCGCTGACGTGGCTGAAGTTGACCACGTGCTTGGTGATGTCTTCGCTGTTGTACGGCTCGGCGAACTTGGTGCCGTAGCGGTAGCTGAGCGAGGTATCGCTCCAGTCGGCGGCGTGGGCGCCGGCGGCACACAGGGACAGAAGCAGGGCGGCGGTGCTGCGGGAGAACGGATGGGGCTTCATGCAACTCCTCGATCAGGTTGGTTTTATAAGATGTGAAAACGGCACGGCTTGGCGCGATTGCATCCAATACGGGTAATCGATTGCATGCAATCTTCGATCATACCTCTTAGCAATTACCGGGCCAGACTTTCGCCTGTCCCATCTTTACCCTATAAAAGGGCAGGTTTTTGCGGTGGCGCGTGCGGCCGCGGCGCGCACCGCAAACGACCGCCGGTGCAGCCGCCCGCGCCGTTGTGGTGCGACCTGGATGCAATCGGCGCGCCATTTTGTATCCAATCCGATCCATGCCAGGTGCATCAGCCGCCGGCCAGCGCTTCGGCCAGGTTCACCTTGCGCTCGGATTGGCCCAGGTGCAGGCGGCTCTCGATCTCGCGCAGGTGGTGGTCGATCAGGGCCACCGCCTGCGCCGTCTTGCCGGTTTCGATCAGCGCGACCAGGTCGCCGTGCTCGCAGTTGCCGCACATCGGCGCGCCCGGCGTCTCGTACAGCGCGATGATCAGCGAGCAGCGCGACACCAGTTCGCGCAGGAAGCGCTGCAGCACCGCGTTGCCGGCCAGGTCGGCCAGCAGCAGGTGGAATTCGCCGCCGAGACGGATCCAGTTGGCGCGGTCGCCGCTGCGGCGCGCCTGTTCTTCCGCCTCGAGCGCGGCGCGCAGGGCGGCCAGCGAGGCGGGCGTGGCGTTGCGCACCACCAGCGGCACGATCTCGCGTTCCAGCGCGCGCCGCGCGGCGAAGATGTCGCACGCTTCCTTGGGCGAGGGCGAGGCGACCACAGCGCCGCGGTTGGGGCGCAGTTCGATGATGTGGTCGTGCGCCAGCCGCTGCAGTGCCTTGCGCACGGTGGTGCGGCTCACCTGATAGAGCTCGCAGAAATCGGCTTCGCCGAGGCGGGTGCCGGGCGGCAGGCGGTGGCTCATCACGGCGTTCACCACGGCGCGGTGGATGCGCTCGTCGACGGCGGCGGCGCCGCGCCGGGCGCGTGCACCCTGGCTGGCGTCGTGGGCGGTAGAGCTGGCGGTAGTGCTGGCGGTGGTGGTACTGGCAGCGCCGGCTGCCTCGTCTCCGGCCGGCTTGCGGCGGCCTTGTGGGCGCGGCGCGGCGGTGTGTCTGGTCATGGTCGTCTCCGATGGGCGAGCGGGGTGTCCGCCCGACTGTGTATGTTCGTAAAGCAGGAATCGTGCTCGGCGGGGCGCCGCAGGAGAGCGGGGCGGCAAGGCACGGGATTGGCGCATGCCGTGCCCGCTTATGGTGAGATTGTCGACACGTCGCGGTGCATTTTGTATACAACTTGGTCGCCGCAGGGGCGCGTGCGCATGGCATGCAACTTGCACCGGAAACAGCGACGCAGGCATGCCATGCCGGCCATATGGAGTGGACCGTGGTTACAGAATCGATAGTCTCAGCCCCGCCGCCGCAGCCGTCCCGCACGCGCATCGAACCGCGCCTGCAGCTGCTCGGGATATCCAAGATCTATCCGTCGGTGGTCGCCAACGCCGACGTCGATCTCACCGTGATGCCGGGCGAGATCCACGCCGTGCTGGGCGAGAACGGCGCCGGAAAAAGCACCCTCATGAAGATGATCTACGGCGTCACCAAGCCCGACGCCGGGCAGATCATGTGGGAGGGCAGGGAAGTGCGGATCGGCTCGCCCTCCAGCGCGCGCCGCCTCGGCATCGGCATGGTGTTCCAGCATTTCGCTCTGTTCGAGACACTCACCGTGGCCGAGAACATCGCCCTGGCGCTGGACGAGAAGACCTCGCCGGCCGCGCTGGCACCGCGCATCCGCGCCGTCTCCGAACAGTACGGCCTGCCGCTCGACCCGGACCGGCGCGTGCACAGCATGTCGGTGGGCGAGCGCCAGCGCGTCGAGATCGTGCGCTGCCTGCTGCAGTCGCCGCGCCTTTTGATTATGGATGAGCCGACCTCGGTGCTGACGCCGGACGCGGTGCAGAAGCTGTTCGTCTCGTTGCGCAAGCTGGCCGCCGAGGGCGTCAGCATTCTCTACATCAGCCACAAGCTCGACGAGATCCAGTCGCTGTGCGACAAGGCCACCGTGCTGCGCGCCGGGCGCGTGTCGGGCACCGCGGTGCCACGCGAGGAAACCGCGCATTCGCTGGCCGAACTGATGATCGGCGGCGACCTGCCGACCTGCACGCTGGCGCCGCGCACGCCCGGCGAAGTGCGCCTGAAGGTCGACGGCCTCACGCTGGAGAGCAGCGACCCGTTCGGCACCCACCTGGAAAACATCACGCTGGAGCTGCGCGCCGGCGAGATCACCGGCCTGGCCGGCATCTCGGGCAACGGCCAGCAGGAGCTGCTGAAAGCCCTGTCGGGCGAGCTGCGGGCCCCGCAGCCGGCCAGCATCCGCCTGCTCGGCCATGATGCCGGCCGCATGGATGCCGCCGCGCGCCGGCGCCTGGGACTTGGCTTCGTGCCGGAAGAGCGGCTCGGGCGCGGCGCGGTGCCGGACCTGGCACTGGCCGACAATGCGCTGCTGACCGGCTACCTGCAGGAGGCCACCGGCATGGTCAAGGGCGGCCTGGTGCGGCGCGGCGCGGTGCGCGCCTTTGCCGACGCCGTCATAGAGCGCTTCAAGGTCAAGTGCGGCGGCGCCGGCTCGGCCGCCACCAGCCTGTCCGGCGGCAACCTGCAGAAGTTCATCGTCGGGCGCGAGATCCGGCTGGCGCCGAAGGTGATGGTGCTGGCCCAGCCCACCTGGGGCGTCGACATCGGCGCCGCCATGCTGATCCGCCAGGCCATCATCGACCTGCGCGACCAGGGCGTGGCGGTGCTGGTGGTGTCCGAGGAACTGGACGAACTGTTCATGATGTGCGACCGGATCGCGGTGCTGGCCAAGGGCCGCCTGTCGCGCGCGGTACCGGTCCGCGAGACCAGCATCAACCAGATCGGCGTGTGGATGAGCGGCGATTTTTCCGAAGCAGCCGACTTGAAAGGAAATGCGCATGTCCCGGCTTGAAGCCCGTCCCGAACCCTCGCGCACCATGATGCTGGCGTCGCCGCTGATCGCGGCGGCCGCCATGCTGGTGTCCGGCTCGCTGCTGTTCCTGTTCCTCGGCCAGGAGCCGCTGCACGCCTTCTACGTCTACTTCATCGCGCCGCTCAGCTCCGCCTACGGCATCGGCGAGCTGCTGCTCAAGGCCACGCCGCTGATCCTGTGCGGGGTCGGGCTGGCGATCGGCTTCCGCGCCAACGTCCACAACATCGGCGCCGACGGCCAGCTGACCATGGGTGCGGTGGCTGCCGGCTGCGTGGCGCTGTACTTCGACGGGGTGGAGGCGCCCGTATTGAAGCCGATCGTGCTGCCGTTGATGATCGTCGCCGGCGCGCTCGGCGGGCTGGCCTGGGCCGCGGTGCCGGCGCTGCTGCGCACCCGCTTCAACACCAGCGAGATCCTGGTCAGCCTGATGCTGGTGTACGTGGCCTACCTGTTCCTCGGCTACCTGGTGCACGGGCCGCTGCGCGACCCGGCCGGCTTCAACTTCCCGCAATCGAAGATGTTCGGCGAATCGGCCCTGCTGCCGCTGCTGGCGGAAGGGCTGCGCGTGAACGCCGCCTTCCTGCTGTCGCTGGTGGCGGTGGCCGGGGCCTGGTTCTTCTGCCGCCATACCTTCGCCGGCTACCGCATGCAGGTCAGCGGCATGGCGCCCGCGGCGGCGCTGTACGCCGGCTTCTCCGAGCCGAAAAACGTCTGGCTCGCCTTCATGGTGAGCGGCGCCCTGGCCGGCGTGGCCGGGGTGGGCGAGGTGGCCGGGCCGCTCGGCCAGCTGCAGCCCTCGGTGTCGCCGGGCTACGGCTTCGCCGCCATCATCGTCGCCTACGTCGGCCGCCTGCATCCGCTCGGCGTGCTGCTGGCGTCGCTGCTGATGTCGCTGCTGTACATCGGCGGCGAATCGGCCCAGATCGAACTGCAGCTGCCTTCGGCGATCACCGGCCTGTTCCAGGGCCTGCTGCTGTTCTACCTGCTGGCGGCCGACCTGTTCATCCATTACCGCTTCAAGCCGCGCACGCGTGCCACCACCACTACCCCCATCGCCACGGAGAGCCTGCAGCATGAATCCTGAATACGTGATCGCCTTCCTGGCCAGCACCGCGGCCGCCGCCACGCCGCTGGTGCTGGCCTCCACCGGCGAACTGGTGGCCGAGCGCTCCGGCGTGATGAACCTCGGCCTCGAGGGCGTAATGCTGGTGGGCGCGGTGGCCGGCTTCTCGGCCACCCTGCACAGCGGCTCGGCCGCCCTCGGCCTGCTGGCGGCGCTGGCGGCCGGCATGGCGATGGCGCTGGTCTTTGCCATCCTGGTGCTGACCCTGCAGACCAACCAGGTCGCCACCGGCCTGGCGCTGACCCTGTTCGGCCTGGGCCTGTCGGCCTTCCTCGGGCGCGACCTGGTCGGCCAGACCGTGGCGCCGCTGCCGCACCTGTCGATTCCGGTGCTGTCGAATCTGCCCTTCGTGGGACCGCTGCTGTTCCGCTTCGACGCGCTGGTGTACGTCTCGCTGCTGCTGGTGGGCGTGGTGGCCTGGGTGCTGGCGCGCACCCGCATCGGCCTGCTGATCCGCGCGGTCGGCGAAGCTCCGCACAGCGCCCATGCGATCGGCATGCCGGTGGTGAAGCTGCGCTACGCGACGGTGCTGTTCGGCGGCGCGCTGGCCGGCCTGGGCGGCGCCTACATGTCGCTGGCACTGACGCCGATGTGGGTCGAAGGCATGACGGCGGGACGCGGCTGGATCGCGCTGGCGCAGGTGGTGTTCGCCACCTGGAAGCCGCGCGGGCTGCTGCTGGGTGCCTACCTGTTCGGCGGCGTGACCGTGCTGCAGTTCCACGGGCAGGGGCTGGGCATCGCGATTCCGTCCGAGTTCCTGTCGATGCTGCCTTACCTGGCCACCATCGTGGTGCTGGTGATCATCTGCCGCAACCCGCAGACGATCCTGCTGAACAAGCCCATGTCGCTGGGGCAGAGCTTCAAGGCGGATTGAACACGGCGCTATCCGGCGATTCAGGCTGGCGCACGCCAATCCAGCGGTCATGTGCACGCACTGGACGGCCACCCAGCTACGCTGCAAACGTGGCTCGAAGCAGGCCTGGGTCCGTTCTGAACCGCTTTACACGCTGCGCTGCGGCGCGCCGGCCTTGCGCCGGCGCTGGCCGGACGACTCAATCGTAGTGCTTGTAGACCGCCGTGCTGCCATCGTTACGGACCAGCAGCACGTCGTACGGCATCCGTGCCGGCCCCTCCATCCCGGGCGAGCCGGGCGGCATCGCCGGCACTGCCAGCCCCTTCGCTTTCGGCTTCTCGGCCAGCAGGCGCTTGATCTCGGCGGCCGGCACGTGCCCCTCGATCGCATAGCCGCCGACGACCGCGGTGTGGCATGCGCCGAGCCGGTCCGGCATTCCCATTTTTTCGCGCGTGTCGGAGGGATTGGCGACATTGTGCGCATGGACCTTCATGCCGTTGGCCTGCAGGTGCTTGACCCATTGTTCGCAGCATCCGCAGCTTGCGCTCTTGTAGACTTCGACGGCCTGTGTCGCGGCGCCGGCGAGCAGCGGCAGCCCGACCAGGGCAGCCACCGCGAGATTCCTGAATTTTCCGATATACATGGTTTTTCTCCTGAGTGCCGGACAGCGGACGTGTGGTCGCTGCCGGCGTTGAAACAATCGCGTTTGCGTGTGCCCTACATCTGTTCGCCGGGCGGCGGTGTCGACGTGAGCCAGGCCGCCACCACGATCGCCGCCAGCAGGACCAGCGTCTCGATCCACAGTATGCGCCTGAAGCGTATCGGGGCCGGCGCCGGTGCGGCGTCACCCGCGGACTCGCGCGCGAGCCAGGGCGGCATCACGACGAAGCGGTTGACGCCGCCCAGCAGCGCCGCCACCCCGACCAGCAGCAGCTTGACGACGAGCGCGTTGCCGTAGGGGTTGCCGACCAGGTCGCCGAACCCGCCCAGGCTGCGCCAGGCGGCGTACAGGCCGGTGACGAAGATGCCGACCAGGGCAAACGTGGCCGAACTGGACAGCGACGCCACGTAAGCGGCGCGCGCACGCCGGTCCGGCGGCGTCACGTTATCGGACCTTCTCAACATCACGCCCCCGGACACGGTCACTTCCCCGACCCACAGGCTGACCAGGCCGAGATGGATCCAGTCGGCCAGCAGGCGCACGCTGACGTCGCCGTCGCCGGCCGCGTGGCTGACCATGCTGCGCGTGTACCAGAACACGGCCAGTCCAGCCAGAGAAAGCAGCGCGGGCCCGGCGCTCCGCTCGGTGCGCAGCAGGGCGCCGGCAGTGGCTACCGTCAGTGCGGCGATCCCGATGCAGCAGGCCAGCCCGAGGTGCGTCGAGGTCAGCATCGACCGGACGGCACCCGCCGCTTCGGTGAGCGGCACCTCGGCCATGGCCGCCGATTCGAGCCACAGCCACATGATGGCAGCAACCAGCGCGACCACCGCCCCGGCGAGCGCCGCCTTGCGCACCGGCCGGCGGCGCAGCGCCGCCCAGCCGGATGCGTCGCGGGCCAGCCACAAACGGGAGACGCTCGCCCCCGTGAGCACGGCGATGGCCAGGTTCAGCAGGGCAGTGACGAGATGCTGGGCGGTTTCCAGGTCCGGCCCCATCATCTGACCTTGAACGTGACCTCGCCCTTTACCTTATGGCCGTCGTGGCTCATCGCCGACCACTGGATGTGGTATTCGCCCGAGGCCAGTGCCGGCAGCGGCGCCGTCATGACGGTCGGATCCGCCTTGTCGACGGTGGCCGCCGTGACCGGGATCGCGTTATTGTGCGGGCCGGTCAGCTTGATCTTGCTGAATGCCGGCTCGAGCGCCTCGTTGAACTTCAGGCGGACAGCCTTCGGCGCAGCGTCGAGGGTGCTGCCGGCCCGGGGATCGGAGGACTGCAGTCTGGCGTGTGCGAAGGCGGACGCGCTGACGGCGCCGGCGAGAAAGAAAGTGGCGACGGCCAGGATGCGTTTGATGGTCATGTCGGCTCCTGATTTGTTGGGGAATGGTGGATGGACGATACGGCTTCAGTTGGCCGCTTCCAGCCTGGTCACGGTATAGGTGCCGTTGATGCTGTCGACACGCAGGCGCACCTTGTCGCCGGCTTTCACCCCGTCGAGCATGGCCGGATCCTGCACCTTGAACGCCATCGTCATGGCGGGCATGCCCAGATTAACCAGCGGGCCATGCTTGACCGTCAGTTTACCGGTGTCCTTGTCGACCTTCTTGACCTCGCCGTCGCTCAAGGCCTGCGGATCGTCCTGGGAAGCGGCAGGCGTTGCATTTTGTCCGGCAGGCTCGCGTATCTGCGTTTGCGCGGATGCATGGGCGGCGGCCAGTGCGAGACCGGCGGACACGATGAGAGTGCTGAACAGGGAAGACATACGGGTCATTTGGAACTCCATCATAGTCGGAATGTACGGTGATCGTGGCCGCGCACAGGCATTCGCCGGCCTGTCGCGGTCCGTTTCAGTGTCGGATCGGGGCGCCATGGCCGGGCATGTCGGCGCCATTGCGCGAACGACAGCGTCAGCGATGCAGGCGCGCCCATCAGTGCTCGCCGTGTCCGGTCGGCTTGCGGACCTGCAGTTCCACGTCCGGCCTGGCCCTGGCCGGCATCAGGCTGCGGCCGGCGTCCTGGCTGCGCGGCGCGTCCGGCAACTGGCCGGTCCATTCGTAGGCCACGGTGCCGGCCGGGTGCTTGTACCAGCCCGGATCGGTGTAGTCGCCGCGCTTCTGGTCCTTGCGCACCTTCACCACAGTGAACATGCCGCCCATCTCGACGTTGCCGAACGGGCCCTCGCCGGTCATCATCGGCAGGGTGTTTTCCGGGAGCGGCATTTCCATGCCGCCCATCGATCCGCCCTTGTCGCCCATGACCATATAGTCCGGCACGATGTCGGTGATCTTCTCCGCGATGCCGCGGTGGTCGACCCCGATCAGCGTCGGGACATCGTGGCCCATCGCATTCATCGTGTGGTGCGATTTGTGGCAGTGGAAGGCCCAGTCGCCCGGGTCGGTGGCGATGAATTCGATGGCCCGCATCTGGCCGACCGCGATGTCGGTGGTGACTTCCGGCCAGCGCGAGCCGGGCGGGGTCCAGCCGCCATCGGTGCCCGTCACCTCGAACTCGTGGCCGTGGATGTGGATCGGGTGGTTGGTCATCGTCAGGTTGCCGACCCGGATGCGCACGCGGTCGCCCTGGCGCACCGGCATCGTGTCGATGCCCGGAAACACCCGGCTGTTGAAGGTCCAGAGGTTCTGGTCGAGCATGGTGTTGACCTTCGGCGTGTAGCTGCCCGGCTCGATATCGTAGGCGCTGAGCAGGAACACGAAATCGCGGTCGACGGCAAACTTCGCCGGGTCCTTCGGGTGGGTCACCCAGAAGCCCATCATGCCCATCGCCATCTGGACCATTTCGTCGGCATGCGGGTGGTACATGAAGGTGCCGGGGCGCTTTGCCACGAACTCGTAGACGAAGGTCTTGCCCGGCGCGATACCGGGCTGGGTCAGGCCGGTCACGCCATCCATGCCGTTCGGCAGGCGCTGGCCGTGCCAGTGGATGCTGGTCTGTTCGGGCAGCTTGTTGGTCACGAAGATGCGTACCCGGTCGCCTTCGACGACCTCGATGGTCGGGCCCGGGGACTGGCCGTTGTAGCCCCACAGGTTGACCTTCATGCCGGGCGCGAACTCGCGCACCACCGGTTCGGCCACCAGGTGGAACTCCTTGACGCCATTGTTCATGCGCCAGGGCAGGGACCAGCCGTTCAGGGTCACGACCGGGTTGAACGGGCGTCCGGTGGCGGGCGCCGGCGGCACGTGGGTCTTCGCATTGTCCATCACCATCGCTTCGGGCAGCGAGGCCGCGCCCACCCGGCTGACGGCGGCTGCACTCACGGCGACGGCGCCGGCGCCTTTGAAGAAATCTCGACGGGAAGTCATTCTGCTTTCCTTGATTCAGGGTTGCCGCCGGCATTCAGGGCGGACTGGAGATTGGTGTCGGCGATCCAGAAATCGCGTTGCGCGGCGATCGCGGCATTGACGCTGGCAAGCTGTTCGCGCGATTCGGCCAGCAGTTCGAAGGTGCTGGCGAGCATGCCGTTATAGCGCAGCAGGACCTCATCGGCGATCTGCTTGCGCACCGGAACGACCTCGTCGCGATAGTGACGGGCGATGTCGTAGGCGGTGCGGTAGCCGGCATAGGCCTGGCGCACCTCGGAGCGCGCCTTGACGGCGATGTCGCCGGTGCGGTGCACCGCCTGCATGTACGCCGCCTGTGCCCGCGCCACGCGCGCGCCACCCCAGTCGAACAGCGGGAGCTCCAGCGACACCTCGTAGCCGTTCTGGCGCGGCATGCCGGTCGTGCTCTTGTTGGCATACCCGGCATCGAACACGTTGATGAAGCCGGTGGTCCTGGTCAGGCCGAGCGCCTGTGCGCTTGCCTGTGCATCCTGGCGCGCAATCAGGACATCGAGCCGCTGCGACAGTGCCTCGGCCTCGGCATGCGCGACCTCGCGCGGGTGGGCGGGAAGTTCGGGCAGGCGGTCGGGCAGGGTGAACTTCAAGGAAGGACCCCACAGGCCCAGCAGGCGCACCAGCGCCTCGCGCGTCGTCGTGACCTGCAGGCGGGCTTGCGCCTGCTGGATCACCGCGTCCTGGTAATAGGCCCGCTCGCGCGCCGCATCCAGCGCGCTCCAGTTGCCCGCGGCGCGCATGCGCGCGCCGAGCTCGGCGGCGGCCTCGGCGGACCCGCGCACCTTGTCCGCGAACGCCGCCAACTGCGCCGCCGCGACGGCCGCGTAATATGCCTTGCGGGTATCGGCGGCCAGCGTCACGGCCTGCATGGCGGCCTGCAGCTTGGCCTGGTCGAAACGCCGGCGCTCGATGCCGGTGCGTGCCGGCAGGGTCAGCAGCGCGGCCAGGTTAAAGGAGAGGCCACGGTCGATTTCGGTCTCGCCGCCGCCGCGCACCCGGCCGAAGCTCAGGCCCGGGTTGGGCAGCCGGCCGGCCTGGACGAAGTCCGCTTCGGCGAGGGCCAGTTCGGCCAGTGTCGCCTGCAGTCCCTGGTTGTTGAGCAGGGCGATGCGTACCGCGGCCGTGGCGTCGAGCGGCCTGGCCAGCAGCGCAGCGACTTCGTCCTTCGGGTCCTGGCCGCGCTGCAGGGGCGCCGGCTGGGCGATGCGTTCCTGCGTCATCCGGGCGACATCGTCGACGCCGCCATCGTCCGAAAAGCTGGCGCAGCCCGCGAGCAGCAGGGCGCCGGTGGCCACGGCGAGGCGGCGCAGGCCTGGTCGTATCGGTGGGTTCATTGGTGTGCTCCGTGGTGTTCGTGCTTGCCGTGCATCGGTTGCGGATTGGCGCTCTTGCCGGCTGCGCCGGCGGCGGGCTGTGCGCCCGGTGCCGGTGCTGGTGCCGGTGCCGCGGCCTGCCCGCCGAGCACCGCGCGGTTGGCGCGCACCCAGGTTTTGTCCGGCGACTCCGGCGCTTCCTTCGCCGTGAGGTAGTCGGCGAAGACGGATTGATATTGCAAGGGCGCGACGGGTGCATGCGCGTCGGCGGCGGCCGGTATCGGCCGGTCCGTCCGGGCCGACGCGAGCAGCGGCACGCCGGCTGCGAACAGCAGCAGGTGTGAGAATTTCATGGCGTATGTCGTGTTGATTGGGGCCGGAAGGGCGGCCCGGATGCGCGCCGTGGGCGCGCCCGCACATCAAACGAACGAATCCCTTGGCGGCCGCTCCAGCATGGAGGGCACGAAGGAGGTCATCGCGGCTTCCGGATTCGCGTGGTGCGAGGCGGCCAGCGGCGGTGTGTGGAAGGCCGGCGGCAGCGCCGGCGGCGCCGCGCTGCCGGCGCAGCAGGCTGCGCAAGCGGGGCACTTGTCATGCGAGGAGAGCTTGGTCTTGGAACCGTGCTCGCCGCAGTGCGTTGCGCCGCCGTGCGCCTCGGCATGCTGCTGGTGCTGCTGATCCTGGTGTCCGGTTGCGGCCGCCATCGTGTGCGCGGTCTCCGCGGCTTGACCGATGGCCATCGCAGCGCTGCCCTGGAAGGACAGTACCGTGATCGAGAGCCACAGGAGAAAGCGGAAGAACAGGCGCATGGTACCGAGATGGTACCGCAAATTAAGAACGTGTATCAAGGCATGCTTCAGGTGCCTCAACAGGAAACAATTCATGCAACAAAGCCTGCCCGTACGATCGCGTACCGAACAAGCCTGTGCTTTCGCGTAGAGTAATGATGTCTTTCCGCCAAGGAGGCCGTTATCCATTCCCCCATCCACTTTGTCGTGGTCACCATCGGCTCGGCCGGCGACCTGTTTCCCTTCATGGCGATGGCGCTGGCCCTGCGCGAACGCGGCCACCGCGTCAGTTTCCTTGCGCCCGAGCAGCACGCGCCTTTCGTGGCCGAGAGCGGCCTGGCGTTCACCGGGCTGCCCGCCGACGAGGCCGTGCTGCACGATCCCGATTTGTGGCATCCGACGCGCGGCTTCGGCGTGGTCTGGCGCGCCACGCGGCCGGGGATGGCGCGCATTGTGCCCTTCGTGGACAGCCTGGCAAGCGACGAGCGGGTGGTCCTGCTGGTGCATCCGCTGGCGCTGCCGGAAGCCGATCTGTGCCGTACCCGCAGGCCGGGCCTGAAAGTGGCCGCCGCCTACCTGGCGCCGCAGAACCTGCCGACCGTGCACGACCCGCTGCTGGTCGGACCGTGGCGGGTGCCGCGCTGGGTGCCGTTCGCGGCGCGGCGCGCGCTGTGGCGCTGGGGCGCGCGCCGCTTCATCGATCCGGTCGCGTTACCCGAAGTGAACGCGGCGCGCACCGCGCGCGGGCTGGCGCCGCTGGACAGCCTGCTTGGCGGCCTGTTCGGGCTGGCCGACCTGTCGCTGACACTGTTTCCGGCATGGTTCGCGCCGACCCAGCCCGATTGGCCGCAGCCGATGGTCCGGGCCGGCTTCCCGCTGTTCGATCCCAAGCCGGATGCGGCGCTGGCGCCCGAGCTGGTCCGGTTTCTCGACGACGGCCCGGCCCCGGTCGTCTTTACCCACGGCACCGGCAACTTCCAGGCCGCCGATTATTTTCGCCATGCCTGCGCGGCGACCCGGCAACTCGGCCTGCGCGCCATCCTGCTGACCCCGCATCGCGACCAGGTACCGCCGGCGCTGCCGCCGTCGGTCCTGTGGCAGCCGTATGTGCCGCTGCGGCGCCTGCTGCCGCGGGTGGCGGCGCTGGCGCATCACGGCGGCATCGGCACCACGGCCGAGGCCTTGCGCGCCGGCACGCCGCAGCTGGTGGTGCCGCTGGCGCACGACCAGTTCGACAATGCGGCGCGGGTGGTGGCGCTGGGCACGGGCGCCAGCCTGCGCGCGGACCGCCTCGACACGGCGCGGCTGGCGCGGGCGCTGGCGCCGCTGGTGGGCGACGCAGCCGTGAGGCAGCGCTGTGCCGAGGTCAGCCGGCGCTTCGATACCCCCGGCATGATGGAGGAGCTGGCGCAACGGCTGGAGGCGCTGGCCGATGAAAACCGGCAGCGTCGCGACGCCGATTCGCGAAGCGCGGCACAATGAGCTTTTCGACAAGACGACAAGGAAGCATCATGCAACGAAGCGCACTGGTGGTCGGCGCCAGCGGCATCGGCGGCCGCTACACCGCCCGCGAACTCCTGGCCCACGGCTGGACGGTCTACGGGCTGGCGCGCACGCCGCCGCGCGACCTGCCGGGCCTGATCCCGGTCGCCGCCGACCTGCTCGATACCGCCGTCCTGGCCGAAGCGCTGGCGGACGTGGCGCCGACGCACGTGTTCATCACCACCTGGATGCGCCAGGCGACCGAGGCCGAGAACATCCGCGTCAACGCCGCCATGGTGCGCAATCTGCTGGACACGCTGGCACCCAGGAAGTCGCTGCGCCACGTGGCGCTGGTGACCGGCCTGAAACATTACCTGGGCCCGTTCGAGGCCTATGCCAGCTCGGGCACGCTGCCGGACACGCCGCTGCGCGAAGAGCAGCCGCGCCTGCCGCTGGAGAATTTCTATTACGCGCAGGAAGACGAGGTGTATGCCGCGGCCGAGCGCGACCGCTTTACCTGGACGGTGCACCGTCCGCACACGGTGATCGGCCTGGCGGTCGGGAACGCCATGAACCTGGGCACCACGCTGGCGGTCTACGCCTCGATCTGCAAGGAGACCGGGCGTCCGTTCCAGTTCCCGGGTTCGGCAGCGCAGTGGAACGGCTTGTCGGACGTGACCGATGCGCGCATGCTGGCGAAGCAGCTACGCTGGGCCGCCGATACCGACGCCGCGAAAAACCAGGCCTTCAACATCACCAACGGCGACTATTTCCGCTGGAGCTGGCTGTGGCGCCGGCTGGCGGCCTGGTTCGGCGTGCAGGCGGCCGGCTTCGACGGCCAGGTGCGCCCGCTGGAAGCCGAGATGGCGAACGACGCCGAGGTATGGCGCAAGATCGCGCAGAAGCACAACCTGGTCGAGGCGGACCTGGGCCGGCTGGCGTCGGCCTGGCACACGGACCTCGACCTGGGCCGGCCGATCGAGGTGATGACCGACATGGCAAACAGCCGGCGCCTGGGGTTCGCGGCCTGGCAGGCGACCGAGGATTCGTTCTTCGACCTGTTCACGGCGTTGCGGGCGGCGCGGCTGATTCCGTAATAATTGTTAGCCGCCAAACCGTCGCCCCTGCGCAGGCAGGGGCCCAAGTTCGTTGTGTGCCACGAGCGCCTGTTTTGGCGAAATGCGTGCAACTTGGGCCCCTGCCTTCGCAGGGGCGACGTTGTGAGCCCGCGGCTGCGCGTGCAATGCGGCTTCTGCTCCACTCCGTGCGTCACCGCACCGCACCGCCATGCCATTCGGCGGTGTAATCGACCATCCCGCCACCTTCCGGAGCGCCAATGCGCCGCAAGCCCGACCACCCGCATACCGCCACCCCGTCCGCCGCCGGCCTGCCCGGCCATGTCCGCGTGCGTGGTGCGCGGGAGCACAATCTGAAGAACGTCGACCTGGACATCCCGCGCGATGCGCTGGTGGTGTTCACCGGGGTGTCGGGTTCCGGCAAGTCCTCGCTCGCCTTCGGCACGCTGTACGCGGAGGCGCAGCGGCGCTACCTGGAGTCGGTGTCGCCGTATGCACGGCGCCTGTTCCACCAGATGCCGGTGCCGGAAGTCGACGACATCGACGGCCTGCCGCCGGCGGTGGCGCTGCAGCAGCAGCGCGGCACGCCCACCACGCGCTCGTCGGTGGGCAGCGTCAGCACGCTGTCGAATTCGCTGCGCATGCTGTACTCGCGCGCCGGCGACTATCCGCCCGGGCAGGGCATCCTGTATGCCGAGTCGTTCTCGCCCAACACCGCCGAAGGCGCCTGCCCGCAGTGCTCGGGCCTGGGCCGCGTGTACGAGGTCACCGAGCAGTCGATGGTACCGGACGATTCGCTCACCATCCGCGAGCGCGCCATCGCCGCCTGGCCGCCGGCCTGGCACGGCCAGAACCTGCGCGACATCCTGGTGACGATGGGCTACGACGTCGACACCCCCTGGCGCGACCTGCCGAAGAAGGACCGCGACTGGATCCTGTACACCGAGGAGACGCCCACGGTCCCGGTGTATGCCGGCTTGAGTCCCGAGGAAACCAAAAGGGCGCTGAAGCGCAAGGAGACGCCCAGCTACCAGGGCACCTTCACCGGCGTGCGGCGCTACGTGATGCAGACCTTCGCCACTACCGAAAGCGCCTCCATGAAGAAGCGGGTGGCGCGCTACATGGTGAGTGCCGAGTGCCCGCTGTGCCGCGGCAAGCGCCTGCGCCAGGAAGCGCTGTCGGTCACCTTCGCCGGGCTCGACATCACCGAACTGTCGCGCATGCCGCTCGACCGCCTGGCCAGGCTGCTGCAGGGCTACGCCGAGGGCAATGCCCAGGACGGCAAGCACGGCAGGAACGACAAGCACGACAAGCACCCCGAACAGCTGATCGTCACCCAGCGCATCGCGGCCGACCTGTGCGCGCGCCTGGACGTGATGCTGGCGCTGGGCCTGGGCTACCTGGCGCTGGAACGCAGCACGCCGACGCTGTCGCCGGGCGAACTGCAGCGCCTGCGCCTGGCGACCCAGGTGCGCTCCAACCTGTTCGGCGTGGTGTATGTGCTGGACGAGCCCTCGGCCGGCCTGCACCCGGCCGATACCGAGGCGCTGCTGGATGCACTGGCGCGCCTGAAGGCGGCCGGCAACTCGCTGTTCGTGGTCGAGCATGCGCTGGACGTGATCCGCCATGCCGACTGGATCGTCGATGTCGGCCCGCAGGCGGGCGAGGGCGGCGGCGAGATCCTGTACAGCGGTCCGCCCGACGGCCTGCGCAAGGTCGAGGCCTCGCACACGCGGCGCTACCTGTTTGAAGAAAGGCGCGACGAAGACGGCCCGCTCGGGGAGCGCGAAACGCGCGCCCCGAGCGGCTGGCTGCAGCTGGAAGGCGTCAGCCGCAACAACCTGCATGACCTGAAGGCGCGTTTCCCGCTCGGCGTGCTGGCCGCGGTGACCGGCGTGTCCGGTTCCGGCAAGTCGACTTTGGTCAGCCAGGTGCTGGTCGACCTGGTGACCGCCGCGCTCGGCCAGGCCGCGCCCGAGGACGAGCCGGACGAGGAGCCGGGCCTGGAGCGCGAGGAGCGGATCCCGACCGAGGGCCGGATCGTGTCCGGCATGGAGGGCGTACGCAGGCTGGTGCGGGTCGACCAGAAGCCGATCGGCCGCACCCCGCGCTCCAATCTGGCCACCTACACCGGCCTGTTCGACCAGGTGCGCAAGCTGTTCGCCGCCACGCCGGCGGCAAAGAAAAAGCGCTACGACGCCGGGCGCTTCTCCTTCAACGTCGCCAAGGGCCGCTGCGAACACTGCGCCGGCGAGGGCTTCGTGATGGTCGAGCTGCTGTTCCTGCCCAGCGTCTACGCGCCATGCCCGACCTGCGAAGGGGCGCGCTACAACGCCGACACACTGGCGGTGCGCTACAAGGACAGGAACATCGCCGACGTGCTGGGCATGACGGTGGACGAGGCGCACGCCTTTTTCGCCGACGAGGAAGCGGTGGCGCGGCCGCTGCAGGTGCTGCGCGAAGTCGGCCTGGGCTACCTGCGCCTGGGGCAGAGCGCGACCGAGCTGTCCGGCGGCGAAGCCCAGCGCATCAAGCTGGCCACCGAACTGCAGCGCGCCACCCGCGGCGGTACGCTGTACATACTCGACGAGCCGACCACCGGCCTGCATCCGCTCGACGCCGACCGCCTGATGGCCCAGCTCAACCGCCTGGTGGATGCCGGCAATTCGGTGATCATGGTCGAGCACACGATGCGCGTGGTGGCCGGCTGCGACTGGGTGGTCGATATCGGTCCGGGCGCGGGCGAGGCCGGCGGCACGGTGGTGGCGGAAGGGCCGCCGCGCAAAGTCGCCGCCAGCAAATTTGGCAAAACTTCACCTTACTTGAAGGCAATCTACGGCTAACGGCGTGTAACATCATGTAATTACGAACGGCTGAGCAAGAAATATGCTCAAAAGAACGCGCTTGCTTTTGCAATTGCGTTACACTTTGGATATTTTTTCCAAACGAGTCGCGTAAGCATGCCTGGCACGAGCATCGATAGCAATCAATTCCGCCGCATCCTCTCCCGCAACGTCGCCATGCCGCTCGGCATGGGCGTCCTCAGCGCGCTGGTGTTCGTCGGTATCATCACTTACCTGATCAATGTCCTCAGCTGGGTCGAGCACTCCGAACATGTGATCGGGCGGGCCAACGAGATCAGCCGCATGTCGTCCGACATGGAAGCGGGCATGCGCGGCTATCTGCTGTCCGGCGACGACGATTTCCTGTCGCCCTACCTGTTGGCCAAGCCGAAGATCGACGGCGAACTGCAAAGCCTGTCCAAGCTGGTGGCCGACAATCCGGCCCAGGTCGACCGCATCGAGCGCATCCGTGCGGCCGAGCGGGAGTGGCAGACCTTCGCCGACGACGTGGTCGGACGGCGCGGCAAGAACACCGACTTCGTGGACGTGGTCAAGAGCGGCCGCGGACGCGTGCTGACCGACGAGGTGCGGCGCCAGTTCGCCGACTTCATCGAGGTCGAGCAGCGCCTGCTGCAGGAGCGCAATGCATCCTCGCGTTCGGTGATCGGCTGGTCGGTGGCCGCCTTCCTGACCTTCAGCCTGATCGTGGCCGGCCTGCTGGCCCTGTTCGGCCGGCGCGAGCTGGTGCGCCTGTCCCGCTCGTACAACGACACCCTGGCCCACGAGGCCGAGCACAACGCCGAGCTGCGTCACCAGGACTGGCTGCGCACCGGCCAGGCCGAACTGGCCGGCCGCACCTCGAACCTGCACGAACTGGAACCGCTGGCCGCCGCCACGCTCGATTACGTGACGCGCTACCTGGACGGCGTGGTCGCCGCGATGTACGTGCGTAACGAAGACGGCACGCTGCGCCGCATCGGCGCCTACGGCTTCTCGCACCTGGACACCGCGCATGGCCAGACCATGCAGAACAAGGAATCGCTGGCCGCGCAGTCCGCCAACCAGAACCGCATCCTGACCCTGCGCGACCTGCCGCCGAACTACATCAAGGTCGGTTCGGCGCTGGGCGAGGCGGCGCCGCGCGAACTGCTGATCGCGCCGATCTCGAACCACGGCAAGATCAAGGGCGTGATCGAGGTCGGTTTCCTGCATCCGGTGTCGGAACGCGACCAGGAGTTCATGGAACTCATCGGCCCCGCGGTCGGCGCCTCGGTGGCCGCCGTGCTGTACCGCCATCGCCTGCAGATGGCGCTGGAGGAGCAGCAGGCGATGAACGAGGAACTGCAGGTGCAGCAGGAAGAGCTGCGCACCGCCAACGAAGAACTGGAAGAGCAGTCGCGCGCGCTGGAAGAGTCGCAGTCGGCGCTGGAAAACCAGCAGGCCGAGCTGGAGCAGACCAACGAGCAACTGGCCGAGCAGGCCGCGCGCCTGGATACCAAGAACAACGCGCTGGTGCAGGCCCAGGAACAGTTGCGCGAGCGCGCGCTGGAGCTGGAGCGCGCCAGCCGCTACAAATCCGAATTCCTGGCCAACATGTCGCACGAACTGCGTACGCCGCTGAACAGCTCGCTGATCCTGGCCAAGCTGTTGTCCGACAATCCGGCCGGCAACCTGAACGAAGAGCAGGTGCGCTTTGCCCAGACCATCTATTCGGCCGGTAACGACCTGCTGAACCTGATCAACGACATCCTGGATATTTCCAAAGTCGAGGCCGGCAAGCTGGAACTGGTGCCGGAAGAGTTGCCGCTGCGCCGCGTGGTCGAGGGCCTGGCGCGCACCTTTGAACCGCTGGCACGCCAGAAGGAACTCGAATTCAGCGTCGAGGTCGCGCCGAATGTCCCGGCCGGCATCCATACCGACCGCCAGCGCATCGAGCAGATCCTAAAGAATCTGCTGTCGAACGCCATCAAGTTCACCGACAACGGTGCGGTCAGCCTGAGCGTGAGCGCCACCCAGGACGGCTGGATCCAGTTCACGGTGCAGGATTCCGGCATCGGCATCGCCCCGGAACAGCAGGAGCGCATCTTCGATGCCTTCCATCAGGCCGACGGCTCGACCGCACGCAAGTACGGCGGCACCGGCCTCGGACTGTCGATTTCGCGCGACCTGACCGCCTTGCTGGGCGGCACGCTCACCGTGGCCAGCGTGCCGGGCGACGGCAGTAGCTTCACCCTCAGCCTGCCGCGCAACGGCACCGTGTCGGCCACGCCGCCGGCGCCGGCGCCGCAGGCCGCGCGCGCCCCGGCCCCGGTGCGTGCCAAGGCCGCTGCGCCGGCGCCGGTGCCGGCGGCCGACGAAGCACCGCGCGCGCCCAGCGAGCACTTCCCGGACGACCGCGGCCAGCCGGCTTCCGGCCGCCGCACCGTGCTGGCGATCGAGGACGAGCCGGAATTCGCGCGCATCCTGTACGGCCTGGCGCACGACATGGAATTCCGCTGCCTGGTCGGCCTGACCGCGGAAGAGGGCCTGGAACTGGCTGCCAGCGAGAACCCGGACGCGATCCTGCTCGACATGCGCCTGCCGGACCGCTCCGGCCTGTCGGTGCTGCAGCAGCTGAAGGAAAACCCGGGCACCCGCCACATCCCGGTGCACGTGGTGTCGAGCATGGAGAACGGCGGCGAGGCCCTGCACCTGGGCGCCATCGGCTATGCGCTGAAGCCGACCTCGCGCGAGCAGCTGGAAGAGGTCTTCCTGAAGCTCAAGGAAAAATCCACGCAACAGCTCAAGCGCGTGCTGCTGGTCGAGGACGACGAACGCCAGCGCGACAGCGTGGTTCAGCTGATCGCCGACAATGATGTCGAAATCGCCGCGGTCGGATCGGGCGAGGAAGCCCTGAGCCTGTTGCGCTCGCAGATTTTCGATTGCATGATCATCGATTTGAAGCTGCCGGACATGCAGGGCAACGAGTTGCTTCAGCGTATGTCTCACGAGGAACTGGTGTCCTTCCCACCGGTCATCGTCTACACCGGCCGCAACCTGACCCGCGACGAGGAAGCCGAATTGTCGAAGTACTCGCGCTCGATCATCATCAAGGGCGCACGGTCGCCGGAGCGCCTGCTGGACGAAGTGACGCTGTTCCTGCACAAGGTGGAATCGCAGCTGTCGTCGGAACGCCAGACCATGCTCAAGACCGTGCGCGGACGCGACCGCGTGTTCGAAGGCAGGACCATCCTGCTGGTCGACGACGACGTGCGTAACGTGTTCGCCCTGACGAGCGCGCTGGAGCAGCGCGGCGCCAATGTAGTGGTCGGTCGCAATGGTTTTGAAGCAATTTCCAAACTGGATGAGGTGGAGAATATCGACCTGGTGCTGATGGACGTGATGATGCCGGGCATGGATGGCCTGGAAGCGACGCGCCGCATCCGCCAGGACGGGCGCTTCACGCGCCTGCCGATCATCGCCATCACGGCCAAGGCCATGAAGGACGACCAGGAGCAGTGCCTGGCCGCCGGCGCCAACGACTACCTGGCCAAGCCGATCGACCTGACCCGCCTGTACTCGCTGCTGCGGGTATGGATGCCGACGCTCGAGCGTATTTAAACAGAGAACCCGATGACCAAACCGCCAAGCGACATCGACATCGAACTGCGGATGCTGGTCGAAGCTGTCTATCTCAAGTACAACTACGACTTCCGCGACTACACCGGCGCTTCCCAGAAACGCCGCGTGCTGGCCGCCATGCGCGTGATGGAATGCGAGACCGTGTCCAGCCTGCAATCGCGGGTGATGCACGACCCGGCCGCGTTCGCCCAGCTGCTGCAATTCCTGACCATCCCGGTCACCGAGATGTTCCGCGATCCCGAGTATTACCTGGCGATCCGGCGCCAGGTGGTGCCTTTCCTGGAAACCTACCCGTCGCTGAAGATCTGGGTGGCCGGCTGCAGCACCGGCGAGGAAGTGTATTCGATGGCCATCCTGCTGAAGGAAGAGGGGCTGCTGGAACGCAGCCTGATCTACGCCACCGACATCAACCAGGAATCGCTGGAATCGGCGCGGCGCGGCGTGATGCCGCTCGACCGCATGCGCCTGTACACCGAGAACTACCAGAAGGCCGGCGGCAAGCGCGCCTTCTCGGACTATTACACGGCGGCCTACGGCGGCGCGCTGTTCGACCGCTCGCTGGTCGAGAACGTCACCTTCGCCGACCACAGCCTGTCCACCGACAGCGTGTTCGCCGAAACCCATTTCATCAGCTGCCGCAACGTGATGATCTACTTTAACCGGCGCCTGCAGAACCGCGTGCTGGGCCTGTTCCACGAATCGCTGTGCCACCGCGGCTTCCTCGGCCTGGGCAGCAAGGAGAGCATCGACTTCTCCAGCTACGCCCAGCGCTTCGAGCCGCTGGTGCGCCGCGAGCGCCTGTTCCGCAAGGTGGGCGCATGAGCGCGCGCGCCGCTGCAGACCACGGCAGGCTGCGCGCCAGCCTGCAGGGGCGGCGCATCGAAGCGGTCGTGATCGGCGGCTCGGCCGGCGGCGTGGACGCGCTGATCCAGCTGCTGCCGGCACTGCCGGCGGGGTATGATCTGCCGGTGTTCTGCATTCTGCACCTGCCGCCCGACCGCGAAAGCCGCCTGGCCGAACTGTTCGACGAGCGCCTGCCGATGCCGGTGCGCGAAGCGGCCGACAAGGAAGTCATCGCGCCCGGCACCGTCTATTTTGCCGGCGCAGGCTATCATCTGTCGGTGGAGCAGGATCGTACCTTTTCGCTGAGCTGCGAACCGCCGGTGCATTACGCGCGCCCCGCCATCGACGTGCTGATGGAATCGAGCGCGGACGCCTACGGTGACGGCCTGGTCGGCATCCTGCTGACCGGTGCCAACCACGACGGCGGCGACGGCATGGCGCGCATCCGCGCCTGCGGCGGCCTGACCGTGGTGCAGGACCCGGACGAGGCCCAGGTGGCCGTCATGCCGCTGGAAGCGATCCGCCGTTGCAATCCCCACCTGGTGCTGCCGCTGAAGGACATCCAGGCGTTGTTGCCCATGTTGGAGAACAAAACATCATGATCACGAGCGCAAAAGACCCAAGCAAACTCCTGATCGTCGACGATCTGCCGGAAAACCTGCGCGCTCTCGACGCCGTCATCCGCGACGAACAGCGCCTGGTGTTCCAGGCGTCGTCGGGCGAGGAAGCGCTGTCCCTGATGCTCGAGCACGAATTCGCGCTTGCGATCCTGGACGTGCAGATGCCGGGCATGGACGGCTTCGAACTGGCCGAGCTGATGCGCGGCACCGAACGCACCCGCAACATCCCGATCGTGTTCGTGTCCGCCGCCGGGCGCGAGCTGAACTACGCCTTCAAGGGCTACGAGACCGGCGCGGTCGACTTCATGTACAAGCCGCTCGACCCGGACGCGGTGCGTTCCAAGGTCAACGTGTTCGTCACGCTCGACCAGCAGCGGCGCGAGATGCGGCGCCAGATGGAGGCGCTGGAGCGCAGCCGGCGCGAGCAGGAAGTGCTGCTGCGCGAGCTGAACGCGACCCAGGCCGAGCTGGAGCGTTCGCTGCGCATGCGCGACGAATTCATGTCGCTGGTGGCGCACGAGCTGCGCACGCCGCTCAACACGCTGTTCCTGGAAACCCAGATGCGCAGCCTGCAGCTCAAGCGCGGCAACCTGCCGGCCTTCAACCCCGAGCAGGTGGGCAACATGATCAAGCGCGACGAACGCCAGATCAAGTCGATGATCCGCCTGATCGACGACATGCTGGACGTCTCGCGCATGAAGAGCGGCACGCTGTCGATCCGCCCCGGCAAGGTCGAGCTGATGGCGCTGCTCGAGCGCGTCGTCAACGACCTGGCGCTGGCGGCCGCGGCGGCCGGCTGCAACCTGCTGCTGCTGCCGCATGCGCCGGTCGAGGGCTGGTGGGACGAGTTCCGCATCGAGCAGGTGGTGGTGAATCTGCTGACCAATGCGCTGCGCTACGGCGGCGGCGGCGAGGTCGAGGTCAGCGTGCACGGCGAAGGCTGCAATGTGCGCATCGACGTCAGCGACCACGGCAAGGGCATCGCGCCCGACTTCATCGAACGCATCTTCGAGCCTTACGAGCGCGGCGCCAAGAGCGGCGAACCCAAGGGCCTGGGCCTCGGCCTGTACATCTCGCGCCAGCTGGCGACTTCGCACGGCGGCCGCCTGACCGCCAGCAGCGTGCTGGGGCAGGGCGCCACCTTCAGCCTGACCCTGCCGTGCACCGAGCCGGCAATGCAGGCAGTGGCGTCGGCCTGAAGGTTGGCGCGGACTCATGAGCAATTGCCCCGATAGGGGCGCTCTATGACAGCACGATAGGTAAAATCAATCGATAAAATCCGCTCAATTAATTTTACTTAAGCGTGTGTGCGCGGTATAGTGTGTACCTAACGTTTTTTTTAACCCCACAACAGGAGCTTTCATGTCCCTCATCAACAGCACGATCAAACCGTTCAAGGCAACCGCTTACCATGACGGCAAGTTCGTCGACCTGACCGACGCCGACTTCAAGGGCACCTGGTCGGTCGTGATGTTCTACCCGGCCGACTTCACCTTCGTCTGCCCGACCGAACTGGAAGACCTGGCCGATTTCCAGCCGGAATTCGCCAAGATGGGTGTGAAAGTGTACGGCGTGTCGACCGACAGCCACTTCGCTCACAAAGCATGGCACGACACCTCGGAAGCCATCAAGAAAGTGAACTACCCGCTGATCGGCGACCCGACCGGCACCCTGGCCCGTAACTTCGAAGTCATGATCGAAGAAGAAGGCATGGCCCTGCGCGGTACCTTCGTGATCAATCCGGAAGGCCAGATCAAGGTCATGGAAGTGCACGACAACGGTATCGGCCGCGACGCATCGGAACTGATGCGCAAGGTCAAGGCAGCCCAGTACGTCGCCGCTCACCCGGGCGAAGTCTGCCCGGCCAAGTGGTCGGAAGGCGCCGAAACCCTGAAGCCGTCGCTGGACCTGGTCGGCAAGATCTAATACGGATCCGAAAGCGGACCTCTCCGGTCCGCAGCAGTGACAGCAGTATGTAGGACCGAGTAGTACAAGGTCGCCGGCCAAACCGCTGCTTGCGGTCCCGGCCGGCGACCCCACCTTTTACGCGCGACGCATGATCCCGCCCCTTGGGAGGCGATCAAACTAGTCGATTTTGCCGCACCAGATTTACTAATTTGATTGACGCACTTAATGGATAAGCTGCGTCGGGGCCCCGCTTTGCCCGCAATTTGACAACAGAATTTAACGACGATACGAACGAGGAACGATTATGAGCGTGCTTGACAATGACCTGAAGACCCAGCTGGGCGCCTACCTGCAACGCGTGCAGCAGCCGTTCGAACTGGTGGCATCGCTGGACGACAGCGACACCTCGAAGCAGACGCTGGAACTGCTGCAGACCATCCAGAGCCTGCGCAGCGACAAGATCACCGTCCGTACCGACGGCAACGATGCGCGCAAGCCGTCGTTCAGCGTCCAGCGCGTCGGCACCGAGACCAGCCTGCGCTTCGCCGGCCTGCCGCTCGGCCACGAGTTCACCTCGCTGGTGCTGGCCCTGCTGTGGACCGGCGGCCACCCGCCGAAGGTCGAGCAGGACACCATCGACGCGATCAAGGCACTCGAGGGCGAGTACAACTTCGAGATGTACATGTCGCTGAGCTGCCATAACTGCCCGGACGTGGTGCAGGCGCTGTCGCTGATGGCGATCCTGAACCCGAACGTGAAGACCACCGTGATCGAAGGCGGCGCCTACCAGAAGGAAGTCGAAGCGCGCCAGGTGATGGCCGTGCCGATGGTGTTCCTGAACGGCGAACTGTTCGGTTCGGGCCGCATGATGATCGAAGAGATCGTCGCCAAGCTCGACAAGGGTGCCGGCGCCCGCGACGCCGCCAAGCTGAACGCCAAGGATCCGTACGACGTGCTGATCGTCGGCGGTGGCCCGGCCGGCTCGGCAGCGGCCGTGTACGCCGCCCGCAAAGGCATCCGCACCGGCGTCGCCACCGGCCGCATGGGTGGTCAGGTGAACGACACCATGTCGATCGAGAACTACATCTCGGTGCTGGAAACCGACGGCCCGAAATTCTCGGCCGCGCTGGAACAGCAGGTGCGCCACTACGGCGTCGACGTGATGACCCAGCAGGAAGCCGCCAAGATCATCCCGCCGTCGGCGCCGGGTGAACTGGTCGAAGTGCAGTTCGCCAACGGCGGTTCGCTGAAGTCGAGCACCGTGATCCTGTCGACCGGCGCGCGCTGGAGGAACGTCAACGTGCCGGGCGAAGAGCAGTACAAGAACGCCGGCGTGAACTATTGCCCGCACTGCGACGGCCCGCTGTACAAGGGCAAGCGCGTGGCGGTCATCGGCGGCGGCAACTCGGGCGTGGAAGCGGCGATCGACCTGGCAGGTATCGTCGAGCACGTGACCCTGATCGAGTTCGCCAACCAGCTGAAGGCGGATGCAGTGCTGGTGAACAAGGTGCAAAGCCTGTCGAACGTGACCATCCACGTCAACGCGCAGACCACCGAGATCACCGGCGACGGCAACAAGGTGAACGGCATCTCGTTCAAGGACCGTATCACGGGTGAAGAAAAGAACGTCCCGCTGGCCGGCGTGTTCGTCCAGATCGGCCTGGTGCCGAACACCGAGTTCCTGAAGGGCACCCTGGAACTGTCGCGCTTCGGCGAGATCATCGTCGACGCCCACGGCCGCACCAACATCCCGGGCGTGTTCGCCGCGGGCGATGCGACCACCACGCCGTTCAAGCAGATCGTGATCGCGGCGGGCGAGGGTGCCAAGGCGGCCCTGTCGGCCTTCGATTACCTGATCCGCATGCCGGTGGCGGTCGAGTCGGCCTGAGCTTCGGCTTCGAGGTTGTAACTAGAAAGGCAGCGCTTCCGCGAGGAGGCGCTGCCTTTTTCTTTGGCGTGCGCTGTCGTCGCGGCCGCGATAAGCGGACTCGACGTTAGTGAATGATCGTTATCACGAAATGTAATTGGACGGTTGTTGTGCGTCGCAGCATACTGCACCTGTCTCCTCTATTCTCCCTCAAGGAAATAGATTCAGCCCGCTCCCTGAGCGGGCTTTTTTTTTGCCTCACGCCGGTGGCTGCTCCGTGCCCGGTTTCGTCGACAGCGCCACGATCGCGGCGCCGGCGGCAACGATCAGCGCGTCTTCGATCAGGCCGCTGCGGGTCTGGCCGATGCGTGCCATGGCCTGCTTGCGGCCGGCCAGCGTGACGTAGGCCAGCGGGACGGCGGTCGCCACCGCCACCGCGGCGCCGGCTTTTTCGCGGCCGCGCGGCGCCAGGGCGGCACCGGCGATCCCGGCGCTCATCACGCGCGCCAGCAGGCCGAGGAACACGGTGCGGTCGGGTGCCGATTTCATCTTGTCGCCGACCAGTTCGCCGGCGCCCATGGCCAGCGCGCCGTACTTGAACAGCGGGCGGTCCAGCAGTGCCAGGTTGCCCGTGGTGTGGCGGCCGGCCAGGCGCGCGGCGGAGAGGGTGGCCATCGGCGTCATCGAGCGCGCGCTGGCGACGGCGCCGATCAGGGCGGAAGAGAGCAGTTCACGGAGATTCATCGGTAAGCCTCATGCAGTAAAAAGGTTGGTTGAGCCTGGGGCCGCCACGCATGGCAGCATGCCCTGTCGGCTCAACTGTAGCCTTTTTGTCTACATAAGGTCGCCAGCTAGGCCGGCGCTGCCCGCTGCCTAGCGCTTTTCCTTGTCGATCTTTTGCAGCAACTTGAATTCCTCGCGCTCAATCATCGGCTGCGCATCGGCCAGTTCCTTGCTCGCCTTGACATAGGCGGCGCGCTTGCGCGCCTGCCTTTCTTCGGGCGCCACGGCCGGTGCCATGCCCGGGATGATGATCTGCGCGCGGCTGTCGTAGCGCTCGCGGATCACCCGCTTGCCGTAGGGCGTACGGTAGAAGCGCGCCATCTCGGCCGCGGTATCGGCGGAAATGAAGTGCGCCAGCTGCGGTGCCAGGCGCTGGTAGATCTCGGCCGGCGGCGTCCTGTCGAGCTTGGCGAACACCGCGCGCCGCTGCGCATCGTTGGTGTAGCTGCTGCGGCCGGCGACGCCGCGCAGCGCCTTGTCGATCTGCATTGCGCCCAGCAGGTCCTGCACGGCCTGGACGTGGGCCGGCATCAAGGCCGCGGTCTGCACCGCGGTTGGCGCGGCGTGGGCAAATGCCGGGGCTGCCAGCAGCAAGGACAGGCCCAGTGCGGCCCGGATGGCGAACTTCATGCGTTTTCTCCTGTATGCATCCGTGTTCACGCTTTCGGCTGGAAGCTCGACGCCAGCATCGCCTGGTCGAAACCGGCGCTGCCGCTGCCGTCGGCGGCGTAGCGGTACAGCACGGCCGAATAGATGCCGGTCAGCGTGGCCTGGAACAGCACGCAGGCCAGCAGCATCAGCACGACGATGGCGGCGAACAGCACCCACAGCAGCGGGCTGACGGTGCTCGCCGCGAACAGCACCAGCATGGCCAGCAGCACGCTGCCGCCGGCCAGGCCGAAGTAGACCAGGCCGAAGGCGGCGCCGAGGCCGGCCTGGCCGGCGATGTTCTCGCCCCAGGTGCGCTTGAGCAGGGCCGTGCTTTCACCGATCGAATCGACCGGGCCGCGGTCGCGCGTCACGATCACCGGCACCACCAGGAAGGTGGCGACGGCCCAGCTGGCGCCGACCAGGCCGACCACCAGGCGGCCGACGAAGCCGAGGCGTTCCTGGATGGCGCGCAGGATCACGCCGACGGTGGCGGAAATCACGGCATAGCCGAGGATGGCGCCGAGGCGACGGTTGGCGATGCGCAGGCCGTCCGCCAGCGTCGGGGTGCCGCCGTCGAGCCGGATCATGACGGCGCCGACCAGCGCGGTATTGAAGTAGAAGATGACGAAGTACTGCAGCACGTAGAACAGGAAGGCCGCCGAATACCAGCCGCCGGCGCCGAGGCCGTCGAAGGCGGACAGGCCGAATACCGGCAGCGCGAATCCGGCCACCACCACCAGCCAGGCCACGGCGGAAATCGCCGGGAACAGCAGCAGCCGCTTGTCCTCGCGGAGAATGCGGGCGCTGGCCCGGACGAGATCGAAACTGCGTTTGATGCGGTCGAACATGATGGGCTCCTCGATGGGTCGCCGGTGTGCCGGCGAAGCTGCTGCAATCTTATCGGGAATAGCTTGCTGGAAATACGTGCTTTGTCACGCGGCGCAATCAGCCGCCTGCCGGTTCTGCTTTGCGGCCGCTGCCGGCCCGGCGCCCGGCCCGCTCGAGCAGCAGCGCCAGCCCGTAGCAGCACAGCAGCACCGGCAGGTACACCGCGAAGGTCCAGGTCTGCATCGCGCCCAGTTGCGCACGGTACAGTGCCACCGCCGCCAGCACCACGAACATGTGCGACAGGTAAAGCTCGTAGCTGAGCTGGCCCATGCGCGCCAGCCAGTGCAGGCCGCGCCATTGCCGCGGCGCCGGCGGCCAGGCGTGGAAGGCCAGCAGCAGGCAGGCGGCGCCGATGCACAGGACGTACAGGCCCGACTTGAACAGGTGGCGGTGCACCAGATCCGACCAGCCGAAGACCAGCACCAGGCACACGCCGCCGAGCAGCGCCAGCAAGCGCGCTTCGCGCCGGCGCGGCTGCCAGCGGCGCGCCAGCAGCGCCGCCAGCACGCCCCAGGCGATCGCCGCCATGCCGGGCAGATACGCCTTTTCCCGCCAGACTTCGTCGGCGGCCGGCACCAGCGCGCGCAGCGGCGAGAGCGCCAGCGCCCAGGCCAGCAGCAGGGCGACCAGCACCCGCCGCGGCAGCCACAGGCACAGCAGCGGAAAGCCGAGGTAGAACGCTTCCTCGATCGACAGCGACCACAACACGTCCCAGCCCGCCGGGGCCCAGCCGGTGCGGCCTTCGTACCAGTTGAAAGTGAAGCTCAGCGCCGAGCCGAGCAGGCCGCCGATGGTCTGCTTGCCGTCCTGCGGCGCGAAGCCCTCGATGCCGAACCCGGCCAGCAGGCCCAGCACCGCGAGCGTCGCCAGCAGCAGCGGCAGGATGCGCCGGGCGCGCGCCCGGTAGAAGTGCCGCAGGTCGACGCGCCCCAGGTCGCCGTCGCGTTCCAGGATGCGGGTCGCGATCAGGAAGCCCGAGATCACGAAGAACACGAACACCGCTTCGTAGCCGTTGAAGCTGAGCGTGTCGAGCAGGCGCCCGGGCAGCCAGTCGCCCAGCAGGCTGGGCTTGAGGGGCAGGCGGAAGGGCAGGGCCAGGTGGTGCACGATCACCAGCAGGATCGCCAGGCCGCGCAGGCAATCGATGCCGACGTTGCGCTGGCCGGTGTGCAGGGACGTGGTCGTCGTCATGGCAGCAAGGCCGTAAGCTCGGCCAGGAACGCGTCGCGCGCCCACACCCCGGTCGACACGCCCTGGGGCCGCGACGCGTCCGAGCGCACCAGGCGCGCGAAGGTCAGCGTGCGCCCGTCCCTCGTCGCCCAGCCGACGTACCAGCCCCAGCCGCTGGAAGCGCCGGTCTTGCCGTGCAGCTCCCAGCCGGCGACCGTGCCGTAGCTCGTGAGTGCGGCGGTCATGGCATAGGCCTGGTCGCTCACGCCGAGCCGCTTGCCGGTCAGCCTGCCGAGGAAGTCGAGCTGTTCGACCGGCGAAATTTTCAGCGAGGAACCGATCCAGGACAGCGTCAGGCCCTCATGCGCGGCGTCGCCGGACACGTCCTGGTTGCCGTATTCGAACTGCCTGACGTAGGCGCCGAAGCGCGCCGGTCCCAGCGCCTGCGTGACCTGCTGCGAATACCAGACCACCGAGTCGCGCATCCATTTCGCGGGATCTGTGTCTTCCTTCCACGACGGCTGCCAGTCGACGTAGCCGGGGCGGAACGGCAGCAGCGGCGTGTGCATATCCTGCAGGATGCCGGCGTCGTAGCCCATCAGGCCGATGGCGATCTTGAAGGTCGAGGCCGGCGTCACCCGGCTGCGGCAGTCGCCGCGTTCCAGCAGCAGCCGGCCGGTGGCGGCGTCGGCGAGCGCCGTGCAGACCTCGGTCGCGTGGACCATGGCCGGTGTCAGGCTGCACAGCGCCAGGGCCGCGAGACGGTGGGTTTTCATGGACTCCCTTTTTGTTATTGCATTCTTGAAACAGGGTAGCAGAGCCGCGTGCTGCCGCGCCATGGACATCGCGCCGGTGTGACGAAACCCCGCCGCCGCGTGACCGGCGGCGCCGGGCCCGCTGCTATACTTGTTGCCGATGAGTACACATAGTTCACGCACCTGATGCCGGTTACCTACCTCATCGTCGACGACGAGGCGCCGAGCCGGACCAACCTGCGGCTGGCGATGGCGGCGCATCCCGACTGGCTGCTGGCGGCCGAGTGCGCCAGCGCCACGGCAGCGCGCGCAGCCCTGGCCGCGCGGCCGGTGGACGTGGTCTTCCTGGATATCCGCATGCCCGGCGAGAGCGGGCTGGCGCTGGCGCGCGAGCTGGGCCGCCTGTCCGAGCCGCCGCTGGTGATCTTCGTCACCGCCTTCGGCGCGCACGCGGTGGACGCCTTCGAGGTGCATGCGCTGGACTACCTGCTCAAGCCGCTGAACGATGCGCGCCTGGCGCAGGCGGTGGAGCGCGCCGAGGCGCTGCTGCGGCACGGCCAGCGCGCCGCCTACGGCAGCGCCCTGCGCGGCTATGCGGAACATGATGCCGCAGGTCGCGATACCGGCGGCTACCTGGAACGCATCAGCGTGCGCTCGGTCGGCCGCATCGAGCAGGTGCGGGTGGAGGACATCCTGTGGGTGGAATCGGCCGGGAACTACGTCAACCTGTGCCTGGCGGCGCGCCAGGTGCTGCACCGGATCCCGCTCGGGCGCCTGGAGACATTGCTCGATCCGGCGCAGTTCCTGCGTGTGCACCGCGGCGCGATCGTGCGGCGCGACCAGGCCGGGACACTGGCGACGGTCGGCGACGGCAGCTACCGGCTGACCCTGCGCTGCGGCGCCCGACTGGCGGTAAGCGAGCGCTACGCCCCGGCGCTCAGGGCGCTGATGCAGCGCGCAGGACGCTAGCGGCCGCGCCGGCGCCAGAGCTGCACGCCGATCGCCGCGGCCGCCAATGCGGCGCCCGCCACCAGGGCGGTGTTCTTTTGCTGGTTCTCGCGGCGCTGGCCGCTGTGGATGCCGCTGGCGCCGGGGGACGGCCGGTACAGGCTGCCGGCGGTCACGGCGGTGCGCTCGGCGCGTTGCGACCAGCGGTCCAGGAAGCGCTTCATGAGCACCGCGCTGACCGGGTTGGCGAACTCGCTCAGCTTCAGCGCGAGCGCCGGCATGCCGACCACGGTGGTGGCGCGCGGCTTGTGCGCCAGCTTGACCACCGCGTCCGCCACCGTTTCCGGCGCCAGCACGCCCGGCGGATACGACAGCTTGGCGCCGGTGTAGTTGCCGGCGTGGGCGAAGCCGGGCGTGTCGACGAAGGTCGGGTAGACGTCGCACACGTGGATGTGCGGATGGTCGTGCAGTTCGCCGCGCAGGGCGGCGCTGAAGCCGCGCAGGCCAAACTTGCTGGCGGCGTAGGCGGCCGAATAGGGCGTGGTGACGTAGCCGCCCAGCGAGATCATGTTGACCCAGATGCCGTGGCCCTGCCGCAGGAAGATCGGCAGCACCGCGTGCGCGTCGTGCATGTGGCTGACGAGGTTGGTCTCGATGACCTGACGGTGGTCTTCGACCGGCACGTCCAGGTACTTGCCGACCACGCCGACGCCGACGTCGCTGAACCACAGGTCGATCGTGCCCAGCGCATCACGCGCCTTGGCGGCGAAGGCGGCGACGGCGTCGGCATCGGTGACGTCGACCATGTGCACTTCCGCCAGGCCGCCGGCTTCGCGGCAGCGGCGCGCGATGTCGTCCAGACCTTCGCGGCCGCGTGCGCCGAGCACCAGCTGGGCGCCCTGGCGGGCGAAGGCGACGGCAGTGGCGGCGCCGATGCCGCTCGAGGCGCCGGTGATGACGGCGCGGATGTTGGTTTGCTTCATGGGACCCACCTTTCCTTGGACGATATCGACAGAATGCGCGACGAAATGCGCGATGAAATGCGCGATCGGAAGCGCTGCACGAGACCGCCATGGTGCCCGCTTACGGGACGATGGGTCGCATGGTTCGGATCGGAAAGGAGAAACGGTCTCTGGCAACCTGCCCGGAGATGGGATGGTCACACGGGGACGGCGGGATGGAGTGCGCTGCGTGCAGCGGGTGCGGACGTGGGAAAGCGCGCCGGCCGGTCAGGCAGCGTCGCGCGGCATGCAGGTCGCATGCGGGACTGGGACAATCGACAACAGGGAGGCCAGACGCAAAGCCGGTGCCTCGATCAGTGCAGGAACAGCGGTGCGGCGCTGGTCAGGGCATCGGTGGCCACCAGCAGCCAGGTAGCGAGGCCGGTGATGCCAACGTGGAGTGCGGTCCAGGCGGTCGGGAACATGCGAATCATGATGAGCCTCCGAGGTCGGAATGGAATGTTGTTGACGATGGAGACATCTTAATTTGTGTGCTGTGCGGAAACTATCGGCGGGCAATCCGTCGCATTGTAGGAATACATGCTGTCGCTCTGTCTGATCCGTATGAGGCGGCTCACGCGGCGCTCCTACGGTAGCTGTAGGTTGCGTCCTATAGTGCCGCGTTCGCCGGCCAAGTACAGTTGGGTTCATCATGACCCGACTCGAACCCAAACTCCTCCATAAAGGTTTGCTTGCGGTACGCCGCAACACCATCCGCCGCCTGCTGAATACCGTCTTCGGTATCGCCCAGCTGCGCGACGGCCAGCAACGCGTGATCGACAGTGTCCTTGACGGCAAGGACACGCTGGCGATCATGCCCACCGGCAGCGGTAAATCGCTGTGCTACCAGATTCCCGCCCGTATTCTCGAGGGCATGACCATCGTGGTGTCGCCCCTGATCTCCCTGATGAAGGACCAGCTGGAAAAGCTGGAAGAGATGGGGGTGCGCGCGGTGCAGGTCAACAGCAGCCTGAACGCCGAGGAAGAGCGCAATGCCCTGGCTGCCATCGCCGAGCAGCGTTGCGAGATCGTGTTCTGCACGCCGGAACGCCTGGTGTCGCCCGACTTCGTCGCGCTGCTCAAGGACGTGAAGGTGGCGCTGGTGGTGGTCGACGAAGCCCACTGCATCTCGCAATGGGGCCACGATTTCCGCCCGGCCTACCTGGAGATCGCCGGCTCGCTGGAAGCGCTGGGCCGTCCGCCGGTGCTGGCGCTGACCGCCACCGCGACCGAGGAAGTCATCGAGGACATCGGCCACCAGCTGGGCCGGCGCAAGCTGCACGTCGTCAACACCGGCATCTACCGGCCCAACCTGCAGTACCGGGTGCAGCAGGTGACCAACGCCGACGAGAAGATGCAGCAGGCGCTGCGCCTTGTGCGCGAGACCGAAGGCAAGGGCATCGTCTACGCCGCCACCGTCAAGATGGCGGAAGAGCTGTACCACCTGCTGCAGGAGGCAGGGGAGTCGGTCACGATCTACCACGGCAAGCTGCACGCGGCCGAGCGCAAGGCCAATCAAGACCTGTTCATGGACGACGAACGGCGCATCATGGTGGCCACCAACGCCTTCGGCATGGGCATCGACAAACCCGATACCCGCTTCGTGGTCCACCTGCAGATTCCCGCCAACCTGGAAGCCTATTACCAGGAGTCCGGTCGCGCCGGCCGCGACGGCAAGGATGCCGAGTGCACGCTGCTGTTCCTGCAGGACGACAAGCGCATCCAGCAGTTCTTCCTGATCAAGCACTACCCGAGCGCCGACGAGATCCGTGCCGTCTACGACGCCGTGCGCAAGCTGGCCGAAGTCGAGACGGCGACCCCGGCACGGGTGGAAGAATCCGCCGGCGACCTGGCCGGCCCCTTCCTGAAGGTCAGCCTCAAGCTGCTGAAGGATGCCAGGCTGCTGCGCCAGAACCGCAAGCTCGCCTGGAGCGTCGGCAGCACCGAGCCCAAGCCGAACCTGTTCGAAGCGATGGCCGAGGTCTACCGCCAGCGCCAGGAGCACGAGAAGGAAGCGCTGGAGCAGATGGTCTCGTACGCGGTCAGCGGCTACTGCCGCTGGAAGCTGCTGCTGGATTACTTCGGCGACGAAGTCGTCGGCTTCGAGAAGTGCTGCCGCTGCGACAACTGCCTGAACCCGCCGGCCGCCGTGCTCACCGAAGACATCGAGATCCGCGACGACGAGTTCGACCATGCGCCGGCCGAGGAACCTGATCCGGCATCGGTGTTCGAGCCGGGCATGCGCGCCAAGGTGGCCAAGTACGGCGAGGGCGTGGTGCTGACGGTGGCCGGGGAGCAGGTGACGATCGAGTTCCCGGATGGGGAACATCGGTCCTTCCTGAAGGAGTACGTGGAGCACGCGGCGTAACCGCCCCGTGGTGAATTGCCGAGAAAGGACAACATGGGAGACATGGTCGTAGTACGCAAGGAGGGCCTCTATTGTGTCCCCGGCGATTTTTATATCGATCCCTGGCGGCCGGTGGACCGGGCCGTCATCACCCACGCGCACGGCGACCATGCGCGCTGGGGCCACAGCCACTACCTGGCATCGAACAAGAGCGTCGACATCCTGAAGTCGCGCCTCGGCGCCGACATCAACATCGACGGGCTCGATTACGGCCAGCGCATCGTGCACAACGGCGTGACGATCTCGCTGCACCCGGCCGGCCACGTGCTGGGGTCAAGCCAGATCCGCATGGAGCACGAAGGCGAGATCTGGGTCGCCTCGGGCGACTACAAGATCGAGCCGGACGCCACCTGCGACCCCTTCGAGCCGGTGCGCTGCCACAGCTTCATCACCGAATCGACCTTCGGCCTGCCGATCTACCGCTGGGATCCGCAGCAGCAGGTCTATGACGACATCAATGCCTGGTGGCGCGCGAATGCCGAGGAGGGCCGTACCAGCATCCTGTACGCCTATGCCTTCGGCAAGGCCCAGCGCCTGTTGAGTGGCCTCGATCCGTCCATCGGCCCGATCGTCTGCCACGGCGCGGTCGAGCCGCTGAACCGCGTCTACCGCGAGGGCGGGGTCGACCTGCCGGCCACGCAACTGGTCAGCGAGACCGACAAGGCCGACCTGAAGCGCGCGCTGGTGCTGGCGCCGCCGTCGGCTTCGGGCTCGACCTGGACCCGGCGCTTCGGCGACTACAGCGACGCCTTCGCCAGCGGCTGGATGCTGCTGCGCGGCGCGCGCCGCCGGCGCGGCGTCGACCGCGGCTTCGTGCTGTCCGACCACGCCGACTGGCCGGGCCTGATGGAAGCGATCCGCGCCACCGAAGCGCAGCAGGTGATCGTCACCCACGGTTCGATTCCGGTCATGGTGCGCTGGCTGTGCCAGATCGGGCTCGACGCCAAGGCCTTCGATACCGAATACGGCGAGGAAGACGACGAGTCGGTGGGGACGGCGACCGCCGCGGAAGGCGACAAAGCGCCGAAGGAGCCGGCCGGAGAGGAGGCGAGCGATGCGTGAATTTGCGCGCCTGTACGCCGAACTCGACGAAACCACCGCCACCAACCGCAAGCTCGACGCGCTGCGCAGCTACTTCGAGCATGCCGCCCCCGAGAACGCCGCCTGGGCAGTCTATTTCCTTGCCGGCGGCAAGCCGCGCCAGGCCGTGCCCTCCAAGCTGATGCGCCAGTACGCGATCGAATACGCCGGCCTCGATGACTGGCTGTTCGACGAGTGCTACGCCGCCGTGGGCGACATGGCCGAGACCATCGCCCACATCCTGCCGCCGCCCACGAAGCAGAGCGACGTCGGCCTGGCGGTGTGGATGGAAGAGCGTATCGGCCCCTTGCGCGGCGCCGACCCGGCCACCATCCGCGAAGCGCTGTTCTCGTACTGGGACGAGCTGACGTGGCGCGAGCGCTTCCTGTTCGTGAAACTGATCGGCGGCGGCTTCCGCGTCGGCGTCTCCAAACTGCTGGTCACGCGCGCGCTGGCGGCGATCGCCGCGGTGGACTCGAAATTGATCGCCCAGCGCCTGATGGGCTGGACCGACGGCCGCGTGCGCCCGACCGGCGCCGGCTTCCTGCAGCTGATCGCGGCCCAGTCGGACGACGAGCACAAGCTGCGCGGCGGCCAGCCCTATCCCTTCTTCCTCGCGCACCAGCTGCAGGGCGAGCCCGCCAGCCTGGGCGACATGGCCGACTGGCAGGTCGAGTGGAAGTACGACGGCATCCGCGCCCAGCTGGTGCGGCGCGGCGGCCAGAACTACCTGTGGTCGCGCGGCGAAGACCTGATCACCGAGCGCTTCCCGGAACTGGCGGCGTTATCTCTGCCGGAAGGGACGGTGGTGGACGGCGAGGTGCTGGTCTGGCTCGATAGCGATGCGCCGGCGCCGTTTGCCGACCTGCAGAAGCGCATCGGCCGCAAGACCTTGTCGGCCAAGTTGTTAAGTGAATTCCCGGCGGTGCTGCTCGCCTACGACTTGCTGGAGCTGGACGGCGTCGACCTGCGCGCGCTGCCCCAGCACGAGCGGCGCGCACTGCTGGAAACCCTGGTGACCGGCGTCGCCAGGCCGCAGCTGCGCATCTCGCCGCTGGTCACGGCCGACACCTGGGATGACCTCGGCAAGCTGCGCGCCGAATCCCGGGCGCGCGGGGTCGAGGGCATGATGCTCAAGGCGAAGAACGCCCAGTACGGCGTCGGCCGCACCAAGGATGTCGGCACCTGGTGGAAGTGGAAGATCGATCCGTACGCGATCGACGCGGTGCTGATCTACGCCCAGGCCGGCAGCGGCCGGCGCGCCTCGCTGTACACCGACTATACTTTCGCGGTGTGGGACGGGGAGGGCGAGGAGCGCAAGCTGGTGCCGTTCGCCAAGGCGTATTCGGGCCTGACCGACGCCGAGATCCGCCAGGTCGACAATGCGGTGCGCAAGACAACGGTCGAGAAATTCGGACCGGTGCGCTCGGTGAAGCCGACCATGGTGTTCGAGATCGGCTTCGAGGGCATTGCGCTCTCCACGCGCCACAAGGCCGGCATCGCGGTGCGCTTCCCGCGCATCCTTCGCCGGCGCGACGACAAGACGGTGGAACAGGCCGATACGCTGGACACGCTCAAGGGCCTGCTGGAAGCCGGCGGGGAGGAGGTGGCGCCGTGACCAAATCGCGGGCAGAGCAGGCGGTCGACAGCTGGTTCGAGGGCCGCGGCTGGAAGGTGTTCCCGTTCCAGCGTGCGGTGTGGAAGGCGGCGCTGGCCGGGCAGTCCGGGCTGCTGCACGCGAACACCGGCGCCGGCAAGACCTACGCGGTGTGGTTCGCGGCCCTGCTGCGCGGCGCCAACCGCTCGCGGCGCAGCCGCAGCGGCCTGCGCGTGCTGTGGCTGACGCCGATGCGCGCGCTGGCGGCCGATACCCAGCGCTCACTGGAGGTCTCGGCGCAGGAGCTGGGCGCCGCCAGTCCCGACCTGATCGGTGACTGGAGCATCGGCGCGCGCACCGGCGACACCGGTTCGGCCGAGCGTGCGCGCCAGTCGAAGAGCCTGCCCGGCGCGCTGATCACCACGCCGGAGAGCCTGACGCTGCTGCTTTCGCATGCGGCCGCGAAGGACCAGTTCAAGCACCTCGACATGATCATCATCGACGAGTGGCACGAACTGATGGGCAGCAAGCGCGGCGTGCAGGTGCAGCTGGCGCTGGCGCGTTTGCGGCGCTGGAATCCGGAACTGGTGGTGTGGGGGCTGTCGGCCACCATGGGCAACCTGCAGGATGCGCGCAACGTGCTGCTCGGGACCGAGGCCGGCGACGCGCAGGGCGTGCTGGTCGAGGGCGACCTGAAGAAGCAGATCGTGGTCGACTGCCTGATCCCGCCGACCGTCTCGCGCTTTCCGTGGGGCGGCCACCTGGGCCTGCAGATGCTGCAGCCGGTCATCGACGAGATCGACCAGAGCGGCTCGACGCTGGTGTTCACCAACACGCGTGCGCAATCCGAAATCTGGTACCAGAACCTGATCGAGGCCCGTCCCGACTGGGCCGGCCTGGTGGCGCTGCACCACGGCTCGCTCGACCGCGCAGTGCGCGAATGGGTCGAGAACGGCCTCAAACGCGGCGAGCTGAAGGCCGTGGTCTGCACCGCCAGCCTGGACCTGGGCGTCGATTTCCTGCCGGTCGAACGGGTGCTGCAGGTCGGCAGCGCCAAGAACATTGCACGCCTGCTGCAGCGCGCCGGGCGCAGCGGCCATGCGCCGGGCCGCATCTCGCGCGTGACGCTGGTGCCGACCAACAGCCTGGAACTGCTGGAAGCGGCCGGCGCCAAGCGCGCCGTGGCCACCCGCCGCATCGAAGCGCGCCAGGTGCCCAACAAGCCCTTCGACGTGCTGGTGCAGCACCTGGTGACGATCGCGCTGGGCGGCGGCTTCCGCTCGCAGGAACTTTACGAAGAGGTCAGGACTGCCTGGTCCTACCGCAACCTGACCGAGGAAGAGTGGCAGTGGGCGCTGGATTTCGTCGCACGCGGCGGCCAGAGCCTGACCGTGTATCCGGAATACCGGCGCGTGCTGCCGGACGAGGAGGGCGTCTACCGGGTGCCCGACGCGACCATCGGGCGGCGCCACCGGATGAGCATCGGCACCATCGTCTCGGATGCGCAGATGCAGGTGCAGTACATGAGCGGCGGGCGCATCGGCACGGTCGAGGAATCCTTCGTCGGCCGCCTGAAGCCGGGCGACCACTTCCTGTTCAGCGGCCGCATCCTGGAACTGGTGCGGGTGCACGAAATGACGGCCTACGTGAAGCGCAGCACCAGCACCCGCGGCGCGATCAGCCGCTGGGGCGGGACCAAGGTGCCGCTCAGCGCCGAGATGGCGCATGCCGGGTTGGAGGAACTCGGACGCGCGTCGCGCGGCATCTTCGAGGGACCGGAAATGCAGGCGGTGCGGCCGCTGCTGGAAGTGCAGCAGAACTGGTCTTCGCTGCCCACCGCCGAGGTGCTGGTGATCGAGAGCATGAAGAGCCGCGAAGGCTACCACCTGTTCGTGTATCCGTTCGGCGGGCGCTCGGTGCACACCGGGCTGGCTTCGCTGCTGGCCTTCCGCGTCGGCAGCGTGACGCCCTCGACCTTCTCGGTGGCGGTCAACGATTACGGTTTCGAGCTGCTGTCGCCGGAGCCGGTGGACTGGGCACGCATGTTCGGCGGCGCGACCGGTGCCGATGTCGGCCTGTTCGATACCGGCCGCCTGCTCGAGGACGTGCTCGACAGCCTGAACGCGACCCAGCTGGCGCAGCGGCGCTTCCGCGAAGTGGCGCGCATCGCCGGCCTGGTATCGCAGGGCTTTCCGGGACAGCGCAAGTCGGCGCGCCAGGTGCAGGCGTCGTCGGCGCTGTTCTACGAAGTCTTCCGCAAGCACGACAGCGGCAACCTGCTGCTGACCCAGGCCGAGCGCGAAGTGCTGGAACAGGAGCTGGAACTGACCCGCCTGCGCGACACGCTGACCGAACTGCACGGGCGCCGCATCGCCTACCACGAGGTCAAGCGCGCCACCCCCTTCGGCTTTCCCCTGATGGTCGAACGCTTCCGCGAGAAGGTGTCGACCGAAAAACTGTCGGACCGAGTGGCGCGCATGGTGCGCGAGCTGGAGAAAGCGGCGGCGGCATGAGTGTGCATTCTCTGGCCATCGAGCTCGCCGGCGAGCAGCTCCTGCTGCTGCCGCAGAAGGCTGCCTATTGGCCGCGCCTGAAAATGCTGATCATCGCCGACATCCACTTCGGCAAGGCGGCTGCTTTCCGTTCCTACGGCATTCCGGTGCCGCACGGGACCACCAACGAGAACCTGGACGGACTCGACGCGCTGATCGAGGCGACCGGCGCCGATCACGTGCTGTTCCTGGGCGACTTCCTGCACGCGCGCGCCTCGCAAGCGGCGGCCACCCAGGCCGCCATGCTGGCCTGGCGCCGGCGCCGCTGCGACCTGGTGCTGACCCTGGTGCGCGGCAACCACGACAAGCGTGCCGGCGACCCGGCCGAGGCGCTCGGCATCGACCTGGTCGACGAGCCCTACACGGTCGGCCCGTTCTCGTTCTGCCACCATCCGGACATCGATGCGCCGGGCTATGTGCTGGCCGGGCACGTGCACCCCGCCTACGTGCTGGCCACCCGTTTCGACACGCTGCGCCTGCCGTGTTTCGTGGTGGGGCCGGCGCGCATGATCCTGCCTTCCTTCGGGTCATTTACCGGCGGGTATAACGTGCGGCCCGAGCCGGGCGAGCGGATTTTCGTGTCTTCCGGGGAAGCCGTTCATAGCGTACGTTAGCGCACCGAGCCATATGGCCGGGCGGCGTAAGCTGGTCATATTGATAATTCAGTCTCGTGTGTGGAGGGCATCATGGCAAATACTCATAAGAAATTGGTGGCGGCTGTGGTCGCAGCGTTTCCCCTGCTGTCGGTCACCGTTCCTGTGCCGGCCCAGGCCCAGAACCACCCGCGCGCCGCCGCCATCGCGCCGCGCATCGAAGCCTTCAATGTCGATGAAGTACGCCGCCTGGAACCCGGCACCGAGCTGAATTTCGACCTGTACGGTACGCCCGGCGGCAACGCCACCGTGCGCATCGACGGCGCCACCCGCAACCTGCACCTGACCGAGACCCGTCCCGGCACCTACCAGGGTACCTACACGGTCGGCGTGCACGACCGCCTGCGTCCGGACAGCCGGGTCACCGCCAACCTGCGCGGCGGCGGCCAGACCGTGAGCCGTCTGCTGGGCGAACCGCTGGTGCGCGGTCCGGAAGGCCGTGGCCGCGACGGCAGCGAAGTGGCAGCCGTGCCGCACGTCGACAGCTTCGACGTGCGCGGCAGCAACGATCTGGGGCCGGGCAACGATTTGCGTTTCACCGTGTTCGGTACGCCGGGCGCCAAGGTCGACGTGCAGATCGCCGGCACCTCGGGCGTGTTCACGCTGCCGGAAGTGCGGCCGGGCGAGTACACCGGCATGTACCGGATCCGCCGCAACGACAACATCGCGCCGGACGCCCCGGTGACTGCGACCATCCGCGCCAACGGCCGCTACACCACCGCCGCGCTGGGCCGACCGCTGCTGGCCGGCGGCCCGCCGCGTGACGTGCATCCGGGTCCAGCACCGGTGCCGCGCGACGCCGGCCCGGCCCGCCGCGACGACCGGGTGGCACGCTATTGCACCAACTGCGCCACCGTCGAAGCCGTCAATGTCGTGCAGGGCGGCGGCGAGGCCTCGGCGGTCGGCACCCTGGGCGGTGCCGCGGTCGGCGGCCTGCTGGGCAACCAGATCGGTAGCGGCAACGGCCGCACCGCGGCCACGGTGGCCGGCGCAGCGGCAGGCGCCTTTGCCGGACGCAGCATCGAACGCAACGCGCGTGGCGGCCAGCGCTATGAGGTGGTGGTGCGCTACGACAACGGCGCGACCCAGAACATGTCCTATGACAACGATCCAGGCGTGCGCGTCGGCGACCAAGTGAAGGTCAACGGCAACGTGCTGGTGCGTGATTAAGAGCGGATCGGAATCCGACGGCCCGGCTCGTCGGAAATCCGGTGGGAATGCATCGGAATAACCGAGGGAAAGCTTTCGGTATGCGGGTGGCAGACCCTGCCTGTATTGCCGCGGCGTCTATCGGAAAGTGCGAACTGGGCAGTTATTTATTCCTGTCATTCGTGCTTGTCGCGTAAGAAAGGCGTGCGGCGATGGAGCCGCGCGCCATCATCGACGCGCTGCGCTCGACGAGGTAGATGTTCCCGATGCCCGATTTCTGCGGTACATGCTGCCAACCCTTACTTTGAAGCATGTGCGATGCGCAAATGCAGAAAGCCGGCCCTTGCAAGGAGCCGGCTTTTTTCGTGGAGCGCGCGATGCCGGCCGGTAGCACCGGCCGTGCGCTGCGGTGTCAGACCGTGGCCAGCACCTGGCCATCGCCCGAATCGGCGTCCGCCTTGTGCTTGGCATTCTGCTTGGCGCGCGAACGCGACGGCGGCAGGCGGCGCAACGTCTTGAGCGCTTCCGGATCCTTGATGCCGATGGTGCGCTGGTCGACGGTGATCAGGCCGATCTCGTTGAAGGCGGACAGCGTGCGGCTGACGGTTTCCAGGGTCAGGCCGAGATAGCTGCCGATTTCGTGCCGCGTCATGCGCAGGTTGAACAGCTTGCTCGAGTAGCCCATCGCCGCGAAGCGGTCGGCCAGCGAGATCAGGAAGCGCGCCACGCGGGCCTCGGCCGACAGTGCGCCGAGCATGCCGATCATCGCTTGCTCGCGCACCAGTTCACGGCTCATCACGCCGTACATCAGGTTCTCGAGTTCGGCATGGACGCGGCCCAGTGCGGTCAGCTTCTTGAACGGCACCAGGATCAGGTCGCAGTCGGACAGGGCGACCGCTTCGGATGCGTAGTGGCGCGTATGGATGCCGTCGACGCCGAGCATGTCGCCCTTCATCGGGAAGCTGAGCACCTGTTCGTTGCCGAACTCGTCGATCAGCACCGTCTTCAGGAAGCCGGAGTTGACGATGTACAGGGTGTCGAAGGCCTGGCCGATCGTATGGACCCGCTGGCCGGTCTTGAACTGCACGTGCTGGAACAGGAGTTCCTCGGTATTCATCGACACGGCGGCCGGAATGTGCAGCAGGTCGCACACTTCCTTCAGATTCGACCACAGGCGGCCCTGGCGCTGACGGCCAGCCTCCATCTGTGACGAGTGCAGGGTCGATTGGGCGGCGTTGCGTTGTTCTGACGTTGGCTGGGACTGCATACTCATCTCCAGGTAGAGGAAATCAAGGTTTCAGGCGGCTCCCGGGTGGGGTCAGTACCACGGGTGCGATGTGCACCGCGTAGACTGGCTAAACCTGGATATGGACCGCAAGCAAGTCGAAACGCTGAAATCAGTATGCCAACACGAGTTCGTCATTCATATCAGCAACGGCTGAATGTGTAGGTAGGACGGAGCGTCATCTTGTAGGAGTAATCTGACTCAAGAGCGCTGTCTGAGAGGAGAGAAGGGGCGTGAAGGTGATCCTGGATGGACGCCCCGCGTGGCGCCATTGGTGGCACGGCAAGCCGACGCGAGGGCACTAATGTTGCGCGAAAAGGTCAAAACTCTTTACATGCCGGAAGATTTGCCCGGGTCTAGGCCTTCATCGGTGCCAGCAGACGGTGCGCCACCGCGTATTGGACCATTTCCGACAGCGAGGTCATGCCCATCTTCTGCATGATGCGGGTCTTGTGGGTGCTGACGGTTTTCACCGAAAGGTGCAGGTTGTTGGCGATCTCGGTGATCGACTTGCCGCCGACCAGCAGCGAGAACACCTCGAATTCGCGGTCGGACAGCTGCTTGTGCAGCAGTTGCTCGTTCGGCGCCATGATGTTCAGCGCCAGCTGCTCGGCCACCTCGGTACTGATATAGGGCCGGCCCGAGGCAACTTTGCGGATCGCTCCCACCAGCTGGGTGCCGGCGCTTTCCTTGGTCAGGTAGCCCTGGGCGCCGGCGCGGATGGCGCGGACGGCGTATTGTTCTTCCTCGTGCATGGTAAGGATGAGAATCGCCAGCTTGGGCGCCTCGCTGCGCACCTGGCGGATCAGGTCGACGCCGCTGCGTCCGGGCATCGACAGGTCCAGGAGCAGCAGGTCGAAGCCGCCCTGGCGCACCAGCGACAGCACTTCGAAGCCATTGATGGCCTCACCGACGATTTCGATATCGAGCGCCCCATCGAGTATGCGCTTGAGCCCTTCACGCATGATCGTGTGGTCGTCGGCGATGACAATGCGAATCATAGGAGTCCCCAGGAAGGCACAGGAGTCGATGACGGTATGCTAACACTATTACAACGACTTTGCCGTCAACTCATGTATTATTTTTAACTAAAAGTCGCTCTGCAGGATGAGATGCGGTCCGGCCGGCATGCCGGCCGATGGACCGCTGCGTATGTTCAACTGCCGGGTTCGCGGATCAGGCGGTGCACCAGCACCGGCTTGGTGGTCTGCGACAACACTTTATTGGTGACGCTGCCGAGCAACAGCTGGCCCCAGCCGCTGCGGCCGTGCGATCCCATGAAGATCAGGTCGCACTTCTGCTGTTCGGCCACGTCGACGATCTTGAGGGCGGCGGCGTCGGAAAACGCCGTCATGCAGCTGTGCCGCAAACCGCACTGCTCGGCCGAGCGCATGATCGAGCCCATGTATTCCTCGCCCATGCGCCGCATCTGATCGATGTAGTCTTCTTCGCTCGGGTAGGAAGGCGGGATGATTTCGACGTACACCGGGTACTGGTAGTCGGGGGCCACGAACAGCGCGAGCACCTCGGCGCCCATCTGTTGCGCGAACTGGACACCGGCGCAGGCAGTATGTTGCGATACCGCAGACCCGTCGGTTGTGATCAGAATTTTCTGGTACATGGTGAGCCCTCCCTCACGTCACGCGAGCTTCTATTGTAGTTCGCCTTTTCCAGCTTGGCCGAACGTAAATGATTGATCTTGCTCAGAGATGTGTTCGCTAAGCGGCGTGAAAACAGGGTCTGTCACAAGGCCCCGCGATAAAAAAATACAACACTTGCTTTATGAAAATATCTATAAAGTCGGTGAAAGATTGTTGCGGGACTAAGTTTACTGAGACATTCGCAACGCTGCGGTTTCGAAAGATTTACCTACGGCAACCACACTGCTACACTCGTACTAATCTTTGGTGGCCGCGTATTGACGGCCGCACGCACCGACACCGCACTGATCATCGCGACATTTACATTATGGAGAAGCAGGGACTATGACCGACGCCGCTGACGATTTCGACGCATTATTCGAGGAAGTGGCAGCGCAGCGAGCCAGCGCGCCGGCCCCGGCTCTCGCTCCTGCGCCGCAGCCCGCCGCCGCCGCCAACAGCGCGGACATCGACGACCTCGAGGCGCTGTTCGACCAGGTGGCGGCCAGCGCCGCCCCGGCCGTGGCTGCCGCCGTGCCCGCACCGGCAACCGCCGCCCCGGCCGCGGCCGAACCGGCTGACGACCACGAAAAGAACATGTACGAGCGCCTCGGCGGCATCGTGCGCGTCATGCACGACTCGCTGCGCGAGCTGGGCTACGACAAGGCGCTGACCGAAGCCTCGTCCCAGATCGTGGACGCGCAGGACCGCCTGGAATACGTGGCTACCCTGACCGAACAGGCCGCCAACAAGGTGCTGAACACCCTCGACGAAGGCATGCCGGCCCAGGACGTCCTGTCCAAGCAGGCCAAGGACATGGAAAACCGCTGGGCCGACCTGTTCGCCGGCAAGCTTTCGATCGACCAGTTCAAGTCGCTGGCCGGCGATTCGCGCCAGTTCGCCCAGCTGGTGTCGGAAGCGACCGAAGCGGAAAAGGCGCGCCTGCTCGAGATCATGATGGCCCAGGACTTCCAGGACATCACCGGCCAGCTGATCAAGAAAGTCGTCAACATCACTAAGACCGTCGAGAACGAGCTGGCGCAGCTGCTGCGCGACAGCGCACCGGCCGACGTCAAGGAAAAGCTGGCGCAGAAGCAGGCCGTTCAGGAACAACCTGTGCAATTGATGTCGGGTCCGTCGGTGCCGGCTGCTGCACTCGACCAGGACAGTGTCGATGACCTTCTTGCCGATCTGGGATTCTAATGGATGAAATGCTCAAGGATTTCGTCGTCGAGGCGTTGGATCTTGCGACCAACGTCGAAGAGCATCTGCTCCGCCTCGAACGTGATCCGGACAACAAGGAAACGCTGAACGCGGTTTTCCGCTCGTTCCACACCATCAAGGGTGGCGCGGGTTTCATGGGCTTGCCGGCGCTGGTCGCCGCCTGCCACCTGACCGAGAACCTGTTCGACGCGCTGCGCACGGGCGCCGCGCCGGTCACGCCGGCCGCGATCGAAGCCTCGCTGACGGCATCCGGCTTCGTCGCCGACCAGCTGAATGAGCTGAACAACGGCGCCGCGCCTGAGCAGCTGGCATCGATGCCGGACGACCTCGAGCGCATGCTGAAGGATGCGATCGCGGGCCAGGATGCGCCGAAAGCAGCGCCGGCACCGGCAGTGGCGCCGGCCCCAGCCCCGGTCGCGGCACCGGTCGCGGTCGCGCCGGCACCCGCCGCCGCGCCGGTCGGCGCCGACGGCCTTGACTGGGAAGCCATGTACGCCGCGGTGATCCCGCCCGGCACCCATGTGCCGGCCGCGCCGGTGGCCCAGGCCGCGGCACCTGCCGTGGCGCAGCCGGCAACTGCAGCAGTCGTTGCGGCCGTGCCTGCGCCGGTGGCCGAAGCCGCCGCACCCGGCCGGCCGGGCTGGGATGGCACCGAACGCCGCAATGCCGAGCCCAAGCCGGCCAGCAGCGCGCCGGCCAAGGACGAAAGCATCCGTATCGACGCGGTCAAGCTGGACGCGCTGCTGGAAGTGGCCGGCGAATCGGTGCAGGCCGCCAACCAGGCTGCCGTGCTGCTGGAACGCCTTTCGCAGTTCAAGTTCGAAGGCCAGGCCGCGACCCTGATGGCAACGCTGACCGAGACCCTGGAACGCGCCTCGCGCTACTCGGCCGAGCTGCAGCGCGCCACGCTGGCGACCCGCATGCAGCCGGTGGGCCGCCTGTTCCAGAAATTCCCGCGCCTGGTGCGCGAGCTGGCCAAGGACCTCGGCAAGGATGTCGAACTGACCATCGAAGGTGCCGAGACCGAAGTCGACCGCGTGGTGGTGGACAGCCTGTACGACCCGCTGGTGCACATGCTGCGCAACGCGCTCGACCACGGCGTCGAAGGACCGGACGACCGCGTCGCCAATGGCAAGCCGGCCAAGGCCTTCATCCTGCTGAAAGCCTGGCAGGAAGCCAACAGCGTCATGATCGTGCTGCAGGACGACGGCCGCGGCATGAATCCCGCCAGCCTGCGCAAGAAGGCGATCGAGAAGGGCCTGATCGGCGAGCACCAGGCGGCTTCCGACGACGAAGCCTACCAGCTGGTGTTCCTGCCGGGCTTCTCGACCAAGGAAGTGGCCTCGTCGGTGTCCGGCCGTGGCGTCGGCATGGACGTGGTCAAGACCGCGGTCGAGAAGAACCGCGGCGCGATCCGCATCGACTCCAACCTGGGCAAGGGCACCAAGTTCTCGATCCGCCTGCCGATCGAGCTGTCGATCGTGCCGACCATGCTGGTGTCGACCTCGGGCGCCCAGCTGGCGCTGCCGATGGCCGTGGTCGAGCGCGTGGTCGAACTGCCGGAAGAGTTCATGCAGGTCGGCGGCGCCCCGGTGCTGAAGGACCAGGGCCGTCCGCTGCCGGTGCGCTCGCTGGCCGCCTCGCTCGGCTACGAAGCGTGCACCGAGCGGGTCGGCATCGTCATCAACGCGCCGCAGCCCTACATCCTCGCGATGGAAGCCGTGGACGGCACCGCCGACCTGGTGATCAAGCCGATGACCGCGCTCAGCGTCGAAGGCATCACCGGCACCGCGCGTTCGGCGGAAGGCTCGCTGGTGCTGGTGGTCGGCCTGTCCTTCCTGATGGACGGCTGCCGCTCGACAGTGCGTCTGGCGGCCTGAATGCCCTGAAACGGCGCAAAAAGGCGACTGAAACTTTTCAGCAACAAAGCCACGAAAAGCCTGCGCAGGAAATGCGCAGGCTTTTTTTATTTGCAGCCTGATTTTTCACGGCAAATATTATTTGCAAGCGCTGCCTTCTGTTGAAATATTATTGCCGGCATGGCCCGCTACCGCATTGCACAAATATGGCATAATCAAAGACCATGCCCGCATGAAGCGGACAGTTGAATTGGAACGCGACGAATGACTATGTTAAAGACGCTCTACGACAAACTCTGGGATTCGCATGTCGTGCGTGCCGATGCCGATGGCACCACCGTGCTGTATATCGACCGTCACCTGGTCCATGAAGTCACCAGCCCCCAGGCCTTCGAAGGCCTGCGCGTGGCCAAGCGCCCGCTATGGCGCACTTCGGCCAACCTTGCCGTCGCCGACCACAATGTCCCGACCACCGACCGCCGCGGCGGCATCGCCGACCCGACCTCGCGCCTGCAGGTCGAGACCCTGGACGACAACACCAAGTCCTTCGGCGTCACCTACTTCAACATGAACGACAAGCGCCAGGGCATCGTGCACGTGATCGGGCCGGAGCAAGGCGCCACGCTGCCGGGCATGACGGTCGTGTGCGGCGACTCGCACACCTCGACCCACGGCGCCTTTGGCTGCCTGGCGCACGGCATCGGCACCTCGGAAGTCGAGCACGTGATGGCCACCCAGACGCTGCTGGCCAAGAAGTCGAAGTCGATGCTGGTGCAGGTCGACGGCGCGCTGCCGAACGGTGTGACCGCCAAGGACATCGTGCTGGCCGTGATCGGCAGGATCGGCACCGCCGGCGGCACCGGCTACGCGATCGAATTCGCCGGCTCGACCATCCGTTCGCTGTCGATGGAAGGCCGCATGACGGTCTGTAACATGGCGATCGAAGCGGGCGCGCGCGCCGGCATGGTGGCCGTGGACGACACCACCATCGAGTACGTCAAGGGCCGCCCGTTCGCGCCCGTCGGCCCGCAGTGGGAGCAGGCGGTCGCCTACTGGCGCACGCTGCACACCGACCCGGGCGCGAAGTTCGACATGGTGGTGACCCTGAATGCCGCCGACATCAAGCCGCAGGTCACCTGGGGCACCTCGCCGGAGCAGGTGACCACGGTCGACGGCCGCGTGCCGGACCCGGACAAGGAACGCGATCCGGTCAAGCGCGACGCCATGGAAAAGGCGCTGGTCTACATGGACCTGGAACCGAATACCCCGATCGAGAACATCCGCATCGACAAGGTCTTCATCGGCTCCTGCACCAACTCGCGCATCGAAGACCTGCGTGCCGCGGCCGCCGTGGTGCGCGGCCGCCAGCGCGCCTCCAACGTCAAGCTGGCGATGGTGGTGCCGGGCTCCGGCCTGGTGAAGGAACAGGCCGAACGCGAAGGCCTGGACCAGATCTTCAAGGCCGCCGGCTTCGAATGGCGCGAGCCGGGCTGCTCGATGTGCCTGGCGATGAACGCCGACCGCCTGGAACCGGGCGAGCGCTGCGCCTCGACCTCGAACCGCAACTTCGAAGGCCGCCAGGGGCAGGGCGGACGCACCCACCTGGTGTCGCCGGCCATGGCTGCCGCCGCCGGGATCGCCGGCCACTTCGTGGACGTGCGCAAGGCTTGAATCAGGCCTCAGAGGCTCGGCCGTAGGGGTCAGAGCCCGGTTTTCACGGGTGGGCTCTGCCCCCGGAGTTGCAGACAGTTGCATACCCGATTTGGCATTGGAAATATCAGGAACACGTAATGAAAAAAGCTATCGCCCTCGCACTCGTCGCCTTCGTCGTCACCGGCTGCAACACCATCTCCGGTGTCGGCAAGGATGTGCAGAAAGTCGGCCAGGTCATTACTGGCGCAGGTGGAAAATAATTTGATAGGGCTGATCAGTAGCCGCGAACTCCGGGATCAGAACCCCAACGGAAAAACCGGGCTCTGACCCATGCGAACCTGGCTTTGACTCTCGGACGAAAAACATGGACAAATTCACCGTACACGAAGGACTGGTGGTGCCGCTCGACCGCGCCAACGTCGACACCGACGCCATCATCCCGAAGCAGTTCCTCAAGTCGATCCGCCGCACCGGCTTCGGCCCCAACCTGTTCGACGAGTGGCGCTATCTCGACCACGGCGAACCGGGCATGGACAACAGCAAGCGTCCGCTGAATCCGGACTTCGTGCTGAACCAGCCGCGCTACCAGGCTGCGTCGATCCTGCTGGCGCGCAAGAACTTCGGCTGCGGCTCGTCGCGCGAGCACGCGCCGTGGGCGCTGCAGCAGTACGGCTTCCGGGCCATCATCGCGCCGAGCTTCGCCGACATCTTCTTCAACAACAGCTACAAGAGCGGCCTGCTGCCGATCGTGCTGAGCGAAGCCCAGGTCGACCAGCTGTTCAACGAGGTCAAGGCCTTCCCCGGCTTCAAGCTGGTGGTGGACCTCGAACAGCGCGTGGTCAGGACGCCGGACGGCCACCTGGCCTTCGAGTTCCCGATCGACGACTTCCGCAAGTACTGCCTGCTGAACGGCCTGGACGACATCGGCCTGACCCTGCGCCACGCCGACGAGATCCGTACCTTCGAAGAAAAGCACCTGCGCGCCCAGCCCTGGCTGGCCAACACCATCTGAGAAGAAGAGTGAGCTCATGAAGATTGCAATCCTGCCGGGCGACGGCATCGGTCCCGAAATCACCGCGCAGGCGGTAAAGGTGCTGAACGCCCTGGGCGAACGGTTCGAACTGGAGAGCGCGGAAGTCGGCGGCGCCGGCTACGCGGCCCACGGCCACCCGCTGCCCCCAAGCACGCTGGCGCTGGCCAAGGCCGCCGACGCGGTGCTGTTCGGCGCCGTCGGCGACTACCAGTACGACAAGCTGGAGCGCGCCCTGCGTCCGGAACAGGCCATCCTCGGCCTGCGCAAGGAACTCGGCCTGTTCGCCAACCTGCGTCCGGCCATCCTGTATCCGGAACTGGCGGGCGCCTCGACCCTGAAGCCGGAAGTGGTGTCGGGCCTCGACATCCTGATCATCCGCGAGCTGACCGGCGACATCTACTTCGGCAAGCCGCGCGGCGTGCGCGAGTGCCCGGACGGTCCGTTCCAGGGGCAGCGCGAAGGCTTCGACACCATGCGCTACGCCGAAGGCGAGATCCGCCGCATCGCCCACGTCGCCTTCCAGGCGGCGCGCAAGCGCGGCAACCGCGTGACCAGCGTCGACAAGGCCAACGTGCTGGAGACCTTCCAGTTCTGGCGCGACATCGTCACCGAGGTGCACAAGGACTACCAGGACGTCGAGCTCGAGCACATGTACGTCGACAACGCGGCGATGCAGCTGGTGCGCGCGCCGAAGAAATTCGACGTCATCGTGACCGGCAACATGTTCGGCGACATCCTGTCGGATGCGGCCGCGATGCTGACCGGTTCGATCGGCATGCTGCCGTCGGCCTCGCTCGACGCCAACAACAAGGGCCTGTACGAGCCTTCGCACGGTTCGGCGCCGGACATCGCCGGCAAGGGCGTGGCCAATCCGCTGGCGACGATCCTCTCAAGCGCGATGATGCTGCGCTTCTCGCTCGGCAAGCCTGAACAGGCGGACCGCATCGAGAACGCGGTCAAGGCCGTGCTGGCGCAGGGCCTGCGCACGCCCGACATCTTTGAAGAAGGCACGACCCGCGTCGGCACCGAGCAGATGGGCGATGCGGTGGTCAACGCGCTGGCGTCGTAAAACGTTAGCAAACATGTAGGGCGGGCTCCCCGAGCCCACGCGTGACGTGCGCATACAGCCGGCTTCCGCGTGGGCACGGGGTGCCCACCCTACGTGCAACTATATTAATCGAGGGATGAAAATGAAATTAGTAGGTCTGGTTGGTTGGCGCGGCATGGTCGGTTCGGTCCTGATGCAGCGCATGCAGGACGAGGGCGATTTCGCCCACATCGAGCCGGTGTTCTTCACCACCTCGAATCCGGGCGGCGACGCCCCGAAGATGGCCAAGAACGAGACCAAGCTGAAAAGCGCCACCGACATCGCCGAACTGTCCAAGTGCGAGATCATCATCTCGTGCCAGGGCGGCGACTACACGACCGAAGTGTTCCCGCAGCTGCGCGCAGCCGGCTGGAACGGCTACTGGATCGACGCCGCCTCGACCCTGCGCATGAAGGACGACGCCGTCATCGTGCTGGATCCGGTCAACCTGGACGTGATCAAGAACGCCATGTCGCGCGGCGTGAAGAACTTCATCGGCGGTAACTGCACCGTGTCGTGCATGCTGATGGGCCTGGGCGGCCTGTTCAAGAACGACCTGGTCGACTGGATGACTTCCATGACCTACCAGGCGGCATCGGGCGGCGGCGCCCAGCACATGCGCGAACTGCTGACCCAGTTCGGCACCATCAACGGCTCGGTCAAGCACCTGCTGGACGACCCGGCCTCGGCGATCCTGGAAATCGACCGCACCGTGCTGGCGACGCAGCACGGCCTATCAAGCGACGAGACCAAGCAGTTCGGCGTACCGCTGGGCGGCAACCTGATCCCCTGGATCGACAAGGACCTGGGCAACGGCCAGTCGAAGGAAGAGTGGAAGGCCGGCGCCGAGACCAACAAGATCCTGGGCCGCGGCGAAGGCTTCAGCGCCCAGCCTAGCGAGGCCCGGCCGATCCCGGTCGACGGCCTGTGCGTCCGTATCGGTGCGATGCGCTGCCACTCGCAGGCGCTGACCATCAAGCTCAAGAAGGACGTGCCGCTGGACGAGATCAACGACATCATCGCCTCGGACAACGAGTGGGTGAAGTTCGTGCCGAACACCCGCGAAGCGTCGATCGTCGACCTGACCCCGGCTGCCGTCACCGGCACCCTGCGCATCCCGGTCGGCCGCGTGCGCAAGATGTCGATGGGCCCGGAATACCTGTCGGCCTTCACCGTCGGCGACCAGCTGCTGTGGGGCGCCGCCGAGCCGCTGCGCCGCATGCTGCGGATCGTGCTGGACAAGTAATCCCCCGCTTCACCACCACGTCGTCCCCGCACAGGCGGGGATCCATACCGAGCATCGGAACTCGTCGCATCGGAAGCCTGTGAGTGCTTCGGGCCGACGGACTCCGGCAGGTCGGCATGGGTCCCCGCCTGCGCGGGGACGGCGCTATTTACGCGACAACTTCGGGTTTTCGATCGGCGCGCGCCATCCGGCATGCGATTGGTATCATGTCGACCATGTCAGCCGACGAAAAAACATCACTTCCCTGAATAGACCGTGTACCTAGCTCATTGACGCCGAATGTTTCTCCCGTAGAACTTGCATGCCACAGTGCATGATGATATGTTGCTGAGACCTCCGGGCAACATGTTTCCCTCGCTCAACTCACTCGGTTCCCACTATGCACCCCACCCACCGCCTCCCGTTGAAGTCGTCCGCGCTCAAGAAGCTCACCGCGGCGGTCGCTAGTGCGCTGGTCCTGAGCTCGGCGGCCCATGCGGCCGGCCTGGGCAAGCTGACCGTGCTGTCCGCGCTGGGCCAGCCCCTGCGTGCCGAGATCGAGTTGACGTCGGTGTCGCCCGACGAGGCATCCGGCCTGGTGGCCAAGCTGGCCTCGCCCGAGGCCTTCAAGAACGCCAACATCGAATTCAACCCGGCCCTGCTGTCGCTCCGTTTCAACGTCGAGCAGCGCGGCGGCCGCCAGTTCATCCGCGTCAGCTCCAGCCAGCCGCTGAACGAACCCTTCGTCGACCTGCTGCTGGAACTGTCGTGGAACAACGGGCGCCTGGTGCGCGAGTACACCTTCCTGCTCGATCCGGCCGAGCTGCGCGCCACGCAGCAGGCCCAGGTCGCGGCCAACGAGGCCGCGCGTTCGCGCAGCGAGGCGGCGTCCGCCGAGCGCGTGCGTCCCCAGGTCCAGGAAGCGGCGCCGTCCGCCGGCGAACGTGCGCGCAGCCGCCGTACGCCGGCCGAGCGCGCCGCCTCGGGCAGTTCCGAATACCGCGTCAAGCCGGGCGACAGCCTGGGCAAGATCGCGGCCCAGGTCAAACCGGCCGAGGTCTCGCTCGACATGATGCTGGTCGCGCTGTATCGCGCCAATCCGGACGCCTTCATGGGCAACAACATGAACCGCCTGAAGTCGGGCCGCATCCTGACGGTGCCGGGCGCGGATGCCGTCGGCGCCATCGGCGAGGGCGAGGCACGAGGCACGGTGGTCGCGCACGCAGCCGACTTCAATGCCTACCGCAACAAGCTGGCGGGGCAGGTCGGCGCATCGGAAGCCGAGAAGACGCCGCGCGCCAGCCAGAGCGGCGCCGGCAGGATCACCGCCAAGGTCGAGGAGCGCCCGACCGCGGCCAACGAATCGCAGGACCAGCTGCGCCTGTCCAAGGCGGCGCCGAACGCGCCGGCCGGCAAGGGCGCGACCGCCAGCACCGAAGACACGATCGCCAAGCAGCGCGAGCTGGAAGAGTCGCAGGCGCGCGTGAAGGAACTCGAGCGCAACATCAACGACCTGCAGAAGCTGGCGGAAGTGCGCAGCAAGACCGGCGCCGAGGCGCAGAACAATGCCGCTGCCCCCGCCACGCCGGCAGTGACGGCAGAGAAGCCGGCCGACGCGGTCGTGGTGCAGGACAAACCGGCACCCAAGAAGCTGCCGGCCATCAAACCCGCGGTGAAGCCGCCGGCACCGGCTCCGGAGCCGGGCCTGCTCGACTTCATCATGGACAACCTGACCTACCTCGGCGCCGGCGCCGCGGTGCTGCTGCTGGCCGCGCTCGGCATTTCCCAGCGCCGCAGGAAGGCGGCCGCCAAGCCGGTCGCCGAACCGTCGATCCTGGGCGTGCCGACCGAACCGGCGCACTCGATGTTTGCCGAGACCGGCGGCCAGAGCGTGGACACCAACAACAGCGTGTTCAACTCCAGCTTCGCGCCGTCCGCCAGCCAGCTCGACACCAATGAAGTCGATCCGGTGGCGGAAGCCGACGTCTACATCGCCTACGGCCGCGACGCCCAGGCCGAAGAGATCCTGAAGGAAGCGCTGCGCACCCATCCGGAGCGCCTGCCGGTGCGCCTGAAACTGCTCGAGATCTACGCCGCTCGCAAGGACCAGCGTGCCTTCGAGACCCAGGCCGGCGAACTGTACGGCATGACCCGCGGCCAGGGCGACGAGTGGGCGCAGGCGGCCGCGCTCGGCCAGTCGATCGATCCGCACAACCCGCTGTACGCCGGCACCGGCGCGCCGATGGGCGGCCTGGGTGCCGCCGCTGCCGGCGCAGCCGTGGGGGCCGGCGTGGCCGCAGCGGCAGCGCCGCACCACGCCGACCTGCTGTCCAGGGACCTGGACGACGCCTTCCTGGCAGCCGATGCCGACCAGGCGCAGGCCGAGGCGGCGCGCCAGCCCATGAGCTTCGACCAGCACTTCGCCGACGCCATGGCCACCGCCCAGCCGGCGGCCGCGGCCCCAGCGCCCGCTCCGGCGCCGGCCGAGGACGACCATCTGCTCGACTTCGACCTCGGCGGCCTGGCTTTCGAACCGGTGAGCACGGGCGACCAGACGGCGCTGCCGACCCCGGACGTGAAGGAAATCACGGCCAACGACGTGCCGGACCTGGAATTCGACATGGGCGCCTTCGACACGGCGCCGGCCACGCCGGCCGCCGCGCCCGCGGCGCAAGCGACGCCGGCCGCCGACGAGCCGCTCGACTTCTCGTTCGACATGGACTTCGGCACGCCGCCGGCCCCGAATCCGGTGCCGCAGCTCGATCCGCACCAGAACGACGTTCTGGGCGGCGATCTGAGCGATGAGCTGGGCGCGCTGGACGACGACGTGCCGACCCACGATTTCAGCGGCGCGCTCGGCATGGACACCGCCCCGAACACCGACATCGACATGGCCAACCTGGCCAAGGAATTCGACCTGCCGGACCTGCCGACCGAGCTGCATACCGGTGTGCCGGCCGCGGGCGTGCCGGCCGCGCCCGAAACCGCGTCGCCGTCCACCGAACTGAAGGACCCGCTGTTCGACCTCGACGCCATGGACTTCGGCCTCGAGCCGCAGCAGCCGGCAACCCACGGCAACCCGGTGCCGGACCTGCACTTCGACCTCGGCGACGACACGCCGGCGGCACCAGCGCTGCCGTCGTTCCCGCTGCTGTCGGAAGACGATCCGTTCGCGCTGCCGGCAGCCACCCCGGCGCCGGTGGAGCACGCCGCCTTCGCGCCGCACGACCTGCTCGAGCCGCACCTGGCAGCGCCGAGCTTCGACCTCGACCTGGCCGACAGCCCGCTGCCGCTGCCCGAGGTGCAGGATGTCGCAACCGACACCGGCGCCGCGCAGGCCGGCGGCGAGCTGTCGCCGGCCCACATGGAGATGGAGACCAAGCTCGACCTGGCCATCGCCTACCAGGAAATCGGCGACAAGGAAGGCGCGCGCGAGCTGCTCGACGAAGTCATCAAGGGCGGTACCGGCGAGCAGATCAACCGCGCCAACGCCATGCGCGCGGCATTAGCATAAGGCAGTTCATTTGAAACGTATCGCAATGGGTGTCCAGTACGTGGGCACCGCCTGGAACGGATACCAGAAACAGCCTTCGCGCGACACGGTGCAGGACAGGCTCGAGATCGCGCTCGAAAAATTCGCCTGCACCCCGATCGCCACCGCCTGCGCCGGCCGCACCGACGCCGGCGTGCACGCGATCGAGCAGGTCATCCACTTCGACACCGACCTGGTGCGCCCGGCCCAGTCCTGGGTGCGCGGCACCAACGCCTTCCTGCCGGACTCGATCGTGGTGCGCTGGGCGCACGAGGTCGCGCCCGACCCCGAAGGCCAGGACTTCCACGCGCGCTTTTCGGCGCGCTCGCGCACCTACCACTACGTGCTGTACAACCACCCGAACCCGTCCGCGCTGCTGGCCGGGCGTGCCGGCTGGGTGTTCCGCCCGCTCGATGTCGAGCGCATGCGCGCTAGCGCCCGCCACCTGATCGGCACCCACGATTTTTCCAGCTTCCGCGCTTCGGGCTGCCAGGCGAATACCCCCATCAAGCAGATGCACCGGGTCGACATCGCGCGCCACGGCGACGTCATCGTGTTCACGGTGCAGGCTTCGGCCTTCCTGCACCACATGGTGCGCAACATCGTCGGCTCGCTGATCTACGTCGGCACCGGACGCAACGAGCCGGACTGGATGGCCGAGGTCCTGGCCGCCCGCTCGCGCGACGCCGCCGCACCGACCTTCATGCCCGACGGTTTATACCTTGCTACAATCGACTACGATCCGAAGTGGGGGTTGCCGCAGGAGCCGGCGTCCCCTTTACCCTGGCTTTAAAAACGTCGTAGGGTGGGCACCCTGTGCCCACGCGTAACGTTCGCATGACGCTGGCTTCCGCGTGGGCTCGGTGAGCCCACCCTACGTGCTTCCCTGGCTGATCAAAATGCAACGCACCCGTATCAAAATCTGCGGCATCACCCGCCAACAAGACCTCCACGCCGCCGTCGCCGCCGGCGCCGACGCGCTCGGCTTCGTGTTCTACCCGAACAGCCCGCGCTACATCGCCCCGGAGCAGTTCGCCGCGCTGGCCCATGCGCTGCCGCCCTTCGTCAGCGGCGTCGGCCTGTTCGTCAACCCGACGGTGGGCCAGGTGCACCAGGCGGTGGACGCCGGCCCGATCGCGCTGCTGCAGTTCCACGGCGACGAGACCGTGGACGAGTGCGCGGCGATCGCGGCCACGGTCAAGCGCCCGTTCGTGCGGGCTTTCCGGGTCAAACCCGACACAAGCGCGCTTGAACTGTTAGAATTCGAAGCTCAATACCGCGCCGCCAGCCCCTGGTTCACGGGCCTCCTGCTCGACACCTGGGTCGATGCCTACGGCGGCGCAGGAAAGGTTTTCGATTGGTCAGTTATTCCAAAAGAGCTCGCGCCTCGGGTCGTTTTGAGTGGTGGCTTGAGCGTGCAAAACGCGACTAGCGCGGTGGCGCAAGTACGCCCCTATGCGGTCGACATCAGCAGCGGTGTCGAGGAAAGCAAGGGGATCAAGGATGCCCGCAAGATCGCCGCGTTCATCGACGCGGTGCGGGCTGCCGATGCCATGCCATGACTGAAACGAACCGAGACCACCATGAAAGACATTCCCGCAGGCCAGCCCACGGCCCTGTTCAAGACCCCTGACTATCAACTGCCGGACGCGAGCGGCCACTTCGGCCCCTACGGCGGTTCCTTCGTCGCCGAAACCCTGAGCCATGCGCTGGCCGAGCTGAACGAGGCCTATGCGCGTTACAGCCAGGACCAGGCGTTCCTGGACGAGTTCCGCTACGAGCTGGCGCACTTCGTCGGCCGCCCGTCGCCGGTGTACCACGCCAAGCGCTGGTCGCAGCAAGGCGCGTCCGGAGATCGCGGCGCGCAGATCTACTTCAAGCGCGAAGACCTGAACCACACCGGCGCCCACAAGATCAACAACGTGATCGGTCAGGCGCTGCTGGCAAAACGCATGGGCAAGCCGCGCATCATCGCCGAGACCGGCGCCGGCCAGCACGGCGTCGCCACCGCCACCATCTGCGCCCGCTTCGGCCTGGAATGCGTGGTCTACATGGGCAGCGAGGACGTCAAGCGCCAGGCCCAGAACGTCTACCGCATGAAGCTGCTGGGCGCGACCGTGGTGCCGGTGGAATCCGGCTCGAAGACCCTGAAGGACGCGCTCAACGAAGCGATGCGCGACTGGGTCACCAACATCGAAAACACCTTCTACATCATCGGCACCGTGGCGGGCCCGCACCCGTACCCGATGATGGTGCGCGACTTCCAGTCCGTCATCGGCGAGGAATGCCGCGTGCAGATGCCGCAGATGACCGGCCGCCAGCCGGACTACGTGGTGGCCTGCATCGGTGGCGGCTCCAACGCCATGGGCATTTTCTATCCGTACATCGACGAGCCGGGCGTGAAGCTGGTCGGCGTCGAGGCGGCGGGCGAGGGCCTGGACAGCGGCAAGCATTCGGCGTCGCTGATGGCCGGCTTCCCGGGCGTCCTGCACGGCAACCGCACCTACCTGCTGCAGGACGAGCACGGCCAGATCATCGAGACCCACTCCGTCTCGGCCGGCCTGGACTATCCGGGCGTCGGTCCCGAGCATGCCTGGCTGAAGGACATCGAGCGCGCCCAGTACGTGTCGATCACCGACGACGAGGCGCTGCAGGCCTTCCACGACTGCTGCCGCATCGAAGGCATCATCCCGGCACTGGAATCATCGCACGCGATCGCCTACGCGGCCAAGCTGGCGCCGACGCTGCCGCAGGACCAGATCATCCTGGTCAACCTGTCCGGCCGCGGCGACAAGGACATGCACACCGTCGCCCAGCGCGCGGGTCTCAACTTCGGTTAATACAACAATAAGAGAGCACAGCATGTCCCGTATCGAAAGTACTTTCAACGCCCTGAAAGAGCAGGGCAAGACCGGTCTCGTCACCTTCATCACGGCCGGCGACCCCGGCCCGGAACTGACCGTGCCGCTGCTGCACGCGCTGGTCGCGGGCGGCGCCGACGTCCTGGAACTCGGCGTGCCGTTCTCGGACCCTATGGCCGAAGGTCCGGTCATCCAGCGTGCCTGCGAACGTGCGCTGGCCTTCGGCATCAGCATGAAGGACGTCCTCAACTACGTGCGCGAATTCCGCCGGACCAACCAGCACACGCCGGTGGTCCTGATGGGCTATGCGAACCCGATCGAACGCATGGGCCAGAAGGAATTCGTGCGCCAGGCCAGGGAAGCCGGGGCCGACGGCGCCATCGTGGTCGACTATCCGCCGGAAGAATGCGCGGAGTTCGCGGCCGAGATGAAGGCCAACGATCTCGACCTGATCTTCCTGCTGGCCCCGACCTCGACCACGGAGCGCATCCAGCAGGTGGCGCGCCATGGCGGCGGCTTTTCCTATTACGTCTCGCTGAAGGGCGTGACCGGTGCCGGCACCATCGACACCGCGGACGTGGCGCGCCGCGTCGCCGCCATCCGCGAGCACGTCAAGCTGCCGATCGGCGTCGGCTTCGGCATCCGCGACGCGCAGACGGCCAAGTCGGTGGCGGAAGTCGCCGATGCGGTGGTGATCGGCAGCCGCATCATCCAGGAGCTGGAAAACACGCCGAAGGCGCAGGGGCCGGAAGCGGTACGCAGCTTCGTTGCCGGCATCCGCGAGGCGCTCGACGCACGCTGATACCCGCACTGCATCGATAGCGTCGGACGAAGGCGACACCGGGACTTGAGCGTTTCGGTGTCGCCTTCTTGTTTTGATTCTTGTCGGAAATGCTGGTCTAGAGTGGATGCGGGTTTTTCCCTCAACCTCCATTCGGGTGCTCCGCTATGAAAAAACAGATCGTGCAGGTCTCCGTGCTCCAGTCGGCCAAGGTCGTGGCCGGCATTTATGTGGTCCTTGCCATTCCCATCGCGCTGCTGTTCGCCCTGTTCACCATGGCCACCGGCCAAGGGGCGGCAGGCTTGATGATGGCTGCCGCCATGGTGCTGGGCTACGCGCTCGGCGGTTTCCTGACCTCCCTGCTGGGCGCCTGGATCTACAATTTTGTGGCTGCACGCATCGGCGGCTTCGAATTCCAGACCATGGAAGTCGAGGGCAAGGCATAAGCTCATCGCGCGGTGGCAGGGCGCAGGGCGTAGTGTGGGATAGGGCAAGGGTGCGGGCAAGCCGGAACCCGCACCGTGGCTGGTTTTCAAGCTTGTCGAGAAGGCAAGGGCTTACCCGCAAGAATTCGACAAGCCGAACTCGAACGGCTACACTACGCCCAAATTCAGATATGCCGCAAAGGAGAACAATATGAGTTGGTTGGAAAAACTGCTGCCCCCACGGATCCAGCGCTCCGATGCCGCCAAGAAGCAGACCATGCCCGAAGGCCTGTGGGTCAAGTGCCCGTCGTGCGAATCGGTCCTGTACCGCGCCGACCTGGACGCGAACCTGCACGTCTGCCCGAAATGCAGCCATCACATGCGCATCCGCGCCCGCGCGCGCCTCGACGCGCTGCTGGACGAAGGCGGCCGCTATGAAATCGGCCAGGACGCGCTGCCGGTCGACACCCTGAAGTTCAAGGATTCCAAGAAGTACCCGGACCGCCTGAAAGCCGCGATGGACGCCACCGGCGAGACCGATGCGCTGATCGTGCAGGGCGGTTCGATCATGAGCCTGCCGGTGGTCGTCGCCTGCTTCGAATTCGAATTCATGGGCGGTTCCATGGGTTCGGTGGTCGGCGAGCGCTTCGCGCGCGGTGCCCAGGTCGCGCTGGAGCAGAAGGTGCCCTTCATCTGCATCACCGCCACCGGCGGTGCGCGCATGCAGGAAGGCCTGCTGTCGCTGATGCAGATGGCCAAGACCACCGCGATGCTGACCAAGCTGGCGGAGAAGAAGCTGCCGTTCATCAGCGTGCTGACCGACCCGACCATGGGCGGCGTGTCGGCCTCGTTCGCCTTCATGGGCGACGTCGTGATCGCCGAGCCGAAGGCGCTGATCGGCTTCGCCGGCCCGCGCGTGATCGAGAACACCGTGCGCGAAAAGCTGCCGGAAGGTTTCCAGCGCGCCGAATTCCTGGTGACCAAAGGCGCCGTCGACATGATCGTCGACCGCCGCAAGATGCGCGAAGAAATCGCGCGCCTGCTCGCCCTGCTGCAAAGCCAGCCGGCCGACGTCATCGCCTGATCATGCCGTCGTCCCCGCGCAGGCGGGGACCCAAGTTTTGCCGGCGCAGTCGATATGCGTGCAAACCTGGGTTCCCGCCGTCGCGGGAACGACGTGCTCGGGCCAACAAAGCGGCAACGCGTCACGATCCGCCGTTTGCTTCACGCATCAACCATCATGCAAAACCTCCCCACCACCTTGCCCGACTGGCTGGCGCTGCTCGAATCGCGCCATGCCGAAACCCACATCGACATGGGCCTCGACCGCGTGCGCGCGGTCAAGGAACGCATGCAGCTCGCTTTCCCGTGCCCGGTCATCATGGTCGCCGGCACCAACGGCAAGGGCTCGACCTGCGCCATGCTGGAAGCCGTGCTGCTGCAGTCCGGCTACCGCGTCGGCCTGTACATCAAGCCGCACTTCCTCGACTTCAACGAGCGTGCCCGCATCAACGGCGAAATGGCGAGCGATGCCGCGCTGGTGGCGGCCTTCGAGGTAGTGGAAGCCGCGCGCGGCGACACCGACCTGACCTATTTCGAGTTCACCACGCTGGCGATCATGCACCTGATCGCGCACGCCGGCGTCGACGTCGCCATCCTCGAGGTCGGCCTGGGCGGGCGCCTGGATGCGGTCAACGTGATCGACGCCGACGTGGCCATCGTCACCAGCATCGACATCGACCACAAGGACTACCTGGGCGACACGCGCGAGGAAATCGGCTTCGAGAAGGCCGGCATCTTCCGCGCCGGCAAACCGGCGATCTGCAGCGATCCGCAGCCGCCGCAGTCGCTGATCAAGCACGCCGAGGACATCGGCGCCGACCTGTGGCTGATCGGCCGCGACTTCAACTACCAGGGCGACAAGCAGCAGTGGGGCTACGGCGGCCGCTCGCAGCGCCGCCACTCGCTGGCCTATCCGGCGCTGCGCGGCGCCAATCAGCTGCTGAACGCCTCGGCCGCGCTGGCCGCGCTCGAAGCGTTGCGCAACCAGTTGCCGGTCGGTGCCCAGGAAGTGCGCGCCGGCCTGGCCATGGTCGAGTTGCCGGGCCGCTTCCAGGTGCTGCCGGGCCGCCCGACCACGGTGCTCGACGTCGCCCACAATCCGCACGCGGCGGCGGCCCTGGCCCAGAACCTGAGCAACATGGGCTACCACCGCTTCACCTACGCGGTGTTCGGCATCATGCAGGACAAGGACATCGAGGCGGTGATCGAACACATGGCGCCGAACATCGATCACTGGTACGTGACGCAGCTGCCGTCGCCGCGCTCGGCCGATGTGGAGAAACTGGCGGCCATGCTGGCGGCGAAGAAGCCCGCAGGCGCGAAAGACGACGAGTTTTCGGTAAAAACTTTTGCCGATCCGGCCGCAGCGTTCGCAGATGCAACTAGCCGTGCTGGTCAGGATGATAGAATAGTGGTCTTTGGCTCGTTCTACACCGTGGCCGGCGTCATGGCCGCACGCAAATCATCCTTACATTGACCTGATATCGCATGGGCTTGTTCTCGTTCCTTAGTAAAAACAAGCAAGGCCGTACTGCCGAAGACAGCGGTCGTTTCTACAGCAAGGATGACGACGCCGCCATCGGCGAGCGCGCCCGTGCCAAACGCGCCAGCAATGCCGGCGGCGGCGCCAGTGCCCGCCGCAGCGGCAACGATCCCATGCTGCCCGAAAAGAAGCGTGCCCGCCGCCGCCTGGTCGGCGCCATCGCGCTGGCGCTGGCGGCCGCCGTCGGCCTGCCGATGCTGCTCGACTCCGAACCCAAGCCGCTGGCCGGCGACATCGCGATCCAGATTCCGTCCAAGGACAAGGCGGCGCCGTTGCCGGTGCCGGGCGAGGCCGGCGAGGCGCAGCAGGCCGCCGCTGCGGCAGCGGGCGACAAGGCCGTCGCCGCCGAGGACAGCGTCGGCAAGGACGAGGAAATCATCGATGCGCCGCCGCCGGCCGACGCCAAGGCCCCGGCCGCCGCCGTGGTCGCCAGGGCGCCCGAGCCGAAGCCGGAAGCCGTGAAGCCGAAACCCGAGCCGAAACCGGAAGCTGCCAAGCCCGACCACAAGCCGGAAGCCGCCAAGCCGGACACCCGCGCCGCCGAGCGCGCCGAGCGCGAACGTGCCGAGCGCCTCGAACGCGAGCGCGCGCAACGTGCCGAGCGCGAGCGCGCCGACAAGGCGGAGAAAGCCGAAAAGGCCGAACGCGAACGTGCCGAGCGCCTGGAAAAACAGCGCGCCGAGGAAAAGGCGCGCCAGAAGCAGGAAGAGAAGGCCAAGCCGGCGCCGGCCAAGGCCCAGAGCGACGCGCGCGCCATCGCCATCCTGGAAGGCAAGGCCGCCGCCGCGCGCGACAAGCCGGTCGACAAGGACAAGCTGGACACCGATGCACCGAAGGTCACGCTGCAGGTGGCGGCCATGTCGAGCCAGGAAAAGGCGGCCGAGGTGCAGGCCCGTCTGCGCGGCGCCGGCATCAGCTCGCACACCGAGAAATTCGGCGATCTGATCCGCGTGAAGGTCGGTCCTTTGAGCAAGGACGAAGCCGAGCGCGTGCGCGCCAAGCTGAGCAAGCTCGGCCTCTGAACCCCACCATGAGCCATCGATCTTTCGCCAGTGCGCCGTGACGATTTTCGACTACCTGGTCCTGTTCATCCTGATTTCATCGGTGGTCATCAGCACCATGCGCGGCCTGGTCAAGGAAATCCTGTCGCTGGTCGGCTGGATCGCGGCCTTCGTGGTGGCCAACGCCTTCGGCGCGAAACTGGCACCCATGCTACCATCCGTGATTCCGGGCGAGACAGTGAAACTGATCGTTGCCTTCATCGCATTATTCCTCGGCGTCCGCGTGCTGATGGGCCTGCTGTCGCTGGCGATCGGCGCGCTGATCGAGGCCACCGGCCTGTCGCTGGCGGACCGCGGCCTCGGCGGCCTGTTCGGTCTCGGCCGGGGCATTGTAATCGTGCTGGCCGGCGTCATATTGTGCGGGATGACTTCCATCCCCCAACAGGCTTTCTGGAAAGATGCGTTGCTGTCGCCCATCGCGGAGACAGGTGCATCGACGGTCAAGCCTTTCTTGCCTGCTGCCCTTGCGCAGCATGTTCAGTTCTAATTTCTTTTGTTTAGCTGTTTAGGAGCGCACCATGTGTGGCATCGTCGGCGTCGTCTCGCAAGCCCCCGTCAACCAGTTGCTGTATGACGCATTGCTGCTGCTGCAGCACCGCGGACAGGATGCGGCAGGCATCGCAACCAATCACAGCAGCATGTTCTCGATGTACAAGGCCAATGGCCTGGTGCGCGACGTGTTCCGCACACGTAACATGCGCTCGCTGCAAGGCAATTCCGGCATCGGCCATTGCCGCTACCCGACCGCCGGCTCGTCCAGCGAAGAGGAAGCGCAGCCGTTCTACGTCAACGCGCCGTTCGGCATCACGCTGGCGCACAACGGCAACCTGACCAACCAGGAGCAGCTGAAGGACGAACTGTTCCGCATCGACCGCCGCCACGTCAACACCGGCTCCGATTCGGAAGTGCTGCTGAACGTGCTGGCCCACGAGATCCAGCAGGCGGCCGACGGCTACTCGCTCGACCAGGAATCGGTGTTCAAGGCGGTCGCCATGGTGCACAAGCGCGTGCGCGGTGCCTATGCCGTGATCGCCCAGATCGCCGGCCACGGCCTGCTGGCCTTCCGCGACCCGTTCGGCATCCGTCCGCTGTGCATCGGCGTCAACGAGACCGAGCACGGCCCGGAATACCTGGTCGCCAGCGAATCGGTGGCCCTGGAAGGCCTGGGCTTCCGCTTCATGCGCGACATCGCCCCGGGCGAAGCGGTCTTCATCGACAACGACGGCACCATGCATGCGCGCCAGTGCGCCGAGAACCCGTCGCTGAACCCGTGCGCCTTCGAATACGTGTATCTGGCGCGCCCGGACTCGGTGATCGACGGCGCCTCGGTCTACGCCACCCGCCTCAAGATGGGCGAATACCTGGCCGACAAGATCCGCAAGGAGATCCCGGTCGACGAGATCGACGTCGTGATGCCGATCCCGGATTCGTCGCGTCCGGCCGCGATCCAGCTGGCGCTCAAGCTCGGCATCGAATACCGCGAAGGCTTCATCAAGAACCGCTACATCGGCCGCACCTTCATCATGCCAGGGCAGGGCATGCGCAAGAAATCGGTGCGCCAGAAGCTGAACGCGATCGCCTCCGAGTTCAAGGACAAGAACGTGCTGCTGGTCGACGATTCGATCGTGCGCGGCACCACCAGCCGCGAGATCGTGCAGATGGCGCGCGAAGCCGGCGCACGCAAGGTGTTCTTCGCGTCGGCCGCGCCGCCGGTGCTGTATCCGAACGTGTACGGCATCGACATGCCGACCCGCGACGAACTGATCGCCCACGGCCGCACCGTCGAGGAAGTCTGCCGCGAGATCACGGCCGACCGTCTGGTCTACCAGGACATCGAGGCGCTCAAGAAGTCGATCACCGACGTCAACCCGGCGTTGACCAGCGTGGAAGCCTCGTGCTTCGACGGCGTCTACGTGACCGGCGACGTCACGCCGGAATACCTCGACAAGCTGGAGAGCCACCGCCACAAATCGTCCGGCAAGTCGTCCGAGGATATCGTGCGCACGCAGCTGAACCTGAATCCGCCGGTCGCTGCAGAATAAAGTAAGATCATCGGGCGCCTCGGGCGCCCGTTTTCATTCGAACATCAAGAACATGAGCGACAAGACTTCTTACGGTTTCACCACCACCATCCTGCACAACGACCGCCGCAAGCCGATCGAACACAACTCGCTGCACAAGCCGGTGCACACTTCGGTCGCCTTCGGCTACACCGACGCGCGCCAGCTGGCGTCGGTCTTCCAGGGCAAGGAGCCGGGCTTCCGCTACGGCCGCCAGGGCAACCCGACCGTGTCGGCGCTGGAAGACAAGATCACGCAGATGGAAGACGGCGTCGCCACGCTGTGCTTCGGTACCGGCATGGCGGCGATCGGCGCGCTGGCGCAGGCGCTGCTGAAGGATGGCGACCACGTGGTATCGTCCTCGTTCCTGTTCGGTAACACCAACAGCCTGTGGAATACGGTGGCGGGGCAGGGCACCGAGGTGTCGTTCGTGGATGCGACCGACGTCGCCAAGGTCGAGGCCGCGCTGCAGCCGAACACGCGCCTGGTGTTCGTGGAAACCATCGCCAATCCGCGCACGCAAGTGGCGGACCTGGCGCGCATCGGCGAACTGTGCCGCGCGCGCGGCATCCTGTACGTGGTCGACAACACCATGACCACGCCCTACCTGTTCCGTCCGAAAGCGGTGGGTGCCGGCCTGGTGGTGAATTCGCTGACCAAGTCGATCGGCGGCCACGGCATGGCGCTGGGCGGCGCGCTCACCGACACCGGCCTGTTCGACTGGAGCGCCTACCCGAACATCGCCGACAACTTCCGCAAGCAGCCGGCCAAGGCCCAGGGCATGGCCCAGCTGCGCGCCAAATCGCTGCGCGACTTCGGCGCCTCGCTGGCCCCGGAAGCGGCGCACCACATCGCGGTCGGCGCCGAGACCCTGGCGCTGCGCATGGAGCGCACCTGCGCCAACGCGCTGGCGCTGGCCCGGATGCTGGAAGCGGACGAGCGCGTCGCCGCCGTCCATTACCCGGGCCTGGCATCGCATCCGCAGCACGCACTGGCCAGCGAACAGTTCCGCGCCTTCGGTTCGCTGTTCTCGTTCGAGCTGAAGGACGGTATCGACTGCTTCGACTACCTGAACCGCCTGCGCGTGGCGATCCCGGCCTCCAACCTGGGCGACACCCGCACGCTGGTGATTCCGGTCGCGCACACGATCTTCTTCGAGATGGGCGCGGAGCGCCGCGCCAGCATGGGCATCGCCGAGTCGCTGATCCGGGTCTCGGTGGGCATCGAGGACACGGCCGACCTGCTGCGCGATTTCGGCGATGCGCTGAACGGCTGAGCAGACGGCGCTAGCCGATGCGCAAGTCGATCCGCAAGTAAAGGATCGTAAAGGGCAGGGCGCCGCCGGCACGGCAGGTTGAGCCGGCGGCGCGCTGCGGTTATGATCGTGGGGTTGCTTTTTATTACGATCAGGCCCATCCCGGCATGAAAACCCTCCTGTTTTGCGCCGCGCTGCTGTGCAGCGCTACCGTCCTGGCCGACGAGCTCGCCGATGCGGACGCGCTGTTCGCCAAGAAAGCCTATCCGGAAGCGCTGCAGAAATACACCAAGCTGGCCAACGCCGGCAACGTGACGGCCCAGCAGCACCTCGGCGAAATGTACTTCTACGGCGAAGCCGGCGCGGAAGACATGGCCAAGGCCGCCGAATGGTTCCGCAAGGCGGCCGCCAAGGGCAACAAGGTGGCGATCGCCAGCCTCGACCTGATGCGGCAGCGCGACGCCCGGCGCGCCGATCTCGACTACTGGATCGCAAAGTACGACGGCGCCGACCTCACCACCGACGAGCACCGCTGCCCGGCGCCGCGCTTCCCGGCCATGTCCAAGGTCAACGAGGACATCGACCGCTACGGCGCGAAGATGGATGCCTGGCAGGACTGCCACAACCGCTTCGTCAAATACCTGAATGCCTCGCTGCCGCTGACCAAGCGCATCCCCGAGGACGTGAGCAAGCTGATGACGGCGAGCGAGACCGAGCGCGCTACCGCCCACCTGACCGACGTCGGCAAGCGCATCGCCGAGGATACCGAGGTCAGCGGCAAACTGGTGGTGGCCGACTTCACGGCCTGGCGCACGGCGACCGAGGCGTATGTGAAGGAGCACAACGAGATGGTCAAGAACGCGCCGCCGCCGGATTCGAAGGACAGCCGCTGAGCTGCCAGCACTTCGGGGTCAGAGCACTTTTCTAAGGGGATTGAATGACGATGATCTTGTGTCAATTGCGGTGATCGTGCACGCATTATCGTCCGGCTGCAATCTGCTCTGACCCCGAATCTTATGTGTTCTGACTCCGATTTTCGCGGAGTCATTCGCATTGTGCTCTGACCCCGAATTTCCGCCGCAGAAAATGAAAACGGCCTGCACGTGTGCAGGCCGTTTTGTTTGGCTTTTGGCTTCGTTTTAAGCCGCGGGCTGAAAACCGGGGTCAGAGCCCCCCTAAAAGAAGAACCGGGCTCTGACCCCTGGCACCGGGCGATGCCATCAATGCCAGGAACGCATCAGGCCGACCGCCAAGCCTTCGAGCGCGAACTCGTCGGTTGCCGGATCGACGGTGATGACCGAGAAATCCGGGTTTTCCGGCAGCAGCTCGATGGTCGAGCCGGTCTTGCGGTAGCGCTTGACGGTGACTTCTTCGCCGATGCGGGCGACCACGATCTGGCCGTTCTTGGCGCTGTCGACCTTCTTGACGGCCAGGAAATCGCCGTCGCAGATGCCGGCATCGCGCATCGACCAGCCCTTGACCTTCAGGAGGAAGTCGGGCTTGGCCGAGAACATGGCCGGGTCGACCGAGTAATTGGCTTCGACGTGTTCCTGGGCCAGGATCGGCGAACCGGCGGCGACGCGGCCGACCAGCGGCAGCGACATCAGCAGCGCGGCCGGCACGTGCGGGACGGCCACCGGTTCCGGTGCGGCGGCCGGGACGGACGCGCCGATCAGGCGGATGCCGCGCGAGGTGCCGGGAGAGATTTCGATCGCGCCCTTGCGCGCCAGGGCTTGCAGATGTTCCTCGGCGGCGTTGGCCGAGCGGAAGCCAAGCTCTTGCGCGATTTCGGCGCGGGTCGGCGGGAAGCCGGTGTTGTCGATGGCTTCTTTGATCAGGTTAAGGATCTGTTCTTGCCTTGCGGTGAGCTTAAGCATGGGGTCAGTGAATCGTGGGTGCTGGGACAGACTGTATTTTTGTACAGTATTGCGCCGTACGCAAGGGGATTCGTTTGATTCGACGACTTTTTTGTTACAAACCGAAAACCGGCGGTCGCAAGGGAACCCGGTTCAGGCGGCATTGATCAGAAAGCGATTGAGGACTTGACCTTTTTCCGGTTATAATTGTCGGCTTTCCCTTCCCACACTCGTCTTGACGCCGAGGTGGGCATTTGTTTAAACGTCCTCAAGGAGTAATGCATGCGTCATTATGAAATCGTGTTTATCGTCCACCCGGACCAAAGCGAGCAGGTCCCGGCGATGATCGAACGCTACAAGACCACGGTCACCTCGCGCGGCGGCAACATCCACCGCGTTGAAGATTGGGGCCGTCGTCAAATGGCTTACCAGATCCAGAAACTGCCGAAGGCACACTACATCTGCATGAACATCGAGTGCGACAACGAGACCCTGGTCGAGCTGGAAACCGCATTCAAATTCAACGATGCCGTGCTGCGTCACCTGACCGTGAAGATGAAGAAGGCTGAAACCGCACCGTCGCCGATGATGAAGTCGGTCCAGCGCGAAGACGCAGCCAAGAGCCACCGCGCAGAGCAGGCAGCCGCTCCGGCCGCCGCCGCCGCTTAAGCCACGGGCTCACGCGAACGGGTAGTGAACGAGCTGTCGCTGGTTGCCAGCATCCTCGAGCGCGATACCCTGCGTTACACCCCGGCCGGCATTCCGATCGTCGGCGCGACCCTGCAGCACCAGTCGCAGCAGACGGAAGCCGGAATCGCCAGGCAGGTGGAGTTCGAGATGGCCGCAGTCGCCGCGGGAGAGATCTCCGGCCGCTTCGCCAACGCCGAACTGGGCGCAGTGCATCGCTTCACAGGATTTCTCGCCAGGAAAAGCCGTCACAGTAAAGCCCTGGTGTTTCACATCATTGATTTCAGTGCCGCCGAATAGTCGATCGACTAGCGAGCACGTTTTTAGATACAGGAGCCTCAAATGGCATTCGGTAAAAAGTTCGACAAAAACAAAGCCAAAGAAAAACTGAAGCGTAAACAGCAGAACCCGCTGTTCAAGCGCAAGAAGTTCTGCCGCTTCACCGCTGCAGGCGTGGAACAGGTTGACTACAAAGACGTCGACACCCTGAAAGACTTCGTCCAGGAAAACGGCAA